>Ga0255338_1002342_pt1 | contig 28508 bp, 26 predicted proteins | sample MeOH1_35cm_T4_19_FD_203715 | JGI IMG/M metagenome (GOLD analysis project Ga0255338, IMG submission 203715) | Sandy soil microbial communities from University of British Columbia, Vancouver, Canada - MeOH1_35cm_T4_195 | ecosystem: Engineered > Artificial ecosystem > Sand microcosm > Unclassified ...
CAGGGCAAAAAGGGCGGGAAATGGCTCATCAACTGAGCCCCGCGGCCGGGCGGGACGGATGGGCAACGTCTCAACCATCAGCAGACCCCTCCATACCCGCAGTCTGGGGCCATTCGGCAACAGGCTCTTCTGGCTGACTTTTTGGGCGGCGATCTTCGGATTGCTCGCGGTCGCCCTTATGAAAGCGCCTCCGGCCGGGCCCTTCACGCCACGCCGACAACATGGCCGCCGATCGCTTCAGCGGCAGGTACGCCGATGATGGAAGCCGAGCGTCAGGCATTCAAGGGTCGGAGGTCGCACCGAGGCATCATGAATATCCCTGCTGCGCCCGCTTTCAGGGGCCATCAGCGGTATCATTTCAACTGACCCAGGCGACGAAGGGATTTCAGAGCAACAATCTCTCGACAACGCTGCGAATGGCAAGCGCGCCGGCTGCTAACATCTGGTGTCCTGCCAGGTGCAGCAACGGGTTCACGCGGCCGGCCGATGTTGTCACATGTTCGGATAGTTCGGGCCGCCACCGCCCTCCGGTGCGGTCCAGGTGATGTTCTGGTTGGGGTCCTTGATGTCGCAGGTCTTGCAGTGGACGCAGTTCTGCGCGTTGATCTGGAAGCGCGGCGCGTCCGCCCCCTCCTCGATCCACTCATAGACCCCCGCCGGGCAGTAGCGGTTGGACGGGCCGGCATAGATGTCGTGCTCCGACGCCTTCTGCAAAGCCATGTCCTTCACCACCAAGTGGACCTGCTGGTTCTCCTCGTGATTGGTGTTGGCGATGAAGACCGAGGATAGTTTGTCGAAGGTGAGCACTCCGTCGGGCTTGGGATAGGCGATGGGCTTGAACCCCGCCGCTGGCTTGAGGCTCGCCGCGTCGGTCTTGCCGTGTTTCAGCGTGCCGACCAGAGAGAAGCCCAGCGTGTTGGTCCACATGTCGAGCGCGCCGAGGGGAATGCCAACGAGCGTACCGAACTTCGACCAGAGCGGCTTCACGTTGCGGACCCTCCTGAGATCCTGCCCGATGATGGAGGAGCGCCAAGCCTGCTCGTAGCTTACGAGGTCGTCATGGCGGCGGCCGGCGGCGAGCGCCTCCACGAGGTGGTCGGCGGCGAGCATGCCGGAGAGCACCGCATTGTGGCTGCCCTTGATGCGCGGCACGTTGACGAAGCCTGCCGCGCAGCCCACCAGAGCCCCGCCGGGGAAGGAGAGTTTCGGCACACTTTGCCAGCCGCCCTCGGTGATGGCGCGCGCACCGTAAGAGAGGCGCTTGCCGCCCTCGAAGGTGTCGCGGAAGAGGGGATGGGTCTTGAGGCGCTGGAACTCATCGAAGGGCGAGAGATAGGGGTTCTGGTAGTTGAGGTGGACCACGAAACCCACCATCACCTGCTCATCCTCCATATGATAAAGGAAGGCACCGCCGCCGGTGTGGCTGTCGAGCGGCCAGCCGAAGGCGTGCTGTACCAGGCCGGGACGGTGCTTTTCCGGCTTCACCTTCCACAGCTCTTTGAGGCCGATGCCGAATTTCGGCGGCTCGCGGTCGGCATCGAGGCCAAACTTGGCGATGAGCTGGTTGGTGAGGTGCCCGCGCGCGCCCTCGGCGAACACGGTGTAGCGGCCGCGCAGCTCCATGCCGCGGGTGAACTCGGACTTGGGCTTGCCCTCGCGGTCGACGCCCATGTCTCCGGTGGCGATGCCGATGACAGCGCCGTCTTCGTTGTAGAGAATCTCGTCGGCGGCGAATCCGGGATAGATCTCGACACCGAACTCCTCCGCTTTGGTGGCGAGGAATCGGCAGACATTCCCGAGGGAGCCGACGAAGTTGCCGTGGTTGTTCATGAGCGGCGGCATGGCGAAGTTGGGCAGCCTCACCCCGCCGGCCACGCCGAGCAGGTAAAAACGGTCGTCGGAGACCTGGACGCTGAGGGGGGACGAAGGATCTTCGCGCCAGCCGGAAAGGAGACCGTCGAGGCCGACGGGATCGATCACTGCGCCCGACAGGATATGCGCGCCCACTTCCGAGCCCTTCTCCACCACGACAACGGAGACCTCCTCGCCGCGGCCGGCGGCGCGCTGCTTCAAGCGTATGGCCGTGGCGAGCCCAGCAGGACCCCCGCCAACCACCACCACGTCATAGTCCATGCCTTCCCGTTCCGCGGAGACACCGTCGGTCGTATTGAGATTGCTGGTCACGTCGTCCATCCTCCTGGTGGAGCCGCGCGCGATCGCTGGCTACCACGGTCCTGCATATGGAAAGGTCACCGCCCGTTCGGCCTCTGCGAGGCCGAGGTGTGTATCGGTGCTAGGGCGTTGGTCGGAGATCTATGTGCCCGGTTCGGAGCGAAGCCGACGACTGCTTGCGACACGTCTGCGTAGCAATTGGGTGGCGCGATATCGATCGTCCCGTACCCGGACTGAAGCGCGTTCAGCGTGCCTAGGATAAGAGCCAGCCCGCATGCGTCGGCCCACTCCAGGGGGCCTCGAGGATAGTTTACGCCCAGCACCATGGCGCGATCGACGTCGGCGGCCGAAGCGACCTGCTGGGCGACCGCTTCGGCCCCCTCGTTGGCCAGCATGGCCAGCGTGCGAAGCACGACCATGCCGGGGACGTCATCCACCGCGGACACGGTCTTTCCGAGGAACTGGAAGAGGCCGGCTGCGGCTTCGAGCGCAGAGTTGGTTGCTTGATCGGCTCGGCTGAGCGCGATCCTGGTCGCGGCCCTGTAGTCGAGCGCGAGATCCATGAGAACGAGATCGGAGGGCGCTCCCGACGCGACGAGGCTTGTCGCTTTGCGTCCGTCGCTCAGCGCGAGGGTGGCGGCATCCAGTTTGATGAGGCTGCTCCTATCGGTGCGGCGGACCTTGATCCCGGCTTCCCCGATCAAGGTCGCCAGAGGTTCCGCTGGGCCGAGATCGCCCTCAATGACGACCTCTTTGGGGCGTGGGCCCGGACCGACTGTATTCGGCACTGGCTTAGCATCGGGGATTGCGTAGTCGTAGAAGCCACGCCCGCTCTTGCGACCGAGCCATCCTGCCGCCACCAGTTCCTGCTGGGTGAGAGACGGCCGGAAACGCGGATCGCCGTAGTAGGCATCGAACACCGAGTGCGTGACGGCGAAGTTTACGTCATGCCCGATCAGGTCCATGAGTTCGAACGGACCCATGCGAAAGCCTCCGGCTTCGCGCATGATCGCGTCGAGCGTGGCCGCGTCGGCGGCACCTTCCTCCAGCAGTCGTAAGCCTTCCGCATAGAAGGGGCGCGCCACCCGGTTGACGATGAAGCCGGGCGTCGAGCGCGCGCGCACCGGATCCTTGCCCCATGCTGTAGCAGTTTCGCACAATAAGTCGAGAACCGCCGGGCTGCTGGCGAGACCCGACACGACCTCGACAAGCTTCGTGATGGGCGCGGGATTGAAGAAGTGCAATCCGGCGACACGGCCAGGATTGCGCAGCTCCGCCGCAATGGCGGTGACAGAGATTGACGATGTGTTCGTCGTGAGTATGGCCGTGTCGGCCACGATCTCTTCGAGCGCCTGGAACAGTCCCCGCTTTGCCTCGATATTCTCGACGATCGCTTCCACCACCAGCCCCGCGGAGCGGAACTCCTCGAGGTTGTCGACGACCTCGATACAGGCACCGACCGTGTCGCGCTCGCTCGACGTCAAGCCTGCCGAAAACTGTTCGGGTGCGGAGACGGAATTCCCGCTGGCACCGCGCCATTCGCCGGTTTTTCGCTTCACACGAAGACGCCCATCGTGATAGATTTTCTATATGGAATAGCATTCACATTTTTCTGAACGGGATTCATACACGGGCGCAATGATGGATCAAGAGCTTTCACATAAATCCGTCGGAGCGGTGGCAAACGCAGTCGCCATACTGCGTTTTCTCGCGCAGGCCGGGCGCCCCAAGGGTGTCACGATCATCGCGCGAGAGACGGGTGTCAGCGCCAGCACGTGCTTCAACATCCTGCGCACGCTGGCCAGCGTGCGATTGATCGAGTTCGAGGCGATGGACAAGACCTATCGGATGGGTCTGGGTGTGCTCGCATTATCGGTTCCGCTCCTGGGCGTGAACCAAGTCGACTTAGTTCGACCCGAACTGCAAAGACTTGCCGAAGCACACAAGAGCCTGATCTGTCTGTGGCTTGTCACTGACGGCGAGCGGATGGTTCTGGTCGATAAGGTGTGGACCGGGGGCACCGTACGCGTGGATATGGCTCTCGGATCTCGGTTGCCTTCCTATGTCGGGGCCATGGGTCGCTGCTACGCGGCGATGAAAGGCCTCAGAGCCGAGGACTTGCGGGCACATTTCGATAGCCTTCGCTGGCAGTCGCCGCCTGATTTTTCGTCCTATTTAAAAGACGTTGAGGCCGCACGGGCGGACGGCTATGCGTTTGACTATGGCAATTTGTTTGTCGGCCTTGAGATCGCGGCCTCGGTCATAACTGACGCGTCAGGTGTGCCCCGATTGGCGATCAGCGCGATCAGCATCGCCGGGCAACTGACGCGTCGAGACATCCTGCGTCAGGCTGAGGATATCCGTGCATCCAGCGACTGGGTGAGCGAGGTCCTTTTCGGCGTGTCCCGCGGAGAGCGACAACGCGACCGGAATGCGGCCAGCAAGGCGCAGGCCGGGGCTGCGCCGTCTCGGTAATATCAGCAACGTCGGGTCGCTGAGCCGAACAATATGGAAATGAGGAAGGCATTGATAATGCAAGATGATTCCTAGGGGCTGGATTCGGCAATTCTTGAGCAACTCGTGGACACGGTCACGCGATTTGTTCGGGAAAGGCTCGTGCCGCAGGAGGAGACCGTTGCCGAGCACGACGCCATCCCGAATGACATCGTTACGGAAATGCGCGAACTGGGTCTCTTTGGTCTGACGATACCTGAGGAATATGGCGGCCTTGGCCTCAACATGAGCGACGAGGTGCGTGTCGTGTTCGAGATCGGCCAGACGTCACCAGCGTTCCGCTCTCTCATTGGGACGAACAACGGCATCGGTTCCCAGGGCATCATTATGGATGGCACCCAGGAGCAGAAGGAACACTACCTTCCCAAACTTGCATCAGGAGAGATCATCAGTGCGTTCGCGCTGACGGAGCCGGACACCGGGTCCGACGCATCGTCCGTGAAGGTCTCCGCCCGCAAGGAAGGCGACCACTATGTTCTGAACGGCACAAAGCGCTTCATTACGAACGCCCCGCGGGCGGGCCTGTTCACGGTCATGGCCCGGACTGACGCGAACGTGCCTGGCGCCGGCGGCATTTCGGCGTTCCTGGTCGACGGTGGCGCGCTGGGTCTTACGATTGGGAAACCGGATCGCAAGATGGGGCAGAAGGGCGCGCACACCGCGGACCTCATTTTCGAGAACTGTCGTATTCCTACGAGCCAACTCCTAGGGGGCGTGGAAGGCCAGGGATTCCGGACGGCGATGAAAGTCCTCGACCGCGGCCGTCTGCATATCTCGGCGGTCTGTGTTGGGATCGCCGACCGGCTGATCCGCGACAGCTTGGGCTATGCGATGGAGCGGCGTCAGTTCGGCAAGCCGATCGCGGAGTTCCAGCTTGTCCAAGCCATGCTCGCCGACAGCAAGGCGGAGGCCTATGCGGCGCGCTGCATGGTTGTAGATGCCGCACGGAGAAAAGACAGGGGAGAGGTCATCACCACGGAGGCCGCCTGTTGCAAGATGTACGCCTCCGAGATGATGGGGAGGGTTGCCGACCGGGCCGTGCAGATCTTCGGCGGTGCCGGTTATATCGCAGACTACGGCGTTGAGCGATTTTATCGCGACGTTAGGCTGTTTCGCCTTTATGAGGGCACCACACAGATCCAGCAGCTCGTGATCGCTCGCAACATGATCCGCGACGCACGCTGATGTCCGCCGGGATCGGCATTCGTCAAGCCAGCGCGGCGCGGCGCGGCGATCCGTTCCGCTCTCCCATATATCCGACGCCAATTAGCCCGACCTCGATGAATTGATGCTCTTGTGCAACGGGATATTCTTGCCTAGATTTTAACGACCGGCTGGCCGATTAAATAAATAGGCCGGCCGTAACAGACAGAAAAATCACGCCTTTCTCCGCCATCGAACGTAAAGCCAGCCCGCGGCGATCATCAATAGGCGGAAACGAATAATGTCGGAAAGACTATGCGTGATCTGGTCGGGAGCGCGCGGGTCGTCGATGCAAGCGGCCAAACGATCGGCGAGGCGCAGCCGCTGCTCTACTTCTCGCAAAGCCAAGACGCCGCCGTCTGACGACTGCAAACCACCATCGAATTTGGCCACAACGGACTTGCCGGCGACGGGTGACCGGCCAGGAAGTGGAAGTGTAGTCTCCTTCATGGCGGGTGTGGCCTCGCAGAAATGGCGTGGATTGGCTTCGACAACCGAATCCTACGCTAGTTCATATGCTTGAGCCATATCCGCCAGCCTGCGGTGCATAATTCGGGCTAGTTTGTTGGAGAGCGACGTTGGGAGTCGTGAGGGCTGCTGTGCTCACGACCCGCCCCTGCGCCGGCGCCAGAGGTCCATGGCCGTTCCGACGATCCCCCTTGGCATGTGGATGATGAACAGCACGAGTAGGACGCCGTAGATGAGGGTATCGAGCGAGAGGGCGCGGCTGCCGAGCATGGCGTTGAGCGTCGCCGAGCCCTGGAAGAACATGCGCAAGCCCTCGCTGAGCAACTGCGTGAGCAGGGCTCCGATGCTCGGGCCAAGCATCACGCCGATGCCGCCGGCCACCACCCCGAACACGATGTTGAGAGACACACCGAAGCCGGCGATGGTGTCGGGGCCGATATACATCTGGTACTGGGCGAAGATGGCGCCGCCGAAGGCGCACATGGCGGCCGACAGCGCGGTGATTTTCAGCTTCTCGCGCGTCACATTGATGCCAACCGCCGCCGCCGCCTCCTCGTCCTGACCGATGGCTTCCAGGGCGTAGCGGTCCATGCTGCGGTCGACGCGCACCCACACCAGGATGCCGACGAACCACACCGCCAGAGCCACGAAATAGGCGATCATCCGGTCCGCCTCGAACTGCACCGCATAGAGGGAGATGCCGTCGCCATAGCGCACCGGCTGGGTGCCGAGCGAGCCGCCGGTGAAGTCGCGCAGGCCGATGATGCACAGGCGGACGAACTCCACCATGGCAAGGGTGAGCAGCGCGAAATAGTGACCGCGGATGCGCTGGAGGAAACTCGGGTAGCCGATGAGGAGGGCCAGGGCGACCGCCACGCAGACCGCCACCGGGATGCCGACGAGCGGGGTGAGGCCGACGAAGTTCCACAGCATCACCGTCACATAGGCGCCGATGCCGGTGAAGGCGCCGTGGCCGAGGGAGGTGAGGCCGAACCGCCCCATCAGCGCCCAGCCCGTATAGATCTGTGCCCACAGCAACATCTGTATGATGATGTGCAGGTAGTATTTCTCGCTGCCCGGAAACACGGCGCGGATGGCGAACGGCAGGGCCACGAGCGCGGCGAGGCCGACGGCATAAGCGGGATTGAGCTTCATCACGAGCGCGCTCCCAGCAGCCCCTGGGGCCGGATGAACATCATGAGGATGAAGAAGAGGAAGGCGATGGCGTAGCCCCACTCCGTGGCGAAGCAGGAGCTGCCTATGGTGATGAACTGCGCGATCACCAGCGCCGCCACGAACCCCCCGAGCATGTTGCCGAGACCGCCGAGCACGCAGACCATGAAGATGAGCGGGCCGAACTGCAGGCCGATCTGCGGGTAGATGTCGAATTGCAGCACCATCAGCGCTGCGCCGAGGCCGGCGAGACCCCCGCCCAGTGCCGAGGTGGCCGCATAGAGGCGGCGGCTGTCGGCGCCCATGAGCGGCATGACGTGCCGGTCCTGGCTGAGCGCGAGGATGGCAAGGCCGAGATAGCTGTGGCGCAGGAAGTAGCGCAGCCCGAGCATGGTGGCGAGCGCGACCGAGAAGGTGATGATGCGCCCCCAGGAGAAGAACATCTCGCCCAGCGAGGCCGAGCCGAGATGCACGCCGATGTTGCGGAACTCGATGCCGAACGCAAGGGTCGCCGCGGCCTGGAGCAGGAACAGCACGCCGCCGGTGGCGAGCAGCTGGTTGATGGGCGCGGCATCCAGCAGCGGCCGGATGACGATCATATGTAGGGCGACGCCCGCGAGGGCGGTAAACGTGATGCCGATCAGCATGGCCAGCGGCAAGGGCAGGCCGAGCGTGGAATAGGCGAAGAAGATGGCATACATGCCGATCATGACCAGCTCGGCGTAGCAGATCCACACCACGTCCACGACGCCGAAGACGAGATTGAGGCCGAGCGACAGGAGCGCAAGCAAGCCCGCCAGGAGAATGCCGTTGAGGACGGCCTCCAGAAAGAAGATGTCAAGGGAGCAGGTCATGGATCAAAGCCCCAAATAGGTCTTCTGCACCGCCTCGGAGGCGAGCAGATCTGCGGAGCGGCCGCTCATTTCGACCCGCCCGACCGAGAGCAGGTAGGCGCGGTCCACCACGGCGAGCACCTGGGTGACATTCTGCTCGACGATGAGCACGGTGTAGCCGTCGTCGCGGATCTTGCGGACCAGATCGAACACCTGCTGGACCACGACGGGGGCAAGGCCGGTGGAGGGCTCGTCCAGGAGGATGAGCTTCGGGCCGCTCATCAGCGCGCGGCCGATGGCGCACATCTGCTGCTCGCCGCCCGACATGGTTCCGGCGAACTGCAAGCGTCGCTCCTTGAGGCGTGGAAATAGACCGTAGACGTAGTCCAGCCGCTCGGGAAAGCGCGCGCGCGCCGAAGGCAGAAAGGCGCCGAGCCGCAGATTCTGCTCCACGGTCAGGCGCGGGAAGAGGTGCCGGTTCTCCGGCACGTGGGCGATGCCGGTGGAGAGCACCTTGTGGGCGGGCAGGGCCCGCAGGTCCTGCCCCTCCATGCTGAGGCGGCCGGCGCTGGCGGGCAGCATTCCGGAGATGACGCGCAGGAGCGTGGTCTTGCCGGCGCCGTTGGCGCCGATCACCGCCACCGACTCTCCTGCCTCTACGGCCATGGACACATCGTTGAGGGCGCGGAATCCGCCGTAGCCGGCGCAGACGCCGTGAAGTTCGAGCATGCTCACGGGCGGGGCTCCTCGCGCTTCGCCGCCTCGCGGCCCAGATAGACCTCGATCACCGCAGGGTTGGCCTGGGCGCCGTGGGGGTCGCCGTCATAGATGACCTCGCCGTGATCGAGCACGACGACCCGGTCCACCACGCGCATCAGAACGCCCATGATGTGCTCGACCCAGACGATGGTGATGCCACGCTCGCGGCGGATCATCTCCAGCAGGTCGGCCGCCTGGTTCATTTCGCCGGGATCGAGGCCGTTCAGGCTCTCGTCGGCGAGCAGCAGCGTGGGCTGGCTGGCGAGGGCGCGGGCGAGTTCCAGCTTCTTGAGCGCCGCCGCACCCATGCCGTCGGTGGTGGTCCTGGGGTCGCTCGGCAGGCCCACCAGTTCCAGCGCCTCGGCGGCTTGCCGCCAGCATTGCTCGCGTGCGACAGCCCGGTTCTGGCCAAACCATGCGGCGAGCGCGACGTTCTCGAGCACGGTGAGCTTCTGGAACGGGCGCGGGATCTGGAAGGTACGACCGATGCCGGCATGGCAGATGGCGTTGGCCGGCCGTCCGGTGATGTCCCGGCCGTCGAACGTGATGCGCCCGCGGGTTGGGACGTAGAGGCCGGCGATGCAGTTGAACGTTGTGCTCTTGCCGGACCCGTTCGGACCGATGAGGCCGAGGATTTCGCCCTTCCCGACCTTGAACGAGACGTTCGAAATGGCGGAGAAGCCGCCGAATACTTTGACCAAACCATCGACTACAAGCATGACCTACTCCAGGGCGCGACGCGTCGCGCGAGGAACCGTCGGTGCGGGGCTGCCTGCCGGCGCTGCCCCTGAAGGCAGCGCCGGCAGGGCGATCAGGGCGCGAAGGTGTTGCCCTTGGGCAGCGGCATCACCGGTGTGGCTGTCTGCACTTCCTTCGGCCACAGCACCTTTGCGCCGTCGGGTCGGTGCTGGATGACCACGGGGAAGGAGCGGGCGTTCTGGCCAGACATGGGGTCGCCGGGCGGGTTGAACTTCACACCATAGCCCTGGACCGTGCCTCCGACGGGAATGTCGGCGTCGAGCGCGGCCTTGCGCAGGGATTCCGGATCGACGCCGCCATACTTCTTGATGGCGCGCGGCAGCACGTCGGTGAACAGGATCCAGGACTGGTTGAAGCCCATCCAGACGTTGGTTTCGGTATAATCCTGACCGGTCTTGGCCTTGAAACGCTTCTGCACCTCCGCGACCAGCTCCGGCAGGCCGGGGGCAAGGCTTTCGGGCTTGAGAAGCTGCGCTGCCACCGGGTCCACGTCCATCACATAGTCCACGTCCTTGCCGGCGGTTTCGCGAATACGGTCGATGTTCGCGTAGCCGGCGCCGTGCCCGATCAGCGCCTTCCATTTGAGGCCCTGCTCCTTGGCCTGGCGCAGGAAGAGCGCGATGTCGGGATTGTAGCCGGTGTGGAGGATGACGTCCGGCCGCGCGCGACGCAGCTTGGCGATAAGGGGGGAGAGGTCGGTGGAGTTCACAGCATATCCCTCGTCCAGCACCACGTTGATGCCGGCCTTGGTGCAGGCTTCCTTGTTGGCCTTGGCGACACCCGAGCCGTAGGGGCCGTCCTCATGGATGATGGCTACCTTGAGGTCTGCGAGCGCGATGCCCAGCGTTTCCTTCGAGGTCTCGGCGAGGAACCTGCAGGATGCCTCGCCATACTGGTCCGAATGCACCTGGGAGCGGAACACATACTGCAGGTTCCGGTTCGCGAACACGGCGGACGAGATGCACACGTTGGCCCACATGAAGCGCTTGGCGTTATCCACCTTGGAGGCCATGGGCACGCACTGGGCGCTGGAATAGACGCCCATGATGAGATCCACCTTGTCGTCGTTGAGAAGGCGCTCCGCGGCGTTGATGGCGACATCAGCCTTGGACTGGGCGTCCACATTGACCGGGACGAGCTTGTAGCCCTCGATGCCGCCGCGCTCGTTGATGAGGTCGATGGCGATCTGAGTGCCGATGGAGGCGTTTACCGATCCGCCGCCGGCGAAGGGGCCGGTCTGATCGTAGATGACGCCAACCTTGATTTCCTTGGCTGAGACTGCCGGCGCCGCCAAGCCCAGAACAGTCGCGCACAGGCCGAGCGCAGTTAAATTTCTCAGGATCACAGCTACCTCCCCTATCATTGTTTCATGTAAAAACAGATCACCTGTTCGTAGTCGCTCCTGAGTATGAGTTCAGATGCGATGCGTGTGTCCATTTATCGATGTGTATATTATAGATGTGAGTCGTATGTCTAAGAAATGTGCACGTTATTCGTCTTCCGTTCGTGCGGAATTAGGTTTGATCCGCTTCCTTTATTCATGATGCGGGTTGCATTCTGGCAGCAAGGTGTTAGTTTGTAAATGGAATAGTGTTTCATAGAATGAAACGGTTGGTTGGGGCCAGGCTTCGGTTCCGCGAAAAAACCATGGAAACGCAAGCATGAGCGAAGGCGCGAATCTGGCGCAGAAGCACAATCTGATCGCCGGAGAGTGGGTCCCATCCGCCCGCTATGAAGAAAATCTCAATCCGTCCCGTCCCTCGGACGTGATCGGCCTTTTCGCGCTCGCCGATGTCGCTCAGACATGCTCCGCGCTTGACGCGGCGCGGGCAGCATTGCCTGGCTGGCTGGCCACCGGTCCGGTCCAGCGCAACGAAATCCTGCGGCGCGTGGCGGCCACCTTGTTCAGCCGGGCGGAGGAACTCGGCGCCCTGCTCTCGCGCGAGGAGGGCAAGACGCTGGCTGAAGGTGTTGGCGAGGTTCGGCGCGCGGCCCAATGCTGGGACTATTTCGCCGGCGAAGCCCTGCGCGCGCCGGGAGAGTTCATGCCCGGCCTGCGCCCCGGCTTCAGCGTGGCGGTCAGCCGCGAGCCGGTGGGCGTCGTGTCGGTGGTGACGCCCTTCAATTTTCCCATCGCCCTGCCGTCCTGGAAGATCGCGGCCGCCCTCGTCTACGGCAACACGGTGGTGTTCAAGCCGTCCGAGGTCACCCCGGCCTCGGCCTGGGCCCTGGTGGAAGCGGCTGTTGAGGCCGGCGTGCCCCCCGGCGTCCTCAATCTCGTCTCGGGCTACGGGAGGGAGATCGGCGATGCCCTCGTCGACGGCGCGGACGCCATCACGTTCACCGGCTCGGGGCCGGTGGGGTTGGGCATCCTGAAGCGGGCGTCGGAGCACATGAAGAAGGTGCAGCTCGAGCTCGGTGGCAAGAACCCCCTCGTCGTCGCCGCGGACGCGGACCTCGACAAGGCGGTGGACTGCGCCCTGGACGGCTCGTTCTACGGTTCGGGCCAGCGCTGCACCGCGTCGAGCCGGCTCGTGGTCGAGCGCGCGGTGCATGACGCCTTTGTGGAGAAGCTCGCTGCCAGGGTTTCGAAGCTGCGCGTCGGTGATGCGTTGGCGCCGGACACGCAGATCGGCCCAGTCGTCTCCGCCAGCCAACGCCAGCGCGTGCTGAGCTATATCGAGATCGGCCGCTCCGAAGGCGCGGAGGTGGCGGCCGGTGGCGGTCCGCTCGAACGGGAGGGCGGCGGCTACTACGTCGCGCCCACCCTGTTCGTCGGCGCCACCAACGCCATGCGGATCAACCGCGAGGAGATCTTCGGCCCGGTGGCTTCGGTCATCGCCGTGGACAGTCTCGACGAGGCCATAGCGGTGGCCAATGACACGCCTTTCGGTCTGTCGAGCGGCATCTGTACGTCGAGCATCCATGCCGCGGAACGTTTTCGCCGCGCGTCCCGAGCGGGCCTCGTGAGCGTGAATGCACCGACGGCGGGCATTGATTTCCATGTCCCGTTCGGCGGCCGCTACGCCAGCGCCATGGGCGGCTCAGAGCAGGGCTCGGCGGCCATCGAGTTCTATACCGAGCGCAAGACCGCTTACATCAATCACGGCGTGCTTTGAGGGAGAAACACGTGGCTTTGAAGATTGCATTCATCGGCCTCGGCGCCATGGGCGGCCCGATGGCGAGCAACATCATCCGCAAGGGGACGCCGGTCACCGTCTTCGACATCTCGCAGGCCAACCTTGATCGCGTGGTCGCAGTCGGTGGCACGCGGGCGGCGAGCGTCGCCGAGGCGGCGAAGGATGCCGATATCGTCGTCACCATGCTGCCCGCCACGAAGCATGTGCTCGATGTGGTGACAGGCGAGAACGGCGTGCTCGACAACATGAAGCCTGACGGCATCCTGATGGACATGAGCACCATCGCGCCGAGCGGCACGGACCAGCTCATCACCGTGTGCTCCGCGCGGGGCGTGCGCTTCATCGACACGCCGGTGGGGCGGCTCGCCAGCCATGCGGCGGCCGGCAAGTCCATGTTCATGGTGGGCTGCGATGACGAGGCCCTGTTCGCCGCCGTCAAGCCGCTGCTCGATGCCATGGGCGACACCATCATCCGCTGTGGAAAGGCCGGAACCGGCATCCGCGTGAAGGTGGTCAACAATTTCCAGGTGCTGTCCATCGCCCAGATCACCGCCGAGGCGCTGGTGCTCGCGGCAAGCCTTGGCCTCGACGTGGAGACGGTGAAGAGCGTCAACGGCTCCACCACCGCCACCAATGGCCAGATGCAGGTGAACTTCGCCACCAAGGCGCTGGTGGGGGACACGGTGCCCGGCTTTACCATCGAGCTTGCGCACAAGGACCTAGCCCTCGCCATGGAGGCGGCCGGGGAGCTGGGGCTCGACCTGCCCATGGGCGCGACGGCAAAGGCCACCTACGACACTGCCCGCCAGGGGCCTTTTGGCGTGAAGGATTTCAGCGCCCTGCTCGACTATGCGAGCGAGCAGGCGGGCATCGTCCCGCCGCGCCTGAAGCCGGCGGCTTCGGCGGCCTGATCTGGTCTCCTTCAGCGTTGCAGCCGCGGGACCCGGGACCGCATGCCGGTGCCTGTGGAGCCGGATGGATATGGAAGCGATCATGGAAGACGTAGATGCGATCGTCGCCGAAACGGCCACGCGGCTGTTCCGCGACCACATCGACCACCGGCTGCTGGCCGAGGCGGAAGCGGGGGTTTTCCCGCTGGCGCTTTGGGGCGCCCTGGAAGAAGCGGGCCTGACGCTTGCTATGATTCCGGAGGAGGCCGGCGGCGTCGGCTTGGATGGATTGGCGGCGGCCAATCTGGTGCGCCTCACGGCCTACCATGCCGCGCCGCTGCCGCTGCCGGAAACCATGCTGGCCGCACGCCTCCTCGCTCAGGCGGGCCTTGCAGTCCCGTCCGGCCCTCTTTCCGTTGCAGTTGCGGGGGGTGAGGGCGGCCTCACGCTGCGGCGCGTGGGGGACGGCTGGTCCTTGTCCGGCGTGGCGGAGCGGGTGCCGTGGGGGCGTGCCGCTGGTGCCGTGGTGGTATTGGCACAGGTCGGCGGCGAGCGCTTCGTGGCCCTTGCGGAGACTTCGGGCTGCACAATCATCCCCGGCACCAATCTCGCGCTTGAGCCGCGCGACACGCTCGCCTTCGATCTCCTCCTGCCCGAAGCGCAGGTCGCGCCGTCGGCCCATGGGCCGGGCGAGCTGAAGTTGATGGGGGCAGCGCTGCGAAGCCTCCAGATCGCCGGCGCGCTGGACCGGGTGCTGGACCTGACCGCCACTTATGTGAGCGAGCGGGTCCAGTTCGGTCGCACGCTCTCGAAGTTCCAGGCGATTCAACAATCCATGGCTGTTCTCGCGGGGCAGGCCGCGGCGGCAGGGGGCGCGGCGGACCTTGCGGCCGATGCCCTATCGGGTTCCCTCAATCCCGTCCGGATCGCCGCCGCCAAGGTGCGGACCGGCGAAGCGGCCGGTGTCGGGGCAGGCATCGCCCATCAGTTGCACGGCGCAATGGGCTTTTCCTACGAGCATACGCTGCACTTCCACACCAAGCGTCTGTGGGCATGGCGCGACGAGTTCGGCGGGGAAGCCGAATGGTGCCGCGCGCTTGGCGCGCAGGTGCTGCGCCAGGACGCGGACAGCCTTTGGCCGTTCATCACCGCCGCCTGAATCAGCTGGACCGACAATGACCTATTTCGCCTATCCCGCCGCTGTCCTGCCCGATGACGCCGAGGCGCTGCGCGCCGAGGTGCGGGAGTTCCTCGCTGTCGAGCTCACGGCCCGTACGCCGCTGGAGCGGGCCCAGTCCTGGATGGGGTTCGATGCCGGCTTCAGTCGCAAGATGGGTGCGCGGGGCTGGATCGGCATGACATGGCCGAAGGCCTATGGCGGCCACGAGACGAGCGCACTGCATCGCTACGTGGTGCTGGAGGAGATGCTCGCCGCTGGCGCGCCGGTTGCCGCCCACTGGATCGCCGACCGCCAGAGCGGGCCCCTGCTGCTGCGCTACGGCACCGAGGCCCAGCGCCGGGCGATCCTGCCCCAGGTCGCCGCGGGCGAGAGCTTCTTCTGCATCGGCATGAGCGAGCCGGGCTCGGGGTCTGACCTCGCCGCCGCCCGCACCCGCGCCGTGCCGGTGGAGGGGGGATTCCGGGTCACCGGCACCAAGGTGTGGACCACCTACGCCCACCGCTCCCACTATATGATCCTGCTCGCACGCACCGAACCGGGCGAACGCCATGAGGGCTTTTCCCAGTTCGTGGTGGACCTTTCCACACCCGGCATCACCATCCAGCCCATCCATGACATATCCGGCGCGCACCACTTCAACGAGGTGCATTTCGAAGACGTCTTCCTGCCCGCCGACAGTCTGGTCGGAAACCCCGGCGACGGCTGGAAGCAGGTGATGGGTGAGCTTGCTTTCGAGCGCAGCGGGCCGGAGCGCTTCCTGTCCTCCTTCGCGCTGGTGAAGGAGCTGGTGCGGATGCTCGGCAACAACCCTTCGGATGGTGCGGCGGAGGCGGTGGGTCGGCTGGCGGCCCATCTCATTGTCCTGCGCCGCCTGTCCACCTCGGTAGCGGGCATGCTTCAGGCGGGACGGGACCCGCAGCTCGAAGCCTCCGTGGTGAAGGATCTCGGCGCCTTGTTCGAGCAGGAGATTCCGGAGGTCGCCCGTCGCCTCGTTTCGGGGGAACCGTCCCTCGCCTCCAGCAGCAGCTTCTTCAACGTGCTCGCCTACACCACGCTTGCCGCGCCGTCCTTCTCGCTGCGCGGCGGCACCCGGGAGATCCTGCGCGGCATCATCGCGCGACGCCTCGGGTTGAGGTGAGCCGGCCCCTCTGCGGAGGGCAACGTTTTTCGTCACCGGGATCGCGCAGTTCGGGCGCCGTGGCATCCACATGCCGGCGCTCCGCAGAAAGAGGGGTTCCAGTCCATGCATGTCGGCTTCATCGGGTTGGGAATGATGGGCCTGCCCATGGCGGAGAACCTTGCCCGCGCGCCAGGCATTGCGCTCGTCGCGTTCGATCGTGCACCGGCGCAGCTGGCGCACCTGCGTACGCATCCCGCCTTCGGCTCAAGTCTGTCCATAGCAGAGGAGATCGCGGAGCTGTCGTCCTGCGAGACGGTTGTCCTGATGCTTCCCGACAGCTCCATCACCAACGTGGTGGTCCTCGGAAACGCCGATGAGCCAGGCCTCATCCGCATCCTCCAAAAGGGGGCAATGATCATCGACATGGGCTCGTCCAATCCGGTCGAGACCCGAAAGCTGCGGGCGCGTCTGGCCGAGGCCGGCATCGCCTTGGTTGATGCTCCCGTGTCGGGTGCCGTCGCCAAGGCGAAGACAGGGACACTCTCAATCCTGTTCGGCGGCGACGACGCGGAGTTCGCCCGTGCCAGGCCGCTGCTGGAGATGATGGGCTCCGCTCTGATCCGTGCCGGCGCGGTGAGCGCGGGTCACGCCATGAAGGCGATCAATAATTACGTCTATGCCGCGGGCCTCCTCGCGGTATCGGAGGCTCTCGCGATCGGCCGCGCCATGGACCTCGACGTGTCGGTTCTGGCCAATGTGCTCAATGCATCGAGCGGCCGCAACGTCGCCAGCGAGACCAAGCTCGCCCAATTCATGATCCCGGGAACCTTCGCCGGCGGATTCGCCCTGAAGCTCCAGGCCAAGGACCTCGGCATCGTGGCGAGCATGCTGGAGGGGACGGACCTCGATGTCCCTCAGGTCGCCCTGTGCGCCGCCCTGTGGCGAGAGGCTTCCGCTGCCCTCGGGCCGCAGGCCGACAATACCGAGATCTACCGCTTTCTGGAGCGCCGGCACGATGCCGCTGCTCCCAAGGAGGAAGCCCATGCTGCCGATTGAAGTCCGCAAGCGTAGCCTCATCGTGGAGACCACCTGGCACGAGGGCGGTCCCGCGGTGAAAGTGCCGCTGAAGCTCGCCGCCGCGAGCGCGGTGATCCGCAATCCCTATGCCGGGCACTACGAAGAAGACCTGATGCCGTTCATGGCGGCGCTGCGTCCGCTCGGCCACGAGCTCGCAACCGAGCTAGCTGACCTGCTCGGCAAGGACAATGTGGAGGTCTACAGCAAGGCGGCCATCGTCGGCATCAATGGCGAGATGGAGCACGGCGCCGTGTGGCACGAGGCCGGCGGCTGGGCCATGCGCGAGGTGCTCGGCAATCCCAAGGCCATGGTGCCGGCGGTGAAGGCGGTGGCGAGCGCCGGCTACCGGGTGATGGTGCCGGTGCACTACATCCACGCTTCCTATGTGCGCAGCCATTTCAACAGCATCGAGGTGGGCATTCAGGACGCGCCGCGCCCCGACGAGATCCTCTTCACCCTGGTCATGGGCACCGGTGGACGCGTGCATTCGCGTCTCGGCGGCCTGCTCAAGGAGAATGTCAGCGTTCACGACGGGCAACGGTGATCCCTCCCGAGACCGGCCCGTCCGACTGAGGGGGCATCGCCGGCTGGCGATGCCCCCTCCTTTTTCAGACTGCCCTGACCAACGTCCGAAACCTTGCTGTTAAAGGCGCTCCACGATCATCGCGATGCCTTGCCCACCACCAATGCACATGGTGATGAGCCCGTAGCGCCCGCCGCTGCGGCGCAGTTCGTAAATGGCCTTGATGGCGAGGATGGCACCGGTGGCGCCCACCGGATGGCCGAGCGCGATGGCCCCGCCATTGGGATTTACCTTGGCCGGATCGAAGCCGAGTGCCTTGGAGACGGCGCAGGCCTGGGCCGCGAACGCCTCGTTGGACTCGATCACGTCGATGTCTCTGACCGAGAGGCCCGCCTTCTTCAGCGCCACCTGGACGGCTGGCACCGGCCCCATGCCCATCTCGGATGGGTCGACGCCCGCGAGCCCGTAGGAGACGAGGCGCGCCAGCGGCGCGAGCCCGCGCGCGCGGGCTTCGTCGGCATCGGCAAGCACGACGGCGGCCGCGCCGTCATTGATGCCGGAGGCGTTGCCGGCAGTGACTGTCCCGTCCTTCTTGAACATGGGCCGCAGCTTGGCCATGTCGGCGAGGCGGGCGTCGGCGCGGAAATGTTCGTCGGTGTCGAACAGCACCGGACCCTTGCGCGTGGAGATTTCGACCGGCGCGATCTGCTCGGCGAAACGGCCGGCGGCCACCGCCTGCGCGGCCCGCTGGTGGCTTTCCACGGCGGCCTCGTCCTGCTCCTCGCGGGAGATCTGGTAGCGTTCGGACACGTTCTCGGCGGTCACGCCCATATGGCCGTGGCCGAAGGGATCGGTGAGCACCCCCACCATCATGTCCACGGCTTGGGTATTGCCCATGCGCTGTCCCCAGCGCAGTTGCGGCATCAGATATCCGCCCCGGCTCATGCTCTCGGCACCGCCGGCGAGCGCGATGGAGGCATCGCCCAGCTTGATCAATTGGGCCGCGTTGACGATGGCCTGCAGGCCGGAACCGCACAGGCGGTTCACGGTCATGGCCGGCGCCTCCTTTGGAACGCCGGCCTCCATGGCGGCCACGCGGGAGATGTACATGTCGCGCGGCTCGGTATGGATCACGTTGCCGAACACGGTGTGGGCGATGTCCCCGGGGGCGATACCGGCGCGGGCGATGGCGGCCTTGGCGGCATGGGCGCCGAGGGCGGTGGGCGGCACGTCCTTCAGCGCGCCGCCGAAGCTGCCGATGGGGGTGCGTGCGCCGGAAAGGAAGACGACGTCAGTCTGGCTCATGGGGGTCGTTTCTCGGTCTGATTGGGTCGGGAGGTGATGAAGCGGGCTCAGGCGTCCGCAGGAAGTTCCATGCGCGGCACCGGATGGCCGTGACGCACGCACGACGCGGCGACGGCCGCATCAAGACGGGCAGGCGGGTAGGCCCGCATCAGCGCATAGGGGCCCTGCCGGAATTTGAGGGCCATGAGCGCCCCTCGATCGGTCTCCTGCGGGTCGGCAACGCGTTCCACCAGCAGTTCGAGGGCGGGGATAGCGATCGCGGCCAGCAGGCGCTCCTCGATCAGGTCGGCGTTGGTCGGCAGGCCCGCACCGTCCTCGATGGCATACGGCGTGTTGCCGGCGCCCTGGGCGATCAGCGCGGGGCTCACCGTATAAAAGGGACCCAGCTGCGACAGGTTGGCCATGGCATGACCTGCGACGCGCGGGCCGATGAGGTTGAGGACGGTGAATGGGCCGGCGGCGACGCCGAGACGCTCACGGGCCACAGCATCCACCTGTGCCGGGGTGGCGAGTCCAGCCTCCACGATACGCGCGGCCTCGTTGTAGTAGGGGCAGAAGAAGCGGTTGATGGCAAAGCCGGGGGTATCGGCGCAGGAAAGCGGTGTCCGGCGCGTCTCGGCGAGGAATGCGAGAGCGCGGGCGATGGTGGCCGCGCTGGTGTCGCGGGCGCGCACCACTTCCACGAGGGGGCAGACTTCCGCCGGGCTGAAATAGTGCAGCCCGAGGATGCGGTCAGCGAATGCGAAGCCTTCGGCGATGTCGCCGACCCGGAGCGCGCTCGTATTGGTGGCCACGATGGTATCGGTCCCCATATGCGGGGCGAGTGCTGCGAGCAGGTCCCGCTTCACGGCAAGGTCCTCGAACACAGCCTCTATGACGATGTCGGCGCCCCGAAGGTCCGCCAGCGTGGCGGCGGGCACGATGGCGCCGAGGGCAGTATCGGCTGCGGCCTGGGTCATCCGGCCGTTCTTGACCCAGCGCGCATAGACGCCGGCGGCGCGCTCGCGCAGGCGGTCCGCGCTCTCGGGCCGGGCGTCATAGACCTGGACGGCGAGGCCGTGCCGCGCGGCGTCGAGCGCGATGCCGCCTCCCATCAGGCCGGATCCGATTACTGCAAGCTTCATGGGTATGCCTTTTGCACTTGTGAACGCGATGGAATGACGGCGGGGGCGATTGCCAGGCGAATGCGAGGACCGTATTGGCCTCATGCCCGCTCATCAGGAAGAGGAGATGAGAGGTCCCGGACGACACGGGCGCTGCATGACTTTTCTCCTATGTGGGGCGGCGACGAATCCATGCCTCGCCCGGTCGGCTCCCGGAAATGACCGAGTAGGACGATTTACAGATCCTGCATCGTCCTGCCTTCTCCTATTCGTGCGGAACCTTCATCCATCATGGATGTGATGAAGTCCCTTCAAGTCTTTGCGCCCGGACACGATCGGGTAGGCCCCCTGGTCCAGCACGCGATGAATATCGAACAGTCCGATTATCCCGTCCTATTCATGAGGCGTGTGCTTTGAGGTCGGCGAGTGCGGCGTAAAGGCCTGATATGGCGTAGGATTTGGTTGCTTACTCCATCCGTTTCAGCGCATCGCGCCAGCCACACTCGCCATGACCGACGCTACGATACTGCCGTTCTCGTTTCCAGCTGTCGCGCGCAAGAAAATCACAGCCGATTTCGACGGCGGCCGCCTCACTTCGGATGGCGGCGTCATGCTGCTGGCGATGGCCGAGCGCCGTCTGGGGATCGCCGAGCGGCTTGCCCGCGCGTTTCCCGATCGCCGTGATCCCACCCGGATCACGCATACGCTGGCCGACATGATCCGCGCCCGCACCTTCGCGATTGCCTGCGGTTACGAGGACGCCGACAATCTGGATTGCCTGCGCACCGACCCTGCGTTCAAGCTCGCCTGCGGCCGGCTGCCCGACAGCGGCGCGGACCTGTGTTCGCCGCCGACCCTGCCGCGGCTGGAGAACGCGCCGTCGCTGACGGATGCGATCCGCCTCACCTATGCGCTCGTGGATCAATGGATAGCGTCCTACGAACGCGAGCCGGCGTCGGTCATTCTGGATATCGACGATACCTGCGATGTCGTGCACGGCCATCAGCAACTGTCGCTGTTCAACGCGCATTGCGACGAGCGCTGCTTCCTGCCGATCCATGTCTACGACACCGACATGAGCCGTCCCGTAGCGGTCGTTCTGCGGCCGGCAAGACGCCGTCCGGCGTCCAGGTGCGCGCGCATCTGCGCCGCCTCGTCCGGCACATTCGTCGGCGCTGGACAAAGACCCGCATCACCTTTCACGGCGATGGCCATTACGCCCGGCCGGAGGCGATGGCGTGGTGCGAGGACAATGGCGTCGATTACATCTTCGGACTGCCCGGCTCGAAGCCCTTGACGAAGAAAATGGATGAGGCAGCCGACATCGTCCGCACCGAGCGCGCCGTGTCCGGCAAGCCGCTCGGACACCTCGAAGAACCGCCTATAAGGACGGTTCGGACGGTGTTTTGAGGATGCAGGCGCCTCTTGCCGGATCAATCGCCGGTCAGGTGCGGTGTGGTGAGGGGGCGCGAAGGCCCCTTCCCGGGCCTCTCTCAGGTCGCCACCGGCCGGGTTTCGATCCACAGGAAGCGCTTGAGGTTGTAGGTGAGGTTGGCGAGCCCGATCTTGATCCGGGCGCGGGCCAGACCGATGGTGCGCACGAACAAGCCGAAGCGGTGCTTCTGGGCTGCAAACACCGTCTCGACCGCCGAGCGGACCTTGGACCGGGCGCGATTGGCCTTGCGCTGCGGGGCCGTCAGGTCGAGGCCGGGCTGCCGCCGGAAGTGGATCTTCGAGCATCGGCCATGCTTGACGAGATAGGCTTCGTTGGCCTTCGAGCGGTAGGCGGTGTCGGCCCAGACGTCGCTGGCCGTGTTGGCCGGGTCGAGGACGTTGGCCAGTTGCGCCCCGTCATGGGCGACTGCGCTGGTGACGGCGAAGCGCCGAACGAACCCGTGCTTGGCGTCGATCGAGACGTGCGTCTTGTACCCGAACATCGGGACGGCGATCTCGACCTTGGCCTTGGTGCCGTCCGCCTTCGCCGGGCGCGCCTTGGCCCGCTTCAGCGTCCAGCGGGCGTCCCAGTCCTTTTGAGCGAGCTTTTTCGGTTTGGCCGCCCACGCCTGCGGGATCCCGCCTTCCTTCAGCACCGCCTTCTCGGCGTCGGTGTTGCGCTGGCGCGGGGCCGCGATGATCGAAGCGTCGATGATCTGGCCCGACATCGCCAGGTAGCCCTGGCCCTTCAGCCAGGCGTCGAAGGCGGCAAACAGCTCCTCGATCGCGCCCCCGGGTCAGGTGTTCCCGGAATAGCCACACCGTCTTGGCGTCGGGCACGGCAGCCTCGAAGCCAAGGCCGAGGAACCGCATGAACGAGAGCCGGTCCCGGATTTGGAACTCGGTGGCGTCGTCCGACAGCGTGTAGAGCGTCTGAAGGATCAGGATTTTGAACATGAGGACTGGGTCGTAGGGTGGTCGGCCCCCTTCGATCCGTCGGACCGCTTCAGCGCGGCCGCCAGCTTCGGCCGGAACGCCTCGAAGTCGATCAGGGCCGCGAGCGTCACCAGCGGGTCGCCGTTCTCGGACAGCCCTGATAGCGGTCGTCCAGATCGAAAAACCCTGGCTGACCCATCCGAGCCTCCCCCGCACCGACAACGTCAGGGAATCACGACACCGCCCCGCACGGAAGGGGTATTTCGAGGTGTCCGGTCATGCGCGATTACGCCGAGACACGCCACAAGGCCAAATCCTGGAACCGCGAGCGCCGCGCCATCGCCCGCATCGAGGCAACGAAGCTCGGTCTCGACATCCGCTTCGTCGTCACCAATCTCGAGCACGGCTCGCCCGAGTGGCTATACGACAGCCTGTATTGCGCGCGCGGTCAGGCCGAGAACCTGATCAAGCTGCACAAAACCCAGCTGGCGTCGGATCGCACGTCGTGCCGTTCCGCCGTCGTCAATCAGGTCCGCCTCGTGCTGCACACCGCAGCTTATTGGCTGATGCTCGCTGTGCGCGACGCCATCCCCAAGGTGCGCGATCTGGCGAAGGCGGAGTTCGCGACGTTGCGGCTCCGGCTGCTCAAGATCGCCGCCCGGGTCGTCGAGACGGCCAGCCGCGTGCGCCTTGCCTTCGCGGCCTGCTGTCCGGAAGCAGATCTGTTCCGCGGATTGCCCGCAGCCCTCATGCCCTGCGGCCCGTAACAGGCGGGGCGTGAGCCCCCATCATCCAGCCGTTCCCTCCAGCGCGTTCATCCAAGTACGGTTCGTCAGACGGTGAAAAATCCGAACGATGGCGTGCGCCCGAAATCACGTGCCAGGCGATGGCCGGGAAAATCCGTGGTCGTCATGAATAATTCAGGCTAGTAGGTGTATGCTTTAACCGGATAGGCACAATTTGAAGCAGGAGCAGGACCGAATTTTGTGGGCGGAAGCCGGTTACTAATCACGAGCCGCTCGTTGATTATCAGTTTTCACGCAGGCTTTTCGTTTCACTCGTTGCCTTGCGATCTAAATACCGCATCAGGATTTCCCAGAGACGACCTTCACCCCGATGCGGTCCGCGAGCGAGATCAGGTCCGCATAGACGCCGGGTGTGCCAATAACCTCGAGCGACGGGGCGATCATGACCAGCGCGTCGGCCGGAAGCCGGTTGCCAAACAGGATGATCGCGCGCGCACGATCATCCTGCCGCGAAACCCAACATAGTCCGTGAATGTCGGGGCAGGCGGCGTAGAACGCCTCGGCCCAAGGGCGGGTTTGCGGGTAGCGGTCTTTCTCAGTGTCGATGAGCTGGGTGCGCCGGACGCCCAATCTGCGAAGCGCCGTGGCGCTGAGGTCGGCAAGGACGAGATCCTGGCGTGGCTCCAGCCGCGAATAGGTCTGACCTGTGAGTTCGCCCTTATCGGAGGTCTTGAGACCCGATGTAAAAGGGACATCGTGAAAAACGGTCTCCATGGCGGCGCAATCGAAAGTCGTGCCGCCATAGAGCGTCGGAATTGCAACGTCGGCCCCTTCGACGATCGGGCTGAAGCGCGCATTGCCCTTGAGGCCCGGATTGAACTGATCGCCGAGGTAGGCGTCTGAGTGCATGCGATGAATGATCTGGCCCTTGGGCCAGATTACCGTCGACATTTTTGCACCCAAGTCCGCCGGAGGAGGGGGCGTAGCGTGACCGGGGGCCTTCGCCTTTGCGTGCTTCGGCTCGGCCGGTGGCTTAGCCATGCGTCACGCCCTGCCGCTCATCTTCGGCCGCTGCGATTACGCGCTCAGCCTGCTCCGCCAGGAGATCCTGCGGACGCTTGCCGCCGAGGAAGCTGTTGTCCGAAGCGAACCAGTATGCGAGCCCCCAATCGTCCTTGCTTCCCCTAAAGACCTTGAGCACGGCGGCGAGAGGCTTGAGCGGGCGATAACCCGTCTTTGGGTCCAGCGCGTAGCCAGGAAAGTAATCGATTCCCCGATGCCGAACTGCGAAGATGAGGCCATCCTTCTTCCACTTGTTCGGCTGGGCGCTGGGATTGTTGGTACTGAAGCCGGCCATCTCGGCAATCTGGGCCGCCGTCAGCCAGTCACCGCTCTCCAGCACGGCCCTGCGCGCCTCAGCCGTCATCCGCGCCTCAAGCAACATATGCTGGGGGGGAGGGACCTGAGGCACCAACAATTCGAGGATCGACTGCATGGCTTCAGTCTCGCGGCGTGCGAGAATGGCACCGACAAGCGGTGCGATGCTCTCGAACGTCTCGGCGAGCGCGCGAACGGCCGGCTCGCTGCCATGTTCGAGGGTCAACGCGATGACCTGCTTCGGCTTCCCGCCGAGATGGTCGAGACGATGGCGGACCTGCTCCGGCGTGCCGGTCATCGTGGCGAAGCCGGCGAGGGCGACGGTCACATGGGGGGCAGTCATAGCCGCGTTCCCTTCGTTGATTATCATGGTTATCTATATAGCAAGATAACCATGATAATCAAGATGGATTCGCCGCATCCGCCGGCCGCTCTGCTGCTGGCCCGCGGCTGCAGTCAAATCGACAATGACAATTGGCCGGTATCGCCCTGCGGTTTATCGTCAAGTCCCGAAACCGTCACGCCCAACAGCCGAATACCCTTGCAGGACAGGCAATGGGTAGACATCGCCGGCCTTGTGCTGGTGCGTCAGCGCCTGGTCTCGTCAAAGGGCGTCATGTTCATCACGCTGGAGGACGAGACCGGCATCGCCAATCTGGTCGTCCGGCAGAAGGTGTTCGACGCGCATCGGCGAACTCGGTTTCCGTCAGGAAGACGCCAGCTTCGACGTTATTCCATCACGCGCTTCGAGTGAGATTGGCTGAGCCGATATAGGCACCGTAGCCGCGCCAACAGATGACCTTGGGATGAAATCGCCGTACCAGCTTGCAGACATAGCACCCGGACTTGCGGTTCAGGAATTTGTCGAGAATCGGAATGCCGACAGGGACCTGCTCATCGAACCGTCCCCAGAAGTGAAGCGGGATTTGTCCTCACAGCACCAATCGAACAGCAGATCGCTCTCGGAAATATAGGCAACGGTGGCATCCACACGTTCCGTATGTTCTGTGGCGTTCAGAATGATGTTGCGGAGGTAGCCGCCATTTATTCCATTCAGCAGTAAATTCACGTCACGCTACCCCCCAGCCGTACCCTCGGCCTTTGGCCGCGGCCTATTTCAAGGCTCGGACCTCAGCAATATGGTCGGAGTGCTTCAAAACCTGAAGTGAATGACGGCGTCGCCCTTCGGGCCGGGCTGTTGGCTGCGCCGAAGCCCCGAGGTCAGGTCCTCTCCCTGGCGGGCGGCCATCCCTGACGCGGTCCGGGCGAATGCCGCCCGAGGAAGGGAAGGCGGGGGTTTGCCTGCGCGGTGATCGCGGCCGGTTGAGGACACTGACGGACGCCATCGAGCGGGGATCGGCCTCGCTCCAAGATGGAGCCCTCAGATGTCGCACGATCTTTTCCTCGCCCAGTCCCACGCGTTCCAGCTCGCTCGCACCCTGATGGTCTCGGTCACGCTGTTCGAGGTCGATGGAGAATTCGGCGTCATGCCGAGCGACGAACTCGACGACGCCGACGTGGTCGTCGTCCACGAATACGATCCCCTCCGGTGAACCCGGCTCATTGAGCCGGGTTCACCGGAGGGCGTGTGCCGCTCGCGAGCGGGCGGCCGCAAGGGAGGCTGCGCCGTGGCTGGGTCGAAGTCAGGGCGCTGCGCGCCCTGCAGGATTCATCAGTTGCCAGCCGCGCCCTTGCCCCCTTCGCTCTTCGCGGCGCCGGGGGATGGTCCCGCGAGGTGGGGGACGGGAAATCTCAAGCGGGAAAGGTCCGACCCGGAGGCGTGTCGGAAGAGGAAGATGGAAAAGACGGATATCGAGGAGCTGAGGAGCCGTGTGCCCTGTGCAGCCGTCCTCCAGAAGGCGGGGTTTGCGATCGATCTGAAGGAGAGCACGCGCAAGGCGGTCAAGTACCGGCGCGGTGACGACATCATTATCGTCATCCATCACGGCAAGGGCTGGTTCGATGCACGGTCCGAAGCCAAGGGTGACGTGTTCTCGCTTGTCGAGCATCTCGATGGTGTCGGCTTTGTGGAGGTGCTGCAGCGGGTTTCGGACCTGGTTGGCTTCGTGCCGAACAAGCCCGTTTGGACGAGGGAGGCCCGCGAGCACGATCCCGACCTTGGCATTCCCGATCGCTGGCGCGCGCGGCGCAAGCCATGGCCCGGTTCCATGACCTGGCGCTATCTGCGCGACGAGCGCGCTCTTCCCGAGACGATCATCCGCGCCGCGATCCAGCAGGATAGGCTCCGCGAAGGTCCCCGCGGCAGCATGTGGGCAGCCCATGTCGACGAGACCGGCGCGGTTACGGGCTGGGAGGAGCGCGGCCCCGAATGGCGCGGTTTCGCCCGCGGCGGCGGCAAGGTCCTGTTCCGCCTCGGGCCGGTCGGTGCCCGCCGGCTCTGTGTTACCGAGGCTGCGATCGACGCGATGAGCCTCGCCGCGATTGAAAGCCAGCACTCCGACAGCCTCTATCTCAGCACTGGCGGCGGATGGGCGCCAGCGACCGAAGCCGCCATCCGGCTGCTCGCATCACGCCATGGCGCCCTGCTTGTGGCGGCTACCGACAACAATGCGCAGGGCGAGGTCTATGCCGAACGAATCGCGACGATCGCCGTGGCGACGACCGCCGACTACAGACGGCAAAAGCCCGAGCATGAGGATTGGAACGAAGATCTGCGCGCCAGAAAGAGGAGGGAAGAAGAGGGAAGGAAACCGGCTGCCGCATGCCCGCCGTCCGCGTCAAGGGTGAAGCTTCGCCCGCTGCGCGGCCCTTGACCCGCCCGGACTTCGATGCGGCCGCGGGGAGAGGTCCTGAAGGGCTGAAGATGATGGTGATCCAAGAGGATGCGCCGCGCTCCAGCCCGACGAGGCTGAAGGAGCCCCGACATGACTCTCTCCACCCCTATCCGCAAGGTGTTTCAAGGCATCCCCGACCGGCGCCAGATGTTCCGGATGTTCGACCGTCACGCGCAGCGACCCTCCCGCTGGGACGGCGATGCGAGCGCGCTCTACGCCGGCGAATGGTTCGAAACCAGCCCCGTCGACCACGACTATATGTTCGAGATCCTGCCGCCGCTCTGGATGCGCGGCGACATGTTCGCCATGCGCGAATTCCTGACCGGCAGCGTCACCGGCGTCTTCTTCGCGCTGATGATCGATGGTCGGGTCCGTCATTTCCACGGCTATTGCGATCTCGCCGACACGGCTTCGCCAGAGCGGATGCGTGCCGCGATCATCAACCGGGAATCGCGCCCGGTGAAGGCGATGACGCGAACCGAGCGCCTCGAGCACGTCTGGAGCGCGACGCATGACGACTATCGCGGCTATGCCGGGGACCGCTGGCCGGAGGCCGATCGCGGCAAGCGCACCGTGCTGTTCTACGGCGGACGGCAAGGCACCAGCCTGGTCCTGCTCGACGGGCTGACCGACGCGCAGGTCTCCGCCAAGCTGCCGGTGCATCTGCGCTACCTGCCCGATGCGATCGCGGCGTGAGGTGGCGATCATGTTCACCTTCCCCGTGCAGGAAGTCCGCGCCGTCATCGCCCGCGGAAAATCCGACGCCGCGACCAATGGCGGCTACCGCAATCCCCATTACGGTCTCGCCCCGGGCAAAGACGAACGGCTCGGCCTATGGCTCGTCGGCGATGAAGGGGTGTACCTCCTCTCAAACGGCAAGCTCGCCGAGGGGCAGCGCGCCCTCGTCTGCTACGCCGAGGAATGCGATCCGAAGACCAATTCGGACTACTGGCACTACAAACGCCAGCACTTCGGCGGCGATGACGGGATCGAATTCCTCG
>Ga0255338_1002343_pt1 | contig 28508 bp, 29 predicted proteins | sample MeOH1_35cm_T4_19_FD_203715 | JGI IMG/M metagenome (GOLD analysis project Ga0255338, IMG submission 203715) | Sandy soil microbial communities from University of British Columbia, Vancouver, Canada - MeOH1_35cm_T4_195 | ecosystem: Engineered > Artificial ecosystem > Sand microcosm > Unclassified ...
CCACTCGAAACTGAAAAAAGAGGCTGTGGTGGAGAGGAGGAGGATCGAACTCCCGACCTTCGCATTGCGAACGCGACGCTCTCCCAGCTGAGCTACCCCCCCACAGCAGCGCGTATTTTAGCAAATACACGGGGCCGTTTCCGGCGGGATGCGCAATTATGCCAAATCCCGCGCGGATTTCCCCGCGGGGCCGGCTCACTGCATGCCGTTTCGGCTGGCGAGTTCGACGAACAGGCCCGCGTGGTCGAGGTCCGCGAGACCGTGCTCGACACCGTCCGCATACAGCTGCTCGAAGAGCGTCGTGACCGGCGCGTCGAAACCCACCTCCTCGGCGGTGGCGAGCGCATTGCGCAGGTCCTTCAGCTGCACCGTCATGCGTGCCCGCGGCGCGAAGTCGCGCTCCACCATCCGCTGGCCGTGCACCTGCAGGATACGGCTGTCGGCGAAGCCGCCGGTGATCGCATCCTTGACTCGGCGCATGTCGGCGCCGCCCTTTTGGCACAGCAACAGCGCCTCGGCCACCGCGCCAATGGTGGCGCCCACGATCATCTGGTTGGCGAGCGTGGTGAGTTGCCCCGTGCCGTGCGGGCCCACGTGCGTCGCGCGCCCGAACACCGCGAAGACCGGGGCCGCCCGCTCGAAATCGGCGGGCTTGCCGCCGGCCATGATCACCAGCGTGCCGGCCTCGGCGCCGCCGGTCCCGCCGGACACGGGTGCATCGAGGTGGCTGACGCCGTAATCACCCAGCCGCGCCGCGTGGTCGCGCGCCTCGCGAGGCTGGATGGACGCCATATCGATCAGGAGGGTGCCGGGCGTCATCGCCTGCGCCGCGCCCTGGTTGAACAGCACATCTTCGACCACGGAGCCGCTCTCCAGCATGCTGATCACGATGTCGGCGCCTCGCACGGCGCAAGCAGGCGTGTCGTGCACCGTGGCGCCGAAGGGAGCGACACGTTCCGCCTTCTCGCGCGACCGGTTCCACACGTGAACCGTGTGGCCAGCCTCGCACAGCCGGCGGGCCATGGGGAAACCCATGGCGCCCGTGCCCAGCATGGCGATGTTCATTGCGCTGCTCCCTTCGAAGGTGGAACGGGCCATCATCGAACCGGCGCCGCCGCGAAGGCTGTCAGGCGGCTTTCGACAGCGGCGCGGCGAACATCGTTTCCATCTGTTTCCGGATCTTGTAGGCGTGCGTGACCGTGTCCATCGCCACGTCGGCCCAGGCAAGGCTCTGTCGCCGGCCTCCACCGTGACATTCACGACATGCTTGCCGCTGCCTGCGGCTGTTCGGGCTTCCACCCCACGCGGGCCAGGTTGGCGCGCGCGCCAGGTCGGCGATGCCGGCCAGGTGCGTCAACCGGGCGGCCGGGTTCCCGCTGGCTTGCCGGCCGTGCGTATGCCAAGATTCGCGCCTCGCAAGGAAGATCCAACAATGAGCAAGAAATACGACGGTGCCTGGCTGGACCGCATGTACAACAACCGGGCGCTGGTGCCGGCGTACGCGGAGCACCTGCGCCGCTGGGCCGCCAATTCAGCGGAGGCGATGCGCACGCAGCCGCGCGAACTCGACGTGCGCTACGGCGGCGGGCCCAACGAGCACCTGGACATCTTTCCCGCGGCGCAGGCCGATGCGCCCGTGCTGTTCTTCATTCACGGCGGCTACTGGCGCGCGCTGGACAAGCGTGACCACTCCTTCGTCGCACCGGCATTCACGCGGGAGGGCGTCTGTGTCGTCATCCCGAATTACGCGCTGTGCCCCGCGGTGACCATCCCCGACATCACGATGCAGATGGTGAGGGCGCTGGCCTGGACGTGGCGCAACATCGGCAAGCATGGCGGCGACCCGGGCCGCATCACGGTTGCCGGCCACTCGGCAGGCGGGCAGCTGGCGGCGATGATGCTCGCCTGCCTCTGGCCGGTCCATGCCGCAGGCTTGCCCGCGGACCTGGTGAAGGGCGCGCTCGCGATCTCGGGCCTGCACGACCTCGAGCCGATCATGCACACGCCGTTCCTGCAGCCGTCGCTGCACCTGACGCCGGCGCAGGCGCGGCAGGCCAGCCCCGCGCGGCTGCCGCCGCCCGCCCGAGGCACGCTCTACTCCGTGACGGGCGGCGACGAAAGCGAGGAGTTCCTGCGCCAGAACCGCCTGATCCGCGCGGCCTGGGGCGATGAGCTCGTGCCGGTGTGCGAAGCGCTACCGGGGTTGAACCATTTCAGCGTGCTCGAGTCGCTGGTGGGCCCCGGCCAACGCCTGTACGCGCTGGCGCTGCAGCTCCTGCGGGCTTGAGGCGGCCGTCTACATCAGCAGGTGCTCGCCGGCGTTGTCGCCGCCCAGGATCACGTAGTTCACCTTGCGGATGTCCATCAGCTTCCTGCCGCCGGCATAGCTGATGGAGCTCTGGATGTCTTCCTGCATCTCGCGCAGGGTGTCGGCCAGCCGGCCCTTGACGGGCTCGAGGATGCGCTTGCCCTCGACGTGCTTGTACTCGCCCTTGTTGAAGTCCGACGCGCTGCCGTAGTACTCCTTGTACAACTTGCCGTCCACGTCGACGGTCTGGCCGGGCGACTCCTCGTGGCCGGCCAGCAGCGAACCGACCATCACCATCGTCGCGCCGAAACGCACGCTCTTGGCGATGTCGCCGTGCTCGCGGATGCCGCCGTCGGCGATGATGGGTTTCGTCGCGACGCGGGCGCACCACTTCATGGCCGAGAGCTGCCAGCCGCCGGTGCCGAACCCTGTCTTCATGCGGGTGATGCACACCTTGCCCGGGCCCACGCCCACCTTGGTCGCGTCGGCGCCCCAGTTCTCCAGGTCGATGATGGCCTCGGGCGTCGCGACGTTGCCGGCGATCACGAAAGTCGACGGCAGTTTCGCCTTGAGGTGCGCGATCATGTTCTTCACGGTGTCGGCGTGGCCGTGGGCGATGTCGATCGTGACGTAGTCGGGCACGAGGCCTTGCGCCGCCAGCTGGTCCACGACCTCGTAGTCGGCCTGCTTCACGCCCAGCGAGATGGATGCGTAGACCCCCTGCGCCTTCATCTCGCGCACGAACTCGAGGTTGTCCAGGTCGAATCGGTGCATCACATAGAAATAGCCGTTTTGCGCCAGCCACAGGCAGATCTTTTCGTCCACCACCGTTTTCATGTTGGCCGGCACCACGGGGATGCGGAAGGTGCGTCCTCCCAGCTCCACGCCGGTGTCGCACTCAGAGCGGCTGTCCACGCGGCATTTGCGCGGCAGCAGCAAGACTTTGTCGTAATCGAAGATTTCCATACCAAGCTCCAGAAAGCTGTTTGTCGAACAGGTGAGCGCTTGGACTGCGGGACCGGCGGTTTTGCGGGAACTCCGAAAACGCGAACCGGGCCGCGAAATGCTTGGGCCCGGTGCTTGATTTTACCCGCTGGTGCCCGGCGCCGCGCATCTGGACTGTGCGATAGCCCTCATATGGCCACGTGCATCTTCCACCCAGCCCACCACGCGCAGCCGTTTCGGGTCGGCTCCCTCGGGGATGCGCATGGGCCGCGACTCGAACAGCCTGCGCTGCTGCGCTTTGGAGAGCGGCTCGGCCCCGTCCCACGCGGGGCGGAGCGCGTTGCGCACGAGGTTGCGCTCGACGGGGGAGCCCTCCGTGCCGGCCGGGAGCGTCTCCACCAGCAGCAGCCAGGCCTGCCAGGGTCCGCCGCGGCCGGGCTGGAGTTCGATGGACGCACCCATGTAGCCGTTGAACGCGAGGCCATGGGCCACCCGCATCTTGTGGCCCGAAGGCGCGGCGCGGCGATGCGAGGCTTGGGCGGCCACGGGTGACGTGCGGCCCAATGCTTCGAGCCGGGCCAGGCTGTCGCGGGCGGCCGCGGCCGACAGCGGTGCGTCGTCGCCCTGGCGGCCCGGCACGATCCAGTCCACGGCCAATTCGCCCCGCCGCGGGCGCGGTGTGGCGCCATCGCCCCAGCACGTCGCGCAGTCCGCGCTGGTGAACCGCTCGAGGAGCCCGACCGGCCGGGGCTGGCCGTCGCTGTCGCAGGACGACTGCGCCCGCGCGCCCGACGCGGCGAACGCCAGGAGCAGGGCGGCGAAGGCATGGACTCGTGACGGTTTGTTCATGGTCGGGGCCGGATGGGTTCCTACAATGCCATATGTTCCCAGAAGTCGACGCGGCATCCCCGCTCTTACACAACCTCAACCCCGAGCAGTGCGCGGCGGTAACCCTTCCCAACGAGCACGCGCTCATCCTGGCGGGCGCCGGTTCCGGCAAGACGCGGGTGCTGACCACGCGCATCGCCTGGCTGCTGTCCACCGGCCAGGTGTCGCCGGGCGGCGTGTTGGCCGTGACCTTCACCAACAAGGCGGCGCGCGAGATGATGACGCGGCTGCAGGCGATGCTGCCGGTCAACGTGCGGGGCATGTGGATCGGCACCTTCCACGGCCTTTGCAACCGCTTCCTGCGTGCCCACTACAAGCTCGCGAACCTGCCGCAGAGCTTCCAGATCCTGGACACGCAGGACCAGCTCTCGGCGATCAAGCGGCTCATGAAACAGCACAACGTGGACGACGAGCGCTTTCCCGCCAAGCAGACGCAGTGGTTCATCTCCGGCTGCAAGGAGGACGGCCTGCGCCCCAACATGGTCGAGGTGCGCAGCGAGGAGGACCGCAAGAAGGTCGAGATCTACCAGCTGTACGAGGAGCAGTGCCAGCGCGAGGGCGTGGTGGATTTCGGCGAGCTGATGCTGCGCAGCTACGAACTGCTTCGCGACAACGACCCGATCCGCGACCACTACCAGCGGCGCTTCCGCCACATCCTGATCGACGAGTTCCAGGACACCAACAAGCTGCAGTACGCGTGGATCAAGATGTTCGCGCAGGCGCGCGACGGCGTGCCGGGCGCGCAGGCCAACTCGGTGTTCGCCGTGGGCGACGACGACCAGAGCATCTACGCCTTTCGCGGTGCGCGCGTGGGGAACATGGCCGATTTCGTCCGTGAGTTCCACGTTCGCCACCAGATCAAGCTGGAGCAGAACTACCGCAGCTACAGCAACATCCTCGATTCGGCCAACGAGCTGATCAGCCACAACAAGACGCGGCTGGGCAAGAACCTGCGGACCGACCAGGGGCCGGGCGAGCCGGTGCGGGTGTACGAGGCGCCCACGGACCTCGCCGAGGCGCAGTGGATGGTCGAGGAGATGCGGCACCTGGTGCGCGGCGACGGCCCCTCGGGCGGGTTCGAGCGCAAGGAGATCGCTGTCCTGTACCGCAGCAACGCGCAGAGCCGGGTGATCGAGACGGCGCTGTTCAACGCCGCCGTGCCGTACCGTGTGTACGGCGGCCTGCGCTTCTTCGAGCGCGCGGAGATCAAGCATGCGCTGGCCTACCTGCGCGTGCTCGAGAACCCCCAGGATGACACCAGCTTCATCCGCATCGTCAACTTCCCGCCGCGCGGCATCGGCGCGCGCAGCATCGAACAGTTGCAGGACGCGGCCCGGGCGGCCGGCTGCTCGCTGCACGACGCGGTGAAATCCACGACCGGCAAGGCCGGCACCAACCTGGCCGCGTTCGCCGCGAAGATCGACAACTTGCGCGTGCAGACGGTCGGCCTGACCCTGCGCGAGATCATCGAGCTGATGCTGCAGGAGTCCGGGCTCATCGAGCACTACAAGAGCGAGCGCGAAGGCGGCGACCGAATCGAGAACCTCGAGGAACTGGTCAACGCCGCGGAAAGCTTCGTCACGCAGGAAGGCTTCGGCCGCGATGCGGTGGCGTTGCCGGTCGATGAACTCGGCCCCGGCCTGCTGCGCCAGTCGCCGGCGAGCCAGGGGCTGGACCCCAGCCTGCCTGAGGTGAATGAACCGGCGCCGGATTACGTTCCGCCCGATGCGGAAACCGGCGAGACGCTGTCCCCGCTGGCGGCCTTCCTCACCCATGCGGCGCTCGAGTCCGGCGACAACCAGGCCCAGGCCGGCCAGGATGCCATCCAGTTGATGACGGTGCACTCGGCCAAGGGACTGGAGTTCGACTGCGTCTTCATCAGCGGCCTGGAGGAGGGCCTGTTCCCGCACGAAAACTCGATGAACGACCGCGAGGGGCTGGAGGAGGAGCGGCGCCTCATGTACGTCGCCATCACACGGGCCCGCAAGCGCCTGTACCTCAGCCATGCGCAGACGCGGCTGCTGCATGGCCAGACCCGCTACAACATCAAGAGCCGCTTCTTCGAGGAGCTGCCCGAGGGCGCGCTCAAGTGGCTGACGCCGAAGAACCAGACCTTCGGCGGGTCGGCCTTCGGTTACGGCGCGGGCTATGCCACATCGCGTGGGGCCGGCGTGGGCGCGGGCTTCGGCAAGGAGAGCTTTGCCAGCCCGCCGGTGCCGGTGCAGAAAGCCGCCCCCGCGCACGGGCTGCACGCGGGGATGAAGGTCTTCCACACCAAGTTCGGCGAGGGCACGGTCATCTCGGTCGAAGGGCAGGGCGACGACGCCCGCGCCCAGGTGAATTTCCCGAGGCACGGGATCAAGTGGCTGGCCCTGTCCGTGGCCAAGCTGACGCCGGTCAACTGAACGGAACGAAACACGAGGGCTGCCCGAGCGGGAAGCCCTCGTCGCGCCTGTCCGCGTCCCGCCCGTCGATGAGCGTGTCCAGGTCGACGACCATGTTAGATTTGCGCCGATGGATGCGCGGACGATTCACCGAGGGGCCCGGTGCCCGGCGAGGGCGCGGTCATGAGCAGCGGGGTGCGTGCCGCGCTGCTGCTCATCCTTGGCATCGCGGTGGCCGCCGCGGTGATCTGGTGGTTCAGCCTGCGGTCGCCGGCACCCGCACCGGCCATGCCGGTGGCGGTGGCCCCGCAGCCGCCGGCCAGCTCTGCAGTGGCGGCCCCGCCCGCCATCCAGCATCCCGTGGAAGAGGCGGCCGGGCCACTGGCCGCGGGCCAGGTGGATGCCGCCCTCACCGGCCTGCTGGGCCGCAAGGCCGTTGCGTCCTTCCTGCAGACAACCGATTTCCCGCGCCGCTTCGCCGCCACCGTGGACAACCTCGGCCGCTCCCATGCGCCGGTGGCGCTGTGGCCGGTCAATCCCATGGGCGGACGGTTCACCGTGCAGGAGCTGCCCGACGGTCCGGTGATCGGGGCGGACAACGCGGCCCGCTACACGCCGCTGGTGCTGCTGGCCGAAGGCACCGATACGGCGCAGGCCGCGCAACTCTACCTGCGCATGTACCCGCTGCTGCAACGGGCCTACGAGGAGCTGGGCTACCCGAAGCGCTATTTCAATGACCGGCTGGTCGAAGTGATCGACGTCCTCCTGGCGACGCCGGAGGTCGATCACCCGGTCAAGCTGCGCCTGGTCGAGGTCAAGGGCCCGATCCCCTCCGAACGCCCGTGGGTCCGGTATCAATATGCGGACCCGGCCCTCGAGTCGCTCACGGCGGGGCAGAAGATCCTCGTTCGAGCCGGCCCGCAGAACGCGCGCCGGCTGAAGGCGAAACTGGCGCAGTTCCGGGCCCAGGTGGCCGAGGGCCCCGCCAAGCGTCGATGACCGCCGCCGAGATTCCCGACGACCTGCGGCGCTTCATTCTCACGAGCGTGCCGTCCGTTCCGTACCTGGAGGCGATCCTGCTGCTGCAGCATGAGCGCGGCACCGGCTGGACCGCGCCGCTGCTGGCGCAGCGCCTCTACCTGCCCGAGCCGAGGGCCGTCGAGTTGCTCGGGAACCTCCATGCCGCCGGCATCGTTGACGCAAGCGGGGCGGAGCAGACCTTCACGTACCAGCCCCAGGCCGGGCTGGCGGCCATGCTCGAGCGGCTGGCACAGCTTTATGCGGCGAACCTGGTGGCCGTCACCGACCTGATCCACTCCGGCGTGGACCGGCGGGCTTACCAGTTTGCCGACGCGTTCCGCTTGCGAAAGGACTGATGCATGGCGCCGATCATCTACTTCCTGTGCATGCTCACCTCGCTGGCCTGTTTCGGCCTGCTGTGGCGGGGCTGGCACAACAGCCGCTCGCGCCTGCTGTTCTGGAGCGCACTGTGCTTCGCGGGGTTGAGCCTGAACAACTTCCTGCTGGTCATCGACAAGCTGGTGCTGCCCGCGGCGGACCTGACTCTGTGGCGGCTGGCCGTTGCGCTGGCCGCGCCGCTGCTGCTGCTGTACGGCCTGATCTGGGAAGAGGAGTGACGATGGAGCAGATGCTTACCGGTGCCATCGCGGTCGCGTCCCTGCTGGCCTCGCTGTTCTTCCTGCGCTTCTGGCGCCAGACGCGGGACCGCTTCTTCCTGTACTTCGCGCTGTCCTTCCTGATCGAGGCCGCGAACCGGATGGCACTGGGCGTGCTGTGGATCGGCGACGAGGACGACGCTGTCTTCTACAGCGTGCGCGTGGTCGCTTACGGCCTGATCCTGTTGGCCATCTGGCAGAAGAACCGGCCGCAGCGGTAGCCTGCTTTCGGGGGGCCTGTCGGCCGTGCGGTGCGCGACCCTTGAAGCGCCAACAACGTAGGACCAGGAGGCGGCCAGGCCCCGTCCTGGTCGGGCCGCCGCGCCAGTCACCTCATCCGCATGGCCGGGTGTGCGGAAGGCGGCTGCTGGTCCATGTAGCCCGCGCCGTCCTTCACGCCCTTCTTCCCTGCGATCTCCCACGCCGTGCGCTGGTTCACCAGCCTGGCCAGGTATTCCATTTCCTCGTCGGTGTGGTTGATCGCCCTGGCCGGCGTGAGGAAGCGGCCGTCCTTCGCCTCCGCCTCGCCCCAGAACGACTGGTGGTAGCTCGAGCGGGACACCGTCCTGTCGGGGCCGGCATTCATGTCGACCACGCCGTAGCAGTTGCAGAAGTAGCTGCGGTGGGCCTGTTGCGGGAAGACCTCGGTGTACAAGCCCGTGCCGCGGATACCGGCCGTGAGCGTGGGCGTGACGATCCGGCGGGTGGTGCCGCGGCCCCAGACGCTCGCCACCGCTCCGGTGAGCATCCGCAGCACGCTGACGGCATTGAGCGTCGGGCCGCGCTCGAGGGCCAGGCGCGTGTTCTGGCGCACCAGGTAGGAGGAGTTGCCCACCACGAACACCAGTTGCGAGTCCGGCCCCGTCTCCACGGTGTCGCCGGTCTGGATGGTCTGCGCCTGGCTGAGGCGCTGGCCGTTCAGCAGGGCGTCGCCCCGAAGCTCCACGATATTGGAGCGTTGCTGCGCGTGCGCGCCGGCAACCCCGCCGAGGGCGCTCCAGGCGGCGGCGGCCTGCAGGAAGCCGCGGCGCTGGAACCACAGGACCTCTTCTTCGGTGCGGCCCTGCAAGGTGTGCCGTGTCATGTGGGCTCTCCGGGGGGCTGTTGTTCGGGGTCCGTGCCGGCATCAGCGACGAAGCTGTCGCGGAAGGTGAAGTACAACGAGGTGGAAAACATGGCGGTGATCAGCAGGCCCAGGGGCATGAGGGCGGCTGCCGCGACCTGCGGGTTGCCGGTCATGGTGGCGATGAGGGTGATCACCAGGGCGGCCACGAACACCACGCCGACCCAGGCCAGGCCGTACATGAGGAACGCCCTGGCGTTGCGCAGGCAGGCGACGGTGCTGAAGAACAGGCTCTTGACCGGCGAAACGCCATGCCAGTGCACGAGGGCGGGCGCATGCCAGAACATCAGCGAGACGGGCAGGTACAGCAAGGTGCCGACCAGCAGCACCAGCTGGAATTGGGGCGTCAACATCGCCTCGGTCGTGGCCGGCGCCTGCTGCTGCGGAACGTCCACCAGCAGGGGCAGCAGCGTCATCACGATCGTGCACGCCCCAGCGTAGAGCAGGCCCAGCACCAGCATGGCCCGAAGCCGCTGCTTGCCGGTGCGAAACGCGCTGATCAGCACCGTGGGCATGGGAAAGCGGCCCTTTTCGGCCTCCTGGGTCGCCGCCATCAGCCCGAGCGTGGCCGCGGGCACGATGCCCAGCGCCAGCACGAACCCCACGACCGGAACCAGCAGCAGGATGGAGAAACTGGCCGTGTACATGAAGAACAGGCCCGTGAGCGCCAGGGGCTGTTTCCCGAAGGTCTTGATGCCGAGCTTGACCCATTGGATGCCAGTGCGAGCAGGAACGATGTTGAGTTTCATTGGCAGGTACGTGATGGGAGTCGCAATGGACGCGGGTTGATTGCCATGGTGGCCGGCGGGAGGGGGACTTGCGTGACCCATTGAACGCCAGCGGCCCTGGAGGGGGATTTTGCGCCGAAGGCTAAAGGGCCGAGCCCTGCCGCACCCGCTGGCGCAGTACCCGCTCGAAGTGCGCCGGATCGTGCGGCTTCAGCATGGACGCCTCGCGCGGCAGGTGGAAATCCCACAACCGGGAAATCCAGAAACGCAGCGCGCCGGCGCGCAGCATGGCCGGCAGCAGCCGCCGCTCGGCGGCGGCCAGGGGACGCACCCTGGCGTAGGCGTGCAGGAATGCCTCGGCCCGGGCCTCGTCGTGCGCGCCGGTCGGAAGGTCGACGCACCAGTCGTTCAGGCAGACCGCGATGTCGAACAGCCAGGTGTCCACGCCCGCGAAATAGAAATCGAAGAAGCCGGTGAGGCGGCCGTCCTCGAACATCACGTTGTCGCGGAACAGGTCGGCGTGGATGGCGCCGCGGGGCAAGGCGGCGTAGGTGGAGCCTTGCGCGATGTGGTTCTGGAAGGCCAGCTCGCTGTGCAGCAGGGCGCGCTGCGCCTCGTCCACATGCGGCAGCACCACGGGCACCGTTTCGTTCCACCAGGCCAGCCCCCGCAGGTTCGGCTGGCTGCGCGGATAGTCGCGCGCTGCGATATGCATGCGCGCGAGCATCTCGCCCACGGCCGCGCAATGGGCGGGGGTGGGTGCCAGCTCGCTGTGGCCGCGCAGCTTGTCCACCACCGCCGCGGCCTTGCCGCACACCGTGTGCAGGAGCCGGCCGTCCGGGTTGTCGGCCGAAGCGCTGCCGGGCAATGCATGCGGCTCGGGCACCGGGATGCCGTGCTGCGCCAGGTGCTTCATCAGGTGAAGGTAGAAGGGCAATTGCGCGGACGTCAGGCGCTCGAACAGGGTCAGCACGAACTCGCCGCGGTCCGTGGTGAGGAAGTAGTTCGTGTTTTCGATGCCGCCGTGGATGCCGCGCAGCTCGCGCAGCTCCCCGAGCTGCAGCGCGCGCACCAGCTCCCCGGCCTCGCTCTCGGAGACTTCGGTGAAAACGGCCATCAGAAATTCAGGATGTTCCAGACCCGCTTGCCGGTCGCGCTGGAAAGTCCGTCGCGGTGGTCGCCCGGGCGCGAGCGCGCCATGTCGGTGGGCTGGATCTCGTATTCGGGCATGTTGCCCTTGGGCTTGACGGTGACGCTCTGCGTCTGGCCGGCGTAGCGGACCTCGTCGATGGCCACCGCCTCGTCCTCCACGCGGATGTGTTCGACCTTCTGGTTCTTGCGGCCTTCCGGCTGCGGCGCCTGCTGCGCGGGCGCGGCCGCAGGCGCGGTCTGCGCCGCCAGGGCCGTGCAGGCCAGGAGCGGGGCGAGGAGCAGGAGTCTCGGGTGCATCTCAGCCTCCGCAGAGCCGTGTCAAGGAGGCTGAAGCCCCCTCGGGGGGCAGCGACAGAACGAAGTGGAGAGCGTGGCGGTCCATGGACGGAGATTGTAGGACGGCCGGGAGGGCGCCACCGCCCGCAGGCACAATGCCTGCCATGAGCGAGCTGACCCAAGACGAAACCACGGAACATGCCGAAAACGGCGGCAACGGACGAAAGGTGCTGCTGCTGGTGGATGGCTCCAGCTACCTGTACCGCGCCTACCATGCGATGCCGGACTTGCGCGCCGTCCCCGGCGACTCCACGAGCCCCGCGACCGGCGCCATCCGCGGCATGATCAACATGCTGCAGAAGCTGCGCAAGGACGTGCGCGCCGACTACGTGGCCTGCGTGTTCGACGCGCCGGGTCCGACCTTCCGCGACGCGCTCTATCCCGAGTACAAGGCCAACCGCTCGCCCATGCCGCCCGACCTGCGGCTGCAGATCGACCCGATCCACGAGGTGGTGCGGCTGCTCGGCTGGAAGGTGCTGGCCATCCCCGGCGTCGAGGCCGACGACGTGATCGGCACGCTGGCGTGCATGGCCACCGGGCGCGACATCGAGACCGTGATCTCCAGCGGCGACAAGGACCTGTCCCAGCTGGTCAATGAACACGTCATGGTCATCGACACCATGAACGACCGCAAGCGCGACGTTGCGGGCGTCGAGGCCGAGTTCGGCGTGCCGCCGCGGCTGATGGTGGACTACCAGACCCTGGTGGGCGACTCCGTGGACAACGTGCCCGGCGTCGACAAGGTCGGTCCCAAGACGGCCGTCAAGCTGCTGCAGGAGTACGGCTCGCTCGACGCGCTGGTCGAGCGCGCCCATGAAGTCAAGGGCGCCGTCGGCGAGAACCTGCGCCGGGCGCTCGATTGGCTGCCCAAGGGCCGCGCGCTGCTGACGATCAAGAAGGACTGCGAGCTCACCGATTACATCCCCGGCCTGCCGTCGCTGGACGACATCAAGGTGACCGACGGCCAGGATACCGAGGGGCTGAAGGCCTTCTACGACAGGTACGGCTTCAAGGGGCTGGTCAAGCAGCTCGAGGCCCACGACGTGCCGCCGGAGCTGATCGAGCAGCACAAGCGCACGAGGAAGGTCGGCACGGGGCAGCCCGCAGGCGGCCTGTTCGAGGAGCCGGACCTGTCGGGCATCTCGCAGGCGAGCAACCTGCAATACGACACGATCTTCGCCTGGGCGCAGCTGGACGAGTGGCTGGCGAAGATCGACGCCGCCGAGCTGGTGGCGGTGGACACGGAGACCAGCTCCCTGGACGAGATGCAGGCCGAGATCATCGGGGTGTCGTTCAGCGTCAAGCCCGGGGAGGCGGCGTACATCCCGCTCGCGCACAGCTACGGCGACGCGCCCGAGCAGCTGCCGCGCGACGAAGTGCTGGCGAAGCTCAAGCCCTGGCTGGAAAGCCCGGCAAAACTGAAGCTGGGCCAGCACATCAAGTACGACCGGCACGTGTTCGCCAACCACGGCATCGAAGTGCAGGGCTACGCGCACGACACCATGCTGCAAAGCTACGTGCTCGAGGTGCACAAGCCGCACGGCCTGGCCAGCCTGGCCGAGCGGCACCTGGGGCGCAGCGGCATCGACTACGAAACCATCACCGGCAAGGGCGCGCACCAGATCCCGTTCGCGCAGGTGTCGGTGGAGAAGGCGGCCGAGTATTCCTGCGAGGACTCGGACCAGACGCTGGACGTGCATCGCGCCCTCTGGCCGCGGCTGGAAGCCGACAGCAAGCTTCGTTTCATCTACGACCTGGAGATCAGGAGCAGCGAGGCGCTGTACCGCGTCGAGCGCAACGGTGTGCTGATCGACGGGCCGATCCTGGCCAGGCAGAGCGCCGAACTCGGCCAGCGGATGATGCAGCTGGAACAGGAGGCGCACGAGCTCGCCGGCCAGCCGTTCAACCTCGGCTCGCCCAAGCAGATCGGCGAAATCCTTTTCACCAAACTGGGGTTGCCGGTGGTCAAGAAGACGCCGAGCGGCGTGCCCAGCACCGACGAAGAGGTGCTGGAGAAGCTGGCCGAGGACTATCCGCTGCCGGCCAAGCTGCTGGAACACCGGGGCCTGTCCAAGCTCAAGGGCACCTACACCGACAAGCTCGCGCAGATGGCGCACCCGCGCACCGGCCGCGTGCACACGCATTACGCACAGGCGGTCGCGGTGACGGGACGCCTGTCCAGCAACGATCCCAACCTGCAGAACATCCCGGTGAAGACGGCCGAGGGCCGGCGCGTGCGCGAGGCCTTCATCGCGCCGCCCGGGCACTTGATCGCCAGCGCCGACTACAGCCAGATCGAGCTGCGCATCATGGCGCACATCAGCGAGGACGAGGCGTTGCTGCGCGCCTTCCGTCAAGGCCTGGACGTGCACCGCGCCACCGCGGCCGAAGTGTTCGGCGTGGCGCCCGGCGAAGTCACGAGCGAGCAGCGCCGCTACGCCAAGGTGATCAACTTCGGGTTGATCTACGGCATGAGCAGCTTCGGCCTCGCGCGCAACCTCGGCATCGACAACACGGCGGCCAAGAACTACATCCAGCGCTATTTCGAGCGTTATCCCGGCGTGAAGCAGTACATGGACGAGACGCGCCTGTCCGCCAAAAGCAAGGGCTACGTCGAAACGGTGTTCGGCCGCCGGCTGTACCTGCCGGAGATCAATTCACCCAACGGCCCGCGCCGCGGCGGCGCCGAGCGTGCCGCGATCAACGCGCCCATGCAGGGCACGGCTGCCGACCTGATCAAGCTGTCCATGGTGAAGGTGCAGGACGTCCTCGACGAGCAGAAGCGCCGCACCAAAATGATCATGCAGGTGCACGACGAACTGGTCTTCGAGGTGCCCGAGGATGAGGTGGAGTGGGTGCGCAGCGAGATCCCGCGCCTGATGGCCGGCGTCGCCGAGCTGCGCGTCCCGCTGCTGGCCGAGATCGGCATCGGCGAGAACTGGGAGAAGGCGCACTAGCGACGGCCGAGTCGCGATGGCGGTAATCGGGACATTTGTGCGGGCCATTTCGGGATATATGACCCATGCTGGAAGCAGTGACCGGTTGATGTAATGGGCGGATGAAGGACAGTCCCAACCTGGACGCCCTGCGCGCTTGCGCTGTGGTCTTCGTGGTGCTCAGCCATTTGCCCTATTTCGTCGGCTGGGAAGATCCTGCCTGGTACCGGCTGAAGGCCCTCGGGCATTTGGGCGTCGCCATCTTCTTCGTTCATACCACGCTGGTTCTGATGATGTCGCTGCAGCGTACGGGCCACGCCGCGGGGCCGTTCCTCATCCGCCGTTTCTTCCGCATCTTTCCCCTGTCGATGGCCATCGTGCTGCTGATGTCGACGCTTCAGTGGCTGGGTGGGCAACCGATCGAGACGGCTGGGGTGATCAGCAATCTCCTGCTGCTGCAGCACGTCACCGGGCACCGGCCGACGCCGGACCAGCTGTGGACCTTGTCGTACGAGATCATGATGTACCTATTGCTGCCGGCTTTGTTCGTGCTCACGTCGACGGGACGCCCGCTGTTTCGGATCGCGGCGATCTACGCAGCCAGTCTGGTGGTGGGGCTGTTCGTCTGGCGCGAGTGGAGCTTTCTGGCCTTCGTGCCCTGCTTCCTGCCGGGCGCAGTCGCGTTCATTGTCGCCCAGCACGGGCCCGGCCGGCATCCGCCGTGGCTGCTGTTCATGGTCGTCGCCGCCGCAGCCATTGCGATTCCCGCGTTGACCAGTGCGGGCGTGCCGGAGGTGCCTCTGTTCTGGGTCGTGTGCATCGCGCTGGGGCTGGCCGTCCCGAAGTGTCGCCACCTGACGAGCCGATTTGCCGCGATCGCCGCGAAGGCGGTGGCCAAGTACTCCTATGGCGTCTATCTCACTCACCTGCTTGCGATGGGCCTGGCTTTCCCCGCGGGCAGCGTGCCGGCGTTGCTGAACTGGGTGGTGTTCGCAATCATGCTCGGGGCGCTGGCCTTGGTGTGCTACCACCTGATCGAGCGGCCAGGCATGCGTCTGGGACAGGAGCTGGTGCGCAGGTTCTCGTTGAAGCAGCGGGTCCGACAGGGGCCTGAGCCTGTTTGAGGCGAACGAAGCCGTCGGCAGCGCGTGATGAGAGACAGTCCCAATCTCGACCTGCTTCGCTCGATCGCTGTCGGGCTGGTTGTGTTCTGCCACCTGGCCCAGGATGCCGGATGGACCGGGCCCTATTTCTATGTCGAGGCCCTTGGGAGTGTGGGGGTGGCGATCTTCTTCGTTCACACCACGCTGGTGTTGATGCAGTCGCTCGAGCGCCAGGGCGGCGCGGCCGCACCGTTCTTCATCCGGCGGTTCTTCAGGATCTATCCACTGGCAGTCGTGACAGTGCTTCTGCTGACTTTGGGCAATTGGCTGGGTGGCGTTGTCCCGGTGGACTGGTGGGCGGTCGCGAGCAACCTTCTTCTGGTCCAGAACATCACGGGCCACCCATCGAATCCGCCGCCGCTCTGGAGCCTTCCGTACGAGGTGCAGATGTACCTCATCCTACCAGCGCTGTACGCGATGACGCTAAGGCCGCGGCCGGTGCTGCGCGCCGGTCTGTTGTGGGCCGCATCCATCGCGGTCGCATACATCACTTCGCGATGGGGTTACCACCAATCCGCCCTTCTTCCGTGCTTCTTGCCGGGCATCCTGGCCTACGTGCTGGACGGGCGAGTCAGGAGGCAATTCAGCCCAGCCCTGCTTTTCGCCGTGGTGGCCGCTGCCGCGCTCATCATCCCGATAGCGACGGCTGCCGGTGCGTCGCCACCGACGCTGCTCTGGGCGCTGTGCGCCGTGACAGGGGTGCTCATTCCAATGTGCCGCCAGATGGAAACCAAGGCCCTGGCCAAAGGCGTAAAACGGGTCGCCACGTATTCGTATGGAATCTACCTGACCCACATGGTTGCCATCAGCTTCGGCCTCACCCTTTTCCCCGGCCTGCCGCTCGTCGTGAAACTCGCCATGATTGCCGCCATGCTGATCGCGGCGCCACGGGTTGCCTATCGCTGGGTCGAAAAGCCCGGGATCGAGCTCGGCCGGCGACTGGCTGAAAGGTGGCGTCAACGAGGCTACAGACCGCATGGCGCCGTGCCCACAATGGAAGAACATATCTAGCACTGCGCGTGCCGCCGCTCGCGAGAACGGCGCCGGCGAGATCTCGATCAGTGGTCCGATGCCGCGCTGAAGCCGGCGCTCAGCGCTTTTTCGAGGCAAGAAGGGTCTTGCCCTGCGCATCGCCATTCAGAAACACCCACGTGAATGAGAGGAGGGCGTTCGAGATGACGACCAGGACCACGGCTGCGAGCAGTGCAACAGTCATGGGCACGCGGGAGGCCAACGCTTCCACGGCGAAGAGATTGACGACGTAGCCGACGCAGATCATGACCGCATACTTGGGCAGGCTCGCCGTGGCGGGCCTTGCGTCGGCAAATACCCATGAGCGCTGCAGCACGTAGTTGACGGCCACAGCCGAGATGAAGGCCACGGAGACCTGCCCGGTGGATGCCAGTCCCAGTCCGCCGGCCGCCTTCGCGATGGCCATGTAAACCGCCAGGGTCAGCAAACCGACCACGGCGTATCGCATCAGCTTGGCGAACATGGACAACGCCCGTACGTTATTTGCGGAGCACGTACGCCTGGGTCCAGAACAGTTCGTTCAACACGGTTTGGCCAAGGCGGCGCTCCAGCGACTCGATGGTTCTGCCTCCCCAATCCTTGCCGAACTCAGCCAGCACCGGGATGTAGAGGCCGAACTTGTCGTGCTCGACGATCTTCAGCCCGCTGTCGACAATGGCGCGGGTGAATGCGCGGCAAGAGCGCAGGCTGATATGGCCGGTCGGCAGAACCGGTTCACGGTAGATGTGCCTGACCATCTGGATAACGCCGGGAAGGAATGCGACCTTGCACGAAAGCTCCATGAGGCTGTAGCGTTGAGGCGTGGTAACGATGGCGATCCCTCCCGGCCGGAGGATGCGATGCAGGGTCTTCAAGGACCGCTCCGGATCGGGAACATGTTCCAGCACCTCGCTGCAGAGGATCAGACCAAACGAGTCGTCTGCGAAATGGGAGTCCTGGATATCGTCTTCCACCAGTCGCAGACCCTGCAGCTTCGCTGACAGCGGCTCAATGGCCGACAGGTAGGCGTGTTCGACGTCCGCGGCCGTGACCGCCGCAAAGTTCCTCGCGAGCACGGGCAGATAGATCCCCGAGCCAGGACCGTATTCCAGCGCGCTCAAACCCGGAACATGGGCTGAATGCCTCTCTATGGCCCGCGTGACCCAGCCCAACCGAGTTCGATGAAGGCGGCGCCTCGTGTAATTGCTGGACGAGTAGAGCGTTTGCTGGAGTTCGAACAGCGGATTGGCCGATGGCGCCGCTGCCGCGCTGGTGACATTCACCGAGTTCATGATGGCTCCGGTGTACGCTTGACCTCGAGTGACGCTCGGTCCCTCCGTGGGTGTCTTGCACGAACCCTGTGGCCTGTGCCGCGCTTGATCGCATCGCCAAGCTCGCGCGTGCCGTATTCGTTCCTGACGATGTAGATCGGCCGTTGCTTGCTTTCGACGTAGATTCGCCCGATGTATTCACCCACCAGCCCGAGACTGATGAGGTTGAGGCTGCCGAAGAAGAGAATCGCGATCAGCAATGACGCATAGCCTGGCAATTCGACGCCCCAGACCAAGGTTCGGATCAACACCACGAGGGCATAGGCAGACGTGAGCGCCGCGCTGGCAAGACCGACATAAGTCCAGATCCGCAAGGGCGTCGTGCTGAAACTGGTGATGCCCTCGATCGCGAAATTCCAGAGCTTCCAGCCCGGAAACTTCGTGGTGCCAACGGCACGTGGCGCCCGGTCATAGTCGAGTACGGCTGTCTTGAAACCGACCCAGCAGAACAGTCCTTTCATGAACCGCTGTCGTTCGGGAAGGCGCTTCAGCGCTTCGACCACGCGCCGGTCCATCAGCCTGAAATCGCCGACATTCTGCGGAATGGCGATATCCGAGACCAGGTTGTGCATGCGGTAGAACCATTCGGCCGTTTTCCGTTTGATGAATCCGTCGGTACTGCGATCCGCGCGCCGCGCCAGTACGACGTCGGCTCCGTTCTCCCACATGTGAACCAGCTGGTGAATGAGGGATGGCGGGTCCTGCAGGTCCGCGTCGATCGCCACGACGGCCTGCCCGGTCGCGGCATCCAGCCCGGCGGTCAGCGCCGCCTCCTTGCCGAAATTCCGGCTCAACTCGATGACCTTGTAATGGGGATAGAGATTGGCGAGCGCGATCAGGCGACCGAGAGTGTCATCGGTGCTGCCGTCATCGACGCAGATGATCTCCACCTGGTAGTTGAGGATTCCGGCGAGCACGGGTCCCAGTGCCTTGTGGAACACCTCCACTCCCGCGCCTTCGTTGAAGAAGGGAACGATGATGGACAGTATCCTGTCCCTCGGATGATGCAACGGGGTGACGGTGGACATGTTGGTTCCCTTCACTTGGACGCGCCGGTGGTTCCGGATGCAACTTCCGGCCCCACGTGGACATGGACGACTGCCGTCTTGTCTGTATAAAGGCGGCGCCACTGCGGCAGGTGATCGAGCATGGCAACGGCCGAGCTTTCAGGGTTCAGCAGCGTCCAGGTGATCTTGTATTGATCCAGCATTTTCCGCAGGTCGTCTCCCGACCGCAGCTCCAGCGCCTCGATGTACCGTTTGAGGAAGCTGTCGCCGTACACGTCGTTTCGCCCGTCAATGAAGGGGGCGATGCCCATGTAGATCAGGTAGCCACCCGTGTCGTAGCTGTTCAGGACAGGCCCTTTGACGCCGGCTTGCTGAACCGCCTTGACGGCGAGCGCCGGCGCGTTGGTTTCCGGGGGAGCGGGTGGCCGGGCTTTCGCCCACCAGAGCGTCGCCCCCAGCAGGATCGCGAAACAAACGAAAACGGCCGCCTGGCCGGCGGGCTGCGCCAGTTTGCGGAACAGCCGATCCAGGCCCTGGGACTGCTGCCGGCCTTGCTGCGCCAGCCGCCATTGGGCTGCGAAGGGGGCCGCCACGAACAGCGGTGCCAGCAGTCCGACCAGTTCGATGTAGCGCGCGTGCTTCAACGCGAGATGGAGCAGGCCGACCAGCAGGACCAACCGGATCGGCGGAAGCCGCAGTCCTTGGTACAGGGCCAGGGCCAGTCCGCCCAGTATCCAGAGTTCCAGGGGCTGGAACGTGTGGAAGTCGGGTGAGCGCCACTCGCCGATACGTGCCAGCGCATAACCATGCTCGGACAGGATCTGCCAGGTGAACAGGATGCCTTGAACCCCGTGCGGGGTGACGAGGGCGCTGATCGTCGCGAGAGCCAGGAACAGGCCCCATGATTTGACCGTTGCGGTGCGGGTTTCGCGGCCGGCGTTGATCACGGCCTCCATGGCCATGGCACCCGCCAGCGCGATACCCAACGTGAATCCGCCGTGCAGATTGGCCCATACGGTCATCAGGGGCAGCAACCAGAATCCCGGGGCCCGGTTGGCCTCGCTGGCGCGCACCAGTTCAATCGTCCAGATCATCAGGAGCGGCATCGCGAGCGCGTGCGGCCGCGCCAGCAAGTGGCCGGCCGCCATGCCAATGGCCGCGCCGGCGAACAACAATGCGTAGATCGGCTCGAGCCACCTCAACAGCGCATGCGTCAGCAATGCAATGGTGACCGCGAAGGCAAGGGCAGTGACGGCGACGACGACGGGCCAGCCGCCCGCCTGGTGGGCCGCAGCCAGGACGACTGCCGCCAGCCATTCGTGGGCTGTCCATGCCGCACCGGCCATGGTGTGGGAAAAGGGGTCGGCCTGCGGGATCTTGCCGTCGCGCAGGATCATCTGCCCGGTCGCGATATGCCAGAAGGTGTCGCTGTCGAGGAGCAGGTCGTTGCCCCGCGAAATGAAGAAAAGGTAGGTCGAGGCCCCCGCCAGCAGCGGCCAGGAGAAGATCCACTGCGCCCCGCGGGTGGAGCTTCGGCTGCCCAAAGGGCGGCCCGCCGTCAGTTCGTGTTCTGGCGCCACGGTCACAGCCCAATGCTCAGCATCGGCAGCACCGTGCGCACGATCGTGATCATCGCGGGGCCGAGGATCACCATGATGATCGCGGGAAAGATGCACACGACGAGGGGGAACAGCATCTTGGTCGGCACCTTCGCGGCGCTCTCCTCCGCGCGGATCTGGCGCTTGTGCCGCAGGTCGTCCGAGAAAACGCGCAGCGAGTCGCCGATGCTGGTGCCGAATTTGTCGGCTTGCGTGAGCATGGTGGCGAATGTGGCGATTTCTTCCACCCCCGTTCTCAGCGCCAGGTTGCGCAGCGCCTTCTGGCGGGTCCCGCCGGCACGGATCTCGAGGTTGGTCAGGTGGAGTTCCTCGGCCAGCGCCATGCTCTTGCGTTTGATCTCGTCGGCCACCCGGGTCAGGCCGGCGTCCAGGCCGAGGCCGGCCTCGACACAAACCAGCATGAGGTCGGCCGCATCGGGGAAGTTCTCGAAGATCTCACGCTGGCGCGACCGGATCGACAGCCAGATCACCAGGTTCGGCAGATAGCAGCCGACCAGGGCCGCGGCGAGAATGTAGAAAAGCAGGGTGAGGCCGCCGTCCTGGGTCATGCCGCGCAGCGCCGTGTAGGTCAACCCCGCCAGCACGAGCGGCAGCAGGGACTTGGCCGCGAAGTAGATGAGTCTTGCATCGGGATTGCGGATGCCGGCATGAAGGAAGCGCAGCCGCAGGGGCGAGTTTTCCCAGTCGCCTTCGGGAGAGGACAGCTTTGCCAGCGGCCCCGCGATCTTGACGATGGTCTCGGTCCAGTTGGATTTCTCCGCCGGGCTGGCCATGGCCTGCAACCGCTGCTCCGCGCGCGTCGGGGTCAGCCAGAAGAAGAAGGCGGCTGCGCCCAGCGCGACGGCCACGAAGATGAGGGAGCTGAGTACCAGCATTGCAGGCTCCTAGTAGCGGATCTTGATGATCTTGCGCATGATCAGAACGCCGAAGAACATCAGCGTGAGCGTGTAGGTGATGATGTTGATGCCCATGGGGTCGGTCCACAGCGGCTGCATGAACGCGGGGTTCATCAGGTTCATCAGTCCCGCCATGAAGAACGGCATGAGCGTGAGGATCCAGGCCGACAGCCGCCCTTCCGACGACAGCACGCGCACCTTGCCCATCAGCTTGAGGCGTTCCCGAATGAGGTGGCTCAGGTTGCCGAGGATCTCGGTGAGGTTGCCGCCCGATTCGCGCTGGATCAGCACGGCCACCACGAAGTAGCGCAGGTCCGTGAGGGGCACCCGCTCGCTGAGATGCCCGAGCGCCTGGGCGAGCGCCACACCGAAGTTCACCTCGTCGTGGACGGTGTTGAACTCGCCGGCGATGGGTTCGGACAGCTCCTCGCCGGCCATCTTCAGCGCCGCGGGAAAGGCGTGGCCGGCCCGCAGGGCGCGGGTGATCAGGTCGAGCGCTTCGGGCAACTGCCGCTCGAACCGCTCGAGGCGCTTGCGCCGCCGGTACCGGATATAGCCGAAGGGCAGGGCGCCCATCACCACGCCCGCTGCCGCGGCCATGGTCGCGGGCTGGTGCAGGCCCATGGCCACGGCGGCCCATCCCGCGACAAAGAGGACGATGCACGCCAGCAGGACGCTGGAGACGCTCCACGCCAGGCCGGACTGCAGGATCGCTTTGTCGAGCTGGCGCATGCGGGGAAGGCGTTGCAGAAAACGCTCCATGGGCGGCAATTCGCTCAACATGCGCTGGCGCAGCAGCCGGGTCTGCGAGGTGTTGTCCTGGGTCGCGGACAGGGCGTTGAGGCGCGACTGAAGCTTCATGGCCTGGGGCCCACGGTGCGCGCGCCACGTCACATAGACGCTTTCGAGCAGCAGCACCACCGGCACGAAGATCAGCACCACCAGCACGATGAAGGAGTTTCCGAGAATGGACGACAGCATGGCGGCCTCCTGTCACTGGTACTGGCGCGACGGATCGAAGATCGCGTCCGGCAGGACGATGCCGAAGGCGCGCAGCCGGTCGCTGAATTTCGGCCGCACGCCGGAGGCCTGAAAATGGCCCTGCACCTTGCCATCGGGCGTCAGCCCGGTTTGCCGGTAGCCGAAGATCTCCTGCATGGTGATCACGTCGCCTTCCATGCCCGTGATCTCCTGGATGCTGGTCATCTTGCGGCGCCCGTCGATCAGGCGCAGCACCTGGATCACGACGGTGATGGCCGAGGCGATCTGCTGGCGTGCCGCCTTGTGCGGCAGGTTCAGGTTGGCCATCCCGATCATGTTTTCCAGGCGCGAGATCGCATCCCGCGGCGAGTTGGCGTGGATCGTGGTGAGCGAACCCTCGTGGCCGGTGTTCATGGCCTGCAGCATGTCGAATGCCTCCGCGCCGCGCACCTCGCCGACGATGATGCGGTCCGGGCGCATCCGCAGGGCATTTCGCACCAGGGCGCGGGCGGTGATCTCGCCCTTGCCCTCGATGTTCATGGGCCGGGATTCCATGCGGACCACGTGAGGCTGCTGCATCTGCAGCTCGGCGGCGTCCTCGATCGTGACGACGCGTTCCGAATCCGGGATGTAGCCGGAGAGGATGTTCAGCAGCGTGGTCTTGCCGGCGCCGGTTCCGCCGGAGATCAGGATATTGACCTTCGACCGGATCAGCGCCTGGAGGATGCTCGCCATTTCCGGCGTCAACGTCTTCAGGGCGTCGCCCGTCAGGTCGGCCATCTGCAGGGGAATGTGCGCGAAACGGCGGATCGACAGCATCGGGCCGTCGATGGCCACCGGCGGAATGACCGCGTTGACGCGTGAGCCGTCGGGCAGGCGCGCATCGACCATCGGGCTCGATTCATCGATGCGCCGGCCGACCAGCGACACGATCTTGTCGATGATGCGCAGCAGGTGGCGTTCGTCCGTGAACGTCACGTCCGTCATTTCCAGGCGGCCGCGCCGTTCCACGTAGACCTGGTGGTACGAGTTGACCAGGATGTCCGAGACGGTCGGGTCCGCCATCAGCAGCTCGAGCGGGCCGAACCCCAGCATCTCGTGCTGGATGTCGCGGATCAGCGAACCCCGCTCGACGTCGTTGATGACGGCCTGGTCTTCCTGCAGCAGCCGGCCGACCATCACCGCGATCTCGTGGCGCAGCTTGTCGGGCGCCAGTGACTCCAGCGCTGTCAGGTCGAACATGTCCAGCAGCTTCAGGTGGATGCGTTCCTTGAGCGCCTTGTAGGCGTTCAGGTTGGCCGCCGGCTGGGTCTTCAGCAGTCCCTCGGCCTCCCCGCCGCTGAGCTTGTCGCGCAGGGAAAGCACTGCCCCGTCGCGCGGCAGGGTGGTGATCGGTTGCATCGTGTTCATCGTTCATGCCCTCTTGAAAAGCCGGCCCAGCAAGCTGCCGCGTGATTCTTCGGTGCGCGGATTGAGCGTGTCGGCGAAGTCGACGAGGTGCCGCGCCACCGGGTTGCCGCGGGTGGAGCGGACCAGGGGTTCCCCGTGGTTGATCGAGGCGTTCACTTCCCGGTACGAGTTGGGCACGGTGATCACCCGGGTGTGCCCGACCGATCGCTGCACCTGGTCCAGGCCGATTTCGCTGTTCCTTTCGAAGCGGTTGACGATCAGCTCGGTCTTGTCCGACGCGTAGCCGAGCGACCTGAAAGCCTCCAGCAGCTTGACGGCGTTGCGGATCCCGGGCAGGCCGGACTGCAGGACGGGGTAGATCCGCCAGGCACGGTCCAGCGCCTTGATGGCCGTCGTGTCCAGCGAGCGCGGCACGTCCAGGATGACGAAGTCGTACTGCCGGACCGCCAGGGCGAGGATGGCTTCGATGTGTTCCGGCTTGACTTCCATGGCCTGGGCGACGTCGTCGGGCGCCGCCAGGACACTGTAGTTGGGCGTCACCCTGACGGTGCTGGCGGCCAGGAACGACGCGTCCAGGCGGGCGATGTTCTTGGCGACGTCGGCCAGCGTCGACGGCGCCTTGCCGTCATGCACGAAGGCCAGCGCGTCGCCAAACTGCAGGTTCAGGTCGATCAGCAGCACGGATTTCGTTTCGGCGAGGTGCGATGCAAGGTTCGTGGCCAGGAAGGTTGCGCCGGAGCCGCCCTTGCACGGCAGGAAGGCGACGATCCTGGCCGGGTCGCGGGGCTTCGGGCCGGCGCGTTTTGCGGCGACGCGATGCACGGCCGCCTCGAGGGCCGGCACGTTGGCCGGCGAGGGGAGCACCTCGCGCACCCCGGCGCGCATGGAGTTGATGAGGAACTCCGGCGTGTGGGTCGAGCACATCAGGATGACCGCCACCGCGGGGTACTGTGTGGTGACGTACTCGACCTGCGCCAACTCGGCGACATCGCAGCACATCCCGTCCACGAGCATCAGGTCGGGTTGCTCGCGCTCGGCGATCTCGCGCATCCTGCTCTTGCCGCCCTCGAACAGGCTGGTGTCATGGCCGTTCGCCCGGAGCACGCCTGCGACCTCCTCGAGGTGACTCCGGCTGGGGGAGATGACTGCGATTTTCATGGGAGGTCCTGGGTTAGCAGATGGTGGGGCTGTTGGGGTCCTGGCGCATCATTTCGCGGGTGAGGAAAGTCTTGAAGGTGGGCATCGGGAACGGCGCCAGGGCGGCGAGGCCGGCGATCGGCGAGATCCAGCGGTACCGGAGGTTGTTGACGGTCACCGTGACCCCCATGCAGGTCGCCGGCGTGCAGCTGTTGCCCAGGTCGTCCTGCCAGGCGAGGCTGAGGTTGGCGTCGGTGAGCTGCGGCAGCATCATCTGCATCTTTGCCAGCACCTGGGCCTTGTTGGCGCCGCTGTCGCACACCGCCGCGTAGCGGGCGCCGGCGCGGGTGGCTTCAGCGGCGGCGTTCCAGGTGTAGAGCATCCGGCCGAAGTCGGTCACCGCGAGCAGGAACGTCAGGAAGAGGAGCAGCACCAGCGCGAACTCGACCGCGGTGGCGCCCGATTGGTGCGAGCGAGGGGCGGCTCTCACAGGTAGCTCCTCATGGTCGCCGTGATGTCCGAGTACCTGACCGTGCCGATGGGCAGGCCGAATGCGGTGGCGAACATCGGGGTGAAGGTGTAGCCACTGATGCGGACAGTGACGGTGTTGATGACCGGCGCCGTGCCGGCGGTCTGCCAGGTGGGATCGGGCACGTTCGATGTGCCCAGGCCCATCACCAGGGGTGCGCCGGAGCCTCCCAGGTTGCCGTACACCATGAGGTTGCGCGCTTGCGCGATCTTCGTGCCCGGCGTTTGCAGGGACAGGTAGCGGGCGGCGTCGCGCACGGACTTGGTCAGCGTGTTGTATTGCCACACCGCCCGGCCGAATTCGAAGGTGACGATCGACAGCACCAGCAGGAACGGCAGGACCAGCGCGAACTCGACGAGTGCGACACCTTGTTGCTTGTGGTTCATTGCAGTCCTCCTATCGCACGAGGGCCGGCACCAGCGGCCCGGCCGCGCCGCCCGGCATGCCGCTGAAACTGCAGGGGCTGGTCGGAAGGCTCGCATTTCCTATGTATTCGAGCTGGACGTCGGTCATCGGGATGCTGAGCGGCTGGAGCATGAACATGCACATGAAGTCGATCACCCGGTTGCCGGAATCGGTCACCGGCACCGTGACCACGCGACGGTTGTTGGTTCCCGCCGAGCCATCGGAGAGGTAATGGAACGAGTTCAGCGAGAGGCCGGTGATCGACTCGCAGGTGCGCCAGTCGAGGTCCGGCGCGCAGGCGGCGAAACTTGCCTGCTTGGCAACGAAGTCGTCGGCCGTCGGATGGGCACCGGCGGGCGTGGCGCCGTCGTATGCCTTGCACGGCAAGGTTCCGGGGATGCCCGCGCACTCGGTGGATGACCGGGGCCAGTTGACCGCCGTGTAGGCGTAGCCGGACAGATCCGGGCGCATGGAGCTCGGGTCCACGCTGAAATCGGGCAGGCGGTTCTTGTAGATGCCGAAGCGATAGTTCCAGCGTTCAGCGATGACGGTCTGCGTGCCTGGCGTTCCCAATACGTCGTTTACGGCCACTCCACAACTGCCGTCCATCTCGGCCACGGTCTCCGACGCGGAGTTGGAGCCGTCGAGGTTGGCCCAGCCGATGTAGCCGCCGGGGATGGCGCTCTGGCTGGTCAGGACGGTGACCCACTCGCCGGGAATCATGCCGTAGTTCGGCCCCGTGCACGGTACGCCAGGGGAGCACTCCCGGGGCTTGAGGGTCACCGGGAGCGGGCAGGTCGTTTGCCCATGCGCCCGGGTGGCCACGGCCGCCGCGGCCACGTTCTGGGTCGGAGGGTACAGCGTGGTGTCGCCTGAAAACGCCCCGAGGGCCTGCAGCAGCCACAGCCTCACCCCCGGCTGCACATGCCGGCACTCGACGTACTGGGCGACGGTGGGATCGGTGGTGACGCTGTAGTCGGGCGCCTTGAAGGTGATGTCCGCATTCACCAGCTGGCCCTGGCCGCTCCAGTTCGCGGACTGGAAATTGACCGGATTCAGGTTGCCGGCGGTCTGGCCGGCGCTGGTCGCCCGGGTGATCGCGGTCGGCTGCAGGTCGAGTTCCTGCGCGGCGGCGAGCGCGCAGCTGTCCATCGCGGTTTGCAGTTCGCTCTTGACGACGAACAGTTTTCCGAAATCCAGGCCCATCCCGATGAATCCCAGCAGAAAAAGCAGGAGCATGCACACGGTCACGAGGACCGCTCCTTGCTGCCGATGGCGGGTAGCGCGATGCATGGTTGTCTTCTCCGATGGAATCCTGGAACCCGGCCGCAGCCGAGGTTCCAGGGGTTCCGTTTCGATCACTGGCAGGACGTGTTCGTGGTTCCCGTCAGGCAGTTCGTCACGCGGTTGATGAACTGTGCGAAGCCGGTGCCGTTGGTCAGGCCGCGCAGCGCGATGACCAGGAAGATCGACACGACGGCGATGATCAGGGCGTACTCGACGACCTGGGCACCGTCTTCTTCAACGGCGAAGGAACGGACGGAGTTGAGCAGTTGGTTCATGTTTACCTCTTGAATGTTGAAAGGAAAAAAACGGGAAAAGAAAAGGGGGGTTGAGCTAACGCATTCGTATTGCCTCCTTTCCTACTGGCCGGCGGAGGCAGAGCCGCCGATGTTGATGACATTCACGACCGGGGGCGGCGCCTTGAACGATTCGTGGTACCGCCCGATGGCGTCGCGCGCCGCGCCGCCGTCCATGCCGGCGACCGGATCGGGATTGGCGCCCGCGTTCGGGTTCAGCGTCATGCGCGCGCGCGCCTGGCGCACGGCGTCGCCGAAGCGCGTGTCGTAGCTCGGGGTGATCGACGCTGCGCAGCCGCCCAGGAGCGCAATGACAAGGAGAGCGAGTAGTTTTTTCATGATGTTCTCCGGTAGGTATCGGGTTCAGGGGCGGGTGGACACCGGCCGGTAGGGGGTCACGGGACTGGCTTCGATGTCGGCTGGGCGCACGGCTGTGGTCGTCGCCGTCGCGGGCGTGTCCGCGGCCACGGGTTGTAGCGTGCGGACCGTGGTGCTGGTCTCGACCGGCGGCGTGGCGGCCTGCGGCGCCGCCGCGGGGAGCGGAGACTGCGGCGGCGGCAACGGTGCGGCTTCGGCGGTGGCGGCTCGGGCCGGCAGTGGCGTCGCGCCTTCGGCGCGGCCCATCAGGTGCACGTCGACGCGGGAAGGCACGACATGGTTGTCGGTCGGCAAGGTCGCCGCCGTCGTCAGCGGTTTCACCAGGCGCGGCGTGACGACGAACATCAGCTCGGTCTGGTCCGTCTGGAATTCGGTGGAGCGGAAGAGGGCGCCCATCACCGGCACTTCGCCCAGGCCGGGGATGCGGTTGAGCGCCTCGGTCACGTTGTTCTTGATCAGGCCGGCGACGACGAAGCTCTGGCCGTCGGCCAGCTGGACGGTCGTATCCACCCGGCGTGTGGACATCGACGGAATGATGGCCGTGACGCCGCCGATGGTGGAAAAGGGCGATCCGGTCTGGGACAG
>Ga0255338_1002344_pt1 | contig 28495 bp, 26 predicted proteins | sample MeOH1_35cm_T4_19_FD_203715 | JGI IMG/M metagenome (GOLD analysis project Ga0255338, IMG submission 203715) | Sandy soil microbial communities from University of British Columbia, Vancouver, Canada - MeOH1_35cm_T4_195 | ecosystem: Engineered > Artificial ecosystem > Sand microcosm > Unclassified ...
ATCAGGCTGATCGTGCCCTACCCGCCCGGCGGCTTCACCGACGTGACCGCGCGCCTGGTCGCGCAGAAGCTGCAGGAGCGCCTGGGCCAGCCGGTGCTGATCGACAACAAGCCGGGCGCCAATAGCATCATCGGCGTCGACCAGATGGCCAAGGCCCCGGCCGACGGCTACACGATGGCGGTGGTGATCGCCGCCTATGCGGCCAACACCACGCTCTACCCCAAGCTGCCCTATGACCCGGCCCGCGACATCGCGCCGGTCTCGCTGATCGGCCTCTCGCCCCTGGTCGCCGCGGTCAACAACGATGCGCCCTTCAAGAGCGCCGCCGAGCTGATCGCCTACGCGAAACGCAACCCCGGCAAGGTCAGCTTCGGCTCCAGCGGCAACGGCTCGGCCGCCCACCTGAGCACCGAGCTGCTGAAGGCGCTGACCGGCAGCTTCATGGTCCATATCCCCTACCGCGGCGCCGCGGCCGCGCTGACCGACCTGATGGGCGGCCAGATCCAGCTCTTCCTGGATGCCGCCTCCGGGCTCATCAATCCCGGCAAGACCGGCAAGGTGCGCCTGATCGGCGTCGCCGCCGACCGTCGCCTGCCGGCCATCCCCGAGGTGCCGACCTTCATCGAGCAGGGCATCGCCGGCTTCACCGGCAGCACCTGGGCCGGCATCCTGGCGCCCGCCGGTACGCCGGCCGAGGCGATCAAGCGCGTGGCCGACGAGGTGCATGCCATCGTGCGCCTGGACGAGGTGCGCAGCAAGCTCGAAGGCATGGGCACGGTGCCGATGGGCGGCACGAGCGCCGAGTTCGCGGCCTTCATCGCCAGCGAGACGGCCAAGTGGGGCAAGGTGATACGGGACGCGAAGGTGAAGGCCGACTGAGCCTGCGCCTGTCAGACTGGCGGCAAGCTGCAGCAAGCTCAGCGACGGCTTCGCGGCGCAAGATGCGCGCGACGGGCCGGCAGGATCGCGGGCCCGCGGATCTCGACAAGCCCGGCCATGCCCTTCCTCCGCTGCGCACACCTGCACGCTCCCCGCTGCCGCGCGGCGCGGCGCGGCCTGGCCACCGCCTGATCGCGACCGATGGATGCGCCGAGGTTTGCGCTGGCATCGGCCATCGCGTTCCGCCCGGGCCGCGTGCTGCCGGGCCCGCGCCTGCGGCCCGGCATCCGGGTGGCGCTGGGCCTGCTGGCCTTTGCCGCGATCTGGCTGTCCCATCTGGCCCTGGTCAGCCTGGCCCCGCCGACCGATGACATCGAGCAGCTGACCTGGGTCCGCTCGCTGCAATGGGGCTATTACAAGCACCCGCCCCTGCCCACCTGGCTGCTGTGGCTGCCGGTGCGCCTGTTCGGCCTGTCAGCCTGGACCGGCTATGTCGCCGGCGCTCTGCTCACCCTGGGCGCGATGGCGCTGCTGTGGCGGCTGCTGAGCACGCTGCGCGGCGTGCGCTATGCCAGCATCGCCCTGCTCGCCGCGCTGTGCATCACCTACTACAACGGCAGGCTTTACTACTACAACCACAACATCGTCCTGCTGCTGTTCTCCACCGCCAGCGCCAGCCTGTGCTGGCAGGCCTTCGCCAGCCGCCGGCTGCGCTGGTGGCTGGCCCTGGGCCTGGCCATCGGCCTGGGCGCGCTCGCCAAGTACCAGATCGCCGTGACCGTCGCCTCGGTGCTGGTCTTCGCCTGGCAGCAGCGCGCCTGGCGCGACCCGGTGCATCGCCGCGGTGCCCTGCTGGCGGCACTGGCCGCCCTGGCCGTGTTCGCGCCCCATCTGGCCTGGCTGTGCACCCATGACTTCGCGCCCCTGCACTATGCGATGAGCTCCTCGCTGGGCGTCGGCTTCGATCGCACGGCCCGGGCCCTCAATTCCTCGGCCTGGCTGCTCGACCAGCTGTGCAACCGCGCCCTGCCGGCGCTGCTGCTGCTGGCCCTCGTGGCGCGCACCGCGCCGCGCACCGGCGGCTCACGCCCTCCGGCCGATCCCGCCCGCGCCCTGCTGCTGGCCTGGGGCTTCACGCCCCTGCTGTTCATGTTCCTGCTGGGCCTGGCCGCCGGTGCGGATCTGCAGCTGCAATGGGGCACGGCCTTCCTGCTGTTCCTCGCGCCGGCCGTCATGGAGCTGTGCCCCGGGGTGGCATGGGGGGAGGCAGACGGCACGCGCGCCCTGCGCGGCTTTCTGGTGATCCAGGCGCTGCTGCTGGGCCTGAGCTACGCCACCTCGCCCAAGGGCCCAGCAGGCTGGCGCGACCATCACTGGCGCGCCTTCGATGCCGCCGGCCTGGCCCGGCACGTCGCCGCGCCCGCGCGCGCGGCGCTGGGAGCGCCCATCCGGGTCGTGAGCGGGTCGGCGGCGCCCGCCGGCGCCCTGGCGCTGGAGCTGCCCGAGCGCCCGCTGGTGTTGATCGACGGAAGGGTGGATCGCAGCCCCTGGGTGCCGGCCGATCTGGTATCGCGCTGCGGCGCGGTGGAGCTGGGGCCGGCCGACACGGTCATCGACGGCCGTCCGCTGGGCCCGCAGTTCCCCGGGCTGGCCTGGCGCGTGGTCCGGCGCGATCCCGCGGCACCGCCCTGCCCGGCCTGAGCTCGGCGCGCGGCGCACCGCGTCTAGTCCAGCAGGGCCGCCAGCGCCGCGAAATCGAAACCGGCCTTGGCCGCCTCCATCCAGGGCCCGCGCTGCCCGCGCGGGTCTTCGCTGAACAGCAGCGCCAGCAGCTGCAGGCGATCCGGCTGCTTCATGTCGGGGAACTGCGGATCGGGCTTGTAGGCGATCGCCTGCGCGGCCGGGCCCGGTTTCAGGTAGGCGATGTCATAGGCGGCCTGGGCCTCGCGCAGCAGCGGCGCCACCTTGTCGCGATGGGTGTTGCGCACCGCCACCGCGGTCTGGGCGCGGCTGCGGATCAGCTGCTCCTGCTCGGGGGACAGCGTGTTGAGCTCGCGGATGCGCGCCTCCAGCTGGCGCTTGCCGGCACCGTCGACATCGGTCCAGACCGCCGGCATGCGCAGCTGCTCGGCGCTGAAGGACGCGCGATAGCGCTTCACGTCGGCCAGCTCCTTCTCGAACTGCGCCGTCAGCGCCGGATAGACCTCCTGCTGCTGGCGGGCCAGCTCGCGCGCGGTCTCGGCCACCGAGGCCAGCATCCTGTCGGCGCCGGCGGGGTCGCTCGGGCGCATCGCGGCCGCGGCCTTCTCCATCTGGCTCATGTCGGGCGCCTTCATGCTGGCGAGCTGCTGGCGCCAGTCGGCCAGCGCGCGCTCGCGCCGCGCGGTCTCGGCGTCCAGCCGGTCGGCCAGGGTCTGCGGGATCCAGGGCAGGCGGCCGCCCTTGGTGATCACGACCCAGCCGCTGTAGCGCGGATAGCCGCCCACCATGCCCTCGAACCTAGGCACGCCGGTCTGCAGGAACATCTCCTTCACGTCGATGTTGAAGAAGACATCGATCTGGCCGATCGAGGCCGCGACGCGCTCGGCCTGCGGGATGATGCCGCAGCCACCGCTCCAGATCTGGATGCTGCCGGTCTTCTCAGGATAGGCGCGCACGAACAGGCGCGCGCCCGAAGGATGGTAGGGCCCGGCCGCGGTGCTGGTGCGCATGCGCACCGGCTCCGGCACCTCGAGAAAGGCCTTGTTGCGGCGGATGATCTCCTCGGCCTTCTTCATCCAGGCCAGCTGGACGGCGAAGCGCTTGTCGCGCGCCGCATCCATGTCTTCCTGCGGCGCCCAGCACTGGATCTGGGCCCGGGCCAGCAGCGGCAGCAAGAGCAGCGCTGCCAGGGCGAGGCCCGGCGCCCGCCTCGAGCGATGGTTTGGGCAGAGGTGTATCTTGTTCATGGCCCGCATTCTTGGCCCGGGCGGTGATCCCGCCATCGTCCAAGAGGGCCATGGGCCCGCCGGCGACGGGCCATACCCCTCAGTCCACGCCCAGCGTGGCGGCCCGCCATTTGGCCGGCGTCAGGCCCAGCGCGCGCTTGAAGGCGCGCTGGAAGGCCGCCTCCGAGGCATAGCCCACCGCCTCGCCCACCGCCGCCACGGCGAGCTCGGAGCGGGCCAGCAGGCGCGTGGCCTTGGCCAGGCGGATCTCCAGCAGCAGCTCGGCGGGCGAACGGCCGGCCAGCTCCTGGAACTGGCGCAGCAGGGTGGCGCGCGAGAGGTGGCACAGGGCCGCCAGCTCCGGCAGGGTCCAGGCCCGCTCGGGGTGGTCGAACATGGCCAGCACCGCCGGCTGCAGCCGCGGCTGGCGGGCCAGCGCCAGGGCCCCGCGCGGCGGCGCCGCGCCGCCGTGGGCGGCATGACGCAGCGCCAGCGCGAACAGCGCGGCCGACAGATGACCGATCACGGCGGCGCTGCCCGGCGCCTCCTCCAGGGCCTCGTCGCGCATCAGCTCGATCAGGCGGGTGAGCCGGCCATCGTCGTCGGCGTCCGCGTCCGGCCGGCTGCTGACGATCAGGCGCTGCGGCAGGAAGTCGCGCAGCAGCCGGCCCGAGACGGCCTGCAGCAGAAAGCGCCCGCACAGCAGGTCGGCCGGCGCGCCGCGGCCGCTGTTGCGCGCAATGGTCAGCGCGGTCGACGGCGTCTCGCTGAGCGGCCGCGCCGCCCGCCCGCTGCCGTCGTGCAGCCGGTGCGCCTGGCCCTGCGGGAACAGCACGATGTCGCCGGCCCGCAGCGGCGTCCCGCCCGGGCCGCCGTCCGCATCGGCCAGCACCGCCTCGCCGCGCAGCAGCACGTGATAGGGCATCTCGAAGGGTGCCGCCGGTCCCTGCTGCAGGCGCCAGGGGGCGCCGAAGTGGCAGCGCACGTCGAGCGTGCCGCTGACGGGCGTCAGGGCGAGCAGCCGGCTGAGCAGGTCCATGCGATCACCTTGAGACGATTGAGCATTTTTTCGACATTTTCCAATATTAACTTGCTCACGACTCCTCCCTACAGTGACATCACCCGCTCGATGCGGCCTTCATCAACTGCAAGAAACCGTGAGGTCAACATGTCCCGCTTCCCCCTGCTCCCGATCGAGAATGCCCCCGCCGCCGCGGCCGGCCTGTTTGCCCAGATCAAGCGCGGCCTGGGCCGCGTGCCCAACGCCTACGCCACGATAGGCAGCCACAGCCCCGGCGCCCTGGCCACCCTGCTGGGCGCCGATGCCGCCCTGTCCCAGGGCGCGCTGAGCAAGGCCGACATCGAGGCGATCCGCCTGGTCGTCAGCGAACTCAACGGCTGCGACTACTGCGTCGCCGCGCACAGCATGGTCGGCAAGATGGTGGGCCTCGAGGCCGAGGCCATGAAGAACATCCGCGCCGGCCAGGCCAGCGGCCAGGCCCAGCGCGACGCCCTGCTGCACTTCGTGCGCACGGTGCAGCAGTCCCGCGGCACCGTGCCGGCCGGCGCCGTCGAGGCCGTGGCCGCGGCGGGCTACACGCACCAGCAGATCATCGAGGCCCTGCTGACCATCTCGCTGATCACCTTCACCAATCTGGTGAACCGGGTCAACGACACCGAGCTCGACTTCCCCCGCCCGGCCTGAGGCTCAATGGCCGCCAAGGTAGGCGGCCTTGACCGCCGGGTCGCTGCGCAGCCTGGCGGCCGGGCCGTGCACGGCGATGCGGCCGTTCTCCAGCACATAGCCGTAGTCGGCCACGTTCAGCGCCGCGGCGGCGAACTGCTCGACCAGCAGCATCGTCACGCCCTCCTGGCGCAGGCGCGCGATGATGCGGAAGACCTCGTCGACCAGGATGGGCGCCAGGCCCATCGAGGGCTCGTCCAGCAGCACCACCTCGGGGTTCATCATCATCGCGCGGGCCATCGCCAGCATCTGCTGCTCACCGCCCGAGAGCGTGCCGGCCAGCTGCAGGCGGCGCTCCTTGAGGCGCGGGAAATACTCCATCGCGCGCTCCAGATCGGCATTGATGTCGCCCTTGGGGCGCGCGCCGGTGAAGCGCGGAAAGGCGCCCAGCAGCAGGTTGTCGGTGACCGTCATGGTGGCGAACACGCGCCGGCCCTCGGGCGAATGCGCCAGCCCGAGCTTGGCGATGCGGTAGGACTCCTGGCCGGTGATGTCGCGGCCGCCCAGGGTGATCTGGCCGTCGCGCGGCGCGATCATGCCGGAGATGGCGCGCATCGTGGTAGTCTTGCCGGCGCCATTGCTGCCGATCAGGGTCACGACCTGACCCTTGGGCACCTCCAGGCTGATGCCTTGCAGCACCTCGACCTTGCCGTAGCCCGCGTGCAGATTGCTGATCTTGAGCATCGTGCGTTTCCTGCTTCTCTGTTCAGGCGGCGGACAGGGCGGCCGCGTCGCCGCCGAGGTAGGCCTCGACGACCTTGGGGTCGGACTGCACCTCGGCCGGCCGGCCTTCCGCGATCTTCTGGCCGAAGTCCAGCACGGTGACGGTGTCGCAGATCGACATCACGACGTCCATGTGGTGCTCGATCAAAATCACCGTGATGCCCTCGGCGCGGATCTTCTGGATGATCTCGACCAGCTCCTTGATGTCGGGCGCGGTCAGGCCGGCGGCCGGCTCGTCCAGCAACAGCAGCTGCGGGTTCAGGGCCAGGGCGCGGGCGATCTCCAGCAGGCGCTGCTTGCCGTAAGGCAGATTGCGCGCCTCCTCGCCGGCCAGCTCGCCCAGGCCGACGACATTCAGCAGCGCATGGGCGCGCGCCGCGCCGCGGTCGCGCTCGCGCTGGTAGCGCGGCGTGTGCAGGGCCACGTCGACCAGATGGCTGTCGAAGGTGTGGTGCAGGCCCACCATGACGTTCTGCAGCGCCGTCATCTCGCCGAACAGCTGCACGTTCTGGAAGGTGCGGGCGATGCCCGACAGCGCGATGTCGGCCGAGCTGCGCCCCACCACCGAGCGGTCCTCGAAGACCACGGTGCCGGCGGTCGGCACGTAGATGCCGGTCAGCACGTTCATCATCGTGCTCTTGCCCGAGCCGTTGGGGCCGATCAGGCCGTGGATGCTGCCGCGCCGCACCTGCAGGTCGACGTTGTTGATGGCCTTCAGGCCGCCGAACTGCATCAGCACCTGGCGCGCCACCAGCAGCTCGTCCGAATGCGTGCTGCTGGGATGCTGCAGGGCCTTCTCGGCGCTGGCCAGGCTGCGGGTCTCCTCGGCGTCGGTCTGCGCATGGCCCTGCAGGTTCAGCGCGTTGCGCACGAAGCCGACGATGCCGTCCTGCAGGAAGTAGACGACGAACAGGGTGATCAGGCCGAAGATGGACAGGCGCCAGTCGGTCATCGTGGTCAGCACGAAGGACAGCCCGGCCAGGGCGGCGCTGCCCAGCACCGGGATCCCGACCTTGGCCAGCGTCGACTTGCCGCGCGCCAGCAGCACCGCGCTGCCCAGCAGGATCAGCAGCGCGAACACCACCGAGGCGATGCGGAACATCTCGATGTCGTCCAGCAGCTTGGGCAGCATCACGATGATGGCTGCCCCCAGCAGGGCGCCGGTGCGGGTCTTGCGGCCCCCCATGATGATGGCCAGCAGGAACAGCACGGTCAGCTCGAAGTTGTAGGTATTGGGCGAGATGTACTGCTCGGAATAGGCGTAGAGCGAGCCGGCCAGGCCGGCCAGGCCGGCGCTGATGACGAAGGCATAGACCTTGTAGCGGTAGACCGAGACCCCCATGCAGTCCGAGGCCACCGGGCTGCCGCGCAGCGCCTCGAAGGCGCGGCCCAGGTGCGAGCGCAGCACGCGATGGGCGAACACCAGGGAGGCCAGCAGCAGCAGGCCGACGAACCAGTAGAACTCGCGCTCATCGAGCTTGTGGCCGAACAGGCTGGGCTTGTCGACCTTGATGCCCATAGGGCCCTCGGTCAGGAAGCTCATCTCGTTGATCAGGATCTGGATGATGGTGCCGAAGGCCAGGGTCACCATGGCCAGGTAGGGGCCGGTGACGCGCAGCGCCGGCAGGGCCAGCAGCGCACCGAACAGGGCAGTGACGGCAATCGCCGCCGGCAGCGTGATCCACAGCGGCGCCGCGAGCTTGAGCACCAGCACGCCGGCGGTGTAGGCGCCGATGCCGAACAGCCCGGCATGGCCCAGCGAGACCTGGCCGGTGTAGCCGACCACGATGTCCAGCCCGAACAGCACGATCGCGTAGATCATGATGGTCTCGATCAGGTGGATGTAATAGGGGTTGTCCACGGCCAGCGGAAACAGGCCGACGGCGGCGATGCCCAGCACGGCGAGGGCCAGATGCGATCTCTTCATGCTCAGACTTTCTTGATGGCCGACTTGCCGAACAGGCCGGCGGGCTTGAGCGCCAGCACGATGAGCAGCAGCACCAGCCCCGGCACGTCCTTGTAGCCGGTGGACAGGTAGAAGCCGGTGGTGGTCTCGGCAATGCCCAGGATGATGCCGCCGACGATGATGCCCATGCCGCTGGTCAGGCCGCCGATGATGGCCACGGCAAAGGCCTTCAGGCCCAGCACCGCGCCCATGGTGGCGCCGGTCAGGGTGAGCGGCGCGATCAGCACGCCGGCGAAGGCCGCCGTCATCGAGGACAGGGCGTAGGAGAAGGTGATCACCGCGCCGGTGTTGATGCCCATCAGCTTGGCGGCGTCGCGGTCGTTGAAGGTGGCGACCACGGCCTTGCCGTAGATGCTCTTGCGGTTGAACATCTCGACGGCCAGCATCATCAGCACCGCGCCGACCACCACCAGGATCTCCATCGGCAGCACATTGGCGCCCAGGAACTTGATCGGCGCCTCGGGCAGCGGCGAGGGGAACTTCAGGTCGTCGCGGCCCCAGACGTTCTCCGCCACGTTCTTGAAGATGATGCCCAGGGCGATGGTGGACATGATCCAGCCGAACTCGCTCTTGATCTTGATCGCCGGGCGCACGCCGATGCGCTCCACCAGCGCCCCCTGGGCCGCGCCGAACAGGCAGACCAGGGGAATCATCAGCCAGTAGTTGACGCCGGCGCCCACCAGGCTCAGGCCCACCAGGGCGCCCAGCATCAGCGCATCGCCCTGGCCGAAGTTCAGGGTGTCCGAGGTCGCGAAGGTCAGCTGGTAGCCGAAGGCGATGACCGCGTAAATCATGCCCAGGGCGATGCCGCTGAACACCAGTTGAGTCAGGATCTGCATAAGCTCCTCGAACGAGACGCTGCCATGCGGGGTCCGGCGGGCCGCGCGGCCCGCCACCCGGACGGCGGGGCATGGCACCCCGCCGCCGGTCTGCGGGGCGGACCTACTTCTTCTTGGGCGGCACGGCCAGCGCGCCCTTGGCGCTGGCGTCCTTGACGCGCACCTCGGAGGCCTTCTTCTGGTCCTCGGGGTAGGCGTAGACCACGCGCTGCCCCTTGACCTCGCCGAACACCGGGATGTTGGCGGTGATGGCCTCGTGGTCGGTCTTGGAGAAGGGCTTGTTGTAGGTCGTGACCACGCCCTCGACCGGTGCCTTCAGGTCCTCCAGCGCGGCCTTGACCTTGGGGCCTTCGGTGCTGCCGGCCTGCTTGATGGCCGCGGCCAGCAGGTAGACCGAGTCGTAGCCCTGGGCCGCCGAGACCGGCGAGTCGATGCGCGCGTTCTTGGGATTGAAGGTCTTCAGGTAATTGATGATGAAGGCCTGGCGCTTGGGCGTGGTCGGTTCCTGGATGAAGGTCTGCGGCATGCGCGCGCCCTCGCCGCCGGGGCCGGCGTTGTCGATGTAGTTGGCCATCGACAGGGTCCAGCTGCCCACCATCGGCACCTTCCAGCCCAGCTTGGTCATGCCGTTGGCGATCTGCGCCAGCTCGGGGCCGATGCCGTAGGTCAGGATGGCCTCGGCGCCGGCCTCTTTGGCCTTGAGCAGCTGGGCCGTCATGTCGACGTCCTTGATGTTGAACTTCTCCACCGCCACCGGCTTGACGCCCTTGAGCTCCAGCGCCTTCTCCAGGTCGGCGCGGCCCAGCTGGCCGTAGTTGGTGGAGTCGGCCAGGATGGCCACCTTCTTGAAGCCGCGGCGGCTGATGGCCTCCTCGACGATCATCGGCGCCTGGATGCTGTCGTGCGCGGCGTTGCGGAAGATGTAGTTGTCGGGCTGGTCGTCGAACTGGTGGGTCACCAGCGAGCCGGTCGCCACATTGTTCATCACCGGCACCTTGGCGTCCTGGTAGAAGCGCTGCGAGGCCAGGGCCACGCCGGTGTTGATGAAGCCCACGGTGGCAGCGACGCGCTCCTTGTTGATCAGCTCCTGGGCGATCTGCACGCCGCGTTCGTTCTTGGCCTCGTCGTCGCGCTCCACCAGCACGATGGGCCGCCCCAGCACGCCGCCGGCCTTGTTGATCTCGTCGGCCGCCAGACGCACGCCATCGCGCATGCTGACCCCCATCGAGGACGAGCCGCCGGTGAAGGGCCCGGAGACGCCGATCTTGATCGGGTCGGCGGCGAAGGCGGTACCGGTCGCGGCCAAGGCAAAGGCGAGTGCCGTCAGCTTCAGTTTCAGGTTCATCTGTTGTCTCCAGTTGAATGATCAGCCGTTGCTTTTGTTCGCAATCTTGCTTTCACCTTGTATGACGACTTCGGAAAACCTGCACTAAGTAGTCTCCGCAATTCCGTGAAAACCCGCGATCAAAACTGCTGTGACCGCAGCGCGGGTAATACACGGCGCACCAGAAGCGGGCACCCCGGATGCGGGCGGCTCAGGCCGGCGCCGGCCAGCCCTGCAGCAGCTGGGCCACCACGGCCACCGCGATCACCGCCGGCTGCTTGCCCGCGATGCCCGGCACACCGATCGGGCAGGTGATGCCGGCCAGCTCCGCCTCGCCGAAGCCGCGTGCCTGCAGGCGGTGGCGGAAGGTGGCCCATTTGCTCTTGCTTCCGATCAGGCCGATGAAGGGCAGGTCGGCGCGCTCGCGCCGGCGCTGCAGGCAGGCGGCCACCACGTCCAGGTCCTCGGCATGGCTGAAGCTCATGATCAGCACCCGCGAGCCCGCAGCCAGGTCTTGCACCGCGGCCTGCACCGGGTCCGAGTGCTCGGCGCTGACGTTGTCCGGCAGCGCCGCGGGAAAGATCTCGTCGCGGCTGTCGATCCAGCACACCTCGGCCGGCAGCTCGCCCAGCAGCCGCACGATGGCCCGACCCACATGGCCGCCGCCGAACAGGGCCACCGGCAGGCGCGGCTCGGCATCCGCCAGCCGCGCCTTCAGACCCGGAATGTCGGCCGCGCCCAGCAGCTCGAAGCGCAGCTGCACGACGCCGCCGCAGCACTGGCCCAGGCTCGGCCCCAACGCGAAGCGGCGCAGCGGCTCGGCGACGCGGCCGGCGAGCAGGATGGCGCGGGCCTGGGCGATGGCCTCGAACTCCAGATGGCCGCCGCCGATGGTGGCGACCAGGGCCGAGCGCCCCACCGCCATCCAGGCCCCCACCTCGCGCGGCCCGCTGCCCTGCACCGCCTCGACGCGCACCAGCACCGCCGGCTCGGCGGCCAGCAGCAAGGCGAGTTCCTGCCAGGGTCGCATCGAAGCCTCAGCTCCCCCGGTAGGTGGAATAGGCCCAGGGGCTGGCCAGCAGCGGCACGTGGTAGTGGGCCGCGGTGTCGGCGATGCCGAAGTCCAGCGGCACCTCGTCCAGGAAGGCCGGCTCGGGCAGCGCCACGCCGCGCGCCCTGAAATAAGCCGCCACGCCGAACACCAGGCGGTAGCGTCCGGCCTCCAGGGCCGCGCCCTCCAGCAGCGGCGCGTCGGCACGGCCGTCGGCGTTCAGCACCAGCCGGCCGAGCAGCCGGGCGCCGGCCGCCTCGATGCGGTACAGCGCCACCGCCATGCCGGCGGCCGGGCTGCCATGCATGGTGTCCAGCACATGGGTGGTGAGCTTGCCCATCGCAAAGTCCTTGTGGTCATACGATATGGAGGCAAAGTGTATACACTTCTGCACACAAGACCATGAGCGCCGACCACGAAAGCACCACCGCCCGCATCGCCGCGTCCATCACCGCGGCCATCGTCGAGCGCCGCCTGATGCCCGGGACCAAGCTGGCCGAGCAGAAGCTGGCCGACATCTATCAATGCTCGCGCACCCTGGTGCGCCAGGCCCTGAACCAGCTCAGCCGCGACCGCCTCGTCACGCTGCACCCGGCGCGCGGCGCCTTCGTGGCCGAGCCCGGCATCGAGGAGGCGCGCCAGGTCTTCGAGACCCGCCAGATGCTGGAGGCCGCGATGCTGGCCCAGCTGGCCGAGCGCATCACGCCGGCCCAGATCAAGCAGCTGCGCGCCCATCTGAAGCAGGAGCGCGAAGCGGTGGCACGCACCGACGTGCCGGGCCGCACCCGCCTGCTGGCCGATTTCCACGTGCTGCTGGCCCGCATGCTGGGCAACGAGGTGCTGGCCGAGCTGCTCTCGGACCTGCTGTCGCGCAGTTCGCTGATCGCGCTGATGTACCAGAGTTCGCATTCGGCCGCCGAGTCGCAGGCCGAGCATGAAGCCATCGTCGATGCGCTGGAAGCCAAGGACAAGAAGGCGGTGCAGAAGCTGATGAGCGTGCACCTCGGCCATGTGGAAGCGAACCTGCGGCTGAACCCGCGCGTGAAAGACTTGAAAGAAGCACTGAGCAGCCTATGAACAGCAATGTCCAGATCTCGCGCTACCCGCGCGACCTGATCGGCTACGGCGAACACCCGCCGCATGCGCAATGGCCCGGCAAGGCCCGCATCGCGCTGCAGTTCGTCTTGAACTACGAGGAAGGTGGCGAGAACTCGGTCTTGCACGGCGACGCCGGTTCCGAGCAGTTCCTCTCCGAGATGTTCAATCCGGCCGCCTACCCGGCACGCCACCTGAGCATGGAGGGCATCTACGAGTACGGCTCGCGCGTCGGCGTCTGGCGCCTCTTGAAGGAATTCGAGAAGCGCGCGCTGCCGCTGACGGTGTTTGGCGTCGCGATGGCGCTGCAGCGCCACCCCGAGCTGACCCAGGCCTTCAAGGAGCTCAACCACGAGATCGCCTGCCATGGCTGGCGCTGGATCCACTACCAGGGCATGGACGCGGCCGAGGAGCGCCGCCACATGGACATCGGCATGGACATCATCCAGCGCCTGACCGGCGAGAGGCCCTCGGGCTGGTACACCGGCCGCGACAGCCCCAACACGCGCCGCCTGGTGGCCGACTACGGCGGCTTCGAGTACGACAGCGACTACTACGGCGACGACCTGCCCTTCTGGCTTCAGGTGAAGAAGAGCGACGGCGGCCTGGCGCCGCACCTGGTCGTGCCCTACACCCTGGACTGCAACGACATGCGCTTCGCCCTGCCGCAGGGCTTCAGCCATGGCGACGAGTTCTTCGAGTACCTGCGCGACTCCTTCGACGTGCTCTATGCCGAGGGCGACGAAGCCCCCAAGATGATGAGCATCGGCATGCATTGCCGGCTGCTGGGCCGCCCGGGCCGCCTGCGCGCGCTGCAGCGTTTCCTCGACCATGTGGAGAAGCACGAGCGCGTCTGGATCTGCCGCCGCGTCGACATCGCGCGGCACTGGCGCGCCACCCACCCCTTCGACGCCGCCAAGGCCTTCATCTGGGAATGACGATGGGACTGACCCTGGATCAGCTGAATGCCGCCGGCCCCGCCGACTTCGTCGCGCTGCTGGACGGCACCTACGAGCATTCGCCCTGGATCGCCGAGCGCGCGGCCGCGGCGCGGCCCTTCAAGAGTCTGGCCCAGCTCAAGCATGCGCTGGCCCGCGTGGTGCGCGAAGCCACGGCCGACGAACAGTTGGGCCTGATCCGCGCCCACCCCGAGCTGGCCGGCAAGGCCATGGTGGCCCAGACGCTCACCGCCGAATCGACCCACGAGCAGCGCAAGGCCGGGCTGACCCAGTGCACGACTGAGGAGTTCGCGCGCATCCAGCAGCTCAATGCCGACTACAACGCCAAGTTCGGCTGGCCCTTCATCCTGGCGGTGCGCGGCCCGCGCGGCCAGGGCATGGCCAAGGCCGAGATCATCGCCACCTTCGCGCGCCGCCTGGCCGGCCATCCGGACTTCGAGCGTGCCGAGTGCCTGCGCAACATCCATCGCATCGCCGAGCTCCGGCTGAACGACAAGTTCGGCGTCGAGCCCACCCTGGGCAACAAGGTCTGGGACTGGGCCGAGCAGCTGGCCGTCCATTCCGACCCCGGCTTCAAGGAGCAGGGGCAGCTGACCGTCACCTACCTGACCGCGGCGCACCGCGCCTGCGCGGCCCAGCTGGCCGCCTGGATGCGCGAGGACTGCGGCTTCGACGAGGTTGAAATCGATGCGGTGGGCAATGTCGTCGGTGTCTATCACGGCAGCGACGCGCAGGCGCCACGCCTGCTGACCGGCAGCCATTACGACACGGTGCGCAATGCCGGCAAGTACGACGGCCGCCTGGGCATCCTGGTGCCTATGCTCGGCGTGCGCGAGCTGCACCGCGCCGGACGCCGTCTGCCCTTCGGCCTGGAGGTCGTCGGTTTCGCCGAGGAGGAAGGCCAGCGCTACAAGGCCACCTTCCTGGGCTCCGGCGCGCTGATCAATCGCTTCAAGCCCGAGTGGCTGGACCAGCAGGACGCCCAGGGCGTGAGCATGCGCGAGGCCATGCAGGCCGCCGGCCTGCCCGGCACGCTGGAGGCCATCCAGGCCCTGGCGCGCGACCCCAAGCGCTACCGCGGCTTCGTCGAGGTGCATATCGAGCAGGGGCCGGTGCTCAACGAACTGGACCTGCCGCTGGGCGTCGTCACCTCGATCAACGGCAGCGTGCGCTACCTCTGCGAAATCCAGGGCATGGCCTCGCATGCCGGCACCACGCCGATGGACCGGCGCCGCGACGCGGCCGCCGCGGTCGCGGAGCTGATCCTGTTCGTCGAGAAGGGCGCCGCCTCGGTGCCGGAGGTGGTCGGCACCGTGGGCATGCTCGAAGTCCCGGCCGGCTCGATCAATGTCGTGCCCGGCCGCTGCAAGTTCAGCCTGGACCTGCGCGCCACCACGAATGCCGCGCGCGATGCGCTGGACGCCGACGTGCAGGCCGAGCTGGCGCGCATCTGCGCGCGCCGCGGTCTCTCGTTCAGCCTCGTGCCGACCGAGAACGCCAGCGCCGCCCCCAGCGATCCGGTCTGGCAGCGGCGCTGGGAGGCCGTGGTCGAGGGCCTGGGCCTGCCGGTGTTCCGCATGCCCTCAGGCGCCGGCCACGACGCGATGAAGCTGCATGAAGCCATGCCCCAGGCCATGCTGTTCCTGCGCGGCCTGAATTCCGGCATCAGCCACAACCCGCTGGAAGCGATCAGCAGCGACGACGCCGAGCTGTGCGTGCGCGCCTTCCAGCAACTGCTAGCAACCCTGTGACCGCCATGAGTTCCTGCGAACAACAACTCGACGCCTGGATCGACGCCCATTTCGACGAGCAGGTGCGCTTCCTGCAGGCCCTGGTCCGGGTGCCCACCGACACGCCGCCGGGCAACAACGCGCCGCATGCCGAACGTACCGCCGAGCTGCTGCAGGCGATGGGCTATGCCGCCGAGAAGCATGCGGTGCCCGAGGCCGAGGTGAAGGCCTACGGCCTGCAGTCGATCACCAACCTGATCGTGCGCCGCCGCTTCGCCGAGGGCGGCCCCGTGATCGCGCTCAATGCCCATGGCGACGTGGTGCCGCCCGGCGAGGGCTGGAGCCATGGCCCCTACAGCGGCGACATCGAGGACGGCAAGCTCTATGGCCGCGCCAGCGCGGTCAGCAAGAGCGACTTCGCCACCTATACCTTCGCACTGCGCGCGCTGGAGTCCCTCGGTGCTGCCTTGAAAGGCGGCGTCGAGCTGCACTTCACCTACGACGAGGAGTTCGGCGGCGAGCTGGGCCCGGGCTGGCTGCTGAAGAAGGGCCTGACCAAGCCCGACTTCCTGCTGGCCGCCGGCTTCAGCTACCAGGTCGTGACCGCGCACAACGGCTGCCTGCAGATGGAGGTGACGGTGCACGGCAAAATGGCCCATGCCGCCATTCCCGACACCGGCGTCGACGCGCTGCAGGGCGCGGTCGCCATCCTGAACGCCCTGTACGCGCAGAACGCCGAGTACAAGAAGGTCACGAGCCGGGTCGAGGGCATCAAGCACCCTTATCTGAACGTCGGCCGCATCGAGGGCGGCAGCAACACCAATGTCGTGCCCGGCAAGGTCGTGCTGAAGCTGGACCGCCGCATGATCCCCGAGGAGGACCCGGTGGCGGTCGAGGCGAACATCCGCGCGGTGATCGCCGCGGCCGCGGCCGGCTGCCCCGGCATCACGGTCGAGATCAAGCGCCTGCTGCTGGCCCGCGCGCTCCAGCCCCTGGCCGGCAACAAGCCGCTGGTGGAGGCGCTGCAGAAGCATGGCCGCGCGATCTTCGGCGAAGCGATCCCGACCTCGGGCACGCCGCTCTACACCGATGTGCGCCTCTATGGCGAGGCCGGCATCCCGGCCGCGATCTACGGCGCCGGCCCGCGCACCGTGCTGGAAAGCAATGCCAAGCGGGCCGACGAGCATCTGGTGCTGGAGGACCTGCGCCGGGCGACCAAGGTGGTGGCGCGGGCGCTGTGGGAGCTGCTGCGGGCTTGATCGGGCGCTTGAGCGGGCACCGGTGCGCCCCGGCCGGGCCGGCGATCGGGATGGGACACAATGCGCCGCATGCGATTCAGGGATGCCTCCGCGCCGCTTTGCCAGGATCATGACCGGCAGGCCCGTCGGGCCGCGCCGGCGGAGCGCGCTTGCTGAGCGCCACGCCGGACGGCAGCGCAGGGTCGGCGGAACCGGCAACGCCGCCTGCGGCCGCCGCCACCCCGTCCGGGCCGGATGACGCTCACCCGCGCCCTGCCCGCGCCGAGCGCCGGCGCCCGCTGCTGGCCCTGCTGCTCTCCCTGGCGATCCACGCGCTGCTGCTGAGTCTGAGCTTCGGCGGCCAGGGGCAGCTCGGACTGCCGGGCCTGGGCTTTCCCTGGCAGGACCGCCGCGCCGAGGTACCCGAGCTGCGCGTCGTGCTGCGGCAGCAGGCCGTAGCCCTGGCGGCCGCCGCGGCCACGCCCCCTGCCGATGTCGACCGCCAGACGGCGGCGCAGACGCCGTCTTCTCCCACCACCATCACCGCCAGCGCGCCCCCGGAGGGCGGTGCGACGGCCCTGTTGGCCGCGCCGGCGGAGCCCGAGGCTGGTGCCAGGCCCGGCGCGCCGGCCGCCGCAACAGCCCCCGGCAGGACCGCCGCCCCGGCGCCCACCCGGCCTGCCCCGGCCTCCGAGGAGCGGGCCGCGCCGCCGACGGTCGCGGCCGCGCCCGCCCTGATCGCCGTGCCCCGCACCGACACGCCCACATGGACCATCCCGCCCGTTCCGCCCGAGCCAGCACCAAGGCCCGCCAGCGCGGCCGCACCCGGTGCGTCGGACGCCCCATCCCAGCCCCGCGAAGAAGAGGCGGCCACCATCGCACAGAGCGAGCTCGAACGCGCTCGCCAGGAAGCGCGGGCCCTGGAAGCAAGGCGGATCGAAGCCGCCGCACGGCAGCGGGAGGAGGCCGAACGGCAACAGGCGGTCGCCATCGAGGCAGCCAGGCGGGAAGCCGCCCGGGTCGAGGCCGCCCGGCTGGAGAGCGAACGGCAGGCGCTGGCACGGCAGGAAGCAGCGCGGCAGGAGGCGGTACGGCAGGAAGCGATGCAGCGTGCCGCCAGGCTGGACGCCGAACGGCGGGAGGCCGCCAGGATCGAGGCTGACCGGCTGGACACCGAACGGCAGGCGCTTGCACGGGAGGAGGCGGCGCGGCAGGAGGCGGCCCGTCTCGCCGCCGCCCGGCAGCAGGCCGAACGCCTGGAGCTCGCCAGGCAGGAAGCCGTGCGCGCCGAGGCGGCTCGCCTGGAGGCACAGCGACGGGTAAGCCTGCAAAAGCAGCAGCAGCAGGAGGAAGCAGCCCGTCAGGAGGCCGCGCGCCTCGCAGCGGCCAGGCAGGAGGAGGCGGCAGCGCGACAGCAGGAAGCCGCGCGCGCCGAAGCCGCCAGGCGGGAGGCTGAACGCCTGGCGGCCGCAGCCCAGGCCGCGGCGCGCCAGGAGGCGGCCAGGCAGGAGGCGGCGCGGGCCGAGGCCGCCCGGCTGGCCGAGGCGGCGCAGGCCGCGGAGCGCCGGGAGGCCAGGCTGCGGGCCATCGGACGGCAGTTGGACGAGGAGGCGGCCCAGCGCGACGCAGCGGCAGCAGCAGCGGCGCGCCAAGCGTCACCGCTGGCGCCCGCGGCCAGCCCGGCGCGCCGCGGCCGGCTCTTCGGGCGCAGCGACGCCAATGCCGAACTCGTGCTGTATGCGGAAGCCTGGGCGCGCAAGATCCAGCTGAACCAGACCTTCGAGAGGGTCCGCGACGCAGCCCGGCAGCCCCACACCGATCCCCTGGTGACGGTGGCCATCCGCAGCGACGGCTCGGTGGAGTCGGTGAGCTTCGTCCGCTCCAGCGGCGTGGCGGCCCTGGACGAGGCGATACGCAGCATCGTGCAGAGCCAGGCGAACTACCCCGCCTTCTCCCCTGCTCTGGCCCGAGAGTTCGATGTCGTCGAGATTCGCCGGAGCTGGCATTTCGACATGGCGATCCGGCTGTACTGAGCCAAGGGCGCTTCCGGCGCATCGCCGCCGGCTGCCGCCCGCCCCTGCGGATCGACGGCCTGTCGCAGCACGGCCGCAGGCCCGCGCCGCGCTGCCTAGACTGCGCCCCTCTTCATCACCCACCGGCCCGCCAGGGCCTCCACCCATCATGAACCACCACCGCCTTGCCCTCCTGCCCCTGATGCTTGCCACGGCCCTGCTGGGCAGCGGCTGCGTGATCACGCCGCATGGCAGCGCCACGGCGCCGGGCGACGTCGCCAAGATGAGCGAGCAGGCGCTGGCCACCTGCGGCGCCGGCCAAGTCAAGGAGGTCAACGCCAAGAGTTTCAGCTGCAAGTGAGCGCAGGAGGGCGCAAGGCCTGCTAGGGCCGCGCCGCCAGCGCCTCCCGCACGAGTTCGCGCCGCTCCTGCAGCGCCGCCGGCGCGAACGGACTCCAGTCCGGCCGCGCCGCGTAGACGCTGTAGAGCCGGTCCAGATTGGCCAGCACCTGGCGGTCGTCCGGCGCCAGCGCCAGCGCGCCCAGCAGATCGGCCGACCAGCGCGCCGCGCTCGCGCCGTTGAGCGGGCCGCTGGCCAGGCGCAGGCCGGCCGCCAGCTGCCGGGCGGCGGCCCGCTCGGGCATCAGCGCCCGGGCCTTCTCGATCAGCGCGAGCGCCGGCTCGCGCCGGCCGCCCTGCCAGGCCAGCCAGCCGCGCAGGGCGCTGGCCAGGCCCCAGGCCTCCGGTGCCAGGTCTTGCGGCACCGCCTTCTCGTAGCGTGCGAGACCGCGCTCCATCGCCAGCGCCGCGGCGGCCGCGGCCGCCGCGTCCAGGCCGCCGACGCGAGCGCGCAGGAAGCCGGCCACGCCGTCGACAAAGGCCAGCTCCGGCAGCCAGCGCTGCAGGGACCAGCCGGCCGGCTCGCCATAGCGCCCGCCCTGCTCGTCCGGCACGCGCGCGCGCACCCAGCCGCCGGGCCCGCCCTGCATGGGCTGGATCCGCATCCAGTCGCCGCGCGCCTGGGTCACCCAGTAGGGAAAGCTGGTCTCGGGATCGAAGTCGATCGAGCGGCCCGGCGCGGCCTCGTCCGGCTGCTCGCGCACCAGCATGGCCCGGCGGAACTCGCGGTCCACCCGCGCCAGCTCGGCCCGCGTGATGCGCCGCGGCGCAAAGGCCAGGGCCTGGGCCGGCAGGCCGAGCTGCAGGTTCAGCCGCGTGCTCCCCTGCTGCGCCGTCAGCGCCAGGCTCTCCGGCTGCGGGCCCTGCGCGCCCTGGCGCAGGAAGCGCAGATAGCTCTGCACATGCAGCACCCCGTCGCGTTCGAACAGGCGCCCCCAGACCAGGATCAGCGCCGCACCCGGCCGCAGCGTGCCCGGCCCGCCGCCGGGGCGGGTGACGCGCTCCAGCACCTCGTCCACGTCGCAGACATGGCCGGGCGTGGCCAGCAGGTCCTTGGCCCCCACCGAGCCATACTTGAGCAGCCCCATCAGCACCTCCAGATGCACCAGGGCCGAGATCTGCCGGCTGGCCGCGGCCACCTCGGGCGGCGGCGCCTGCGGCCCGTCGAAGCGATAGGGCAGGATCAGCGCGTTGAGCGCCGCATCCTCGAACACCGAGGCCGCGCTGCAGGGCCTCATCTCGCCGGCGCCGGCCAGCTGCCAGGGCAGCAGCAGCCACAGCAGCAGCCAGCGGCAGCGCTTGAGCAGGATTCTGGTCATGATGATGGCCTCCTACTTGGAACAGGGCGTCGCCGCCAGCTGCAGGCGCAGCGCGCTCAGACCCTTGTCCTCGCCCGGTGCGCGCGGCTGCGCCTGCACCGCGCGCACCGCCTGCGCGGCCGACTGCAGGGAGAAGTCGCGCAGCTCCTCCAGACCGGCCCGGCCACGCGCGCCCAGGGTGCGCTCGCTCATGCCGGCCAGCAGCGCGGCGGCCCGGCACAGATTGCTGTGCGCCAGGCCGAGCTGGCGCTCGCGCAGCAGCTTGAAGCCATAGGCCGCGGCGACGAAGGCATCCAGGTCCAGCGGCCGCGAGATCAGCTGCACCGGATCGCGCTCGGCCGCCGTGCCCTGCTCGGGATAGCGCAGCCGCTGCAACGCCGCGGGCGCCGCCTCGCGCTGGTTGGCGGCGAACTGCATGGGCACCAGCAGATAGTTCATCTGCGCGCTCAAGCCCGGCGCCGCGCCGCCGGCCCCGGCCTCCAGCGACAGCTGGCCCCACACCTCCATCAGCACGCGGCGGCTGTAGAGCCCGTCGATCAGGGTGGGATTGCTGAAATCCTGCCCGTCCAGCGCCGGCGCGCGGCCCGGGCAGGCGACGAACTGCACATCGGGCCGGCGCGGGTCGCGGTTGATCCACTGCCCGTCGCGGCTCTGGTCGAGCTGGAACTGCAGGTCCGTCAGGAAATGCTGCAGTGCCGCGCCCTGCAGGCCGCCGGGCTCGCTGAGGAAGACGGTGAACTTCTGCGCGCCCGCCGCGGGCTGGCAGTCGACGATGGCGGCGCGGGCCGGCAGCGCCAGGCAGAGCCCGCCCAGCCAGGCAAGAGTGATCGCTCGCATGTTCGTCCCCCTCTCATCCGTCCAACATGGCCAGGGCGGCGTCCACGGACTTCAGGAGCCGCGGATAGACCTCCTGCGGCCCGGCGGGCGGTTCGCGCACCAGGGCCTCGAAGGCTGCCGGCCGGCCCTGGGCCGCCTCGGCAACCAGGGCGCGGTAGCGCTGCAGCGCCGCCCGCGCCTGGGTGCAGCCATGCTGGCCCAGCAGCAGGACCACGCGCTGCTGGGCCAGCCAGTCGTACTGCCCGCGCAGCGCCAGCACGCGCGGCAGCGCGGTGCATACCGCCTCGGGCTCGCGCAGGGCCAGCACGTTCAGGCCCTCCAGCGCCGCATCGCCGCGCAACCCCGGGTAGCGCAGCTCGCTCATCAGGGCCGGCAGGGCCGCCACGCCATAGGAGGCCAGCACCACGGCGGCGCTCTGCAGCTGCGGCAGTGCACCACCGCCGGACAGCTGCAGCAGCAGGCCCTGCATCTCCTTGCTGTAGCTGAGATCCAGCTGGCGCTGCCTGATCGCCAGGTCCACCGAGTCCTTCAGCGCAAAGCCCAGCACCAGCAGCACCGCGGCGGCCAGCAGCTTGGGCAGCTCGGCCCCCATCCAGGCGGCGAAGCGCGCCGGCCAGGGGCGGGGCGCCGGCGCGGGCGGCGATGCACCAGCAGCGATCACCAGCCCCTCCAGGCGCGCCAGCCGCTCTTCCACACTGCCCATAGGCGTCTCCTGCGCTGCAACAGGCTCTTTCTGAACCCGTAGGCGGCCGCCGTCAAACCCCTAGAACGCCATGGAATGGGGCGCGATGCACCAATCGTGATCATCAAAAAGTGTATACACACCAGCACCGTGCTTGTATGCAATCAATCGCACAGATCGGCCCCCGCACCGCCTCCTCCGGGTGGCATGGAGATTGCTGAAGAAGGGTTGATGCACCGGCCAGCGGCTGCTGCGCGCAAGACCTGGCCCCAACCCTCTGGAGACATGCAAGCATGACGAACAACGCCCCCCGGTTTCCCGCCACCCGCCGCCGCTGGCTGGCCAGCGCCCTCGCCGGCCTGAGCCTATTCGGCGCGGCCGCCGCCCAGGGTCAGGCCTTGACCCCGATCAAGTTCCAGCTCGACTGGCGCTTCGAGGGCCCCTCGGCCCTGTTCCTGCTGCCGATCGCCAAGGGCTATTTCAAGGCGGCCGGCATGGATGTCGCGCTGGATGCCGGCAACGGCTCCGGTGGCGCCGTGACGCGCGTGGCCTCGGGCTCCTACGAGCTGGGCTTCGCCGACCTGGCGGCCCTGATGGAATTCCACGCCAACAACCCGGACGCGCCCAACAAGCCGGTGGCCGTGATGATGGTCTACAACAATACGCCGGCCGCGGTGCTGGCGCTGAAGAAGAGCGGCATCACGAGCGTCGCCGCGCTGTCGGGCAAGAAGCTCGGCGCGCCGGTGTTCGACGCCGGCCGCCGCGGCTTCCCGATCTTCGCCAAGGCCAACAAGATCGAGAACGTCAGCTGGGTCAGCATGGACCCGCCGCTGCGCGAGACCATGCTGGCGCGCGGCGATCTCGACGCGATCACCGGCTTCTCCTTCACCTCGCTGCTCAATCTGGAGGCGCGCGGCGTCAAGCCGGCCGATGTGCAGATCTTCCCCTTCGCCGAGCACGGCGTGAAGCTCTACGGCAACGCCATCATCGCCAGCCCCAAGCTGATCAAGGAGAAGCCGGAGCTGGTCAAGGCCTTCCTGCTGGCCTTCGCCAAGGGCGCCAAGGAGGTGATGGCCAAGCCCGACGACGCGATCGCCTTCGTCAAGCAGCGCGACGGCATCATCAACGAGGCCCTGGAGAAGCGCCGCCTGCGCATGGCCATCGATGCCGTGGTCGCCAGTCCCGATGCCTATGCAGAGGGCTTCGGCCAGGTCAGCACGCCGCGCCTGGCCCTGATGGCCAGCCAGATCTCCGATGCCTACGGCACCAAGACCCGGGTCGTGCCCGAGGCCGTCTGGAACGGCAGCTTCCTGCCGTCCAAGGCCGAGCTCGCCACCGTGCTCCCGCCGAAGAAGTGATTCACCCCCTACGCGCTTCGCCCGCCAACGCCGGAGGGCCTTGGCCGTCGCCAGGCACAAACAGTCCGCAGGCCGGGAGAGCCGCATCGGCGGCACCCGCCTGGGAATGCAGCCCCTGCGCAGGGAGATCTGAGCAATGAGCAGTACCGAATCCTTTGTCGACTTCAGGCGGGTCTGGCTCGCCTACAACGATCAGCTCTGGAAAGAGGGCAAGTTCGCGGTCGAGGACATCTCCCTGAGCCTGCGCAAGGGCGAGTTCGCCGCTATCGTCGGCCCCTCGGGCTGCGGCAAGTCCACCTTCATGAAGCTGGCCACCGGGCTGAAGAAGCCCAGCCGCGGCGAGATCTTCGTCGACGGCCAGGCGGTCAACGGCCCGCTGAAGATCAGCGGCATGGCCTTCCAGGCCGCCTCGCTGCTGCCCTGGCGCACGACGCTGGACAACGTGATGCTGCCGCTGGAGATCGTCGAGCCGCACCGCTCGCAGCTGCGCTCCCGGCGCGCCGAGTACCTCGAACGCGCCCGCGCGCTGCTGGCCAGCGTGGGACTCTCCGGCTACGAGGACAAGTTCCCCTGGCAGCTCAGCGGCGGCATGCAGCAGCGCGCCAGCATCTGCCGCGCCCTGATCCACGAGCCCCAGCTGCTGCTGCTGGACGAGCCCTTCGGCGCGCTGGACGCCTTCACCCGCGAGGAACTGTGGTGCGCGCTGCGCGACCTGCAGGCCGCCAAGGGCTTCAACGTGATCCTGGTGACCCACGACCTGCGCGAAAGCGTGTTCCTGGCCGACACCGTCTACGTGATGAGCAAGAGCCCCGGCCGCATCCTGCACCGCCGCGAGATCGAGCTGCCGCGCCCACGCGACCTGGAGCTGACCTACACGCCCGAGTTCACCGAGATCGTGCACGAGCTGCGCGGCCATATCGGTGCGCTCAGGAAGAGCGGCGCGGAGGTGGCCCAATGAACCAGCGCGCCCAACTGCTGTTCCAGCGCTTCGCCCCCTGGCTGCTGCTGGCCGCCCTGCTGCTGGTCTGGCAGGTGATCTGCAGCGCGCTGCAGGTCTCCGACTTCATCTTCCCCAGCCCCTGGAGCATCGCCCAGGCCCTGGCCGAGCACCATCTGGTGATCCTGGGGCATGCCTGGCGCACCTTCTGGGTCACGGTGGCGGGCTTCGGCATCGCCATCGTCGTCGGCGTGCTCCTGGGCTTTCTGATGGGCAGCTCGCCGCTGGCCTACAAGGCCATGTACCCGCTGATGACCGGCTTCAACGCCCTGCCCAAGGCGGCCTTCGTGCCCATCCTGGTGGTCTGGTTCGGCATCGGCGTCGGCCCCGCGGTGCTGACCGCCTTCCTGATCAGCTTCTTCCCCATCATGGTCAACATCGCCACCGGCCTGGCCACCCTGGAGCCGGAGCTGGAGGACGTGCTGCGCGTGCTGGGCGCGCGCCGCTGGGACGTGCTGATGAAGGTGGGCCTGCCGCGCTCGCTGCCTTACTTCTTCGCGGCGCTGAAGGTCGCGATCACCCTGGCCTTCGTCGGCTCCACCGTCTCCGAGATGACCGCCGCCAACGAGGGCATCGGCTACCTGCTGATCTCGGCCGGCGCCTCGATGCAGATGGGCCTGGCCTTCGCCGGCCTGGTGACGGTCGGCGTGATGGCCATGCTGATGTACGAGGTCTTCGCGGTGCTGGAACGCCGCCTGACCGGCTGGGCGCATCGCGGCGCCAACCACTGAGCGCCGCCCCTTCCCTTTCCTTGCTTTCTTCCTTCATCCAACTTCACCAAACCGCAATCGAGGAGTTCTCCCCCATGACAACGAAGCTGAAAACAGTCACCCTCGCCGCCGCCCTGTTGCTGGCCGGCGCTGCCGCCCAGGCCCAGTCCAAGGTCACGCTCTACGGCCTGGTGGACGTCAGCGTGGGCTCGACCAAGAACGTCGGCAGCGCCGCCGTCAAGGGCGTCGAAAGCGGCAAGATGACCACCAGCTTCTTCGGCCTGTCCGGCAACGAAGACCTGGGCGGCGGCCTCTCGGCCGTCTTCGCGCTGGAGAGCTTCCTGCGCGCCGACGTCGGCAACAACGGCCGCTTCAACGGCGACAACTTCTGGGCCCGCAGCGCCTTCGTCGGCCTGTCCAGCAAGGAGCTGGGCCTGGTCCGCCTGGGCCGCAACACCACGCCGCTGTTCGTCCAGACCCTGCTGTTCAATGCCTTCGGCGATTCCTTCGGCTACTCGCCCAGCATCCGCCAGTACTTCAGCGCCGGCGCCACCGCCACCGGCACCACGGCCACCGGCGACACCGGCTGGAGCGATTCGGTCCAGTACCTGAGCCCCAAGCTGGGCGGCTTCAGCTTCGGCGCCATCGCCGCCGCCGGCGAAGGCGCGGGCGGCAAGAACTACGGCGTCAACGGCGCCTACGGCGACGGCCCCTTCGCCGCCAGCTTCACCTACCAGAACGTCAAGAAGGACGGCAGCGCCACCAGCCCGGTGGCCGACACCAAGACCTGGCAGCTGGCCGGCTCCTACGACCTGGGCGTGGCCAAGCTGTTCGGCCAGTACGGCAAGGTCGAGAACGTCACGACCAAGCGCGACTACAAGATCGGCGGCGTCGGCGCCGCCATTCCCGTCGGCGAAGGCAAGATCCTCGTGCAGTACGGCCAGATGGACGCCTCGCTGGGCGCCGACCGCAAGACCTTCACCGCCGGCTACGACTACCAGCTCTCCAAGCGCACCGACGTCTACGCCGTCGGCATGAGCGACAAGCTGGACGGCCTGTCCAAGGGCAACAGCTACTCGCTGGGCATCCGCCACCGTTTCTGAGCCACGCCGAGCCGGGCCCGCCGCGCGCGGGCCCGGCCCTTGTGAGCCAGCTCAAGGGCGGCGCGGCGGGCATGGCTAGAATCAGGCCGTGCCCCACCGCCCGCTTCATCAGCCCACGCGTTTCAGCCGCTGGATGGTCGTCCTGACCTTCTGGCTGTTCGCGCTGGCGCCGACGCTCTCGCAGGCGATGCAGGGCCTGGGCGGCGCCGCACCGGCGGACCGGTCCAGCATCTGCAGCAACAACAGCGGCCCGCAGCAGCCCGACGCGGCCGAGCACCTGTTCCAGCATTGCCCGCTGTGCGCCCTGCACGCGCAAGACCTGGCCCCGCCGCCGGCGCCGGATGCGCCGGTCCTGCGCCAGGATCTCGGCCAGTCCATGCCCGAGCGCTTCCTCAGCGCCGCCGCCGACCAGCATGCCTGGGCCGCGCGCCAGGCCCGCGCGCCCCCGACCGCGCGCTGAGCCGCTCAGCGCTCCCCCCCCGCAACGGCCGCCACCGCCCGGCGTCCCGTCCTGCCCCTTCCGGCCCCGCGCCGGCTCCCCCTCATGGAGATCATCCGATGAAGACCCCGCTGCTTTCCGCCTTGGGACTGTCCCTGTTCGCGCTCGGCGCGCAGGCCCAGCCTTCCACCACCGTCAGCGCCCAGGACCCCTGGGTGCGCGCCACCGTCGCCCAGCAAAAGGCCACCGGCGCCTTCATGCAGCTGCAGAGCCCCGCGGGCGCCAAGCTGGTGGAGGTGCGCTCGCCGCTGGCCGAGCGCGTCGAGATCCACGAGATGCGCATGGAAGGTTCGGTGATGAAGATGCGCGAGATGGCGGCGCTGGAGCTGCCGGCCGGCCAGGCCGTCGAGCTCAAGCCCGGCAGCTACCACCTGATGCTGATGGGCCTGAAGCGCGCGCTGCAGCCCGGCGAGGAGGTGCCGCTGACCCTGATCGTCGAGGGCAAGGGCGGCAAGCGCGAAAGCCTGGAGCTGAAGGCGCCGGCCCGCGCGATGACGCCGCCACCTCAGCACGGCGCCCACCAGCACTGAGCCCCCGCGCCCGATGACGCGCCTGCACCGGCCCTGGCTGCGCTGGATGGTCCTCGCGACCTTCTGGCTGGCCGCGCTCGTGCCTGCGCTCAGCCTGGCGCGCGCCGCCCTGGCCGGCGAACTGCCCACCATCGGCGCGCTGTGCAGCAGCATGGGCAGCGCCAACGACGGCCCGGCGCCACGGACCGACATGGCCGGCATGGCCGCCGGCAACTGTCCCTTCTGCTGGCTGCAGGCCCAGGGCCTGGCCCTGCCGCCCGCGCCTCCGCGCCTGCCGCTGGCCAGCGAACGCTTTCTTGAACTGCCCGAGCGCTTTTTCAGCGCGCCGCGCAGCGTCCATGCCTGGCGCCGTGCGCCGGCGCGGGCACCGCCCTCGACCGTCTGAGCCATCCGCGCCGCGCCGGCCTCCTGCCGGCGTGCCCCTGGCATGGGCCCGCCCGCGCGGGCCCCAGACCGTCGATCCATGAACAAGAAGACCCCTGCCCTTGCGGCCGCGCTGCTGTTGTGCCTGCACGCGCTGCTGCCCCTGCCCGCGCTGGCCTGCGACGATTGCGGTGACGAACCCGCCGAACCCACCAGCGCCGCGCCGCCGGCCGAGCCCGCGCCTGCTGCCGCCCGCCACCAGCTGGCCCTGGTGCGCGTCCAGGGCGCCGCGCCCAGCTCGCTGCCGAGCAATATCCCGACCACGCGCGAAAGCATCACGCGCGCCGACCTTGAGCGCACGGTCAACGCCACCGATGCCGAGGACGCGCTGAAATACTTCCCCAGCCTGCTGGTGCGCAAGCGCTATATCGGCGACTACAACCACGCCATCCTCTCCAGCCGCGCCTCCGGCACCGGCAACAGCGCGCGCTCGGCCGTCTATGCCGACGGCATCCTGCTGTCCAACTACCTGGGCAACGGCGTCGGCGGCCTCGCCTTCCCGCCGCGCTGGGGCCTGGTGACGCCGGAGGAGATCGAGCGCGTGGACGTGATGTACGGCCCCTTCTCGGCCGCCTATCCGGGCAACTCGGTCGGCGCCGTGGTCGACTACCAGACCCGCATGCCGAGCCGCTTCGAGGCCCACGCCCGGCTCGGCTACGGCAGCCAGCCCTCGGAGCTCTACGGCCACGGCGATCGCCTGCGCGCCTGGCAGGCCGGCGCCGCGCTGGGCAACCGGGCCGGCGACCTGTCCTGGTGGCTCGCCGTCAACCGCAGCGACAGCGAAGGCCAGCCGCTGACCTTCGCCTCGCGCCTGGCCAGCAACGGCCTGGCGAGTACCAGCGGCAGCGCCGGCACGCCGGTCACCGGTGCGATCCTGCAAGTCAACAGCACCGGCCAGCCCTGGTACCTGATCGGCGCCGCCACCCAGTACCACACGCGCCAGGACCACCTGAAGCTCAAGCTCGCCTACGACCTGAGCCCGAGCCTGCGCGCCAGCTATGTGCTGGGGGCCTGGCGCAACGAGTCCGAGGGCGACTCGGCGAGCTGGCTGCGCGACGCCGCCGGCCGGCCGGTCTACGCCGGCGCGATCAATATCGGCGGCCTGCAGTTCAGCGGCGCGCAGGCGCTCTCCGGCGGCGATTTCGCGCTGA
>Ga0255338_1002345_pt1 | contig 28495 bp, 26 predicted proteins | sample MeOH1_35cm_T4_19_FD_203715 | JGI IMG/M metagenome (GOLD analysis project Ga0255338, IMG submission 203715) | Sandy soil microbial communities from University of British Columbia, Vancouver, Canada - MeOH1_35cm_T4_195 | ecosystem: Engineered > Artificial ecosystem > Sand microcosm > Unclassified ...
GCAATGACGAGCCACACGGCAATTTTGGAAAACCACTGATTGTTCAACTGCGTCTCCGGGAGGGTTGAGCGGGCGCCTCGGGGGCACCCTAGCGTACTTGCTGCCCATTCTAGGCGTTTCAAGCCATGGAATGATGTATTTTCGCTACGCTCTTGATAGGGCTCACGAGGGCGCCCGTCCTGTGTGAGCGTCAGTCACTTTCCCGGTTTCAACCCGATACCCACCAGGAAAGTCTCGGACGACTTATCACGCGAGGCCTTGGGTTTAAGAGGCTTCACGCTCCGGAAAGTTTCCTTGAACAACTTGACAAGCTGCCCGTAGCCGCTGCCGTGGAAGACTTTGGTGACCAGCGCGCCCTCCGGTTTCATGTGGTTCAGGGCAAATTCGACCGCCAGCTCGACCAGGTGGGCGATGCGCGCCGTGTCCGCCGACTCGATGCCCGAGAGGTTGGGCGCCATGTCGGAGACCACGACGTCGGCCTTTCGGCCGGCCATCGCGTCCTCCAGCAGGGCCAGCACCCCGGGCTCGCGGAAGTCCCCCTGGATGAACCGGACGCCCTCGACCGGCTCCATGGGCAGGATATCCAGCGCGATGATCGTGCCGTTGAGCTGGCCCGCGGCCGCCCCGCCCGGCGACAGCCTTCGCCGCAGGTACTGGCTCCACGCGCCCGGGGCGGAACCGAGGTCCACCACCAGCTGGCCGGGCTTAACCAGACCCAGGTTCTCGTCGATATCCTTCAGCTTGTACGCGGCCCGGGCCCGGTAGCCCTCCTTCTGGGCCAGCCGGACGTACGGGTCGTTGACGTGGTCGTTCAGCCACGCCCGGTTGACCTTGGCGCTCTTGGTCTTGATCTTCATGATTCCTTTCACTCAAAATTCGCCGGAGCGATTTTCAAGTGGGTTAGCCAGCGCGCAGAAGACCGGCAAAGCCGAATCCTCTCCGCAGGAGAGGCCGCGCTGCATGTTGTTCCGCGCGGCATCGATAATACGGCCATGCCCCAATTACAACTCACGATCGCCGAGCGCAAGGCGCACCGTGCCGAAGCCCACCACCTCGACCCGGTCGTCATGATCGGCAACGACGGCCTGACGCCCGGCGTCAGGAAGGAAATCGACGCCGCGCTCAAGGCGCACGGCCTGATCAAGGTCCGCGTGCAGGGCGACGATCGCGCCGCGCGCGAGGAGATGTACCAGGCCCTGGCCGACGAACTCGGCGCCGCCCCCATCCAGCACATCGGCAAGCTGCTCGTGCTGTGGCGGCCGAAGCCGGCCAAGGAAAAAGCCGAGGACGAGGGCCGCATGCCCGGCCCGCGCGACTTCAAGGTGCTCAAGTACAGCAAACGCGGCGGCCAGCGGCCGGAGGTGAAGACCCTTCGGGTACTGGGCAACCAGCGCCTGACGCCCGGCGGCCAGGTCAAGCGCGCCAAGCCGAAGCAGAAGTCGGTCAAGAAGGGCCGGATGACCTAGCGGACAGGGCGCAGGTCTTCCACAAGGCCACACCCGCGCAACACCACTGCAGCACGTACATCGCGCTGCCCACGCCGTGCCACAGCCGCAGGTTGTCCCTGGCGACGATCCGGGGCGCCACGGCGAACTCCCCCAGCAGCGCAAGCAACACGCCCGCGAACACGAACGGTAGCGCGCCTTCGGCCCAGTCCATGCGCGTCGGCTCGTGGGCGGAGCGGGACGCGAAGAGCAGCAACAAGCCGCATCCGACGGCCACCCAGGTCTGGGCGGCAAAGAGCTTCGCGGCCACCTGGCCCGCAAGTGCCGGCGTCGGAAGGTGCGCGAACAGCATCGGGACCGCGAGGAACCCGATCGCCGTCAGGCTGCCCCACCAGAGCGCGGCGGCCAGGACGGGGATGCGCTGCCTGAAGCCGGTGCGGAGCCGCCTCGAACCGGCTGCGCCCCCTTCGGGGGCAGGGCGAAGCCCGTGGGGGGCCATGTCTAAAGGTAATGGACGGCGACGATCTCGTAGCGCTTCAGGCCGCCGGGGGCCTGGACCTCGGCGGTGTCGCCTTCTTCCTTGCCGATCAGCGCGCGCGCGATGGGGCTGGAGATGTTGATCAGCCCCTGCTTCAGGTCGGCCTCGTCCTCGCCGACGATCTGGTACTTCACCTTCTCGCCGGAGTCCTCCTCCGCCAGCTCCACGGTGGCGCCGAAGACGACCTTGCCGCCCGCCTCGACGGCGGCCGGATCGATGACCTGGGCGGCGGCAAGCTTGCTCTCGATCTCCTGGATGCGGCCTTCGATGAAGCCCTGGCGGTCCTTGGCGGCTTCGTATTCGGCGTTCTCGGACAGGTCGCCCTGCGCGCGGGCGTCGGAAATCGCCGTGATCACGCCCGGACGATCGACGGTCTTCAGCCTGTGCAGCTCGGTTTTGAGTTTTTCGGCGCCGCGCGCCGTGATGGGAATGGTGACCATGGTGTTATCTCTGGAATAAAGCAAAACCGCCGACCGTTGCCGACCGGCGGTTCATTTCTAGAAGGCGCCGATTATAGGCGCGGCAAGTTATGCCAGCTGGGCGTGCAATTCCTGCAGGGAGTAGACGTCCAGGTTGTCCATGTATTTCATCCCCTCCACGGCCGCCTCGGCGCCGGCGATGGTGGTGAAAGTCGTGACCCGGGCCAGCAGCGCCGAGGTGCGGATGGCGCGCGAATCGGCGATCGCGTTGCGGCGCTCTTCCACGGTGTTGATGACCATCACGATCTCGTTGTTCTTGATCATGTCGACCACGTGCGGCCGGCCTTCGGTGACCTTGTTCACGCTCTCGCAGGCGATGCCCGCGGCGGCGATGGCCGCGGCCGTCCCCTTGGTCGCGACGATCTCGAAGCCCTGCTGGGCCAGCTGGCGGGCGACCTCGACGGCGCGCGGCTTGTCGTTGTTCTTCACGGTGAGGAAGACCTTGCGCACCGCGTCCGTGGGCCGCGGCATCTTGGTGCCGGCGCCCAGCTGGCTCTTGATGAAGGCCTCGCCGAACGTCTTGCCAACGCCCATCACCTCGCCGGTGGACTTCATCTCCGGGCCGAGGATCGTGTCCACGCCCGGGAATTTCACGAACGGGAACACCGCTTCCTTGACGCTGAAGTACGGCGGGGTCACCTCCTTCGTGATCCCCTGCGACGCCAGCGACTGGCCGACCATGCAGCGCGCGGCCACCTTGGCCAGCTGGATGCCCGTGGCCTTGCTCACGAAGGGCACCGTCCGCGAGGCGCGGGGGTTGACCTCCAGCACGTAGATCACGTCCTTGCCGCCGTTGTGCTGGATCGCGAACTGGACGTTCATGAGGCCCACCACGTTCAGGCCCCGGGCCATCGCCGCGGTCTGGCGCTTCATCTCGTCGATCGTGTCCCTGGCCAGCGAATACGGCGGCAGCGAACAGGCCGAGTCGCCCGAATGCACGCCGGCCTGTTCGATGTGTTCCATCACGCCGCCGATGAAGGTCTCCTTGCCGTCGGAGAGGCAATCGACGTCGCATTCGATCGCGTCGTTCAGGAAGCGGTCCAGCAGCACCGGCGAGTCGTTGGACACCTTCACGGCCTCGCGCATGTAGCGCTCCAGGTCGCGCTGCTCGTGGACGATTTCCATCGCGCGGCCGCCGAGCACGTAGCTCGGGCGCACGACCAGCGGGTACCCCAGCGCCGCGGCCTTCTCCAATGCTTCCGCTTCGGTGCGCGCGGTGGCGTTCGGCGGCTGCAGCAGCTTGAGCTCGTGCAGCAGTCTCTGGAAGCGCTCGCGGTCCTCGGCGGCGTCGATCATGTCGGGCGAGGTGCCGATGATCGGCACGCCTTCGGCTTCCAGACCCAGTGCCAGCTTCAGGGGCGTCTGGCCGCCGTACTGCACGATGACGCCCAGCGGCTTTTCCTTGTCGACGATCTCCAGCACGTCTTCCAGCGTCAAGGGCTCGAAGTACAGGCGGTCGGAGGTGTCGTAATCTGTGGACACGGTCTCCGGGTTGCAGTTGACCATGATGGTTTCATAGCCGTCCTCGCGCATCGCGAGGGCTGCATGGACGCAGCAATAGTCGAATTCGATGCCCTGCCCGATCCGGTTGGGCCCGCCGCCGAGCACCATGATCTTCCTGTTGTTGGTCGGCTCGGCCTCGCACTCGTCTTCGTATGTCGAGTACATGTAGGCGGTGTTGGTCGCGAATTCGGCGGCGCAGGTGTCCACGCGCTTGTAGACGGGACGGATGCCCAGTGCATGGCGCCTGTCGCGAATGACCTTGTCGGTCGTCTTCAGCTGGCGTGCCAGGCGGCGGTCGGAGAAACCCTTCTGCTTGAGCATCTTCAGCGTCGGGCCGTCGACCTGGTCGAGCGTCATCGTTTCCAGCTCGAGCTCGATCTTCACGATCTCCTCGATCTGCGCCAGGAACCACTTGTCGATCTTCGTGAGGTCGTGCACCTCGTCGACCGACAGGCCCATCGCGAACGCGTCGCCCACGTACCAGATGCGTTCGGGGCCGGGCTCGCCGAGTTCCTCCTCGAGCACTTCACGGTCCTGCGTCTTCTCGTTCAGGCCGTCCACGCCGACTTCCAGGCCGCGCAGCGCCTTCTGGAACGATTCCTGGAAGGTGCGCCCCATCGCCATCACCTCGCCGACGGATTTCATCTGCGTGGTCAGGTGGGAATCGGCCTGCGGGAACTTCTCGAAGGCGAAGCGCGGGATTTTCGTGACGACGTAGTCGATGCTCGGCTCGAAGCTGGCCGGCGTCGCCCCACCCGTGATCTCGTTGCGCAGTTCGTCGAGGGTGTAGCCGACGGCCAGCTTGGCGGCGACCTTGGCGATCGGGAAGCCGGTGGCCTTGGACGCGAGCGCGGAAGAACGCGACACGCGCGGGTTCATCTCGATCACGACCATCCGGCCGTCCTTGGGATCGATCGCAAACTGCACGTTCGAGCCGCCGGTATCCACGCCGATCTCGCGCAGCACCGCGAGCGACGCGTTGCGCATGATCTGGTATTCCTTGTCCGTGAGCGTCTGGGCGGGAGCGACGGTGATCGAGTCGCCCGTGTGCACGCCCATCGGATCCAGGTTCTCGATCGAGCAGATGATGATGCAGTTGTCCGCCTTGTCGCGCACGACTTCCATCTCGAACTCTTTCCAGCCGACGAGGGATTCCTCGATCAGCAGTTCGCTGGTCGGCGAGGCCTCGATGCCGCGCTTGCAGATGGTCTCGAACTCTTCCGGGTTGTAGGCGATGCCGCCGCCGGTGCCGCCCAGGGTGAAGCTCGGCCGGATCACGACCGGGAAGCCCACCGTCTTCTGGACGGCCCACGCCTCTTCGAGCGTGTGGGCGATGCCCGAGCGCGCGGAGCCGAGGCCGATGCGCGTCATCGCGTCCTTGAACTTCAGGCGGTCCTCGGCCTTGTCGATCGCCTCCGGGGTGGCGCCGATCAGTTCGACCTTGTACTTGTTCAGCACGCCGTTGCGCCAGAGGTCGAGCGCGCAGTTGAGCGCGGTCTGTCCGCCCATGGTGGGAAGGATGGCGTCAGGCTTCTCCCTGGCGATGATCTTCTCGACCGTCTGCCAGGTGATCGGCTCGATGTAGGTGACGTCGGCCGTGTCCGGGTCGGTCATGATCGTCGCCGGGTTGCTGTTGATCAGGATGACCTTGTAGCCCTCCTCGCGCAGCGCCTTGCAGGCCTGCACGCCGGAATAGTCGAACTCGCAGGCCTGGCCGATGATGATCGGGCCGGCGCCGATGATGAGGATGCTCTTGATATCTGTACGTTTCGGCATTTACTTCTTCTCTGCGGCTGCTTGGTCCATGAGGCCGGTGAACCGGTCGAACAGGTAGCCGATGTCGTGCGGGCCGGGCGAGGCTTCGGGGTGGCCCTGAAAGCAGAACGCCGGCTTGTCGGTGCGTGCGAGGCCCTGCAGCGTGCCATCGAACAGGCTGACGTGCGTGGGGCGAAGGTTGGCGGGCAAGGTCGCCTCGTCCACCGCGAAGCCGTGGTTCTGGCTGGTGATGCTGACGCGGCCGTTGTCGAGGTCCTTGACGGGATGGTTGGCGCCGTGGTGGCCGAATTTCATCTTGAAGGTCTTCGCGCCGGACGCGAGCGCCATGATCTGGTGACCCAGGCAGATGCCGAACGTCGGGTAGCCGGCTTCGATCAGGTCGCGTGTCGCTTCGATCGCGTAGTCGCACGGCTGCGGGTCGCCCGGGCCGTTCGACAGGAACACACCGTCGGGGTTCAGCTTCTTCACTTCCCCGGCCGACGTCTTCGCCGGCACCACGGTGACCTTGCAGCCGCGCTCGGCCAGCATGCGCAGGATGTTCTTCTTGACGCCGTAGTCGAACGCAACGACGTGGTATTTCGGTGCGGTCTGTTCGCCGTAGCCAGAGCCCAGGTGCCACTCGGTCTGGGTCCAGCCGTAGGCCTTGTCCACGGACACGACCTTGGCCAGGTCCTGGCCGCTCATGGGCGCGGCGCTCCTGGCGGCCGTCACCGCTTTTTCGACCAGCGCGGGCGTCACCGCGTCGCCGGCCGCGAGGCCGATGATGCAGCCGTTCTGCGCGCCGTTGGTGCGCAGCAGGCGCGTGAGCTTGCGCGTGTCGATGTTGGCGATGGCAACGGTGCCCTGGCTGTGCAGGTATTGCGACAGCGTCTGGGTGGTGCGGAAGTTGGACGCGACCAGAGGCAGGTCGCGGATGATGAGGCCTGCGGCGTGGACCTTGCTGGCTTCGACGTCTTCTTCGTTGACGCCGTAGTTGCCGATGTGCGGATACGTGAGGGTCACGATCTGCCGGCAGTAGCTCGGGTCGGTGAGGATTTCCTGGTAACCGGTGATGGCCGTGTTGAAGACGGCTTCGCCGGTGGTGGAGCCGGTGGCTCCGATCGAATTGCCAATAAAGACCGTGCCGTCTGCAAGCGCCAGGATGGCGGGCGGGAAGGCTCCCTGTTGAGACAAAAGCACTGGGTTCTCCGGATGTGTCGGGTACGCCCAGGTATCAAGTGCGCGGATCGCCCGCGGCAGCCGCCGCGCTTGTGCGGCTACTTTCATCAGGGATGTGGCTTGAATGCGCTAGGCGTACGGGGTTTGCGGGAAAGCCCTTGATTATAGCCGACGGGCTTCAATTCCCCGCTCGCCGCAGGGCATCGCCGACACTCATTTCGCGTTCGCGGCGGCGCTCGCGTGCAGGCAGATGGCCGCGGCCGACGCGACGTTGAGCGACTCCTCGCCGCCGGGCTGCACGATGCGCACCGCCAGTCGCGACCGGGCCGCGATTTCCGCGCCTATGCCCTGCCCTTCGTGGCCGAACGCCCAGGCGCAGGGCCACGGCAGTGTCTGTGAGTGCAGCCATTCGCCCTGGTGCGAACTGGTGGTGATCACCGGTACCTCGAGCGTGTCCAGGGACGCCGGGGCCAGCCCCTCGACCAGGTGCAACGCGAAGTGCGCCCCCATGCCGGAGCGCAGCACCTTGGGGCTCCAGAGGCCCGCAGTCCCCTTGATCGCGAGCACCTGGCGAAACCCGAAAGCCGCCGCGCACCGCAGGATCGCGCCGACGTTGCCGGCGTCCTGCAGGCGATCCAGGATCACGGTCGGCGAGTCCGGCAGCAGGGCCGGCCCCTGCGGCAGTGGCAGCGGCACGACAAACCCCATGCGCGCCGGCGACTCCAGCGCGCTCAACGAATCGAACAGCGCGTCCGCCACCACCACGTCCTTGCCGCCGTGGCGCGTCCATTCCGGACCGGCAGTCGGCCAGAACGATTCGGCGAAGACCGCGAGCTCCGGCGTCACGCCTCGCGCCATCGCGGCGCGGCACAGGTGGTCGCCCTCCAGCCAGACCCGGCCCTGCTTGCGGTAGGCGCCACTGTCATGGGCCAGCCGGCGCAGGTCCTTGAGCAGGCTGTTGCCGGCCGAACTGATGAGCTGGGGACCGGAGGTCACGCCACCGTGACGCTCACCGCCACTCCGTCTTCGTTCATGAACGTGGCGGCGACCGGGCTGAAGAATTTGCGGTGGTGACGGCACGCGCCATGGACACGCAGGGCTTCCAGGTGCTCGGGCGTGCTGTAACCCTTGTGCGAGGCGAAGCCGTACTGAGGGAACTCCTCGTGCAGGGTGTGGCACAGCCGGTCGCGATGGACCTTGGCGAGGATCGAGGCGGCGGATATGGCCTTGACCGTGGCGTCGCCGCCGATGACGGCTTCGGCCAGGATGTCCAGCACCGGCAGCCGGTTGCCGTCCACGAGCACCTTGGCCGGCTTCAACCGCAGGCCTTCCACGGCGCGCTTCATGGCGAGCATCGTCGCCCACAGGATGTTGAGCGTGTCGATTTCCTCCACGCTCGCCTGCGCCACCGAGCAGCACAGCGCCTTTTCGCAAATCTGGTCGTACAGCCGGTCGCGCTGAAGGGGCGTCAACACCTTGGAGTCGGCCAGTCCGCGAATGCGCTTGGTGTCGTCGAGGATGACGGCGGCCGCCACCACGGGCCCCGCGAGTGGCCCGCGCCCTGCTTCGTCGACGCCGGCCATCAGCCCGACGGGGTCCCACGGCAGGTGCGCCTGCACCACGGCCGCGCGCGGCTTCGGCCGCGTCGCGATGGGCCTGTAGGCCGCCAACGGCTCAGGATTCGAGGACTTTTTGGATGGCATCGGTCGCAAGTTGCGCGGTATCGCGTTGCAGTGTGCGATGCAACGCCCTGAATTTTTCCTGCACGGCCGCCATTCTGGCAGGGGATTCCAGCCATTCCAAGAGCGCCGCAGCAAGTGCCTGGGGTTTCGCATCCTGCTGCATCAGCTCGGGGACGACGAAATCGCCGCACAGGATGTTGGGCAGCCCGAGCCAGGGTTGCAGTTGCTTCGGCTTCATGATGCGGTAACTCAGCCAGTTGATCGCATAGGAGATCACCATCGGCCGCTTGAACAGCGCGGCCTCGAGCGTGGCCGTCCCGCTGGCGACCAGCGCCAGGTCGCAGGCGGCAAGGACCGTGTGCGATTGGCCGTCGACGATCAAAAGCCCTTCCGAGATGCCCGCGGCGCGCGCCGCATCCTCGATGTCGGCGCGACGCGCCGGCAGCGCCGGGACGACGAACCGGATCGCCGGCCGCGCCTTGCGCACGAGCACGGCGGCGTCGAAGAACCGCGCGGCCAGGCGGCCCACTTCGGAGGCCCGGCTGCCCGGCAGGATGGCCAGGACCTCATCCTCGCCGCGCAAGCCGAGCATGCGCCGCGCCGCCGCCTGGTCCGGCTCCATCGGCACGACGGCGGCGAGCGGATGCCCGACATAGGTGGACGCGATGCCGTGGCCGGCAAGCAGCTCGGGCTCGAAGGGGAACACGCACAGGACATGGTCCGCGCTGCGGCGGATCTTTTCCGCCCGCTCGGCCCGCCACGCCCAGATCGACGGGCAGACGAAGTGCACCGTCTTGATGCCTTGCGCCTTCAGCGCGGCCTCGAGGTCGAGGTTGAAGTCCGGTGCGTCCACGCCCACGAAGATGTTCGGCCGCTCGGCCAGGAGCCGCTCGCGCAGCTCGTTGCGGATGCCGACGAGCTCGCGGTAGTGCCGCAGCACTTCCACGTAGCCGCTCACGGCCAGCTTCTCATGCGGCCACCACGCCTCGAAGCCGCAGCGGACCATCCGCGGCCCACCGATGCCCACCGCGCGCAGCTGCGGCCAGCGGCGGCGCAGGCCATCGAGCAGCAGCCCGGCCAGCAGGTCGCCGGACGCCTCTCCGGCGACCATCGCAAAGTTCGGATCCGCCATCTGCTATCCCAGGGCCGCCGCGGATCCGGCTCTGCCGGTCCGCTGGAGGGCCTTGCAGGCCGCATGGCCGCGAGACGCGGCCATTCCTCGACCTGTCCAAACCGAGGCAGGTCGGTTGGGAGCCGCAGGTCTCGGCCCCATTGGGGGGGCGGCGGCCAAAGGCCGCTTCGGGAGGGGGCTCATCACCGGGCGATGCCGCGCTCGGCGGCGGCCAGGAACACGCTCATCATGGCGACATCCTGGGCGGCTTCCGGTATCTCGGCGGCCAGCGCCTCGATCGCGGCGCGCGCCTGCTCGAGCGTGCGGCCCTCGCGGTAGAGCAGCTTGTGCATCTGCTTGACGGCCGCGATGCGCTCCGCGCTGAAACCCCGCCGACGCAGGCCGACGGCGTTGAAGCCGCGCACCGCCAGCGGGTTGCCGTCCACGAGCATGAACGGCGGCACATCCTGCGAGACCGCGCTGGCGAAACCCACCATGGCCTGCGAGCCCACCTTGACGAACTGGTGGATCCCCGTGAGGCCACCCACCGTGACCCACTCCCCCAGCTCGACGTGGCCGCCGAGCGTGGTGTTGTTCGCGAGGGTGGCATGGTTGCCCACCTGGCAGTCGTGCGCAATGTGGGTGTACGCCATGATCCAGCAGTCGTCGCCGATGCGGGTCACGCCGCCGCCGCCCGGCGAGCCGATGTTGAAGGTGACGAACTCGCGGATCGTGTTGCGCTCGCCGATCACCAGCTCGCAGGGCTCGCCCGCGTACTTCTTGTCCTGCGGGATCGCGCCGAGCGAGCCGAACTGGAAGATCCGGTTGTCGCGGCCGATCGTGGTGTGGCCCTCTATCACGCAATGCGGCCCCACGGTCGTGCCGGCCCCGATGGTGACATGCGGGCCGATGACGGCGTAGGGGCCGATCGAAACGGTGTCGTCGATGCGTGCCCTCGGGTCGACGAGGGCCGTGGGATGGATCTGCGTCACGGCGGGGGCCTCCGACGGGCCGCCCCCAGGAGGGCCGGCCCCCTCGGGGGGCAGCGCAGCGGCAAAGCCGCAAGCGTGGGGGTCCTCATACTTTTCTTAAGCGAGGGTGCGCATGGTGCACATGAGTTCGGCTTCGCAGGCGATGTCGTCGCCCACCCGCGCCACGCCCTTGAACTTGTAGATGCCGGCGCGCGAACGCTCCAGGCTCACGTCCATCACCAGCTGGTCACCGGGCTCGACCGGCCGCTTGAAGCGCGCGCCGTCGATGCCGGCGAAATAGATGACGGACTTGCTGTCCGGCCCGGCGCCTTCGGCGGCGAACGACAGCAGCGCCGCCGTCTGCGCCATGGCTTCGAGCATCAGCACGCCCGGCATCACCGGGCGGTGCGGGAAATGGCCGGCGAAGAAGGGCTCGTTGATGGTGACGTTCTTCAGCGCCTTGATGCGCTTGCCCGGCTCGATCTCCAGCACCCGGTCCACCAGCAGGATCGGGTAGCGGTGCGGCAGTTTCTTCAGGATTTCGTGGATGTCCATCATGATTCGTTCTTCGTTTCCAGGGCCTTGAGTCGTTCGCGCAGCTTGTGCAGCTGCTTGAGCGTCGCCGCGTTCTTTTCCCAGGCCGCATTGTCGTCGATGGGAAAGATGCCCGTGTAGTGGCCCGGCTTGAGGATGGACCGTGTGACCAGCGAGAACGATGAGATGTGCACGTTGTCGGCGAGCGTGAGATGGCCGAGGATGCCCGCACTGCCGCCGATGGTGCAGTGCGCGCCGATGGTCGCGCTGCCCGCCACCCCGACGCAGCCCGCCATGGCGGTGTGCTTGCCGATGCGGACGTTGTGCGCGATCTGGATCAGGTTGTCCAGCTTCACTCCGTCCTCGATGACGGTATCTCCCAGCGCGCCGCGGTCGATGCAGGTGTTCGCGCCGATCTCCACGTCGTTGCCGATGCGAACTGCCCCGAGCTGCTCGATCTTTTCCCACGCGCCATCGTTCGGCGCGAAGCCGAATCCGTCGGCGCCGATCACGGCACCGGAGTGGATGATGCAGCGTTCGCCGACCACACTGCCCTCGCCCAGCGTGACGCGCGACTTGAGGATGCTGCCCGCGCCGACGCGGGCCCCGCGTTCGACGACGCACAGCGCACCGATGCGGGCGCCGGGATCGATCACGGCGTCGGGATCGACGACGGCGCTGGGGTGGATGGCCGGGCCCGCCGCCGCGCCCAGCTTGCGCTTCCACAGCTGGGTCACGCGTGCGAAGTAAAGGTAGGGTTGCGCGGCGACGATGCAATCGCCCCGGGCCTGCGCCGCGGCCCGCTGGGCCGGGCCGACGATGACACAGCCCGCCCGGGAGGCGGCCAGCTGCCGGGCGTACCTGGGATTGCTGAGGAAGCCGAGCTGCGCGGGGGTGGCTGATTCGAGGGGCGCCAGCCCTTCGATGGCCCTGTCGGGGTCGCCGCAAAGCTCGCCGCCAAGCGCTTCGACGATGGAGCCTAGGCGGAGTTGCACACCGGGGGTGCTTTCAGTCGGCTAGCGGGCGGCGTTGAGCGCCTTGATCACCTTGTCGGTGATGTCGTGCTTGGGGTTGATGTAGACGGCTTCCTGCAGCACCACGTCGTACTTCTCGGCCTCCGCCACCTGCTTGACCACGCGATTGGCGCGCTCGAGCACCTGCTGGAGCTCTTCGTTCTTGCGGGCGTTCAGGTCTTCCTGGAATTCCCGGCGCTTGCGCTGGAAATCGCGGTCCTGGTCGATCACCTGCTTCTGGCGCTGCGTGCGCTGGGCTTCGGACAGGGTGGGCGCCTCGCGCTCAAACTTGTCGGAGAGGCTCTTGAGCGAGTTGCCGAGGTCGTTCAGCTCCTTCTCGCGCTTGGAGAACTCCTGCTCCAGCTTGGCCTGGGCGGCCTTCGCCGTGTTGGCTTCGCGGAAGATGCGGTCGGTGTTGACGAAGCCGACCCGGAAATCTTCGGCCCGCGCCTGCGTGCCGAGCGCGAGCAGGCCGAAAAGAAGGACCCAGCATTGACGGCGCAGATACTTCATTAGAAAGAGGTCCCGATCTGGAATTGCAGTTTCTGGATTCTATCGCCAGCGAACTTGCGCACCGGATAGGCCGCCGCCAGCCGCAGCGGGCCGATGGGGGATATCCAGGACAGGCCCAGGCCCACGGACGCGCGCAACTCGCTCAGCCGGAACTTGTCGTTCTCGCCATAGACGTTGCCGGCGTCGAAGAAGCCGAACGCGCGCAGGCTGCGGTCGTTGCCCGCGCCAGGGAACGGCGTGATGATCTCCGCGTTCAGGGTGATCTTCTTGGGCCCGCCGATGGTCGAGCCCGTGACGTCCCTCGGACCCAGCGTCCCCTGGTCGAAGCCGCGCACGGAGCCGAGGCCGCCCGAATAGAAGTGCTTGAACACCGGGAACGGCCGGCCGCCCAGCCCCTTGCCCCACCCGGCTTCGCCGTTGAATGCCAGCGTGAACTGCTTGTTGATGGGGAAGTACTGCTGGAACTGGTAATTGGCCCGGAGGTAACGCGCGTCGCCGGCCACGCCGAGTTCGCCCGCGACCCGCTGGAAGCGCCCGCTCGTCGGGGCGATCGAGCTGTCCCGGCTGTCGCGGCCCCAGCCGATCGACAGCGGCAGCGACGTGCTGGTGTAGCCGAAGCGCTCGGCGTAGGCCAGGTAGGCCGCCGGGATGTTGGTGCCGGGCTTGATCTCGACCCGTTCGATGCTGCCCCCGAAGAAGACCGTGTCCAGTTCGGAGAACGGCACGCCGAAGCGCAGGCCGGCCCCGGTGGTCGCCAGCTGGTAGTTGCCGCCCTGGTCTTCGTACGGCTTGGAAGTGCGGTGGTAGATGTCGATGGCGCGCGAAACGCCGTCGGGCGTGAAGTAGGGGTTGACCGAGCTGAACGCGATCGTCCGGTTGTACTTGCTGGTGTTGACTTCGATCCCCAGGTAATTGCCGGTGCCGAAGGCGTTTTCCTGCTTGACCGAGAACGACAGCGCCAGTTTCTCGGCGCTGGAAAAGCCGGCGCCCAGCTGCAGGCTGCCGGTGGGCTTCTCCACCACGCTGATCGCGAGGTCGACCTGGTCGGGCGCGCCCGGCACGTCGCTGGTCTCGACGTTCACTTCCTTGAAGTAGCCGAGACGGTCGATGCGGTCGCGCGAGAGCTTGATCTTGTCGGCGTCGTACCAGGATGCCTCGAACTGGCGGAACTCCCGGCGGATCACTTCGTCGCGGGTGCGGTTGTTGCCGCCGATGAGGATGCGGCGCACGTAGGCGCGCCGCGATGGGTCGGCCACCAGCGCGAACGCCACGCGGTTGTTGGCGCGGTCGATCTCCGGGCGGGCGGCCACGTTGGCGAAGGCGTAGCCGAAGTTGCCGAAATAATCCGTGAAGGCTTTCGTCGTCTCGGCCACCTTGTCGGCGTTGTACGGCTCGCCCGGCACGATCTTGACCAGCGACTTGAACTCTTCTTCCTTGCCCAGGTAGTTGCCCTCGAGCTTCACGGCCGAGACGACATACCGCTGGCCTTCCGTGACGTTCACGGTGATGGTGATGTCCTGCTTGTTCGGCGAGATGGCGACCTGGGTCGAATCGATGCGGAACTCCAGGTAGCCGCGGGCCAGGTAATAGGCGCGCAGCGCTTCCATGTCGGCATTGAGCTTGGCGCGCGAATAGCGGTCGGCCTTGGTGTACCAGGAGAGCATGCCGCCGGTGTCCAGGTCGAACAGGCCCCTCAGGGTCGACTCGCTGAACGCACTGTTGCCGACGATGCGGATTTCCTTGATCCGGGCGGGCTCGCCTTCCGTCACCGTGAAGGTCAGGTTGACGCGGTTGCGCTCGATCGGCGTGACGGTGGTCACGACCTCCGCGCCATACAGGCTCTTGTTGATGTACTGCCGCTTGAGTTCCTGCTCGGCCCGGTCGGCCAGGCCCTGGTCGTACGGACGGCCCTCGGTCAGGCCGATTTCCCGCAGCGCCTTCTTCAGGGCGTCCTTGTCGAACTCCCGGGAGCCGACGAAATCCACGTCGGCGATGGTGGGGCGCTCCTCGACGATCACCACCAGGACGTCGCCCAGCGTCTCGAGCCGGACATCCTTGAACAGGCCCAGGCCGAACAGCGCGCGGATCGCGGCCGCTCCCTTTTCATCGTTGTACAGGTCGCCGATGCGAAACGGCAGCGAAGCGAAGATCGTGCCGGGCTCGACGCGCTGCAGGCCTTCGACGCGGATGTCGCGCACGGTGAAAGGGTCCACCGCCCATGCGTTGGCCACGAAGGCCATGGCAACCATGGCCGAAACTGTACGCACGCGAAAGCGCTTGAATTGTTTTTTCATGAATCAAGGCTGGCCCCGCAACGCCCCCCGGGGGGCGAATAGCAGGCAGCAGCCACAAAAGGTTAACCAAAGAGACGGGTCACGTCGTTGAAAAGCGCGATCGTCATCATCACCAGCAGCACCGCCACCCCGCCGCGCTGCAGGCGCTCCATCCAGGCGTCGGAGACGCTCTTGCCCGTCACAGCCTCCCAAAGATAATACATCAGGTGCCCGCCGTCCAAGACGGGCAGCGGCAGCAGGTTCAGCACCCCGAGGCTCACGCTGATCAAGGCCAGGAAGACCAGGTATTGCGTGAGGCCCAGGCTGGCCGACTTGCCGGCGTAGTCCGCGATCGTCAGCGGCCCGCTCAGGTTCTTGAGGGAGGCTTCACCCACCACCATGCGCCCCATCATGCGCAGCGTCAGCAATGAAACCTCCCAGGTGCGCTGCACGCCCTTCCACAGCCCGTCGACCGGCCCGTAGCGCACGGTGATGAATTCGGGCGGCGCGCCGACGAAGGCGCCGATGCGGCCGATGGCCGCCTGTGTCGCCGGGTCCTGCACGGTGTCGGGCTGCACCTGCAGTTCCAGCGTCTTGTCCCCCCGCTGCACCCGCCATGCCTGCGCGACCGCCTTGCCGCCCTGCACGCCGGACCGGATGATCTCGCGCAACTGCTGCCCGTCGACGACCTGCTTGCCGCCGACGGCCACGACCAGGTCGCCCTTGGCGAGGCCCGCACGGCGGGCGGCGCCCTCCATCACGTCGCCGATGGCGGGCGGCGTCCACGGGCCGACGATGCCGATCCTCCGAAACAGCTGCGCGTCGGCCTCGCGCGAAGGGATCCGGCCCAGCGCCAGCAAGGCCTCGCGGCCGCCGCCCAACTGCAGCCGCACGTCGCGGCCGTCCAGCGCGCCGCGGGTGAGCAGCCAGCGCAGTTCCTCGAACGAGCGGACCGGCTGCAGGTCCTCGCCTTCGAAGGCCGCCCTCTCGACGGCTTCGCCGCCGCGCAGCCCCGCCTGGTCCGCGATCGATCCGGGGACCGGGCTCGCGAGGACGGGCTTGGGCTCCTCGACGCCGTACCAGTTCACCGCCGCATACAGCACGATGGCCAGCAGCAGGTTCGCGGCCGGCCCTGCGGCGACGATGGCCGCCCGCGATTTCAGCGGCTGGGTATTGAAGGCCATGTCCCGCTGCGCCGGGGGCACGGGCCCTTCGCGCTCGTCCAGCATCTTCACGTAGCCGCCCAGCGGGAAGGCACCGATCACGAATTCCGTGTCCTGCCCGGGTTTCTGCTTGCGGGGCTGCCAGCGGTACAAGGTCCTGCCGAAGCCCACGGAGAACCGCAGCACCTTCACGCCGCATGCCACGGCCACGCGGTAGTGCCCGTACTCGTGAACGGCGATCAGCAGCCCGAGGGCGACGACGAAGGCAACGATGGTCAGCATGCGGGGCGTGGTTCCAGTTCAGGTGCGCGACCGGGCGATGGCACGAGCCGCGGCCTCGCGCGAGCGCGCGTCCAGGGCCAGCAGATCATCCAGCGATTCGGGGTGGGACGCTGTAACCGCCTCCAAAGTTGCAACATTGACGTGGTGGATCTGGTCGAAGCGGATGCGGCCGTCCAGGAAAGCCGCCACCGCGACCTCGTTGGCCGCGTTGAGCACGGCCGTCGTTCCCGCCGGGGCTCGCAACGTCTCCCAGGCGAGGGCGAGGCCGGGGAAGCGCTCGCGGTGGCCGCGGCTGTCCAGGGCCTCGAAGCTCATGTCCGCCAGCTGGTGGAAGTCGAGCGCCTGCGCGCCGGACGCCACCCGTTCGGGCCAGGCCAGGCCGTAGGCGATCGGCACGCGCATGTCCGGGGTGCCCAGCTGGGCGACGACGGACGTGTCGCGATACTGGACCATGGAATGGATCACGCTTTGCGGATGGATCACGACCTCGAGCCGCTGCGGGGCCAGGCCGAACAGGAAGCGGGCCTCGATCACCTCCAGCGCCTTGTTCATCATGGTGGCGGAATCGACCGATATCTTGCGGCCCATCACCCAATTCGGGTGCGCACAGGCCTCTTCGGGCGTCACATGGCGCAGCGTCGCGGGCTCGCGGGTGCGGAACGGGCCGCCCGAAGCCGTCAGGATGATCTTCTCGACCCGCTCATCCCAGGTTGCGGGGTCTTCGGGCAACGACTGGAAGATCGCCGAGTGCTCGCTGTCGATGGGCAGCAGCGTGGCGCCGCCCTGCTTGACGGCCTGCATGAACAAATCGCCGCCGACCACCAGCGCCTCCTTGTTGGCCAGCAGGAGCTTCTTGCCTGCGCGCGCCGCGGCCAGGCAAGAAGCCAGGCCGGCGGCACCGACGATCGCAGCCATCACCGCGTCCACCGATTCGTGCGCCGCCATCTCCTGCAGCGCGCCCTCGCCCCGGAGCACCGTCGTGGGCAATCCCTCGCGCTCGATCCTGTGCGCCAGTTCGCGGCCCGCGTCGTCGCCGACCATCACCGCGAAGCGCGGGCGGAACTGCTCGCACTGTCGGAGCATGAGGTCCACCTGGCTCGCGGCGCTCAGCGCGAAGACCTCGAAGCGATGGGGGTGCCTCGCGATCACATCCAGCGTGTTCGCGCCGATGGACCCCGTGGAGCCCAGGACTGCGATGCGTTGCTTCATCGCGCGGCCACGCTGGCGAGCATCATCGCCAGCGGCAATGTAGGAAGGAGCGCGTCCACGCGGTCCAGCACGCCGCCGTGGCCGGGAAGCAGGTTGCTCGAATCCTTCGCGCCGGCGCTGCGCTTGATCAGCGACTCCACCAGGTCGCCCACCACGCTCATGGCGGCCATGAAGATCGCCGCGAGGATGAGCAGCCACCAGCCATGCGCCGCCAGGCGCGAGTACAGGCTGGGCACGCCCGCCTGCAAGGCCCGGTCGGCGAGCGTCCACGCCACCGCCAGCACCAGCACCCCCGCCATGCCGCCCCATACGCCTTCCCAGCTCTTGCCCGGGCTGATGGCGGGCGCCAGTTTGCGCTTCGTGAATTTCAGGCCGAACGCACGGCCTGCGAAATAGGCAAAGATGTCGGCCACCCACACCAGCACGAGCACCGACAGCAGGAAGTTGACGCCTATCGTCCTGGCCTGGGCCACCGCGAGCCAGGCGGCCAGGAGCGCCAGCAATCCACCGGCGAGCCGCACGGGTTGCGGAATCTTCGGCCAGCCCGCCACCCCGGCGCGGATCAGCCATGCGCCGACCAGCACCCACAGGCCGCCCACGACGGCCCAGAGCCCCGGCAGCGGCCGCGCCAGCAGGCCCGCATACCAGGCCAGCGCGCACAAGCCGAGGCACACGGCGGCCAGGGCCACGGAGCCCCCCTGGCCCAGGCCGTTCAGCCGCCCCCACTCCCAGCCAGCGGCGGCGATCAGCACCAGGGTCACGGCAGCGAACGGAACGGGCGACGGCCAGAACAGGGCCGGCAGCAGGATGGCCAGCAGGACGATGGCCGTGATGATTCGCTGCTTGAGCATGGGAGTCGGCGACGGGCCGCCCCTAGGCGACTGCGCCCCCTCGGGGGGCAGCGCGAAACGAAGTGAAAAACGTGGGGGCCATGATCTTTCAGGCGGCCCTGCGGGCCCGGGGAGCCACCTGCTCGGATGTCAGGCCGAAGCGCCGCTCCCGCGAGGCGTAGTCGGCCAGCGCCTCGTCCAGCGCGGCCTCGTCGAACTCGGGCCAGAGCTTGTCGGTGAAATACAGCTCCGAGTAGGCGGCCTGCCACAACATGAAGTTGGAGAGCCGCCGTTCGCCGCCGGTGCGGACGATGAGGTCCGGTGCCGGCACATGGGCGAGCGCGAGCGCGCCGTCGAGGCCCTGCTCGGTGATCGGCTCGCCGCGTGCGGCCAGCGCCGCCGCCGCCTGCGCGATGTCCCAGCGGCCCCCATAGTTGAAGCACACGTTGAAGACCAGGCGGGAGTTGCCGGCGGTGTCGGCCTCCGCATGCGCCAGGCCCGCGCGCACCTTCTCGGAGAGGGCCGCGCGGTCGCCGACGAACTTGACGCGGACGCCTTCGTTCTTCAGCTGGGGCACTTCGCGCGCCAGCGCCAGCGCCAGCAGTTCCATCAGGCCGGACACCTCCTCGGGAGGGCGGTTCCAGTTCTCCGACGAAAACGCGAACACCGTCAGCACCTTCACGCCGCGCTCGCCGCAATGGCGCAGGCACGCGCGCAGCGCATCCAAGCCCTTCTTGTGGCCGGCCACGCGCGGCAGGTAGCGCCGTGTCGCCCAGCGGCCATTGCCGTCCATGACGATGGCGACGTGGTGGGGAATGGCGCCAGTCATGGGTTCAGATGGAGATGGTGTCTTGAGGCTGCCGGTCCGCCCCCAGGCGCGAAGGCCCCCCGGGAGGCAGCGCAGCCATGGAATGGCAAGCGTGGGGGCGACATCCGTCAGACGGCCATGATCTCCTGCTCCTTGTTGTGGACGAGCTGGTCGATCTCGGCGATGTGCTTGTCGGTCAGTTTCTGGATCTCGGCTTCGGAGCGCTTCTGGTCGTCCTCGGACGCCAGCTTGTCCTTGACGACCTTCTTGACGTGCTCGTTCGCGTCGCGGCGCAGGTTGCGCACGGCGATCTTCGCGGCCTCGCCTTCGTGGCGCACGAGCTTGGTCATCTCCTTGCGGCGCTCCTCGCTCATGGGCGGCATCGGCACGCGGATGAGGTCCCCCATCGAGGCCGGGTTCAGGCCCAGGTCGCTCTCGCGGATGGCCTTCTCGATCTTGGCGCCCATGCCCTTTTCCCAGGGTTGCACGCTGATGGTCCGCGCGTCGATCAGCGAGAGGTTGGCCACCTGGCTGAGCGGCACCATGGAGCCGTAGTAGTCGACATGCACCGTGTCCAGCAAGGCCGGGTTGGCCCGGCCGGTGCGGATCTTCGTCATGTTGTTCTTGAACGCTGCGATGGACTGGTCCATCTTGCCCTGCATGGTTTGGGTGATTTCGGCGATTGTTGTCATAGCGGTTTCCTCAGGCGTAGACGAGCGTGCCTTCGTCCTCCCCCATCACCACGCGCCGCAGCGCCCCGTGCTTGAAGATGGAGAAGACCTTGATCGGCAGCTTCTGGTCGCGGCACAGCGCGAAAGCGGTGGCATCCATGATGCCCAGATTTTGCGCCATGGCCTCGTCGAACGAGAGCTTGGTGTACCGGGTGGCGGAGGGGTCCTTCTTCGGGTCGGCGGAATAGACGCCATCGACCTTGGTCGCCTTGAGCACCAGCTCGGCGCCGATCTCGGCGCCGCGCAGCGCCGCCGCGGTGTCGGTGGTGAAGAACGGGTTGCCGGTGCCGGCCGCGAAGATCACCACCTTGCCCTCTTCCAGGTACTGCAGCGCCTTGGGGCGCACGTAGGGCTCGACGACCTGCTCGATGGCGATGGCCGACATCACCCGGGCGATCAGGCCCTGCTTGTTCATGGCGTCGGCCAGCGCCAGCGCGTTCATGACGGTGGCCAGCATGCCCATGTAGTCGGCGGTAGCCCGGTCCATCCCGACCGAGCCGCCGGCCACGCCGCGGAAGATGTTGCCCCCGCCGATCACGATGGCCACTTCCACGCCCATGTGCACGACTTCGGCGACCTCCTCGACCATGCGGACGATGGTGGCGCGGTTGATGCCGAAAGCGTCATCGCCCATCAGCGCCTCGCCCGACAGCTTCAACAAGATTCGCTTGTGCGCCGGCTGGGCATCGGACATGAATGGGCTCCTGGTTTTAGACGGGGTGAGTGTACCGGCCTCGCTGGGTTTCAGGCGTGGATCCGACAAAGATCAGGCCGCGCCCTTGGCGGCGGCGACCTGCGCGGCCACTTCGGCCGCGAAGTCGCCGACCTTCTTCTCGATGCCTTCACCAACCACGTAGAGGGTGAAACCCTTCACGCTGGTGTTGGCGGCCTTGAGCATCTGCTCGACCGACTGCTTGTCGTTCTTCACGAACGCCTGGTTGAAGAGCGACACTTCCTTCAGGAACTTCTGCACGCCGCCCTCGATGCGCTTGGCGACGATCTCCGGGGGTTGCACCGGCTTGCCGGCCGCCTCGGCGGCCTTGCGGTCCTCGTCGGCCTTGCCCGCGGCAACGGCGCGCTCCTTTTCGATCAGGTCGGCCGGCACGTCGGCGCTGGTCAGCGCGACCGGCTTCATCGCGGCCACGTGCATCGCCACGTCCTTGGCCGCGACTTCGTCGCCTTCGTATTCCACGACCACACCGATGCGCGTGCCGTGCAGGTACGAGGCCAGCTTGTTCGATCCCTCGAAGCGCCGGAAGCGGCGAAAGCTCATGTTCTCGCCGATCTTGCCGATCAGGCCCTTGCGCACGTCCTCGAGCGTGGGGCCGAAGCCGTCCTGGCTGTAGGGCAATGCGCCCAGGGCCGCCACGTCGGCGGGATTGTTCCTGGCAACCAGCTCGGCCGCGGCCTGCGCCAGCGCCAGGAAGCTGTCGTTCTTGGTGACGAAGTCGGTCTCGCAGTTGGTCTCCAGCAAGGCGCCGGTGGTGCCGGAAATGAAGGCCGTCACCACGCCTTCGGCCGTGATGCGGGCGGCCGCCTTGCCGGCCTTGTTGCCCAGCTTGACGCGCAGGATCTCCTCGGCCTTTTCCATGTTGCCGTCAGCCTCTGTCAGGGCCTTCTTGCACTCCATCATCGGCGCGTCGGTCTTGCCGCGCAGTTCAGCGACCATGCTTGCGGTGATTGCAGCCATTTTTCTTCCTCGTACGGTTCAGTTCGGTTTCGGTTGTTTCATGGCCCCCACGCTTCGCCGCCCGGAGGGGGCTCGTTTGCCTTGGGGCGGCCCGGCGGCAAAAAGGGGCCCTCAAGCCCCCTTTTTCCGGCTCGTTCAGGCGGTCAGGCGGCGGCGCCCTCTCGCACCTCGACGAATTCGTCGCTGCCCTCGGACACGGCCTTGACCAGCTCGTTGCCGGCCGCGGCACGGCCTTCCAGGATCGCGTCGGCGATGCCGCGCGCGTACAGCGTCACGGCCTTGGATGAGTCGTCGTTACCCGGGATCACGTAATCGATGCCCTCGGGCGAGTGGTTGGAGTCCACCACGCCGACCAGCGGGATGCCCAGCTTCTTGGCTTCGGACACGGCGATCTTGTGGAAACCGACGTCGATCACGAAGATCGCGTCCGGCAGGGCGTTCATGTCCTGGATGCCGCCGATGTCCTTCTCGAGCTTTTCCATCTCGCGGGCGAACATCAGCTGCTCCTTCTTGCTCATCGCCTCGAGGCCGGCCTCCTGCTGGGCCTTCATGTCCTTCAGGCGCTTGATCGAGGTCTTGACGGTCTTGAAGTTGGTGAGCATGCCGCCCAGCCAGCGCTGGTCGACATAGGGCACGCCGGCGCGCTTGGCTTCCATCGCGACGGTCTCGCGGGCCTGGCGCTTGGTGCCGACCATGAGGATGGTGCCGCGATTGGCCGTCAGCTGCTTCACGAACTTGGTGGCTTCCTGGAACATCGGAAGCGACTTTTCCAGGTTGATGATGTGGATCTTGTTGCGATGGCCGAAGATGTACGGGGCCATCTTGGGGTTCCAGAAGCGGGTTTGGTGGCCGAAATGGACACCGGCTTCCAGCATTTGACGCATGGTGACGGACATGATGATTCCTGAAGGTTGGGTCTAAAATCCAGCCCGAAATCGATGCCATGTGAACGGCCTCGACACCTTGTTGGTCTGGATTCGCGTTTTGTTTCGCTGACGGTTGAAGGGGCACACCCTGTGCCCACCACCCAGCAAAGCCGAAAAATTATAGCACCCCCCTTTCGAAAGCCCCCATGCGACCTGACCTCATCGCCACCCGTGAAGCCCTGCGGGGCGGCCTGGCCCGCGCCGCGGAAGAGATCGAGGCCTCCATCGCCCTGGCGCAATCGCCGGCCTGCGGCCGGGCCTTCCTGAAGACCCATTTCGACGAGGCCCGCGCCGTTGCGGTGCGGCCCGGGTCCGCCGCCCGGCCGCTGGCCGGCCTGGCGGTCTCGGTGAAGGACCTGTTCGACATCGCCGCAGACACGACGGCAGCCGGATCGGTGGTGCTGGCCGAGGCCCCGGCCGCACGGGTGGACAGCCCGGCTGTGGCAAGGCTGAAGGCCGCCGGCGGGGCGATCCTCGGTCGCACCAACATGACCGAATTCGCCTTCTCCGGCGTGGGCACCAACCCGCACCACGGCACGCCCGCCAACCCGGCCGATCCCGCGACGCCGCGCATCCCCGGCGGCTCGTCGTCGGGCGCCGCGGTGTCGGTCGCGACAGGCGCCGCCTTTGTCGGCCTGGGCTCGGACACCGGCGGCTCCATCCGGATCCCCGCGGCCCTGTGCGGGATCGTCGGTTTCAAGAACACCGCCCGGCTCACGCCCCAGGAGGGCGCGCTGCCGCTGTCCACCACGCTGGACACGGTGTGCGCCATGACGCGGTCGGTCCGGGACGCCATCGTGGCCCACGAGGTCCTGGCCGGCCGCCTGGTGACGCCGAGCGGCGTGAGCCTGTCCGGCTACCGGCTGGCGGTGGCGCGCACGTCGATGCTGGACGGCCTGGATGCCACGGTCGCCCGCGCCTTCCAGCGCACGTTGAAGAACCTGAGCGATGCCGGCGCCCGCGTCGAGGAAATCGAGCTCGGCGAAATCCGCGACCTCGGCTCGCTGCAGGCAGCCGGCGGCTTCACGGCGCCCGAGAGCTATGCCTGGCACCGGGCGCTGTTCGAGCGCGAAGCCGGGCGCTACGACCCGCGGGTGCGCGTTCGCATCCAGCGCGGCACCGGCATGCTGGCGTACGAGTACCTCGAGCTCATCCGTGCCCGCGCCGAATGGTCCGCGCGGGTGGAGGCCGCGCTTCGCGGCTTCGACGCCGTGCTGTCACCCACGGTGCCCATCGTGGCGCCGCCGATCGCCCAGGTCGCGCCGGCCGACGGGAAGGACCCGCTGGCCGACGCGGCGCGCGACGAGGAGTTCTTCCGCGTCAACGCGCAGCTGCTGCGCAACTGCAGCGTCGTCAACATGCTCGACGGCTGCGCGATCTCCATTCCCTGCCAGGAGCGCGGCGAACTCCCGTGCGGCCTCATGATCTGGCAAAGTGCGATGCGCGACGACACCGTTTTGAATATCGCGCTGCAGGCGGAGGCCGTGCTCGCCAGAACAACAGGGAATCCATGAAAGTTGCCGTCATCGGCGCCGGCATCATCGGCGTCACCACGGCCTTCGAGCTGGCCGTCGATGGCCACGAGGTCACGGTATTCGAGCGCCGCGCATCGGTGGCCGAGGAAACCAGTTTCGCCAATGCCGGCGTGGTCGCGCCGGGCTACGTCACGCCCTGGGCCGCCCCGGGCATGCCGGGCAAGATCGCGCGTTACCTCGTGAGCCGGCACGCGCCCGTGCGCCTGGCCTTTCCGCTCTCGGCGGCGGACCTGCGCTGGATGTGGCAGTGGTACCGGGCCTGCGACCTGGCCGGCTACCAGGCCAACCGGGCGCGCATGCAGCGGCTGGCCTTCTACAGCCGCACGCGCCTGCACGAGATCACCGAGCACTTCCAGCTGGAATATGACCGCAGCGTCGGCTACATGGTGCTGCTGCGCGGGGACAAGGATCGCCAGCTCGTGCAGCCGGGCCTGGCCGTGCTGCGCGAGGAAGGCGTGGCGTTCAAGGAGATCACCGCCGCCGAAGCACGCCTCATCGAACCGGCCTTGAGTCCGGACACCCATTTCGTGGGCGCGGTGCACCTGGCGCAGGACGAGGTGGGCAATTGCCGCCAGTTCGCGCTGCTGCTCAAGAACGAGGCGCAGGCGCGCGGCGTCAACTTCGAATTCAACAGCGCCGTCGATGCGCTGGACCCCGCCAACCCCACCTCGCTGGCGGTCTGGGGGCTCGATGCGCAGGCGCCCGTGCCGCGCCGATTCCACGCGGTCGTCGTGTGCGGGGGCATCGATTCGGCCCGGATGCTGCGGCCGCTCGGCATGGAGATCCCCATCGCCCCGGTGTACGGCTATTCGATCAGCGCGCCCATCCGCGAGGCGCTGAACGCCCCGCGCAGCGCCCTGATGGACGAGCGCTACAAGGTGGCCATCACCCGCATGGGCAACCGCGTGCGCGTGGCGGGCAGCGCCGAGATCGGCGGTTCGATCGAGCACAAGCGGCCTGCCGCGATCCAGACCCTGTACAAGGTGCTGCACGACTGGTTCCCCGGCGCCGCCCGCATCTCGAACATGGGTGCCGCCGTGCAGGAATGGAAAGGCGCGCGGCCCATGCTGCCCGACGGGCCGCCACTGATCGGCGCGACGGGCATTCCCGGCGTCTGGATCAACATCGGCCACGGCTCCAGCGGCTGGGCGCTTTCCTGCGGCTGCGCCCGCGCCGTGGCCGACCTGATGGGTGGCCGCGCGCCGGAGATCGATATCGAGGGGCTGGGCGTGGAGCGGCTCTCGGCCTAGGACCGCGGGCGGCTCCGGGAGTGACAGAATCCCGGTATGCAACGCATCACGCCCGACTGCCAGCGGCCGCTGTTCGACGTCGCCGCGATCCGGGCGCTCGAAGCCGCCGCGGCCGCCGGTTTACCGCCCCATGCCCTGATGCAGCGCGCCGGACTCGCCGTGGCGCGCCTGGCGCTGGCCCTGGCGCCGAATGCGAAAACGATCTGGATCGCCTGCGGCCCCGGCAACAACGGCGGGGACGGCATGGAAGCAGCCGTGCACCTGCATCGCTGGGGCAAACGGGTGGCCGTGAACTGGCTGGGCGACGAAGCCCGGGCGCCTGCGGATGCCCGGGCTTCGTGGCAGCGTGCGCGCGAAGCCGGCGTACCGTTCGCGAGCGCGCCGCCGGCGTCCTGGGATCTGGCCATCGACGCCCTGCTGGGCATCGGCAGCGCGAGGCCGATCGACGGCACGATGGCCCAATGGTCCGGCCTGATGCAGGCAGCGAACTCGCCGGTCCTGGCGGTCGACGTGCCCTCGGGCCTCGGCGCCGACACCGGCGCCGGGCCATCCGTGAAGGCGACCCACACCTTGTGCCTGCTGTCCCTGAAACCGGGGCTGTTCACGGCGGGCGGGCGCGACGCGTCGGGGGAAGTCTGGTTCGACGACCTGGGCGTCTTGCCCCCGGCGCAGCAGGAGCCCGCTGCGTGGGTCTCGGGGCCGCCGGCGGCTGGAATGCGCCTGCACGCCTCGCACAAGGGCAGCTATGGCGATGTCGCCGTGATCGGGGGGGCGGCCGGCATGACGGGGGCTGCCCTGCTCGCCGGCTCGGCGGCGCTCCATGCCGGTGCGGGGCGTGTGTTCGCGGCCCTGCTCGATGGCGGCTCGCTCGCGGTCGATGCGTCGCAGCCCGACTTGATGTTCCGCCCGTGGGACTCCTTGCCGCTGGGCGGGATGGCCGTGGCGTGCGGGTGCGGAGGGGGCGACGCGATCCGCGCGGTGCTCCCCAAGGTGTTGTCGACCGCCGGCAGGCTGGTGCTCGATGCGGACGCACTCAACGCCATTGCCGCGGACCCGCAGTTGCAGGCGCTGCTCCAGGCCCGGTCGAAGCGAGGGAAGCCCTCGGTGCTGACGCCCCACCCGCTTGAGGCCGCACGCCTCCTGGGCTGCGGCGTCGCGCAGGTCCAGGACGACCGGTTGCGCGCGGCGCGCGAGCTCGCACAGCGCTTCGGCTGCACCGTCGCTCTCAAGGGCTCCGGCACGGTGATCGCCGCGCCCGGTGAAACACCGCGGATCAACCCCACGGGCAATGCGCGACTGGCGACGGCGGGGACGGGTGACGTACTGGCGGGAATGATCGCTGCGCGACTGGGGGCTGGCGCTTCGGCAATGGAGGCGGCGGCGCGAGCGGTCTTTGAGCACGGCTTGGCCGCCGATCACTGGCGCTCTGACCAGGCGCTCACCGCATCGGGTCTGGCGCGAAAGCTGTCAGGCCCAACTTGATCCGGCATCGATCCGGGCGCGCCGACATGGACTGCGGGCCAAGCCCGCAATGACGACCGAACCCTACCCCCGGCCGACAAAGGGCATCTTGGTGGCCATCACCGTGTGGAACAGCACGTTGGCTTCCAGCGGCAGGTTGGCCATGTACAGGATGGATTGCCCGACGATGGCCACATCCATCAGCGGCTCGATGGCAATTTCCCCATTGGCCTGCGGCACGCCCTTGGCCATGCGCGCCGCCAGGTCGGTCATGGCATTGCCGATGTCGATCTGGCCGACGGCGATGTCGTACTTGCGCCCGTCGAGGGACGCCGTCCTGGTGAGGCCCGTCACCGCATGCTTGGTCGCCGTGTAGGCCACCGAGTTGGGGCGCGGGGCATGCGCCGAGATCGAGCCGTTGTTGATGATGCGCCCGCCCATCGGCGACTGGGACTTCATCACCCGGAATGCCTCGCGGATGCCGTAGAACATGCCGTTGAGGTTGGTGTCGACCACGCGTTTCCAGTCCTCGATGGCGATGTCCTCCAGCAATGCACCGCCCAGGCCGATGCCCGCGTTGTTGAACAGCAGGTCCACCCTGCCCCAGGCCTTGACCGTGGCGGCGAAGAGCGCCTCCACCGAAGCCGGGTCGCTCACGTCGGTGGGCACGGCCAACGCGCGATCGCCCGCCTTCGCTTGTGCCACGACCTCGTCCAGCGGCTCCTTGCGCCGGCCCGCGATCGCGACGCGCCAGCCGTCGCCCAGCAGCGCGAGCGCCGCCGCCTTGCCGATGCCCGTGCCGCCGCCGGTGACGATGGCGATCCGGCCACCCTGTGCATTCGTTGCCATGAAGCGCTTCTCCTAACGTCGCGGCTTGCGGGTCTTGCTCTTGCTCGCGGCCTTCTTGACCGCGGCCTTGACCGACCGGATCGGGGACTTCGCGTCGCCCGCCGTCTTCCTGGCGGCGCGCTTGGTCGATGACTTCGCGGGCACGCCGGCGGCCCCGCGGGCCGGGCCGTTCGAGACCCCTTTGTCCTTCAGCGCCCGCGTCAGCAACTCCTCGCCTTCGCGCACGAGCCGGAAATCGATCTTGCGGCCGTCCAGGTCCACGCGGCTCACCTGCACCCGCACGCGCGTGCCGATGGCGTAGCGGATGCCGGTGCGCTCGCCGCGCAGCTCCTGCCGCGCCTCGTCGAACTTGAAGTATTCGCCGCCGAGTTCCGTGATGTGCACGAGGCCCTCGACGTACATCTGGTCGAGCGTGACGAAGATGCCGAAACCGGTCGCCGCGGTGACGACCCCGCCGTACTCCTCGCCCAGGTGCTCGCGCATGTACTTGCACTTGAGCCAGGCCTCGACGTCGCGGCTGGCCTCGTCGGCGCGGCGCTCGTTGGCGCTGCAATGCAGGCCGGCGGCTTCCCACGCCTGCACTTCGCGACTGGGCGGCGGCGGCGGCGGCTTCTTCAGCCGGTTTTGGGGCGTGTTGACGCGGCTGGCCAGGCGCCGCGCCAGCTTTTCGTGCGCCTCGCCGGGCGTGGGCAACACGGGCAGCTCGTACTTCTCGCTGGCCAGGATCGCCTTGATCACCCGGTGCACCAGCAAGTCCGGGTAGCG
>Ga0255338_1002346_pt1 | contig 28490 bp, 25 predicted proteins | sample MeOH1_35cm_T4_19_FD_203715 | JGI IMG/M metagenome (GOLD analysis project Ga0255338, IMG submission 203715) | Sandy soil microbial communities from University of British Columbia, Vancouver, Canada - MeOH1_35cm_T4_195 | ecosystem: Engineered > Artificial ecosystem > Sand microcosm > Unclassified ...
TTTACGTGCCGCGCAACCCGGCCGTCAACGCCGCGAAAACGATATGCCCACCTGTTTTCGGGAGCCCTGTGCATGGCGGGCCTGCAGTCGGCCCGTCACATTGACTCAAGGGCCTTACATGCTAATGAGCCCCGACCAACAGGCATTTTTCATGAGCGCACAAGCCTCGCAGGCAACCGTGGCGGCCACCGAACGCCACGCGTCCGCCCCCGCCATTGCTCATAAGAGCATGGCCAATGCCGTCCGCGCTCTGGCGATGGACGCGGTGGAACAGGCCAAGTCCGGCCATCCCGGCCTGCCGCTCGGCGCCGCCGACATCGCGACCGTCTTGTTCTCGCAGTTCCTGAAATTCGATCCTGCCGATCCGAAATGGCCCGACCGCGACCGTTTCGTGCTGTCGGCCGGCCACGGCTCGATGCTGCTCTACGCGCTCCTCTACCTCACCGGCTACGAGGCGATGACGCTTGATGAGATCAAGCGCTTCCGCCAGCTCGGCTCGATCACCGCCGGCCATCCGGAATACGGTCACGCGCCGGGCGTCGAGACCACCACCGGCCCACTCGGCCAGGGTCTTGCCACGGCCGTCGGCATGGCGATCGCCGAGCGGCATCTCGCCGCGGAATTCGGCGGCATCGTCGATCACAAGACCTACGTGCTCGCCTCCGACGGCGACCTGATGGAAGGCATCAGCCACGAAGCCATCGCGCTCGCCGGACACCTGAAGCTCAACAAGCTGATCGTGCTGTTCGACGACAACGGCATCTCGATCGACGGCGCGCTGTCGCTGTCGGATTCGGTCGATCAGGTGAAGCGCTTCGAAGCGGCGGGCTGGCAGTCCTGGCGCATCGACGGCCACGATCCGGCGGCCATCGCGGCGGCGCTTACGAAAGCGCAAGCATCCGACCGGCCGGTGATGATCGCCTGCAAGACCACCATCGGTTATGGCGCGCCGACCAAAGCCGGCAAGTCGTCCTCGCACGGCTCGCCGCTCGGCGCCGACGAGATCAAGGGCACGCGCGCAGCGCTCGGCTGGACACATGCGCCGTTCGAGATCCCCGCCGATATTCTGTCCGCATGGCGCACCGTCGGCACACGCTCGCAAGGCGCGCATGCCGAGTGGAAAAAGAAACTCGGCGCGGTCGATTCCACCAAGCGCGCCGAATTCGAGCGCCGCATGAAGGGCGACCTGCCGGTGGAAACGCTCGCCGCCGCGATGCGCTCGCTGAAGGAGACGCTGGCCGGTACCCCGAAGGACATCGCTTCACGTACGGCCTCCGAGTTCGCGCTCGAGTACTTGGTGCCGGCGGTGCCGGAAATGATCGGCGGCTCCGCCGACCTCACTGGCTCCAACAATACGCGCACCAAGTCGATGAAGGCGATCTCGGCCGCCGATTTCTCCGGCCGCTTCATCCACTACGGCATCCGCGAGCACGGCATGGCCGCCGCCATGAACGGCATGGCGCTGCACGGCGGCATCATCCCCTATTCCGGCACCTTCCTGGTGTTCTCCGACTACGCGCGTCCGGCGATCCGCCTTGCGGCGCTGATGGGCGAACGCGTCATCCACGTGATGACGCACGACTCCATCGGTCTGGGCGAAGACGGCCCGACGCATCAGCCGGTTGAACATCTCGCCGCGCTGCGCGCGATCCCGAATCTCCTGGTGTTCCGTCCCGCCGATGCGGTCGAGACCGCCGAATGCTGGGAGCTTGCGCTCAAGTCGAAGGATCGCCCGAGCGTGCTCGCGCTCACGCGCCAGAACCTGCCGCAGCTCCGCAATCGTCTCGACGACGAGAACATCTGCGCTCAGGGCGCCTATGAAATCGCCGGCCCCGATGGCGCGGCGCAAGTTTCGATCTTTGCCACCGGCTCGGAAGTGTCGATCGCGGTCGAAGGTGCCAAACTGCTCGCCGCCAAGGGTGTCGCCGCCCGCGTCGTCTCGGTGCCTTCGTTTGAATTGTTCGCCGAGCAGCCGGACGATGTCCGCCGTGCCATCATCGGTCATGCGCCTGTGAAAATCGGCGTCGAAGCCGCCGTGCGCATGGGCTGGGACGCGGTCATCGGCTCCGATGGCGTGTTCATCGGCATGACCACATTTGGGGCCAGCGCGCCCTTTAAGGAACTCTACAAGAAATTTGGCATTACTGCCGAAGCCGTCGCCGAGGCGGCGATGAAGAAGCTCGGGAAGGCCTGAACAAAGCCATCCTGAGAGTTTTATAGGTAAGGCGTGGCCGAGCACGGCCACGCACTTTGAACGACCGGGAGCGACTGACAATGACTGTACGCGTAGCCATCAACGGATTTGGCCGCATCGGCCGTAACGTTTTGCGCGCCATCGCCGAGAGCGGGCGCAAGGACATCGAAGTCGTCGCCGTCAACGACCTCGGCCCGGTCGAGACCAACGCTCACCTTCTGCGCTACGACAGCGTGCACGGCCGCTTCCCCGGCGAAGTCACCGTCAAGGGCGACACGATCAGCCTCGGCAACGGCGCCATCAAGGTCTGCGCCGAGCGCGACCCCTCGAAGTTGCCGTGGAAAGATCTCGGCATCGACATCGCGATGGAATGCACCGGCATCTTCACCGCCAAGGATAAGGCCTCGGCGCACCTGACCGCCGGCGCCAAGCGCGTGCTGGTCTCGGCGCCGGCCGACGGTGCTGATCTCACCGTCGTCTACGGCGTCAACCACGACAAGCTGACCAAGGATCACAAGGTCGTCTCCAACGCCTCCTGCACCACCAACTGCCTGGCGCCGGTCGCGAAGGTGCTCAACGATGCCATCGGCATCGACAAGGGCTTTATGACGACGATCCACGCCTATACCGGCGACCAGCCGACGCTCGACACCATGCACAAGGATCTCTACCGCGCCCGCGCCGCGGCGCTGTCGATGATCCCGACCTCGACCGGCGCCGCCAAGGCCGTTGGCCTGGTGCTGCCGGAACTCGCCGGCAAGCTCGACGGCGTCGCCATCCGCGTGCCGACGCCGAACGTGTCGGTCGTCGACTTCAAATTCGTCGCCAAGAAGGCGACAACCAAGGACGAGGTCAACGCCGCGATCAAGCGCGCGGCCGAGCAGCAGCTCAAGGGCATCCTCGGCTTCACCACGCACCCGAACGTGTCGATCGACTTCAACCACGACTCCCACTCCTCGGTCTTCCACATGGATCAGACCAAGGTGATGGACGGCACGCTGGTGCGCGTGATGTCCTGGTACGACAACGAATGGGGTTTCTCCAACCGCATGTCGGACACCGCCGTGGCGATGGGGAAGCTGATCTGACAATTTGGCGCAACGGTCATGGGCGCCTTTCAGCCGTTTGAGAGTCATGTCGTCCGCTGGCGGCCAGCCAGCGGCGACGGGCTCGAGCATCTGACGGTAACAGCCAAAGACGACTCTATCGTTGCGCGCAGCGTCGTCATCGGAGAGCGCGGCGGCATCCCCTACGGCGTTCGTTACACGATTGCTTGTGATTCAAGTTGGAAGGTCCAGTCGCTCGATCTCGAAACGACGGCGGGGCAGGAGTTGCACCTCCAATCCGATGGAAACGGACGCTGGACCGATACCGACGGCCGTGCACGGCCCGATTTTGATGGCTGCATCGACGTCGACCTCGCAGGCACTCCCTTCACGAACACACTGCCGATCCGGCGGCTCGACCTCGATATGAATGACGGCACCGTTGAACTTTCGATGCTCTACATTCCGTTCGATACCTTCGCGCCGACCGTTGACGGACAGCGATACCGATGCCTAGAGAGCGGCCGTCTTTTCCGCTATGAGGCCGCGGACCGCAGCTTCACCGCCGATCTTCCCGTGGACGGGTACGGATTCGTCCTTGATTATCCGACACTCTTCGCGCGCATTTGATGAGAATTGCGAATGACCAACTTCCGCACCCTCGACCACGTCGACGTGAAGGGCAAACGTGTCCTTGTGCGCGTCGACCTCAACGTCCCCGTTGAAAACGGCATCGTTTCCGACGCCACCCGCATCGAGCGGGTGGCCCCTGCCCTCACCGAGATCGCCGACAAAGGCGGCAAGGTGATCCTGCTGTCGCACTTCGGCCGGCCGAAGGGGCGCGACACCAAGAACTCGCTCAAGCCGGTGGCGGCGGAAGTCGCTCGCATCATCAAGCGGCCGGTGAAATTCGTCGACGATTGCATCGGGGCGACGGCGGAAGCCGCGGTCGCCGCCATGAAGCCGGGCGACATTCTGTGCCTGGAGAACACCCGCTTCTATCCGGGTGAAGAGAAAAACGATCCAGAGTTCGTCGCGTCGCTGGCCAAGCTCGGCGACCTGTGGGTGAACGACGCATTCTCGGCGGCGCACCGCGCGCATGCTTCCACCGAAGGCCTCGGCCACAAGCTGCCGGCTTATGCGGGGCGCACGATGCAGGCCGAACTCGACGCGCTCGGCCACGCGCTCGAGCATCCGCAGCGGCCGGTGGCCGCGATCGTCGGCGGCGCCAAGATCTCGACCAAGCTCGATCTGCTCGGCAATCTTCTCCAGAAGGTCGACGCGCTGATCATCGGCGGCGCGATGGCGAACACTTTCCTGCTCGCGCAGGGCAAGAAGGTGGGCAAGTCGCTGGTCGAAGCCGATCTGGTGAAGACCGCGCAGGAGATCATGGCCAAGGCCAAGACCGCCAAACGCGAGATCGTGCTGCCAGTCGATGCCGTGGTAGCCGAGAAGTTCGAGGCCAACGCGCCGTCACGCGCCGTCTCCGTCGATCAAGTCGGCGACGCCGACATGATCCTCGACATCGGCCCTAGAAGCGTCGAACAAGTCGTGTCCGTGCTCGCGCGCTCCAAGACCCTGGTGTGGAACGGCCCCTTCGGCGCCTTCGAGATGGAGCCGTTCGACAACGGCACCGTCGAGGTGGCGGAAGCGGCGGCGGAACTGACCAAGGCCGGCAAGCTTGTTTCGGTAGCGGGCGGTGGCGACACCGTCGCGGCGCTCAACGCGGCCAACGCCGCCGACCGTTTCACCTACGTCTCGACCGCCGGCGGCGCCTTCCTGGAATGGCTGGAAGGCAAGGCCTTGCCCGGCGTCGAAGTGCTGAGAGTAAAATAGTTCACAGGCCGTCCCGAGGGCGATGCAAGGGATGCGATGGAGGGAAAGCATGAATCTCGATGATCTGAACAAAGTGGCCCGCGCGATGGTCGCGCCCGGCAAGGGCATCTTGGCGGCGGACGAATCCTCCGGCACGATCAAGAAGCGCTTCGACGCCATCGGCGTGGAATCGACCGAGGACAGCCGCCGCGATTACCGCGAGATGATGTTCCGCACCGCCGAGGCGATGAAGAACCACATCTCCGGCGTCATCCTCTACGACGAGACCATCTGGCAAAAAGGCAAAGACGGCACGCCGCTGGTCAAGATCATCGAACAGATGGGTTCGATCCCGGGCATCAAGGTCGACGAAGGCACCAAGCCGCTGCCGAACTGCCCGGGTGAACTGATCACCGTCGGCCTCGACAAGCTCGGCGACCGCCTGCCGAAGTACTATGAGCAAGGCGCGCGCTTCGCCAAGTGGCGTGCAGTGATCGATATCGGCGCCGGCATTCCGAGCTACACCGCGATCCGCACCAACGCGCATGCGCTCGCCCGCTACGCGGCGCTGTGCCAAGTGAACCAGATCGTGCCGATCGTCGAGCCGGAAGTGCTGATGGACGGCGACCACGACATCGACCGCTGCTACGAGGTCACCGAGTTCGTGCTCAAGGAGACCTTCCAGGAGCTCTACTATCAGCGCGTCGCGCTCGAAGGCATGGTGCTCAAGCCGAACATGGCCGTGCCTGGCAAGAAGAGCGCGAAGAAGGCTTCCGTGCAGGAAGTCGCCGAGAAGACCGTGAAACTCCTGAAGGCCTGCGTGCCGGGCGCCGTGCCAGGCATCGCCTTCCTCTCCGGCGGCCAGTCGGATGAGGAAGCGACCGCGCATCTCGACGCCATGAACAAGATCGGCAATCTGCCATGGGGTCTCACCTTCTCCTACGGCCGCGCGCTGCAAGCCGCGCCGCAGAAGGCATGGTCGGGCAAGGCGGAGAACGTTGCCGCCGGCCAACGCGCTTTCGCGCACCGTGCCAAGATGAACGGCCTGGCTGCGCTCGGTCAGTGGAAGGCCGACCTGGAGAAGAAGGCGGCGTAAGCGCCAACTTCTTCCGCGACTGGATAAACAATGCCCGGCCTTGCGCCGGGCACTGTCGTTTCGGGACCTAATGCCCTTTGCGCACGTCGCGCGGGGTTTCGCCGAATCGCGCGCGGAACGCCTTGCTGAAATGCGACAGGTCGCTGAAGCCCGTCGCATAAGCGATGTCGGAAATGGTACGGTCGTTCTGCGCCGGATTGCTCAAGGCCAGCCGGCATGCTTGCAGGCGGCTCTCCAACAGCCAGCGGCCGAAGCTCGTGCCGGTCTGCTCGAAGCGCAGGTGCAGCGTGCGCAATGAAATGCCGAAATGCGCGGCGACCGCGCGCGGATTGAGCTCGGGATCGCCGAGATGCGCGCCGCAATAAGCGAGGATCGCCTGCGTCTGCGCATCGGGCTGGAAATCGTCGCACAGGCTTTGCGGCGCGGTTGCCAGCGCCAGGAGATTGCAGAGATTGTCGGTGAGCAGTTCGGCCTGCCGCGGCTCGATGTGGCCGCTCGCCAGCTCGACGAGATGGCGGCGCGCAAGGTCCGCATAAGGCGAGGACGACGCGATCTTGCGCGACGGCCCGCCGCGCAGCCACGGCGCGCGCGCCTCGATACGCCTGCGCGGCACCACGGCGAGCAGGCGGCTCACCTGTTCGGGGAAGCTCACCCGGAACGGCCGCGTGCCGTCGACGATGCCGATCTCGCCCGGCGCCAGCCAGCAAGGACCGTCGCCCTGCTCCAGGCCGCTACGCCCACGCTGCTGCAGACTGATGAGATAATGGTCGTCGCTGGCGCGATTGACGTGACTCTTCTCGCGCACGATGAAATGGCCGGTGGAGGTGAACGAGGCGAAGCGCAGCGGGCCAAACGCCTGGCCGGACAGGCTGGCGTGGAATGCGTCACTTGGCGCTTCCGGCGCGACATTGAGCACGGCCTCGCAGACCGCCTCGCGCCAAAAGGAAAGCCCGTCGCGCGGCCGCACGCTGTCAGTCGACCAGGTTTTCGCGGACATCGCCCGCTCCATCTCTCAAGGCCCGGCAAGGCCTAAAAAACTATACGGCTTTGCACGCTCGGCCAAGCCGCTGCGCCCTCGCCCAAGACCGTCCGGCCGCGCGCGCTTAACCTTGCGCCATGCGCACGAACTTCACCGCGGCACAACTCGCCAATCCGGCGATCGCCGAAGCCAACCAGATTCTCGAAACCTGCGTGCATTACGGCTTCTGCACGAATGCGTGCCCGACTTATGTGCTCACGCGCGACGAGAACGATTCGCCGCGCGGGCGCATCGATCTCATTCGCGCCATGCTGGAGCAAGGCGGGCGGCCGGCAGCCAAGACTGTGCATCATCTCGACCGCTGCCTGTCGTGTCTGTCGTGCATGACTACCTGCGCGGTGAAGGTCGATTACGTGCATCTGATCGACCGCGCGCGCAGCCATATCGAGGAGCATTATCGCCGCCCCCTTGTCGATCGCGCGTTGCGGGCGTTGCTCGCTTTTGTGCTGCCGCGGCCGCGCGTCTTTCAGGCGGCAATGCAGGCGGGCCGGCTGGCGCAACCCGTCGCCGCACTGCTGCCTAAGCGGCTGCGCGCCATGCTGACGATGATTCCGGCACATGCGTCGGCCGACATCCTGGCGCCGCAAGTCTATCCCGCCGAAGGCGCGCGCAAGAAACGCGTGGCGCTGCTCGCCGGCTGCGCGCAGCAGGCGCTCAACGCCAGCATCAACGCCGCCACCATCCGCCTGTTGCAGCGTCACGGCTGCGAGGTGGTGATCGCCGAGGGTGCCGGTTGCTGCGGCTCGCTGCCCCTGCATATGGGCCGCGAGGAGGAAGCGAAACGCTTTGCGCGCGCCAATGTTGCCGCCTGGACGCAGAAGCCCTTGGATGCGGTGATCGTCAACGCTTCCGGCTGCGGCACCACGGTCAAAGATTACGGCCATCTGCTTCATACCGAAGATGCCAGGCGCATCGGCGCTCTCGCCCGCGATATCAGTGAAATCCTGCACGACCTCGGCCTCAAGACAGCCGCAACCCCGCGCGCTTATCGCGTCGCCTACCACGATCCCTGTTCGATGCAACATGGGCAGAAGGTGATCGATCAGCCGCGCGCCTTATTGCGCGCCGCCGGCTTTCAGGTGGTCGACGTGCCCGAGCGGCATTTCTGCTGCGGCTCGGCCGGGACTTACAATCTGTTGCAGCCGGATATGGCGAAAGCTTTGGGCCAGCGCAAAGCGGCACATATCGAGAGCACGACACCCGACATCGTCGCCACCGGCAACATCGGCTGCATGACGCAACTCGCGTGCTATCTCGATAAGCCCGTCGTCCACACGGTCGAACTACTCGATTGGGCGACCGGCGGCCCGCTGCCGCCCGCGCTCGAAGGCGCGCCGCTGCCGGAGCCATCCGCGATTTCAACGCAAGCCGCACCGGCCGCCGACGCCGGTTTCTGGTGATCACAAGGGGGACATCATGAGCGCCAACTTCGACGCTTTCTTCAGCGAGATCCAAGCCAAGCTCGGCGCTGATGCCGTCAACAAGAGCGACGAAACCGTCGCGCGCTACGCTGAGAATACGATGCCTGGGGGCGACCGCCGCCCTGCCGGCGTGGTTTATCCGGCTTCAACAGCCGAGGTGCAGACGATCGTGCGCGCTGCCAATGTACACAAGGTGCCGCTCTATCCGGTCTCGACCGGCAACAATATCGGGCTGGGCAGCCGCTCGGCGTCGACAGCCGGCCAAGTGATCGTCGACCTCGGCCGCAAGATGAACCGCATCCTCGAAATCAACGACCGCCTGGCTTATTGCGTGGTCGAGCCCGGCGTCACCTACCAGGCGCTCACCGACGAGCTCACGCGCCGCGGCGGGCAGCTGATGCTCGACGTCACCTCCGGTCCGCCGCAAGGCGGTCCGCTCGGCAACGCGCTCGACAAGGGCGCCGGCTATACGCCCTATTTCGACCACTTCGGCTTTTCCTGCGGCATGGAGGTGGTGCTCGGCAACGGCGAGGTGCTGCGGACTGGCGACGGGTCGATCGACAGCGACACGCTCGTCAATTGGCACACGTCGAAATATTCCTTCGGCCCGATCCTCGACGGCCTGTTCACGCAATCGAACTTCGGCATCGTCACCCGCATGGGCTTTTGGCTGATGCCGCGCCCGCCAGCGGTGCAGTCGTTCCACTTCGCCTTCCCGGACGACAACGACCTCGAAGAAGTCATCGAGCTGTGCCGGCCGCTGAAGATGTCGAACTTCGTACCGACACTCTTCCGTGTCGCCAACGATCTCTACCTCACCGCCTCGGAAGGCCAGAGCAAGGAATACGGCAGCGGCAAATCGCTCTCCAACGAAGGCCGCCGCGCTTTGCGCGAACACTTCGGCTTGGGGGCCTGGAACGTCTCCGGCGCCTTCTACGGGCCGAACGAAGCGGCGATGGCGCCGATGATCCAGCGCGTACGCGACCACTTCATGAAGTCGGGCAAGGCGCGCTACATCGACCACGAAGAGGCCAAGACCGTCCCGACCTTGCAAGTCGCCATCAATGCCTTCTCAGGCACGCCAAGCCTCGGCGAACTCGGCCTGCTCAAGTGGCGGCCCGGCGGCGGCAATATCTGGTTCACACCGGGCACGCCGATGGACGGCAAGATCGCCAATGAATTCCAGCATCTCTGCCGCAAGATCTACGAGGATTACGGCTTCGACTACACGGTGATGAATGTCTGCGGCGCGCGCTTCGCCCGCGGCCTGCATGTCATCACCTTCAACCGCGAGGACCACGCAGAAGCCAAGCGCGCCGATGCCTGCTACCGCGCCATGGCGGATGCATTCGCCAAGCGCGGCGTGTTCGTCGGCCGCGCGCCGCTCGACTATCACGACATGCATTTCGCGCAGACCATGCCGGCATTCCGGCAGGCGTGCACGTCGATCAAGCAAGCGCTCGATCCCAATGGCGTGATCGCGCCCGGCCGCTACGGCATTCAGTAACCGACACATGAAAAAGCCGCGTCACCGACGCGGCTTTTTCACAACCGGAAAGCTTGATCAGTCGCAGTCAGTCTTCTGCACCGTGGTCGAGCCGGCAATGCCGTCGCGGCGCACGGTTTTACTGGTGCAATCGCCCGAGCCGGTCGTTTCCTTGGTGATTGTCTTCTTCTCGCCGAAGACGCCCTCGCGTTTTTCGATCGTCACGGACGTGTCCGCCGGCTTGTCGCGTTCGATCACCACCGCCGGATCGCGCCGCTCCTCGATGACCGTGGTTTGAGCCTGCGCGCCCAGCGTGCCGAAGGCGGTCGCCGCCAGCGCCAGCGCAAGAACATTGAGCTTCATAGTGGCCTCCTGCTATGGGAACTCGCGCTGACAACGCTCCCGCCTGGCGCGATGTTCCCGCGGTTCCTCCGAAGTCAAGGACACGAAACGTGATCGACCTTTACACCTGGACCACCCCGAACGGCCGCAAGGCCTCCATCATGCTGGAAGAAATCGGCCTGCCTTACACGGTGCACCCGATCGACATCGGCAAGGACGAGCAGTTCGCGCCGGACTTCCTCAAGATCGCGCCGAACAACCGCATCCCAGCGATCGTCGATCGCGACACCGGCCTGTCGCTGATGGAGTCGGGCGCGATCCTGATCTATCTCGCCGACAAGACCGGCAAGCTGATGCCGAAGTCGGGCAACGGCCGCTACAAGGTGATCGAGTGGCTGATGTGGCAGATGGGCGGCCCCGGTCCGATGCTCGGCCAGGTGCATCACTTCGTGAAATATAATCCCGGCAAGGCGCCCTACGCCGAGGAGCGTTATCTGAAGGAAGCGCACCGGCTCTACGGCGTACTCAACAAGCGCCTCGAAGGCCGCGAGTTCGTCGCCGACGAGTACTCCATCGCCGACATCGCGATCTGGCCGTGGATTTCGCGCTTCGAATGGCAGACCATCGACATGAAGCAATACCCGAACGTGAAGCGCTGGTACGAAACCATCGCCAAGCGGCCGGCGGTGCAGAAGGGCTACAGCGTGCCCAAAGACACCGGCCCGATCCCGATGCCGTGAGGCGCACGTCGGAATTTCCTGCCAATCGCCGGGCTTGTCCCGGCGATTTCTTTTTAGAGTGACCGAACTTGGAGCCTGCCAGTCGAGCGAATAATCTCTCAATGATTCGCGCCGTTGCGTAACCCGAGTTCAAACCTTCGCAACGCCCATGGCCCAGCCGCAAGCCAAAGCGCCCATCGACCTGACCGACCTGTTGCGCCGCGCCGCCGCCCATCACCAGCGCGGCGAACTGAGCGAAGCCGAGCCGCTCTATCGCGAGGTGCTCGACCGTCAGCCGCGGAACTTCGACGCGCTGCACCTCTACGGCGTGCTGATGCACCAACGCGGCAAGCCGGCGGAGGCGCTAAGCCTGATCGGCAAGGCGCTCGCCGCCAATGCGCGCGCGCCGGCCGCGCATTCCAACCATGGCATCGTGCTCGCCGTGCTCAACCGTCACGCCGAGGCGGTCAGCGCCTATGAGCGCGCCATCGCGCTCAAGCCGGATTACGCAGAGGCGCACAACAATCGCGGCAATGCGCTGCGCGCGCTCAAGCGGATGGACGACGCGCTCCTCGCTTATGAGCGCGCGCTTACGCTCAAGCCCGATTATGCCGAGGCACACAACAACCGCGGCAATGCCTTGATGGAACTTGGCCGCCCTGCCGACGCATTGGCGAGCTACGATTGGGCGCTCGCCTCCCGCCCGGCTTATGTCGACGCGTTCGTCAACCGCGGCCAGTGCCTCAACGCACTCAAGCGCGCCGACGAAGCGCTCGCCGACTTCGAGCAGGCGCTGGCGCGGAATCCGCGCCACGTCACAGCGCTGAAGGAGCGCGGCCGTCTCTTACACGATCGCGGCGCGCTTGCGGTTGCGCTCGATTGCTACGACCGCAGCCTGGCCGAAGCGCCCGACGACGCCGAAACACACGCTCGTCGCGGTCTGGTGTTGCGCGATCTGAAACGCTTCGACGAAGCCTTCGCTGCCTATGACCGCGCTTTGGCGCTCAAGCCGGACTTCATCGACGCGGTGGTCGCGCGCGGCAACGTCTTCTATCAAATGGGCCGTTTCGACGAAGCACTTGCCGAGTATGACCGCGCGCTGGTGATGCAGCCGGACTTCGCTTACGGCCTCAACAATCGCGGTAATGCGCTGCACGCCTTGGGCCGGCATGGCGAAGCGCTCACGAGCTATCAGCAGGCGCTCACGTTCGACCCCGATTACGTCGAGGCTTACAACAACCGTGGCAATGCACTGGTCGAGCTTAACCGCCTCGACGAGGCGCTCGTCGACTACGATGCCGCCATCGCCGGCAAGCCTTTCGCCTCGGCGCTGGTCAACCGGGGCAGCGCCTTGCGTTATCTCGGCCGCATCGACCAAGCGATGGCGAGCTTCGATCGCGCCATCGCGCTCGAACCGAACATGCCAGAGGCGCACTGGAACAAGGCGCTGCTCTGTCTGACGCTCGGCGACTACGAACGCGGCTTCGAAGGCTATGAGTGGCGCTGGCGCGGCGCGACCGAGCTCATGCCGCGCGGTTTCTCGCAACCGCAATGGCGCGGCGAGGACCTTGCCGGCAAAACCATCTTTCTGCATGCCGAGCAAGGCTTCGGCGACAGCATCCAGATGCTGCGTTATCTGCCGCAGGTGAAAGTGAAGGCGGCGCACGTCGTTCTGGAATTGCCCGATCCGTTGATGCCGCTGCTCGGGCCGATGGCCGAGGGCGTCACCGTGCTCAACCGCGGCGCGGCGCTGCCGCCGTTCGATGTGCATTGCCCACTGATGAGCCTGCCGCTCGCCTTCGGCACCAGGCTCGACACCGTTCCGGCGCACATCCCCTATCTGCGCGTGCCGGCCGAGCGCCTCGAGATGTGGCGCACGCGCCTGCCGCGCGGCGACAAGCCCCGTATCGGCCTCGTCTGGTCCGGCAAGCCGAGCCACAAGAACGATCACAATCGCAGCATTCCGCTCGCCAAGCTCGCGCCGCTCATCGCCATACCCGGCGTATCTTTCGTCAGCCTGCAGCGCGAATATCGCGACGCCGATCTGCCGACGCTCGCGCAACTAAACCTTGAGCGCATCGACGAAGCGCTCAACGATTTCGCCGATACCGCCGCCGCGCTGGAGCAGTGCGACCTCGTGATCGCGGTCGATACCGCCGTCGCCCATCTGGCCGGCAGCCTCGGCCGGCCGCTGTGGGTTCTGCTCTCTCACATCCAGGACTGGCGCTGGCTGCATGACCGCGCCGACAGCCCGTGGTATCCGAGTGCCCGGTTGTTCCGGCAGCCGCGCGACGGTAACTGGGACGGCGTCATCGCCACACTCGCCCGCGAGCTCGCCACTTTCGCCTCTTGAACCCGCCGCGGTCATTCCTTCATGACCGGCGGTCAATTTTCCGCCCGATTGGGCTACCATGCGGTGACCATGGCCACACGACCCAAACACGCGGAGCCGCGCCCGCAGCCGCGCCTCTATCTCGTCACGCCGCTTGTGGCGGACGCCAACGCCTTTACGGATCGGCTCGCCGCGGCGGTGGCCGCCGGCGACGTCGCCGCTGTCTTGCTGCGTCTTGAAGAGGCCGATGAGCGCACGCTGATCAACCGCGTGAAGCAACTGGCGCCGGTGGTGCAGCGGCGCGAGGCCGCCTTGTTGGTTGACGGTCATGCCGCGCTTGTTGCCCGCGCCGCCGCCGACGGCGCCCATCTCACCGGTATTGCCGACTTCAGCGAGGCGCTGGCCACGCTCAAGCCCGACCGCATCGCCGGCTGCGGCGGGCTCGAAACCCGCCACGACGCCATGGTCGCGGCCGAACAGGGCGCCGACTACGTCATGTTCGGCGAGCCGGACGCGAGCGGCCACCGCCCCGCCTTCGCGGCGATCGAGGAGCGCGTCGCCTGGTGGGCGGAAGTGTTCGAGGCGCCCTGCGTCGGCTTTGCCGGCGCGCCGGAGGAGGTCGCGCCGCTGGTCGCCGCCGGGGCCGATTTCGTCGCGCTCGGCGATTGGGTCTGGCAGGCGAGCGACGTTGCTGCCGCGGTCGCGGAGGCTGCCCGGCAGATGCACCTGCCCGAGACGGCGGTATGAGAACCGCCCGCTTCGCATTGCTGCTTGCCGCCTCGCTCGCAACGCCGGCCTTGGCGCAGCAGCCGAAGAACGCGCCGCCCGCGCCACCCCCTGCCGCCGCGCCCGTGCCACCCGATGCCGACGACGCGTTCGGCGCGTATCAGCGCGGCTTCTACCTGACCGCCTTCCGCGAGGCGACGAAGCGCGCCGAACAGGGCGACGTCGCCGCCATGACGCTCCTGGGCGAACTTTATGCGCAAGGCCTCGGCGTCGGCCGGGACACCAAGAAGGCCGCCGAATGGTACAAGCTCGCCGCCGACCGCGGCGACAACAACGCCATGTTCGCGCTTGCCATGATGAGCTTCGAAGGCCGCAACGGCCCGCGCGACCTCAAGGAGGCCGTGCGGCTTCTCACCGAGGCCGCCAAACGCGGACATGCGCTCGCAGCCTACGATCTCGGCCTCCTCTACCTGCAAGGCCATGAGGTGCCGCAGGATTTCAAGCAGGCCGCTTCGCTGTTCAACGATGCCGCCGCTGCGGGCAATTCGGACGCGCAATACGCGCTCGCCACCATGTACAAAGAAGGCCGCGGCGTGCCCAAGGATATGCGCAAGGCCATGGCGCTGATGGGTCATGCCTCCGTCGCCGGCAATATCGACGCCATGGTCGAATACGCCATCGGCCAATTCAATGGCGAGGGCATAGAGAAGAATGAAGCCGCCGCGGCGCAACTCTTCCTCAAGGCGGCGCGGCGCGGCAGCGCCATCGCGCAGAACCGGCTGGCCCGCATCCTGATGGCCGGGCGCGGCATGCCGGCCGACGCGACCGAAGCGATCAAATGGCACATCGTCGCCAAGGCCGGCGGCGCCGGCGACCCCGATCTTGATATTTTCGCCGCCAAACAGAAACCGGACGTGCGCGAGGCCGCCGACAAAGCCGCCAAAAAGTGGCTGGAAGGGGTCGCCGCCCTGATGCGGTCTTGACGCCGACCGTCCGCGCGGGCAGACCCACCCCCCTGTCATGCTCCATTCCGCCCTCCTCAATGTCATGATCGCTGCCGCGCGCAAGGCTGCGCGCGCGCTCAAGCGCGACTTCGGCGAAGTCGAAAAGTTGCAGGTCTCGCTGAAGGGGCCGGCCAATTTCGTCTCCGCCGCCGACAGGCGCGCCGAGGAGACCCTGTATCAGGAGCTGACCAAGGCGCGGCCTGGCTACGGCTTCCTGGGCGAGGAAGAAGGCCACCGCGAAGGCCCCGACAAAACCAATACCTGGATCGTCGATCCGCTCGACGGCACCACCAATTTCCTGCACGGCATTCCGCAATTCGCCATCTCGATCGCGCTCGAGCGCGACGGCGCGATCGTGGCGGGCCTTGTCTATAATCCTGCCACCGAAGAGATGTTCATCGCCGAGAAGGGCAAAGGCGCCTTCCTCAACGAGCAGCGCATCCGGGTTGCCGCCCGCAAGCGCCTCGCCGATGCCGTCGTCGCCTGCGGCCTGCCGCATCATGGCCGCCCGGGCATTCCGCTGGCGCAGAAGGAAACCGAAGCCCTGCAGGACAAGGTCGCCGGGCTGCGCCGCTTCGGCGCGGCGTCGCTCGACCTCGCCTGGGTCGCGGCCGGCCGTCTCGACGGCTACTGGGAGCGGGACATCCAGCCGTGGGACATGGCGGCCGGGCTGATCCTGGTGCGCGAGGCCGGCGGCTATGCCTCCGATTGCGACGGCAAGGAGGACATGTTCGCCAAGGGCGAGATCGTCGTCGGCAACGAGGCGATCCACAAAGAGCTGGTGCGGGTCATAAAGGACGCTGGGAAATAGGGTTCGTCATTCCGGGGCGACCGCCGAGGCCCGCAGGGCGAAGGCGAACGAGCCCGGAATCTATAACCCCCAGCGCTGCGGCGTATGGATTCCGGGCCCGCGCCATAGCGCGTCGCAGACGCGCGTAAACGCGCTTATGGGCGCGTCCCGGAATGACAGCCTCCGCAATTTCAACCCAATCGCCGTTAAGGGTTCCGCGCGCCGCCGCTTCGGCCTGTCACGGGTCTGTGCCATATTTGTTTGGCAGCCCCCGCGCCGGTGGTTACCTTTAAGCCCATGGCAAAAGAACTCGACCCGCTCAAACTCTCCTCCCCCCGCATCTTCCTGTTCCGGATGCTGATCTTCATCATCTTGTGCGGGCTGATCGCCTTTCTGATGCAAAAGCAGATCCAGCTCGCCTTCATGGCCAATCCGGGCCTGAACGCGCTGATCATCGGCGTCCTCGCCGTCGGCATCGTCCTGGCGCTGCGGCAGGTGTTGCGGCTCTACCCGGAGATTTCCTGGGTCAACAATTTCCGCCTCGCCGATCCCGGTCTGGCGGTCGAGCGCCCGCCCGTCCTCCTGGCGCCGATGGCCGCGATCCTCGGCAGCCGCGTCGGCCGCACCGCCATCTCCTCGCAATTGATGCGCGGCATCCTCGACTCGATCGCCACCCGCTTGGACGAAGCGCGCGACATCTCGCGCTACATGACCGGGCTTCTAGTGTTCCTCGGCCTGCTCGGCACCTTCTGGGGCCTGATCGAGACCGTGAGTTCGGTCGGTAACGTCATCCAGGGCCTCAAGGCCGGCGGCGATGCCGCGGGCATGTTCGACACCCTGCGCGAAGGTCTCGCCGCGCCGCTGTCGGGCATGGGCATCTCGTTCTCGTCCTCGCTGTTTGGCCTCGCCGGCTCGCTGGTCCTCGGCTTCCTCGATCTGCAATCGAGCCAGGCGCAAAACCGCTTCTACACCGAGTTGGAAGATTGGCTGTCGACCACCGTGTACGACCACGCGGCGGAGCCCGGTACAGGCGCCGTCGCCGTGACCGGCGAAGTGCGCGGCGCCATCGACCGTCTGCGCGAGGCGGTCGACCAAGCCGGCTCCGGCAAGGCCGCCTCCACCGCCATGGCCAATCTCGCCGAGGCGATCCAGGGCCTCGTGCACCACATGCGCAACGAGCAGCAGATGATCCGCGACTGGGTCGACGGCCAGGCCGAGCAGCAGCGCGAGATCAAGAAGCTCCTTGAGATCATGGTGCGCGAAAACGCGAACCGTTAGGCCTCATGCGCCGACGCGGCGGGGCGACGTAACGGAGTTGGAATAGCAGATGGCCCTCGCAAAATCGCGCCGCGGCGACAGCGGCATGAACTACTGGCCGGGCTTCGTCGACGCGCTGTCGACGCTGATCCTGAGCATCATCTTCATCCTCACGGTGTTCGTGGTGGTGCAGTTTTATCTGCAGCAGGAAGTCGCCGGCAAAGACACCGCGCTCAACCGCCTGAACGCGCAGATCGCGCAGCTCACCGAGCTGCTGTCGATGGAGAAGACCGGCAAAGCCGACCTCGAAGACCAGCTCGCGCAATTGCGCGCCTCGCTCGCCAACGCCGAAAGCGAACGCGACAAGCTTAAAGGCGCCGCCGATCAGGCCGGCGCCGCTGGCGCGGCGGCGGAAGGCCGCATCGGCGAACTGACCAACCAGCTCGACAACCAGAAGAACCTCACCACGCGCGCGCTGGCGCAGGTCGAAATTCTCAATCAGCAGATCGCCGCTTTACGGCGGCAGCTAAGCGCGCTCGAACAGGCGCTCGACGTATCCGAGAAGAAGGACAAGGAAGCGCAGAGCAAAATCGCCGAACTCGGCCAGCGGCTCAATCTGGCGCTCGCGGCACGCGTCAACGAATTGCAGCGTTTCCGCTCCGACTTCTTCGGCAAGCTGCGCGAAATCCTCGGCAACCGGCCGGACGTGCGCATCGTCGGCGACCGCTTCGTGCTGCAATCCGAACTGTTCTTCGACACCGGCAAGGCCGATCTGAAGCCCGAGGCGATGGCCGAGCTTGAGAAAGTGGCGACCGCCCTGGTCGAACTCGAAAAGAAAATTCCAAGCGACATCGCCTGGGTGCTGCGCGTCGACGGCCACACCGACGTGCGGCCGGTGACCGGCGGACAGTTCAGGTCGAACTGGGGCTTGTCGTCCGCGCGCGCGATCTCCGTGGTGCAGTATCTCGTCGGCAAAGGCGTGTCGCCGCAGCATCTCGTCGCCGCCGGCTTCGGCGAGTATCAGCCGATCGAAACCGGCACGACCGAGGACGCCTACCGCCGCAACCGCCGCATCGAGTTCAAGCTGACGGAGCGGTGAGCGCGCCGATGGCGGTCTACGTGGACGAGGCGATATGGGCTTGGCAGGGGCGCAAGTGGTGCCACCTGCTCGCCGACGACATCGACGAGTTGCACCGCTTTGCGGCCACGCTGGGCCTGCACCGCATCTCCTATCAGGGCCCGCCGAAGACGGCATCTCCGCATTACGACATCACGTCCTTCGAGCGCGGACGCGCCATCGCTTATGGCGCGACGCCCTGCGACCGCACGACGATCGTGATGGTGCTGCACCGGCTGCGGCGGCAGGTTGCCGAAGCTCGCTTTGTGCGCCTGACGTGACCGCCCCTCTCACCCTTCGCCCCTACGCGGAAGCCGACGAGGACGCGGCCATCGAGCTCTGGCGGCGCACCTGGCAGAAGCATTATCCGCGCATCGACTTCACCGCGCGCGTTAATTGGTGGCGCGAGCGCTGGCGCAACGAGCTGGTGCCGGTCGCCACCATCACAGTCGCCGAGCGCGACGGCGCGCTCATCGGCTTCGTCACTGTCGACCGAAAGACCCGCTATCTCGATCAGTTCGTGGTCGCGCCGGAAGCCTGGGGCAGCGATGTCGCCCGCGCGCTGATGGATGAAGCCAAGCGCCAGTCGCCCTCAGGGCTCGATCTCCTCGTCAACAAGGACAACGCCCGCGCCATCCGCTTCTACGAGAAGCACGGGTTTGTGTATGCGGGGGAAGACAAGAACCCAGTATCGGGGATTGCGGTGAACAGGATGGAGTGGCGGCCTAGCATTTGAATGAAGGCCGCGCCGCATTCTCGGCGTCATGCCCGGGCTTGACCCGGGCATCCATGACGACTCTCCGCGCATGAGGTGTCTTAAGTACCCCAGGACGTATGGACAGCCGTCATGGATTGCCGGGTCAAGCCCGGCAATGACCGTGGGGAAAAGCCGCGCTCACACCTGCTCGAACTGCAATTTCGCCAACCTTGCATAGAGTCCGCCGTTCGCGCTGAGCGCGGCGTGCGTGCCCTCCTCGACGATGCGGCCTTTGTCCAAAACCAAAATGCGGTCGCAGGACTGCACGGTGGCGAGGCGGTGCGCGATCACGATCGAGGTGCGCGCGGCCATCAGCCGCGTCAGCGCCTGCTGCACCAACGTCTCGCTTTCGGCGTCGAGCGATGAGGTCGCTTCGTCGAGCAGCAGCAGCGGCGCCTCGCGCAAGATCGCGCGCGCAATCGCGATGCGCTGACGCTGGCCGCCCGAGAGCGTGATGCCGCGTTCGCCCAATTGCGTGTCGTAACCGTCCGGAAGCCGTGCGATGAACTCGGACGCGGACGCCGCTTCCGCCGCGCGCGCAATCTCGGCGTCGCTGGCGTCGGGTTTGCCGAAGCGGATGTTCTCACGCACGGTCGTTGCGAACACCACCGGGTCCTGCGGCACCAAGGCGATGCGCGAGCGCAGATCGGCCGGATCGGCATCCGTCAGGCGGACGCCGTCGAAGTTCACCGTGCCCGAGGTCGGATCGTAGAAGCGCAGGATGAGATGGAAGATCGTGCTCTTGCCGGCGCCCGACGGCCCGACCACCGCGAGCTTTTCGCCCGGCTTGACGCTGAACGACAGCCCGTCGAGCACGCCGGCCAGCGGCCGCGCCGGATAGGTGAAACGCACATCGCGGAATTCGACCTGCCCGCGCGACGGTGTCGGCAGTTTCACCGGCTGCGGCGGCGCTTTGATCGTCGGCGCAATGCGCAGGAGCTCGAACAGCCGCTCGGCCGCGCCGGAAGCCTGCGCGATCTCGCCCCACACCTGGCTGAGCTCGCCGAGCCCGCCGGCGGCGAACACGGCATAGAGGATGAACTGGCCGAGCGTGCCGGGCGTGATACGGCCGGCAAGCACATCCTGCGCGCCGACCCACAGCACCACCACGACGCTCGCGAACACGAGGAAAATGGTAACGGCGGTCAACAGCGCGCGCGCCTGCGTTGCACCGCGCGCGGCGCTGTAAGCCTCTTCCACCGCGCCCTTGAAGCGCAGGGCTGCCATCGCCTCGTTGGTGAAGGCCTGCAGCACACGCACCGCGCCGATCAGTTCGCTGGCGTAGCCCGAGGCATCGGCCAGGGTGTCCTGCGCCGCGCGTCCTCTGCGCCGCACCGCGCGGCCGAAACCGACCAGCGGCAACACGATCACCGGGATGGCGATGAGCACGAACAGCGACAGGCGCGGGCTCGTCACCACCATCATCACGGCGCCGCCGAGGAACAGCATCAGGTTGCGCAGCGCGATCGACACCGAGGCGCCGACCGCGGACTTGATCTGCGTGGTGTCGGCGGTGAGCCGCGAGATCAGTTCGCCGGACTTGGCGCTGTCGAAGAAGTCCTGCGACAGCCGCGTCACATGCGCGAACACGTCGCCCCGCAGGTCGGCAACGATGCGCTCGCCCAAGGTGGTGACCAGGTAGTAGCGGAACGCACTCGAGATCGCGAGCACGGCCACCACCGCGATCATCACCGCGAAATAGCTGTCGATGAGTTGGACGGCCTTGTCGGTGAAGCCGAAGTCGATCATGCGCCGCAGCGCGACCGGCACGACCAACGTGGTCAGCGCGGCGACCGTCAGCGCGACCAGCGCGGCCAAGGCGCGGCCGGCATAGCGGCGGATATAGGGAAAGAGCTCCGCGAGCGGCTTTAACCGCACGCGGCCCTTCCCGGCGGAGGCCGGCGCGGTATTCCCGCCCAGACCGCGTCCATCACTGGCAATGTCCATGCGACGCCTTCGATTACGCCTTTTTCTGGCGCCACCCCCGCGCGGAAGGGCCGGATTGGGGGAACCCGGCAGCCGGCCCGCACCCGCGCAGATTTAGGCCAGACAATGCCCCGGGGTCTTGATACCGGTCAATCGGGGCGGGTTGCTTCTCAGGCAACGGTCCTGTATAGAGCCGCCAAATTCAGCGCAATTCCGGCGCCGCCCGTGCGCGCTCTGACCCCGAACGACCCGAACAAGCAAAGAAACGAGCCATGAAAGCCGATATCCATCCCGATTATCACACCATCAAGGTCGTGATGACCGACGGCAGCGAATTCACCACCCGCTCCACCTGGGGCAAGGAAGGCGACACGCTGCACCTCGACATCGACCCGAAGTCGCACCCGGCCTGGACCGGCGGCCAACAGCAGCTCATGGACCGCGGCGGCCGCGTGTCACGCTTCCAGAAGAAGTTCTCGGGCCTCGGCCTCGCCGCCAAGAAGTAAGCTTCCGCGCCTCTTGCGCAAACGCAAAACCCCCGCGCCAGGCGCGGGGGTTTTTGTTTGACCTGCGCGCGGGCGCTTAAACGCCCTCGTTGCCGAAGGCTGCCTTCAACAGGCCGAGCTGACGCTCGACCGGGTTGGGCGTCACGATGGCGTCGGGCGCGGTGCGATTGTGGATGGTGGCGTCGATCCGGCGCACCTTGCTCTGCAAGGCCTGCGAACGCTCGATCAGCACGCGCAGCGTCTCCGGCACCAGCGTCAGATTGTTCGGGTCGTGCGTCTCGGCCGCCGTCAGCTTGACCTTGTTCTTTTCCTTGCTGGCCTGGGCGAGCGACATCTCACCTTCCTTCACCGCGCGATGCAGCAGCAGCCACGAGGCGAGCTGCATCAGGCGGGTGGTGAGCCGCATGCTCTCGGTCGCGTAAGCAAGCGCGGCGGAGCGCTCGAGTCTTTTGGATTCCTGCCGGCCGGGACCGTCGAGATAGGTCGCGGTCTCTTCCACCAGCGCCATGCCGTCGCGGAACAGCGCGGCAAAGGCTTGCGAGTTTGCGAGCCGCTCGCCGAACGACACCGGCTGCTGCGCTTCGCTCCACATCGGTTTCTCAGACATACGCGACGCCTCACTAAACACCCGGAGCCGGAACGCGGCTTCCGTAAACGATTAGGTAAGCATGGCGCGGCGCGTGCCGTTCGTCCAGAAGGAACGCGACCAAAGCTGCGGACATAGTTGAAAGGCGTGCTTAAAGTGCCGAAATGAAGCGGCTTTTTGCACAGCCCGTGTCAAAACGGGACAAAAAAAGAGCCGCCGGAAGCCGGCGGCTCGAAGGTGATAACAGGGAGGCGTCAAACGAGTGGACAGGAGCCACTCAATGTCCATGAAGATGGACACGCATAGTAATATTCGAGAAAGCTTAATCAGGCCTTAAATGGCATGGTCAATAAAGTGTAAAAATTGCCGAAAAATAAGGCTTTTACCGCACTACCTTACCTCTTGAAGAACTGATCGGCGGCCGAGCGCGTTGCACGCTTGCGCGTCATGTCGGCTTCCAGCCGCGCGATCTCGTCTTTGAGCAATTGCACTCGCGCCGCAAGCTCCTCGACCGACAACAGGCTCAGCTCCTGTCCGATCTCGTGCACGATCTTCTTTTTCGGGCGGTCGTCGTCGTCGAATACGGCCATTTTTCACTCTCCGGACGCTTTGAATTTAGCGGTGGCCGGATGGGTTGTCACACCGTGAGGTGCCGCCTAAACAGGACCGCGCTTGAACACGAGGAAACTCCGATGGCCGCACTTCCGAGCACCATGACCGCAATCGGCATCAAGGAACCCGGCGGGCCCGAAGTTCTGGTGCCCGAGCAGCGCCCGGTCCCCACGCCCGGCGATGGCGAAGTGCTGGTGCGCGTGCGCGCCGCCGGCGTGAACCGCCCCGACGTGGTCCAGCGCAAAGGCCTCTATCCGCCGCCGCCCGGCGCGCCCGATATTCCCGGCCTCGAGATCGCCGGCGAGATCGCAGCCCTCGGGCCCGGCGTGAAGCGCTGGAAGGAAGGCGACCGCGTGATGGCGCTCGTTGCCGGCGGCGGTTACGGCGAATATTGCGTCGCGCATGCGAGCCACACGCTCGCGGTGAGTGGGCTGCCGTTCGAAGAAGCCGCGGCAGTGCCGGAGACCTTCTTCACCGTGTGGCACAACGTGTTCGAACGCGGCGCACTGAAAGAAGGCGAAACGCTGCTGGTGCATGGCGGCTCGTCGGGCATCGGCACCACCGCGATCCAGCTCGCCAAACAATTCGGCGCGCGCGTTATCACCACAGCTGGCTCGCAGGAGAAGTGCGATGCCTGCGTGAAGCTCGGCGCCGATTTGGCGATCAACTACAAGACGGAAGACTTCGTCGAGAAGACCAAGGCCTTCACCGGCAAGAAGGGCGCCGAGCTGATCCTCGACATGGTCGGCGGCGACTACATCGATCGCAATTACGAGGCGGCGAGCGTCGAAGGCCGCATCGTGCAGATCGCCTTCATGGGCCCGTCGAAGGCGACCGTCGATTTCCGCCGCATCATGCTCAAGCGGCTGCACCACACCGGCTCGACACTGCGCTCGCGCTCGACCGAGGACAAAGCCGCGATCGCCCGCGCGGTCGAGGACAACGTGCTGCCGCTTCTGGCCGCCGGCAAGGTCAAGCCCGTGCTGTACAAGACCTTCCCGCTGCGCGAGGCCAAGGACGCCCACGCCCTGATGGAATCGAGCGCCCATATCGGGAAGATCGTGCTGACGGTCTGAGGGCCCTTCCCCGGGGTGGTTCCGGTATCGTTAACGCTACTTGTCGCCACAATTTTGTCCGATAGCGTCAGGACTTGCCCATGGCCCGTCCCCCCGGCTACTGATCGGGAACTGGCTGGTGTGGGGACGAAGCCGGGAGGGCCGACAGCTTGCTGATTTCGCGCGCCGTTCAAGCGGTCGCCGCTGTGCTCGCATTGGCAGCCGCCCTGGTCGCGGCCCAACCTGCGCGCGCGGTCGAGGCCGTGAACGTGCGTATTGACGCCCCCGCCATCGACATCACCGCCGCCACCGAGCGGCTGAGGACCGAAACCGACCGCATCCAGGTCTCCACCGCCCCCGGCCCCGACGGCATCGTCCGCCGCATCGAGGTGCGCGCGCGCGAGTCGAACACCAACTGGGCCGTCTTCGCCCTCACCAACAACAGCGACGAGCAGATCGACCGCCTGATCGTCGTGCCGCATTACCGCATGGTCGGCTCCGGCCTAATCTGGCCCGATCTCGGCCTCTCGCGCGTCGCCGCCATTACGCCGTCGACCGGCGATCGTCCGGTACGCCAGGAGAACACGACCTCCGACGTCTTCCGCGTCACGCTCGATCCCGGCACCGTCATCACCTTCGTCGCCGAACTGCGCACCGACAAGCTACCTCAAATCTATTTGTGGGAGCCGGACGCCTACAAAGATAAGATCAACTCCTTCACGCTCTACTACGGCATCGTCATCGGCATCGCCGGTCTACTCGCGCTGTTCCTCACCATTCTGTTCGTGGTGAAGGGCTCGGTGATGTTCCCGGCCGCCGCCGCGCTCGGCTGGGCGGTGCTCATCTACATCGGCATCGACTTTGGCTTCTGGGGCAAGGTCTTCGACATGTCGGCCGGCGCCGAGCGCGTGTGGCGCGCCTGCGGCGAGGCGATCCTGTCGGCGACGCTGCTCGTCTTCCTGTTCGCCTACCTGAACCTGTCGCGCTGGCACGTGCGTTATGCGCACATCACCATCGCCTGGCTGGCCGCGCTCGCAGCGCTGATCGCCGTCGCCGTGTTCGATCCCGCCATCGCCGCCGGCATCGCGCGCATCTCGCTCGCGCTCATCGCCGTGTGCGGCCTGGCGCTGGTGGTCTATCTGTCCACGCACGGCTTCGACCGCGCCGTGCTGCTGATCCCGACCTGGCTCTTGCTCGTCGTGTGGACGTTCGCCGCCGCGCTCGCCGTCACGGGCATCGTCACCAACGACATCATCGGCCCCGCGCTCCTGGGCGGCCTGGTCCTGATCGTGATGCTGATCGGCTTCACCGTGATGCAGCACGCTTTCGCCGGCGGCATCACGCACGGCATCGTCTCCGACGTCGAACGGCGCGCGCTCGCGCTGACGGGCGCCGGCGACATGATCTGGGACTGGGACGTCTCGGCCGACAAAGTGTTCACGTCGCCCGAAACCGAGCACCTGCTCGGCATGAAGCGCGGCTCTCTCGAAGGCCCGGCGGCCGTGTGGCTCGATGTGCTGCATCCGCTCGACCGCGACCGTTTCCGCGCCGCGCTTGACAACGCTGTGGAACAACGCCGCGGCCGCCTGACGCAGGATTTCCGCCTGCGTGCGGTCGATGGCCATCACGTCTGGCTGTCGCTGAAGGCACGGCCGGTGGTGGGCTCCGACGGTGAAGTGGTGCGCCTGGTCGGCACGCTCACCGACGTGACGGATTTCAAGAACGCGGAAGAGCGGCTGCTGTTCGATGCCGTGCACGACAACCTCACCGGCCTGCCGAACCGCGAATTGTTCCTCGACCGCATGGAAGCGGCTTTCGCCTTTGCGCGTTCCGACGCGCAATTGCGCCCGTCGGTGCTGGTGATCGATCTCGACCGCTTCAAGCAGGTGAACGACTCAGTCGGCATCGCCGTCGGCGATTCCATCCTGCTCACGCTCGCGCGCCGGCTGTCGCGCCTGTTGAAGCCGCAGGATACGTTGGCACGCCTCTCCGGCGACCAGTTCTCGCTGATCCTAATGTCGGAGCGCGAGCCGGCGCGCATCGTCGCCTTCGCCGAAACCATGCGCCGCACCTTGCGCGCGCCGATCGCCTTTAACGACCGCGAGATATTCCTCACCGCCTCGATCGGCATGGCGCTGTCAGAGAACCAGGCACACCGGCCGGAGGAAGTGCTCAAAGACGCCGAGCTCGCGATGTATCACGCCAAGCGCATCGGCGGCGACCGCATCGAGATCTTCAAGCCGGCGATGCGCTCGCGCAAGACCGACCGACTCACCATCGAATCCGAACTCCGCCGCGCCATCGAGCGCGAGGAGATCAAGGTGCTGTACCAACCGATCGTGCGGCTGGAAGATCGTGCCATCGCCGGCTTCGAAGCGCTGGCGCGCTGGGATCATCCCAAGCTCGGCCGGCTGTCGCCGTCGGAATTCATCTCCATCGCCGAGGAGATCGGCCTGATCGTCGACCTCGGCCTGTTCGTGCTCGACCGCGCCGCCAAGCAGCTTGCGCAATGGCAGGCGATGAGCCGTTCGCGCGAGCCGATCTTCTGCGCCGTCAACGTCTCCTCGCGCCAGCTCCTGCGCCACGACCTGATCCAAGATCTGCGCGGCGTGCTCGGCCGCACGGCGCTGGCGCGCGGCACGCTCAAGCTCGAGATCACCGAGTCGCTGGTGATGGAAAATCCCGAGCACGCGGCGCAGATGCTCACGCGCATCAAGGAGCTCGGCGCCGGCTTGTCACTCGATGACTTCGGCACCGGCCATTCCTCGCTCGCGTATCTGCAACGCTTCCCGTTCGACACCATCAAAATCGACCAGTCCTTCGTGCGCACCACCGCGCGCGGCACGCGGCCGGTGATCCTGCGCTCGATCATCGGACTAGCGCACGATCTCGGCATGGAAGTGGTGGCTGAAGGCGCCGAGACCGACAGCGATGCCGTCGAGCTTTATCAGCTCGGCTGCGAGTACGCGCAGGGCTTCGCTTTCGGCGAGCCGATGAGCGCAGAAGAAGCGCGCGACCTGCTGGGCGAACAACCGCAGCGCCGGCCGATCTTGAAGGTCGTCGGATCGGAGTAACCGGCGGCGGCGTCGAGTCATCCTATTACGGGCACAGCCTCTCAGTCGTCATGCCCGGGCTTGACCCGGGCATCCATGATGCGATGCCACGCGGGCAGCCGTACTGATTTTTGCTGGGCGATTCATCATGGATTGCCGGATCACGCCCGGCAATGACAGTGGAGAGTACTTACGCGTGTCCGGCTTCGTTCGAGAGCATGCCCAGATCGATGCCGATCTTGCGCAACGCGCGTTCGTATTTGTGCTCGATGTCGGCGCCGAAGATCAGATCGCTGTCTGCGTCGCAATGCAGCCAACCGTTCTGCTGAATCTCCTGCTCCAACTGGCCGGGCGCCCAGCCGGCATAGCCGAGCGCGAGCACGGCGTTATTTGGGCCGTTGCCGCGCGCGATCGCCTTGAGGATGTCGAGCGTCGCGGTGAGACAAATGCCATCGTCGATCGGCAGCGTCGAGTTCTCGATGAAGAAATCGGCCGAGTGCAGCACGAAGCCGCGGCCGGTCTCGACCGGTCCGCCCTTGAGCACCTTCACGGCCTCAGCCTGGTCCGGCAACTGGATGCGCTCGCTCGCCGGGATCACTTCGAGCTGGACCAGGAGATCGGGAAACTTGATGTTCTGCGCCGGCTGATTGACGACGATACCCATCGCACCTTCGGTCGAATGCGCGCAGACATAGATGACCGTGCGCGCAAAGCGCTCGTCGCTCATCGCCGGCATCGCGATAAGCATCTGCCCGTCGAGATAGCCGCGGGCGGGCGGCTCTTCATTGCTGCTTTTGCGCGAAATCTTCATGGCGAAAGGTTACCCGATCGCTACGTCTTTGCAAACGAAGCATGCCGCCAAAAGTTCAGGCGATCCCTTGTCATATTCAAGGCGGAAATTGTGGCGAATGCCTGGTTTGCTTATTATGGACGCGCCTGCTGCTCACGATGAATTCAGTGGCGCGGCAGGCGGTTACCGATTAAGCGAACACGCATGATCCGGCGGATTGTATCGATCGTCTTGACGGCATGCGGCCTTAGCGCCGCGCTTGCGGGCACAGCTTACGCGGGCGATGCCTCCGCGTGGAGCGAGGACTCGCGTTCTGCCATGCGGCTCATCACCGGCCGCAATGCAAAGGACGGACCGCAGTTGCGCGCCGGTATCGAGATCAAGATGCAGCCGGGTTGGCATACCTATTGGCGTTATCCGGGCGATGCCGGCGTGCCGCCGCGCTTCGACTTTGCCGGCTCCGAGAACGTGAAGACGGCCAAGGTTCTGTACCCGGCGCCGCAAGTGCACAAAGACGCCGGTGGCCAATCGCTGGGCTATGTGGACAGGGTCATTTTCCCCGTGCAGGTGACGCCGAAAGATCAAGCCAAGCCGGTCAAGCTGCGCGTCAAGCTCGACTACGCCGTGTGCGAGAAGCTGTGCGTGCCGGCCGAAGGCAAAGCCGAGATGCCGCTGTCGGTGGGCGACAGCGCGCAGGAGAGCGCCTTGCAGGCGGCGGAGGCGCGGGTGCCGCGACCGGTTACCGCCGCCGAGCTCAGCCTCAGCGCGCGCCGCGTGTCCGGCGGCGCCAAGCCGCTGGTGATGCTAGAGCTCGCGCCGCC
>Ga0255338_1002347_pt1 | contig 28460 bp, 20 predicted proteins | sample MeOH1_35cm_T4_19_FD_203715 | JGI IMG/M metagenome (GOLD analysis project Ga0255338, IMG submission 203715) | Sandy soil microbial communities from University of British Columbia, Vancouver, Canada - MeOH1_35cm_T4_195 | ecosystem: Engineered > Artificial ecosystem > Sand microcosm > Unclassified ...
TCACCGCGGTAGCCATTTTCAGGGAAGCTTTCATGCTCGGTTGAAATGCCTTTGCAGCGTGCCAAAACAGAAATGGTCAGGTTATCAATCTGCGCCCCGGCATCGTTGTAGTAGAACTCACGCGTCACATCCCAGCCGTTTGCATCCAGTAGGCGTGCTAAGCAGTCACCTACTGCAGCGCCGCGGCCATGGCCTACATGCAGCGGGCCAGTCGGGTTGGCGGAGACAAATTCAACCTGCACTTTTTGCTTGTTGCCGTTATTGTTGCGGCCATATTGGTCGCCTGCTTTAAGCACTTCTTTAATCACAACCTGTTTGGATTGCGGGTTCAAAAAGAAATTGATAAAACCGGCACCGGCGATTTCTGTTTTAGCGATATATTCGCTGGCTGGCAGCGCGTCGATAATCTGCGTGGCAATCACGCGTGGATTCTGTTTTAGCGGCTTGGCCAGAACAAGTGCCAGATTTGTGGCAAAATCACCATGTTCTGCTGACTTCGGGCGCTCCAGCACAATGCTCAAATCTGCTATATCCGGCGCGATTGTTTTTGCGGCTGTTGCTAATAATTGGGTAAGATGTGTTTTCACAATAATTGCATAAAAGCTAAAAGGGTTATTTTAACCTACTGCCGTCATTTTTTCTTTAAACATACATTATTCATACAATTTTGGCTCAATCTATCCTGAAAATCGCACTTGATGTACCGCTGGACCGCTTGTTTGATTATTTAAACGGTGATCATTGCGTGCAGGTTGGCCAGCGTGTGCTGGTGCCGTTCGGCAGCCGTAACCAGATCGGCATCGTGATGGATATCGCAGACAGCAGTGATATAGCGATAGCAAAACTGAAGCCTATTTTGCAGGCGTTTAATGAAGAAACGCCGCTGGATGCCGAAATGCTGAGTCTGATCAAGTTCAGCGCAGATTATTATCAATACCCGTTTGGTCAGGCACTGTTGTCTTCACTGCCGGCGCGCCTGCGCCAGATTGCGCCAGCGATTTCACGTAAACAATTTCTGTATCAATTAACGGATGCAGGGCGTGCTGCAGATGTTGAGCAGATTCCTAAGAAGCAAAAGGTTCTGCGCAGTGTTTTGTCGGCTTTACAGACAACAAACCAGTTAACTGAGGCAGAGCTGGATGATATTTCAGGCACTGCGCGTAAGGCGGCAAAAGCGCTGGTAGATTCAGGATATGCAAGTTGCGAGCAGGTGCCGGCGTTGCAGCGGGTGATGGCAATTGCCGAAAGTGCAGAACCGCAGCTCAATGCAGAACAAATGCATGCCGTGCAGCACATTACCGCAGAGCCGGGCCTGTTTAAAGCATGGCTACTGCACGGTATTACTGGCAGCGGCAAGACGGAAGTTTATATTCGCCTGATGCAGCATGCCTTGCGGCATGAGAGTGCTCAGGTACTGGTTCTGGTGCCGGAAATCAACCTGACGCCGCAGCTGGAAGCGCGCTTCAGGAGTCGCCTGCCGGATTTTTCTTTAGTCAGTCTGCACAGTAATTTGAGTGAGAGTGAGCGTTTACATCATTGGCAGTTGGCACAGTCAGGTGTGGCAAAAATCATTATCGGTACCCGGCTTTCGATTTTTACGCCGTTGCCGAATTTAAAGCTCATTATCATTGATGAAGAGCATGATAGCTCTTACAAGCAACAGGACAGCATGCGCTATCACGCGCGCGATGTGGCAATGGTGCGCGCCAAGCGCCTGAACATCCCGGTGGTGCTAGGTTCTGCCACCCCGGCGCTGGAGACCTGGTATAACGCCACTGTTAATCCTAATCAGGCCAGCAAGTACGGCTTGCTGCGTTTGAAAGAGCGTGCCGTCACAGCAGCACAGCTGCCGCAGATAGACTGTATTGATACAACTAAAGTGAATCTGCAGCATGGTTTTACCCCGCAGCTGATTACTGCTTTACGTTTAAGGCTGGAGCGCAAGGAGCAGTCTCTACTGTTTATTAACCGTCGCGGTTATTCGCCGGTTCTGCTCTGTTCAGCCTGTCACTGGATTGCGCCGTGTACGCGCTGTAGCAGTCGTTTGGTGGTGCATTTGGGCCAAAGAAAGCTGCGCTGTCATCATTGTGGCCATGAGCAGCGCATACCACACCAATGCCCCAGCTGCGGTGATGCAGATCTGCACCCGACCGGTCACGGTACGCAGCGCTTGGAGCAAACGCTGGCGCAATTGTTGCCAACAGCGCGAATTGCCAGGGTAGACCGCGACAGTATCAGCCGTAAAAATGCGCTGGTTGAGATTCTTGATCGCGTTCATGCTCAGGAGATCGATATTCTGGTTGGCACGCAGATGTTGGCCAAAGGGCATGATTTTCCCAACCTGACTTTGGTTGGCGTGATTGATACCGACAGTGCTTTGCATAGTCCGGATTTTCGTGCAGGGGAACGCCTGTTTGCGCAGTTAATGCAGGTTGCAGGCCGTGCCGGGCGTGCTGACAAAGCTGGTCAAGTGATTATTCAGACCCAGTTTCCTGATCACGCGCTGTTTAATGCCCTGCGTGCTCAGGACTATGAAAGCTATGCGAATGTTTTGCTTGAAGAGCGGCAGCAGATGCAGTTCCCTCCCTATGTGTTCACAGCGCTACTCCGTGCAGAAGCGAATGATTACACTTTGGTGCAGCAGTTTCTGCAACTAGCATTTGCGCAGGCGCGCAGCCTGAGTGACCAAGTTTTGGTGTATGACCCCGTAAGGCCGCAGATGGAGCGCCTGAAAGGCATGGAGCGCGGTTACGTGCTTATGCAGGCAAAACAGCGCCCGGCTTTGCATCAGCTGCTAAAACAGCTGGTCAGCCAGATGCGAGCACATAAATTGGCCGCAAAAGTCAGATGGGCTGTAGATGTGAATCCTTTAGAGTTTTAATAATAATTTCAAAGTTTATCCGCTTAAGACCGTAACAGCCAGTAAGCAAATACAGTAAAATGCAGCATATGCGGGTGTAGTTCAATGGTAGAACGCTAGCTTCCCAAGCTCGATACGCGGGTTCGATTCCCGTCACCCGCTCCATACCTCCAGGCTATACCTAATGGTTGTTAAAACCTCATAAAATTGCTACGCTCAGCACATAATCACCAGTGTTGCAGGTTGGTGCCAGAATAAAGCCAAATCATCGATCGCAAATAAAATGGTCAGAAGATGCAAACTCAAATAGCTGTAACAAGATATTTTGTATTCATTTTTCTTGCGCTTTTTGCAGTCACACAAGTCCCGCTTTATTGGGTGCAATATCCTGATATCGTAGACTTCCCTAATCATCTGGCTAGGTTACATATACTGATACATCTTTCAGAGTCCGAAGCATTGCAGCAGTACTACACGCTCAGGCAGTTGAAAGTGGGGACGAATTTGGCAATGGAGGTGCTGGTGCCTCTGTTGGCTAAGAGTGTGAGCTTATTGCTTGCACTCAAGATTTTCGCTTCAATTGCTATGCTATTAGTGACCTCAGGTGCCGTAGCATTAGGTCGGGTTATCAATGGCCAATTCAGCTATGTATTATTGGGCGTACTGTTTTTTGCCCAAAACGCCATGTTTCAAATGGGTTTGTTGAACTACCTCTTTGGTTTGGGTTTGGCTTTCTGGCTACTTTCTGCATGGATTTACACTCGCAATAACAGCAGTTTTCTTCGCTTGATTGCGTTTTGTGTGGGTTGTATTCTGGTGTATTTATGCCATCTGAGTGCGTTTGGCGTTTATGTCGTTTGCGTATTGGGGTATGAGCTTGGCCGCACACGATGTGGGCATGGGTCGATAACCAGATCGTCATTGCAGGTATTGCTATCGTCCTTAATGCAATTTGTACCTGTAGTGCTGATTCATGTGTTGCTGTCAACTTCAGCTGGAACCTATACACCGATTCCATTCGAGAGTTCATGGTTAGAAAGTTCTTTTACATGGCTTCTTTATAAGTTAGTTCTTTTAGTAACTTCACCATCAATATGCGTATCTGGCTATGTAGGGGGGCAGGTAGTGTTTGGTGGGGTGCTCGTATTTGCACTCTATTTAGGTTTTCGTGAAGGGTTGTTGAAGCTGGCGGCACCAGCCAAATGGATGTCTGGTGCGCTGGCTATTTGCATATTCTTGCTGCCAGATGCCGGATTCGGTTCCAGGCTTGTTGACGTAAGGTTAATACCGGCACTTGGCCTGATTTTATGGTCTGGTCTGGAAATCCCTAAGGGTAGAAACTTAAAGCAGAGTACCTTGGTAGTTGTGATTGCTGTAATTGTGGTTTTAATCAGTTTAGATACAGCCAAAGAGTGGGTTGCTCGCGATGGTGAATATAAGCATGTCAGGACTGCATTACTCCAGATCCCTGAAGGCTCTAAGGTTGCTAGTATCATATTAGATAAACCAAGTAATCCTGGCTCAATTTCGCCTCATGCCGGTGCGTTTAGTGTAATCGACCGCTCAACACTTTTGTCGAATATGTTTATTTGGCCGTTCCAGCCCTTCTGGGTTGCTTATCGTGAACATTATGATGCATTAGTAAAGCCGTTACGATTGGATAATCCGGTAACAACGCCGCCAAATTACAATGATGTAAAGAAAATCTATGATTACGTTTTGATATTTGGGGGTACTGATATCGATCGTATGCAATACTCTCACAACGCCGATGTGCTCTTTAGCTCTGCATCACTAAGTTTGGTCCGTACTGACCTTCATTAGCCTGCAGAGCTTGGTTGGCCCCAAACGTACTTTAGGTATTTTTTGCAAAAGTTTAGCCGATCAATGCTTGCAAAAGGCCTGTAATATACAAAAAAGATACCTGCTTGAATTAAGCCAGTCTCGTAGATCGGTATTGATGTGCTCATGAAGCTATTAAGAACGCATAATAAATCTATAATTGATGGATTCATTAGCATGCGGCAATGTAAAATGCTGTTTGGCAACCTCATTTAGGGTGCAGGTTTATTTAACAGCTTTATGTACTTAGGGGTAAAGCCTGGGGTAAATAAGTAGTTAAAGGTTTTATAGCAATAGAAATTAGATTCCCGTTACTCGCTCCAATTTTAAGTAAACATCAGTGGTAAATATTATGGCTAATCAGGCACCTCCTTCAGTAATGACTTTTGCAGGCACAGACCCAAGCGGTGGCGCAGGCTTGCAGGCGGATATTCTTACTTTTGCCAGTATTGGCTGCCATCCTCTTTCTGTAGTGACTGCTATTACCACGCAGGATACGGTTGGTGTTGATGGAGTGTTGGCAATGGATGCTGATTGGGTGAATGATCAGGCGCGTGCAATTCTGGAAGATGTACAGGTTTCCGCTTTCAAGCTGGGTTTGCTGGGCTCGGTTGAAAATATCGCGGTCATTGCCGAGATCATGGCGGATTATCCTGATGTGCCGTTGCTGATTGATCCGATACTGACTTCTGGCCGCGGTGATGAGTTCACCAACGATGAAATGATGAGCGCGATGACTGAGCTGTTGTTTCCGCAGGCGACGCTGATTACCCCAAACAGTCTCGAAGCGCGCAGGTTTGCCTATGCAGAGGAAACGGATGAAGTGGCACTCACTTCGCTAGATGGAGCCGCAGCCCGACTGCTGGCTATGGGGAGTGAATATGTGCTGATTACCGGTACCCATGAACGCACGCAGGAAGTCACCAATACTTTGTATGGTAATGACAAGTTGATCAAGGCATATAAATGGGAGCGCTTGCCCGGTAGTTACCATGGTTCCGGATGCACGCTTACCAGTGCAATTGCAGCCTGTATGGCGCACGGCTTGAGTATTGAGGATGCGGTACTGGAAGCGCAGGAATATACATGGCAGACGCTTAAAAATGGGTTCAGACCTGGCATGGGGCAGTATATTCCTGACCGTATGTTCTGGGCGCGAGATGAGGAAGACCCTGTCATCAATCCCGGAGATGGCAGCGTAAAAGCGCATTAAGTCATTCTGTATGGGCAAATCGTTGCATACCATCCGGGGCTTATACGCCGTTACGCCGGATGAAGAAAATACCGTACTGCTGCTAGCCAAGGTTGAGGCGGCGCTACGTGGAGGCATCAATGTGCTGCAATATCGCAACAAGCTTGCGGATCACAAGCTGCAAACACAGCAGGCGCGCGCCATTTTGCCGCTGTGCAGGCAATATCAGGTGCCATTCATTATTAATGATTCGATCAAGCTTTGCCTGACATTGGATGCAGATGGCGTACATTTAGGCGCAGATGACGGCAATTTGGCCGAAGCGCGGGCCAGGTTGGGTGCAGGCAAGATTCTTGGTGCGTCTTGCTATAACAGGTTGGATCTGGCATTGGCAGCAGCAGGGGCTGGTGCAGATTATGCCGCTTTCGGCGCTTGCTTTGCCTCTGGTACTAAACCCAATGCAATGCAAGCACCTTTGGCCTTATTTAAGCAGGCGCGGCTATCAACAGAGATTCCGCTGGTTGCAATCGGCGGCATTAATCTGGCAAATGCTGCTCAGGTTATTGAGGCCGGTGCCGATGCCATTGCCGTTGTGGGCGCCTTATTTAATCCTGCAGATGAAACCGTGCAGACTGTAGAAACCTCGGCACGCCAATTTTCACAGATCTTATCCATGAACGAATAAAGGTTATGTTGCGTATTAAGCGTTAAGGAGGCATATTAACGTTTGTGACAATATAAGAACATATTTTAAAGGGGTATTACTGTGGCCAAAGAGCTATATAACAATGGGAGCCATGTCTGTATTGTATTTAATGATCTGGCAGACAAGTCTTCATCAGAAGCTGTGCAGTCTAATCAGTTTTTGATTGTAACGGACGGGCATGGCGCCCTGATTGACCCGGGCGGCAATATGACCTATAGCGCCTTGATGGTGGGTATGGGTAAATATTTTAATTTCCGTAAGCTGGAATATATCCTCGCATCGCATCAGGATCCGGATATTGTGGCGTCTATCAATAAATGGTTGATAGGTACCGAGTGCACGGTAATGGCGCCGGCTATCTGGGAGCGTTTTTTACCGCATTTTTGCGGTGTAGGTAATACAGAAAACCGTATTATAGGCATTCCGGATCAGGGCATGGATATTCAGCTTGGCAATACGATTATCAAGGCATTGCCCGCGCACTTCCTGCATTCTGAAGGTAATTTCCAGTTCTACGATGTAGCCAGTAAAATCCTGTTCTCAGGCGACTTGGGTGCGTCATTAGTGCCGGCAGATCTTGCTATTGAGCCGGTAACTGACTTTAATGCGCACTTGCCTGCTATGCTGGGGTTTCATAAGCGATACATGACTTCTAACAAAGCGTGCCGCTTCTGGGCCAATATGGTGCGCACATTGGATATTGAGTCTATTGTGCCGCAGCATGGCCGTCCATTTGTCGGCAAGGCAATGGTGAACCAATTTATCTCATGGATAGAAAACTTAGAGTGCGGCATAGATTTAATGACGCAAGACAATTACAAGGTACCTTAAACAGAGAAGTAAAAGCATATGACATCAGTTAATCAGCAACAGTTATTTGATCAATCCCAGCAACTTATTCCGGGCGGCGTGAACTCGCCGGTGCGTGCTTTCCGCAGTGTAGGCGGCACACCGGTTTTTTTCAAAAAAGGCCTAGGCTCCAGGTTGTGGGACGTAGACGGTAAGGAATACATTGATTACATCAACTCATGGGGACCGATGATTCTTGGCCATGCGCACCCGGAAGTGATCAAGGCAGTGCAGGAAGTTGCCGCGAATAGTCTGTCATTCGGCGCACCTACCGGTCTTGAGCTGGAGATTGCGCAAATGATTAACAAGCTGGTGCCAAGCATGGAGCAGGTGCGTCTGGTGAGCAGCGGCACCGAAGCGACCATGAGTGCGATTCGTGTCGCACGCGGCTTTACCGGCCGTAGCAAGATTGTGAAGTTTGAAGGCTGTTACCACGGCCATTCAGATGCCTTGCTGGTGAAAGCCGGCTCTGGCTTGCTGACGTTCGGCAAAAATAATCAGGCGGGTGTTCCAAGTTCTGCTGGTGTTCCGGCTGAAGTGGCTGCGCATACCTTAACGCTGGAATACAACAATACAGAAGCGCTAAAGGAGTTATTTGCCGCAATGGGCGATGAGCTGGCGTGCGTGATTATTGAGCCGGTGGTTGGCAATATGAATCTGGTGGTGCCGCATATGGAGTTTTTACAAACGCTGCGCCAGTTATGCACCCAGCATGGCACGGTGCTGATTTTTGATGAAGTGATGACGGGTTTCCGTGTGCATCTGGGCGGTGCGCAGGCTTTATACAACATCAAGCCTGACCTCACGACATTGGGTAAGGTGATTGGCGGCGGTTTGCCGGTAGGCGCATTTGGCGGCCGCAAGGATATTATGCAGTGCTTGGCACCGGTCGGTGCGGTATATCAGGCAGGTACGCTTTCCGGTAATCCGGTTGCCGTGACGGCAGGCTTGGCGACATTGAAGCTGATTCAGGCGCCTGATTTTCATCTGAAACTTGCGGCGCAGACTAAAAAGCTGGTAGATGGTTTAGTTGCTGCTGCAAAAGAAGCGGGTGTGGTATTCAGCGCACAAAGCGTAGGCGGCATGTTTGGCCTTTATTTCAGCGAGAAGTGCCCGACCAGCTTCGATGAAGTGATGCAGTCTAATAAAGAAAATTTTAATGAATTTTTCCATATCATGCTGGATGCCGGTATTTATCTAGCGCCATCTGCTTTTGAGGCCGGGTTTGTATCGGCGGCACATACAGATGAAGATATTGCATTCACGGTTACGGTGGCAAAAAAAGCTTTTGCCGCGTTGGCATCACACTAAGCCCACACTGGTGCTCCAGTGTTGATGTTAATTTTCATTAAATCATATTTATTAAAAAATATTTATCTTTAAGTTCTATCTTATTGAACTCATAGGCATTTAGCGGTAAACTTGAAGGTTCCGCTAAATGTTTTGTGATTAGATAATATGGCATCAGATTTAAGTAACTCAATTGGTTTCGAAAACGCACCTGCTGAGCACAATGGCAACGAGTCCATTGGCCTGAATTCAAGTGGTTCTGGCCAGCCTGTCAAGCAGGGTTTATATAGCCCTTCAAACGAGCGCGACGCGTGTGGCGTTGGTTTTGTGGCGCATATCAAAGGCAATAAAACTCACGATATCGTGCAAAAAGGGTTGGAGTTACTGACCAACCTGACCCATCGTGGCGCTACTGGCTATGACCCAAAACTGGGTGACGGTGCCGGGCTGCTGATGCAGCTGCCTGATGCTTTCATGCGTAAAGAAGCAGCCAAGCTCAATATGCAGCTGCCTGCTAGCGGACGCTATGCAGTAGGTAATGTATTTTTGCCTCAGTCTGCTAAAAATCGTGAGGCCTGTGAAGCGCTAATCAACAACATTATCGCAGAAGAAAATCAGGTGTTACTGGGCTGGCGCGATGTGCCGGTAGATAACAGCAATATCGCACAGGCGGCGCGTGATGTTGAGCCGACAATGCGTCAAGTGTTTGTGGTCAGTGCAAATGCTGACAGCGACCTTTTTGACGCACCGTCATTCGAGCGCAAATTATTTGTGATCCGCAAGCGCATTGAACATGCGGTGCGTGATCTTGATCTGCAGGATAACGCAGCGTTTTACATCCCTTCATTGTCATCGCGCACTATTGTCTATAAAGGCATGCTGCTGGCGAATGAGGTAGGTGTTTATTACACGGATTTGAATGACGAGAGTGTAGTGTCAGCACTGGCACTGGTGCACCAACGTTTCTCTACCAATACCTTCCCGGCCTGGGATCTTGCACATCCGTTCCGCATGATTGCGCATAACGGTGAAATCAATACCGTACAGGGTAACGTTAACTGGATGGCGGCACGTCATGAGGCGATGCGCTCTACTCTGCTCGGTGAAGATCTGGAAAAATTGTGGCCATTGATTGTTGACGGCCAGTCAGACTCAGCCTGTTTTGATAACTGTCTGGAATTACTGGTGGCTGGCGGTTACAGCCTGCCGCACGCAATGATGATGCTGATTCCTGAAGCATGGTCAGGCAATGCACTGATGGATGAAGACCGTCGCGCTTTCTACGAATATCACGCCGCGTTGATGGAGCCATGGGATGGTCCGGCTGCGGTTGCATTTACTGACGGTAACATGATCGGCGCAACATTGGACCGTAACGGCCTGCGTCCTGCACGTTATCTGGTGACAGATGATGACCTAGTCATGATGGCATCCGAAATGGGTGTGCTGACATTCCCGCAAGAAAAAATCGTTAAAAAATGGCGTTTAGAGCCAGGCAAAATGCTGCTCATCGACACGGTGCAAGGCCGCATTATTGATGATGCTGAAGTGAAAAGTGCTTTGGCAAGTGCTAAGCCTTACAAGCAATGGATTGAAGAATCACGCTACTTCCTGGCTGATATGCCTAAAGTGGAAGGTGGTTTGCAATTGAGCGCCGATTTGCTCGATACACAGCAGGCATTCGGCTTTACGCAGGAAGATATCAAGTTTGTGCTGCAGCCTATGGTGCAGAACGGCGAAGAGGGCTCAGGCTCTATGGGTAATGATGCAGCCTTGCCTGTATTGTCAGCCCGACCAAAAGTTTTATATAACTACTTCAAACAGTTATTTGCACAGGTAACCAACCCGCCAATCGACCCGATTCGTGAAGAACTGGTGATGTCGCTGGTGACCTTTATTGGCCCCAAACCAAACCTGCTGGGCATTGAGGAAACTACACCGCCGATGCGTCTGGAAGCTAGCCAGCCAGTATTGATGCTGGACGAACTGGAGCAATTGAAGTCGATTGCCAAGCTGACCAATAATCAATATAAATCATTGGTATTGGATATCACCTTCCCTGCGCAAGAAGGTAAAGCGGGTGTGGCAACAGCATTGCAACATCTGACTAAAGCTGCCGAAAAAGCGGTGCAGGATGGTTTTAACATTCTGATTCTTTCAGACCGCGGCATGAATGCTGAGCGTGTGGCGATTCCAGCACTGCTGGCATGTTCTGCAACGCATGAGCATTTGGTTCGCGCCGGTTTAAGAACCAGCACTGGTTTAGTGGTGGATACCGGTTCAGCACGTGAAGTGCATCATTTTGCGCTGTTAGCTGGTTACGGCGCTGAGGCAGTTTGCCCATGGCTGACCTTTGAAACCATCAAAGGCATGTCGGATGACAGCTACAAGGCCAGCAAAAACTTTGTTAAAGCGATTGGCAAAGGCCTTTATAAAGTCATGTCCAAGATGGGTATCTCTACTTACCAGTCTTACTGTGGCGGCCAAAGATTCGAGGCGATTGGTTTAAACAGCAGCTTTGTGGAACAGTACTTTACCGGTACCGCTACCAATATCGAAGGTATTGGTCTGGATCAGGTAGCTGAAGAGGCGGTACGTTTGCATACCTCTGCATTCAGTACCGACCCGGTATTGGCTAACAGTCTGGATGCGGGCGGTGAGTATGCGTTCCGTGTGCGTGGTGAAGAACACACCTGGACACCGGAATCAATCGCCAAGCTGCAAAATGCTACACGTACCGGCAAGTTCGATACTTACAAAGAATACGCAAAACTGATTAATGATCAAACCCGCCGTCACATGACATTGCGCGGTCTGTTTGACATTAAAACGGCAGCAACGCCAATTCCGCTGGAGTCAGTAGAGTCAGCTAAAGAAATCGTGAAGCGCTTCGCTACAGGTGCAATGTCACTTGGCTCTATTTCTACCGAAGCGCACGCAACGCTGGCGATTGCCATGAACCGTATTGGTGGCAAGTCAAATACCGGTGAAGGTGGTGAAGATGCAAAACGTTTTATCCCGGTGGCTAACGCCACTACGATGGCAGCTGTAATCGGTGAAAAGCAGATCGAGCGAGATATTCCGCTTAAAGCCGGCGACTCTATGCGCTCAAGCATCAAGCAAGTGGCATCTGGCCGCTTTGGTGTTACTGCTGAATACCTGGCAAACGCTGACCAGATCCAGATCAAAATGGCACAAGGTGCAAAACCGGGTGAAGGCGGCCAGTTACCTGGCCATAAAGTTTCAGAGTACATTGCCAAGCTACGTTTCTCAGTGCCTGGCGTGGGCTTGATCTCACCTCCTCCGCACCATGATATTTATTCGATTGAAGATTTGGCACAGCTTATTCATGACTTGAAAAACGCCAACCCTAAAGCTTCAATCTCTGTGAAACTGGTGTCTGAAACCGGCGTGGGTACAGTGGCAGCAGGCGTGGCAAAAGCCAAGTCTGACCATATTGTGATTGCAGGTCATGACGGCGGTACTGGTGCTTCACCGATTTCATCTGTAAAACACGCAGGTACACCATGGGAGCTGGGCTTGTCTGAAGCGCAGCAAACTCTGGTATTGAACCAATTGCGCGGTCGCGTTGTGCTACAGGTTGATGGCCAGATCAAAACCGGCCGTGATGTGGTGATCGGCGCCTTGTTAGGTGCTGATGAGTTTGGTTTTGCTACAGCGCCGCTCGTGGTTGAAGGCTGTATCATGATGCGTAAGTGTCACCTCAACACCTGCCCGGTAGGTGTGGCAACACAAGATCCGGAATTGCGTAAACGCTTTACCGGTCAGCCTGAGCATGTGGTGAACTACTTCTTCTTTGTCGCTGAAGAAGTGCGTGAATACATGGCTTCTATGGGTATCGCGAAATTTGAAGACCTGATTGGCCGTGCCGATTTGCTGGATATGCAAGCTGGTATCGACCATTGGAAGATCAATGGCTTGGATTTCAGCAAAGTATTCCATCAGCCGGATATGCCAGCCAGCGTTTCACGTAAAAACAATGACGTGCAGGATCATGGTTTGATCAATGCGCTAGATAACAAATTGGTAGCACTTGCACAACCAGCGCTGGAAAAAGGTGAAAAAGTAGTGATGGATGTCGCTATTACCAATACCAACCGTACTGTAGGCACCATGTTATCTAACCAGATTGCTACGCGTTACGGCAATGCAGGTTTGCCTGACGATACGATCCACGTGAACTTCACAGGCACATCCGGCCAGAGCTTCTCGGCATTCCTCGCGAAAGGTATTACTTTCAGCCTGACCGGTGAAGGTAACGATTACGTGGGTAAAGGTTTGTGTGGCGGCCGCATCGTGATTAAACCACCGAAAACTTTCCGCGGTATTTCACATCAGAACATTATCGTTGGTAATGCGGTGATGTACGGCGCGACAACTGGTGAGAGTTATTTCAGCGGCGTGGCAGGTGAGCGTTTCTGTGTGCGTAACTCAGGTGCCTCTGCAGTGGTTGAAGGTGTTGGCAACCACGGTTGTGAGTACATGACTGGCGGTACTGTTGTGGTGCTTGGTGTAACCGGCCAGAACTTTGCGGCAGGTATGAGCGGCGGTGTCGCTTATGTGTACGACGAAGATGGCATGTTTGCCAAACGTTGCAACATGGGCATGGTATCTCTTGAAAAAGTTGAGCATTTAGCTAACGTAGCGGCAGATGCGATACATCATCTTGATCAGCCGGACGAAGTAACTTTGCTTGCCTTAATCAATAAGCATGCAGAATATACCGATAGCGGACGTGCCAAAGCGATTTTAGCTGACTGGGAAAATGCGCGTGGCAAGTTTGTGAAAGTGATGCCAAACGAATATAAACGTGCATTGATCGAAATGGCAGAAGACAAGGCATTGATCGCGGCCTGATTTTAATTAATAAGTGTTGTTTTAATAAGTGAGGCTTTGGTAGGCCTCACTTTAAGATAGAAATAAGTAAAGAGACTCTCTCTTATAGGAAAAGGCTTTAAGTATGGGTAAAGTAACAGGCTTTATGGAATTTGAACGTCTTTCTGAGGCTAATCTGCCGGTTCAGGAACGCGTTAAAAATTACAAAGAATTTGTATTGCATCTGACGGATGATCAGGCCAAGCAACAGGGCGCGCGCTGTATGGATTGCGGGATTCCGTTCTGTACTACCGGCTGCCCGATCAATAACATTATTCCTGACTGGAATGATCTGGTTTACCAACAGGACTGGCGCAGTGCGATCGATGTATTGCACTCAACCAACAACTTCCCTGAGTTTACCGGCCGCATCTGCCCTGCTCCATGTGAGGCTGCCTGTACCTTGAATATCAATGCTGATCCTGTTGGCATTAAATCCATTGAGCATGCAATTATTGATAAAGCCTGGGAAAATGATTGGGTAAAACCACAGATCAATCCAGTTAAAACTGGCAAAAAAGTGGCGGTTGTAGGCTCTGGGCCAGCAGGCCTGGCTACTGCACAACAACTGGCACGTGCCGGCCACAGCGTAGTTGTGCTGGAAAAAAACAGCCGTATCGGCGGCTTGCTACGCTACGGTATTCCAGATTTTAAAATGGAAAAATCACATATTGACCGCCGCATGGCGCAGATGCAGGCTGAAGGTGTTGAGTTCCGCGTCAACCAGCACGTTGGTGACAATGTAAATGCAGATGACGTACTGGCTGAGTTTGATGCCGTAGTGCTAGCAGCAGGTGCTGAGCAACCGCGTGATTTGCCGGTTACCGGTCGTGAGCTTGATGGCGTGCATTTTGCAATGGACTTCCTGACACCGCAGAATAAAGTAGTTGCCGGTGATGTGATTCCTGACCAGATCAAAGCGACAGGCAAGCATGTAGTTGTGATTGGCGGCGGTGATACAGGCTCCGACTGTGTTGGTACCTCTAACCGTCATGGCGCATTAAGCGTGACTCAGTTTGAGCTGATGCCGCAGCCACCTGCAAAAGAAAACAAAGAACTGGTATGGCCAAACTGGCCGCTTAAATTGCGTACTTCCAGTTCACACGAAGAAGGAGCAAACCGCGACTGGTCTGTGACTACCAAAGAATTGATTGGTGAAAACGGTAAAGTTGTAGCACTCAAATGCGCTCGCGTAGAGTGGAAAGACGGCAAGATGAGTGAAGTGCCGGGCTCTGAATTCACGATTCCGGCTGATCTGGTGTTTTTGGCGATGGGTTTTGTATCACCAGTACAAAAATTATTGGAAGTATTTGGCGTAGAAAAAGACCAGCGCGGTAATGCTAAAGCGACTACCGACGGCGAAGGTTGCTATAAAACCAGCAAAGAAAAAGTATTTGCTGCCGGTGACGTACGCCGAGGCCAGTCTCTGGTGGTATGGGCGATTCGTGAAGGCCGTCAGGCCGCACGTGCGGTGGACGAATATTTGATGGGTTCATCAGTATTGCCACGTTAATCTCCTACGCTGAATAGGGCTTAATCTAGTAAAATAGACGGGGATGCACGTGATGTGCATCCCCAATTTTTTGAGCAGAACAATGACACCATTACAAAACGACACCTTTTTACGCGCTTTGATGCGCCAACCTACCGAATACACACCTGTATGGATGATGCGTCAGGCCGGCCGTTACCTGCCGGAATATAAAGCGACGCGTAAAAATGCAGGCAGTTTCTTAAGTCTTTGTAAAAATGCTGACTTTGCAACTGAAGTGACTATCCAGCCCCTTGATCGCTACCCGCTGCTGGACGCATCTATTCTGTTCTCGGATATTCTGACTGTGCCGGATGCGATGGGCTTGGGTCTGTACTTTGAAGAAGGCGAAGGTCCTAAATTCGAACGCACGCTGCAACAGGAAACAGACATTAAAAAGCTGACTGTGCCGGATATGGCAGAGCTGCAATATGTATTCAACGCCGTGAGCCAGATCCGTAAAACATTGAATGGCCGAGTGCCGTTGATTGGGTTCAGTGGCAGCCCGTGGACACTCGCAACCTATATGGTGGAAGGCAAAGGCGGTACGGATTTCCTGAATATCAAAAAAATGGCGTATGCCCGTCCTGATCTGCTGCATCACATTTTAGAAATCACAGCGCAAACCGTGATTCAGTATTTAAATGCGCAAATTGCAGCTGGTGCACAGGCAGTCATGATATTTGATTCATGGGGTGGCGCATTGGCGCATGATGCATACATCGAATTTTCATTGAATTACATGAAAAAAATCGTGAATGGTTTAACCAAAACCAGCGAAGGCAGTAAAGTGCCTAGCATCGTCTTTACCAAAGGTGGCGGTTTATGGCTGGAAGCGCAGACAGAAACCGGTGCAGATGCGCTCGGCCTGGACTGGGCAGTTGATATCGGCAGTGCGCGCAAGCGTGTAGGCGACAAAGTGGCGCTGCAAGGCAATCTTGATCCTGCAATCCTGTTATCAACGCCGGAAGCGATTGAGAAACAGGTTGCCAACGTGCTCGCCAGTTATGGTCATGGCAGTGGACATGTATTTAATCTGGGTCACGGCATTACGCAGTGGACGCCACCGGAGAATGCAGCAGCGATGCTGGCTGCGGTACGCGAACATAGCCGTCAGTATCATCAGTAATTCAATCCGATACTAATAAAAAAGCCCATCATTGATGGGCTTTTTTATTACATACAGCTTACAAGTTATTTTAAAGACATGCGTTTCATCGTATCGTCTTTATCAATGAATTTATGTTTTAACGCGCCTGCAATGTGCAGAATAACGATAATCAGCAATATGGCGCCAATCGCTTCGTGCACTTCTTTGAAAAATTCACGGTAAGCTTCGTTGTCGAGGCCGCCGATGAAGTCGATGCCAAACCATTTAATGCCATATTTACTGTTCACAGCCATGACTAGGCCACTCAAAGGCATTGCTACCATAAGTAAATAGAGCAAGTGGTGTGTGCCGGTGGCAAGTTTCTTCTCCCAGGCCTTGTAGGAAGCCAATAATGCCGGTGCACGGTGCGTGATGCGCCACAATACGCGGATGATGATGAGTGCCAGCAGTGTTACACCGATAGATTTATGCAGGTTGTAGTAGAAGGTTCTCGGGCTGGCTTCTGCTGCCAGCTGCCAGGTGTAGATGCCTAAATCAAACAGGTCAAACGCAATTTGCTTAGGGGCGTCTTTAGGTAACTCACTCATGTACCAGCCAAGTGCAAACATGGTAAAAATGCCTAGGGCGATCAGCCAGTGTAAAACAATGGCTGTTTTGGTATAGCGTGTAGAGGTTTGATTCATAGTAATATCCTGATGAGATTTAATCTTGTAGTATGTGACAGGTATGGCGGGAAAAAATTGCACTAACCAAGTTCATTTTAATCTGTATCATAAATTCAAGGAATGTTTCATGCGTATTTTAATGATAACCATGAGTCTGCTGAGCTTAATTGGCTGCAACAGTGTTGGTTCAAGTCATATGGGCTCACAAAAAAACTACGAAGACTTTGCTGTAGAAAAAGTGGCTGAAGGTATTTATGTGCATCATGGCAAACACTTGGATATTGATACCGGCTATCAGGGAGATATCTGCAATATCAGTTTTATCGTCGGCACTAGAGGCGTTGCTGTGATTGATACAGGCGGCAGCCTGAAAGTCGGCGCGCAGCTACGCGAGGCGATTCGCAAGGTGACACCATTGCCGGTATTGTATGTAGTGAATACCCATGTGCACCCTGATCATGTCTACGGCAATGCAGCATTCCTCGCCGAAAAGCCAATTTTCGTAGGCCACGACAAATTGGCCAACAGTATGGAACTACGTCGCGAACAGTACGCCAAGCTCAATGAAAGGCTGTTGCATGAAGATGCTAAAGGCAGCGAACTGATTAAGCCTACGTTGACAGTAAAAGACACGCTGATGCTGGATCTGGGCGATAGGCCTCTAGAACTGACTGCACATCCGGTGGCGCACACCAATACCGATGTATCGCTGATTGATGTCAAAACCAATACTTTATTCACAGGTGATTTGCTGTTTATCGAACGTACCCCGGTGGTCGAGGCCGACATCAAGGGTTTGATTGCAGAGATCGAAAAACTAAAAGCCAGTCGCGCCAAGCAAGTAGTACCTGGGCATGGCCCAGTGACCAATGACTCGCTTGCTGCGTTAACTAATGCACAGCGTTATTTGAGCCAGCTGTTGGCGGATGTACGTGCCAGTATCAACAAAAATGAAGGCATGGAAAAAGCGATGGCAACTGCAGCAGCGAGCGAGAAAGACAAGTGGCAGTTATTTGAGATTGCCAACAGGCGTAATGTGAATACGATTTATCCCGGGCTGGAATGGGAATAATAAAAAAGCGGTGGCAGATATTTATCTGCCACCGCTTTTTTATGCGTTGGAAATCCGTTCTTTAAGTTACTTCTTTAAATTATCCAGGCTGCATGCCGTGTTTGGATTTGCATGCAATAACAATAAACCACCGGCGATTGCCAGGTATTGTAATAACGGTAGCTTGAGTAAGAAGATCAGTGCCACAACATAAATCGTCATCACTAAAGCAACAGCTTTGGTTTTGTAGCCGAGAAGCAAGCCCAGGCCGCCTATCAGGTTAATTAAAATAATCAGTGGTGCGAAAATCCCCGGTAAACCCAGGCTGCCTAAGCCAGCCTGATACTCCTGATAGCCGGACGGGTTATTCATGAAGCTGATGACGAGTGCAACGACTTGAACCAGAAAAATCTGCGCAAGCAGAATGCGCGCAACGGTTGTTAAATATTTTTGCATATAGCACCTTAAATTTAGTTAAATCAACTGGAAAGACAAACACGCATAATGCCTGTTACTGACATAGGCTGCAAGTGGCAATCTAAAAGGGTGATTAAGGTTTGAAAGATAATTTTGTGATTAAGCAAGTTACGTGGCAAACGCATTCGGCACATTTAAAAAAAGTGCGTGAAGAGGTGTTCATCAAAGAACAGCATGTTCCGGTTGCGCTGGAATGGGATGGCATGGATGAAACTGCACAGCACCTTTTAGCATTGAGCGAAACAGGACAAGCGATAGGCTGTGCAAGGTTGACTGGGGACGGCAGCATAGGACGCATGGCTGTTCTTAAACCGTGGCGTGGCTCAGGCGTTGGCCGCGCCCTGCTTACAAAAGCTGTTTGCTTGTATCGGCAGCAAGGCATAGAGCGCATTACCTTGTCTGCGCAGGTGCATGCAATACCCTTTTATGAAAAATGCGGCTTTGAGGGCTACAGTAAGCCATATTTGGATGCCGGCATTCTGCATATTGATATGCTATTAAAGTAAGTGCCTGACAGATTTAATTGTGAACGCTGAGAGGAGTCATAATTATTGGCCATGATATTGTTCTGAGCCGGAACAGATGGCATGGGTAAAATCTGTTGTAAAACATCAGGCTAAAACAATTTAACAAAATAAACACATGCGTATTTTTATCCAAAAAATATAAAATACGCATGCCGTCAATCACCCTTATGGGTGCTTATTGATGTAGAATTTCTGACAGAGTTTAAAACAAGACTGGCTCTGTAATCCAGAGGGATAAATGGATAATGGATTTGAACATCATTTTTAGTAAAACACCTAAGGCCTCTCGCGCCCCATTACCTTGGGTAGGAGGGCTGTCAGCGCAATTCAAGCAAGTATTATCATATGTAGATGGTAAGCAGAGCGTAGAGGGGATTTTGCGCCAGTCCGGGAAGATGAGCAGCGGCGAGTTGCTGAAGATTCTACAGAAGCTTGAAGAGGACGGTTACATCAAGCGTGTATCAGATCATCAAGCAGAACCAGACTGGTTAAAGGACGTCAGCAGTTATGCCATTAATGCAAATAATAATTACAGTATTGCCGTGGAGGAAATTGATGCTACGGAGCTGAATTTTGATGATTCAACTTTTAGCAGAGAAACTGCGGATGAAATAAAAGAAATAACGCAACACTCCCAACCTCCAGAGGCTGAAGTTACCGTTGACCCAGATGTGGCGCGCAGGGCTCAGGAGGTGATAGAAATAAAGGCCAAACGTGAGGCTGAACGTAAAGCAAAAGCCGAAGTTGCAGAAAAGGCCAGGCTTGAAGCAGCCGAGCAGGCTAGGCGCATCGCCGAAGCCGCAGCAAAAGCTCGGCAGGAAGTTGAGCGCATAGAACGCGAAAAGGCAGAAGCCACCGCCAAGGCGAAAGCCGAAGAAGAGGCACGTTTACAGGCAGAGTCCGAGCGCAAGGCCAAAGCAGAAGCGGAGGATCAAGCGCGCCAAGACGCTGAACGTAACGCGCAAGCTGATGCTGCAGAGAAGGCAAGATTGGAAGCGGAACTTGTTGCCCGTGAGAAAGTTGAAGAGCAGGCCAGAATAGAACTTGAGCGCAAAGCTCAGGAAGAGTTAGCGGCAAAAGCCAAACAGGAAGCTGAAGAAAAAGCCCGCTTGGAAGCAGAGCGCCTTGAGCGTGAAAAGGCAGAAGCGATTGCCAAAGCGAAAGCCGAAGAAGAAGCACGCTTGCAGGAGGAAGCCGAGCGAAAAGCGCAAGCTGAAGCTGCTGAGAAGGCCAGAATTGAGGCAGAACGTATTGCCCGTGAAGAGGCTGAAGAAAAAGCTCGCTTAGAAGCAGAGCGCATAGCACGTGAAAAAGCCGAAGCGATTGTCAAGGCTAAAGCCGAAGAAGAAGCGCGTTTGCAGGCCGAGGCCGAGGAAAAAGCACGTTTAGAGGCTGAGCTTAAAGCGCAGGCAGAGGCAGCAGAACAAGCCAGACTTGAGCAGGAACGTATCGCCCGCGAAGCGGCTGAAGAAGAGGCCAGAGTTGAGCGTGAACGCAAAGCGCAGGAAGCGCTGGCAGCAAAGGCCAAACTGGAAGCTGAGGAGCAAGCACGTTTAGAAGCAGAACGCATCGCACGTGAAAAGGCAGAGGCCATTGCCAAGGCGAAAGCCGAAGAAGAAGCACGCTTGCAGGAGGAAGCCGAGCGAAAAGCGCAGGCTGAGGCTGATGAGAAGGCCAGGGTTGAGGCAGAACGTATTGCACGTGAAGCAGCAGCAGAACTAGCCAGACTGGAGCAGGAACGTATCGCCCGCGAAGCGGCTGAAGAAGAGGCCAGAGTTGAGCGTGAGCGCATAGCTCAGGAAGAGCTTGCAGCAAAAGCCAAGCTGGAAGCTGAGGAACAGGCACGTTTAGAAGCGGAACGCATAGCGCGTGAAAAGGCAGAGGCCATTGCCAAGGCTCAAGCCGAAGAAGAGGTGCGCCTGCAGGCAGAGGCGGAGCGTCAGGCTAAAGCAGAGGCTGCAGAAAAAGCACGATTAGAAGCAGAGCGTATCGCGCAAGTCGAGGCGGCAGAGCAAAAGCTGCGTGAAGCGGAACGTCTGGCCCGTGAGGAAGAGATAGCGCGACGTGAAGCAGAGGAAAAAGCACGCGTAGAAGCTGAAAAATTAGCGCGCGAGGAAGCGAAGCGCCTTGCCAAAGAAGAAAAAGCAGCCAAGGCTATGCTTAAGGCTGAAGAAAAAGCGCGTGCCAGAGCGCTGCGCGGACCAAACATGCTCGATAAATTGAGCTTCAACAAGTTGCTCAAGCCGATGTTGATTGCTATCCCGGCGCTGCTTGTTGTTGTAGTCGGCTTAATCCATGTGATGAATCTATCCATGCTGATTGATCCAGTCGAGAAGCTGGCAACAGGCAGCCTAGGTGAACCAGTCAAAGTACGGGAAGTGCATGCATCATTGTTCCCGCCACATTTGATGCTTTCAGGCGTTACAGTCGGTAGCGATGCGGATGTCAAAATTGGCAGCGTGAATATCGCGTCTGCTGTTTCAATGCTGTTCAATGATGTAAAAGACATTAAATCACTTGATATCAATAATGTCACACTCACGCCGGCCGACTTTGGTCGCCAGGCGCAATGGGTTAATAACGCAGCAAAATCCGGTAAACTCAAGATTGAAAAAATTACTTTAAAACAAATCTCGTTCAAGGTTTCAGATCTGGAGCCCGAGGTTTTTAACGGCAAGGTTGCGCTTACTTCAACCGGAGCGTTAAACAATGTCGAACTGGTGAATGCCGGCGGTAATCTCACGCTGCTGCTTACCCCGCAGAACGGCAGCGCGGCAGTTACGCTAACTGCCAGTGATTGGCAGCCGCCGATATTTAAACGATTGGCATTTGACGAAGTGACGGCCACAGGCGTTATCAGTGATAATCAGCTCAGTTTTAGCCAGATTGAAGCCAAGGCATTTGGCGGTACTATCAAAGCGCAAGGTGAACTCAACTGGGACGGGCGATTGAGCACATCAGGCAATTTCGAGCTGATAAAAATGACATTGCCGCGCGCCCTCTCCGCCTATGACAGCAGTGCCTCTATAGATGGCAGCCTCAATGCCACTGGCGTATTTACAAGCAATGCTAACCAGGCTTCAGAGCTGGCACAAGCTGCAGAAGTCGATGCCAGTTTTGAAGCGCTTGCGGGCAAAGTCAATGGTATTGCGCTGTCACATGCCTTGGTGGCCGGGCCTGCCAGTAAACCGTCGCCGGATGCTGACTTTACCCGATTTGATACGCTGACTGGCAACCTGCAATTCAAGGATGGACAGTACAAATATAAACAATTTGCACTGAAAACCGAGCAGTTCCGTGCACGAGGCAATTTGAATGTCGAGCCAGATAAGACCGTTTCTGGAAAAGTCAGTGCTGAGCTCACTTCAACATCACAGCGCCGGCAGGGCAACTTCACTATTAGCGGCCAACTTTCGGACGTTAAATTTAAATAATGTCGTGTGGCAGAAGCCCCTTATTTTTATAGCATGATTTTATGCTAAGACGGCCTGATTTTCAGGCAACTACTACTTAGGTGTAAATTGCTTAAAGCGGGGCTATTCTATAAAATCACGTGTTACAGCATTTAAGCGTAACAGCTTAATTATCAGATTCATTTTATTCACCATTCTACATTTCTAATTCTCAAGGATTTCTCATGTCAAAGATCATTTTCAAAGCGGGCGAAGCTACCGTATACAGTGAAGGTAAAGACGTAACAGCAGCAATGCCTGAAATTTTAATCGGCGCAGTTGATGGCCCAGTAGGCCAGGCATTTGCCAATTTGATGGCACAAAGCAAAGGCCACACTGCAATGTTTGCCGTGCGTGATATCAATCAGTTAGTCCGTCCAGTTTGTATGACTGTGCCAAAAGTCACTTTAAAAGGTAGCACAGATGTAAGCTTGTTCGGTGGTGTGGTGCAGGCGGCGACAGCAGACGCGATTCTGGACTGTGTAATCGAAGGCATTATCCCTAAAGAGCAAGCGAATGACTTGTGCATCATCAGTTTGGTATGGATCGACCCAGGTTGTATCCCGCTGGAAAAAGAAGGCAAACTGGATAAAGCCGATATGTACAAAAACAACTATGAAGCGACTAAACTGGCAATTAAACGTGCATTGAACGACGAGCCATCAATCGATGAATTGATTGCTAACCGTCATAAGATCAAACACTGTATGTGGGAAGATTCTTGGGATCAAAAATAAAATCAATTTAATGGGCGCATAGCTTTGTTGCGCGGTACTCGAAATCCTCAAATATTTTGTGGTTTCTACGTTCCATGCGGCTACAGCCAGTCCTGATTGACAATAAAAAAGCGGCTAATTTATAGCCGCTTTTTTATTGTTTAACGCTTATTAATCTTTACGCACAGATTCTCGTATATTGCGCACCAGTTGAAATACAGACCAGCTGGTTTGCAGCAGTGCTGAGAAGCGCGCTACGTGCAATCTGCTGATCAATATCCCAGTTAATGCGCTTACGCCTGTCATGAGTAAGGGGTAGCGTTTAAAGTAACGCACTACCTCCAGACCACGGCCTGCAATTACCAGCGGTTTGCGTAATGGCTGCATACTCTGAGCCAATACCATGCGCTGTGACGCTGCTTTATCAATCAACTTTTGCCTGCGTATAGCAAGTGCCGCTAATTTTTCATTCATTACCAACTCCTGCCTGCTTATGGGTTCGTGTCAATTTCCTGATGGTCTTTGATCAGTTCAGCAAGGCTTGCTTCAAACATGCGAGGCATCGATTTCAATTTGCTTACTACTATGGCACCTAATATCGTACCAGTGATCAGGAACAGCCCGGTAAGTGAACCCAGTACCAGTAAGCGGTGCGTATCCCAGAACACTACTACTACCAGAATTGTAAGCAGCACTGCACCGAAGCACAGGCTGAACAACGAAACAAAAGCCAGCGCCAGCAATGAAATGAAGCGCTCTCGCCCTTCTTCCAGGTCAGTACTAATCAACTCAAGGCGCGTATGTACAATCGCAATGAGTGTTACGGTAAGGTTTTTAAGAGAGTTGAGTAAACCCTCCGCCGGTTGGTTAGGAGTGTCAGCCATTGCAGCCTAGCGCCTGCCGATAAGTAAGCCGACCACCAAGCCAATACCTGCTGCAATACCTACTGCATGCCAAGGTTTTTCGTGTACATAATCATCAGTTGCCTGTGCTGCAATTTTGCCTTTTTCAACTAAGGCATCTTGAGCCTCGTTTAATTTTACCTTTGCTACAGCTAGTGACTCTTCTGCCTTGGCGCGTAAATTGACAACAGCTTCACCGCCCTGGTTAGCTGTGGCCCTGATAAGTGCTTCAGCATCAGCAATCACAACTTTAAAATCGCTGATCAATTGCTCTTTAGTTACCGTAGTACTTTGAATATTATTACTCATTGAAATTCTCCTTTTTATTAGTCATGGCAATTTTCAATACGACAATTGTCTGATAACTTAATTCCGTTTTAAATTAATTCACTGGTTAGCTGTTGCTGATTTATTCAGTCATCATGAATGGCGAAGTGACGCGACAATCTAAAAACTATTGATAGTATAAATCACCGGATTGCTTGATCTCTGTTCGCAATCGCACATTCAGAATAAATCAATGTTTCAATTACTATGCTACGCCTAGCAAACTGATTGGGCAAGGCAATGATTGTTTCGGTTGATGCAGGTCAAACTGCAGGTTCAGGTGTTTAGATTGAGCAAGGACTGCAGTATTTTCCGTACCGGTGTAGGAATGGCAGCGCCGATGGCATCTTCAATGCTGAGCCATATCTGGCCAGTTTCACGCACTTCTGACAGTTGCTTTATAACCTCTAGCGGCTGCGGCGTGATGTGTAATCTAAAGTGTGTGAATGCATGGCTTAGTTGAGGTAGTGCCTTTTGCGGCTGCACAGCCATGCCGAATCGCTGTTGTACGATGGCGCTATAATCATCACTGCTTTCCTGTTCCGGAAAACTCCATAATCCGCCCCAAATGCCGCTAGGAGGACGTTTTTCCAGCATGACATGATCTCCCTGCAGCAGGATCAGCATCGTAGTATGTTTTTCAGGGATAGTTTTGCGTGGTTTTGGGGTAGGCAGCTGGCTGACGCGCTGCTGTTGATATGCCTGACAGCTACTCACCAGCGGACATTGCAGGCATTGCGGCTTGCTTCTGCTGCATAGGGTAGCGCCCAAATCCATCAGGCCTTGGGTATAAGCGACCATATCTGTTTTTGGCAGCAGACCCTCGGCCAGTGACCACAGTTCTTTTTCAATCTTTGGTGTGCCCGGCCAGCCTTCAACAGCAAAATGTCGTGCCAGTACGCGCTTTACGTTGCCATCGAGTATCGTCTGCACCTGATTGAAGGCAAATGAGGCAATAGCGGCCGCGGTAGAACGGCCAATGCCGGACAGGGTTTGAATCGTATCAAAGTCTTGCGGAAACGTGCCCCCATGGTCATCCATGATGGTTTGTGCCGCATTGTGCAGGTTGCGCGCTCTTGAGTAATAGCCTAAGCCACTCCAATGCTGCAGCACTTCATCCTGTGTTGCATTCGCGAGTGCAGCAATGGTTGGAAAACGCTGCATAAATTTACTGTAATAACCAATCACGGCGGTTACCTGTGTTTGCTGCAACATGATTTCCGATACCCATATTGCGTAAGGGTCTGTGGTATTTTGCCAAGGCAGATCGTGGCGACCGTGTTGCTTTTGCCAAACGATGAGACGGCTTGAAAAATCAGTCATAGGTTATTTATATGATCTTTGATAGGATGTAAGTTGATTAATTTTTTAGGATTTTAGATGAAACATATATTAGTAATGGCTGCTGCATTTGTAGCGTTAAGTGGATGCATACTTGTGCCGGCCGGACATCACCCTCACGGTCCAGGCAATAGCGAGAACGCACCAGGTCACAATAAGGCTTGCGGCGAAGGGCCAGGTAACAGCGGCTCGGCTCCAGGCCAAGTCAAAAAGAACTGCTACTAACTTGATCGTCAGCGGCAATATGCTATGAACGTGTAGTTTAAAACTTAAACAGTTTCTTTAGTTCTTCCGCCGCTTTTTCTTTAGCAGCATCTCCTGTCGATTTAGGCGCTTCCGCCGGAGCAGGGGCCGTATTAGTAGCCCCATCGGTTGTGGTCGGAGCGCTCGCTGGGTCTGCTGGTTTTTTCTTACCTAGCAGGCTCTCCAGTGCTTTAGCTTTATCACCGTCACCGAGCAGCTCTTTAACCGCAGTACCCTTTTCGCCGCCTACTTTATCCAGCAGGTTGGATTTAGCCATAGCCGCACCAATCGCGGCAAAGTCCATGCCGTATTTAGGTGCAGAGAAAGTGCCGGTGATTTTTACCGGGATGCTCAAACCGGCTAAAGAATCCAGATCAGCGCCGCCTTGGCCTTTCAATGATTTAACGATGGTAGGTTTAGCCAGATAATTGATGGTTTCATTGCCGATATCAATATCACCGCGGCTATCCCCTTTTGCCAGACGCAGAATGGGCGCCTTCATGTTCAGGTCTTCATTGTGGGCTACGCCGTTTTTAATATCGAAAGTTGCACTGAGTTCGCTGAAGTCTGTTTTTTTCTTCTCGTCCGCGCCTATGCTGCTTTTATTTTGAAACAGAGCTACCTTGGATTTCATGTCGCGCAGCGTGCCAGGAATATCAATTCCCTTGATGGCGCCATCAGCAAGGTTGACTGTAGATTTACCAGCTAGTGCTTTTTTAAGCGCGCTTACGGTGTTGCCGGTTGTGGTTACATCGACATTCAGGGTGCCTTTTCCTTCCAGCATGTCATTGTTGATTGCATCTACCAGCAACGGGCCTATTGATATGTTTTGCATGCTCTGTTTAAAAGTGATGCTGGGGGTACCGCGCGCATCCACTTTCAGCACGCCGTCCATACTGCCCTGATACAGGTTGGCAGCGAATGGAGATACCGTGGCAATACCATCTGCGGCTTTCAGGCCGATATTGACGTTCTGTGTTTTAACGTTAGCAAGTTTCAGCCAGCCGATTTTCGCTTCGCCGCTGGCATTAAGCTTTTTTAGTGCGCTCAGATCAATCGGGGTGTCGCCGGCACTCTTGGCGGCAGGCTGGTTGCTTTTGGTAATATATTTATCGGCATCCAGTTTATCGATGTTCAGGTTAAAGCTATAAATCGGGTCATGAAAACGTGTGATGCCGACATTTGCATTAATCTGGCTGTCATCTACTTTTGCGGCCAGCGGGTTCAGGCTCAGTTTCTGGCCATCTGCTTTTAAATCGATACGCACGTTTGAGGCTCTTGTTTTGCCGTACTTCAGGCTGCCGATACGCAGCGAGCCATCTGCATTCAGTGCCTTCAGGGCACTTAAATCCAGCGGTTTGTCATCGCCTTTGCTGCCAGCTTTGCTTTGGGTGCCGCTGCCACTAGCGCCGACATAACGGTCAGCATCAATCTGGTCGATGTCAATGTCAAAGGTATAAAGCGCTTTGGAATATTGGCTGATACCTAAGTTGCCTTTAATGTTGCTGTCATCCAGTTTCACATTTAGGCCGGATAAAGCCAGTTTTTCGCCATCGGCTTTCACATTCACATTGAGGCCGGATAAACGGTATTTGTCATAGATTAAATTGCCGATGTTGATCTTGCCATCCAGCAGGATATTTTTTAATGCAGATAAATCTGCAGGCTTGTTGCTGGCTGGTTCGGCTTTCTTGGACTTGCTACTGCCCAGTAGTTTATTTAAATCCAGCGTGTCAGCATTAATATTGAATTTGACGTTCGGCTTTTTAAAGCTGTTAACGGCAACATCGCCGTTGAGTTTGGTGGCATCGACATTCAGGTTGAATTTACTGTTCACTTGTTCCTGCTTTGCATCTGCATGCAAGCTGAGGGCAAACCCAACTTTTGCCGCTCCGTTAGGGATTGCCGGATCTTTAATGTCAACATTGCCGGCCAGTTTCGGCAGATCAAAAATCAGGTTCTCTAGGTTGCCCTGGAATGGAGATGAAAACTTGCCATCTATGGAGCGAGCGCCCTGCTTGCCGGAAATATCACCGCTGATACCGCTACTTTGCAGTGCTTTAGGTGAGCCTTTGATATCGGCTAATACCAGGTTCGCTTTTAAGGTGTCGCCGGCTTTGTCCTGCGTCAGGTTTACAGTGACTTTTTTACCGGTCACTTCGTCTTTTTTCGCGATCAATTCAGGCGCGTTTAAGTCCAGCGTGATTTTTGCACCACTGAACTGGCCATTTAGGGCGAGTTTGAGGCTATCAACCAAAAACTCGCGAGTTTCTGGTTTTGCGTCAACATCACCGCTGGCAGTGATAGTTACCGCTTTGCCGCCTAGCAAGTCACCGGTGATGTTGGCGTCCAGGCCTTTGGCAAAAAAGTGCTTGTTTTCCGGGTCAGCCAGGAAACTGCCTTTCACCTTTACATCAGCGGCAACGGCTGGCTGGTTGGCTTTAATGCTGAAGTCAGTGGTTAAATCAATCGGTTCTGCCAG
>Ga0255338_1002348_pt1 | contig 28413 bp, 35 predicted proteins | sample MeOH1_35cm_T4_19_FD_203715 | JGI IMG/M metagenome (GOLD analysis project Ga0255338, IMG submission 203715) | Sandy soil microbial communities from University of British Columbia, Vancouver, Canada - MeOH1_35cm_T4_195 | ecosystem: Engineered > Artificial ecosystem > Sand microcosm > Unclassified ...
CCCGCCGAAGCCTTCTTCGAAGACTGCATCGCGCACAATGCCCAGATTCCCGCAGGTGTTGCACTTGCTCCTTGAGACCGCCAAGCAAAGAGAAGGCGACCCGCAGTCTGGGTCCCTTCGCTGCGCTTCGGGCAACCTGCGCTGCGCCAGAAAAGCGGGGGTCCGCGCAAACTCGCCTGCGGCTCAAACAGCGCGCGGCCCTGATCCCGCTTTTCCGACACAGCACAGGCCCAGCCAGGACGGGTTGGGGGAAAAGACAAAAGACAAAAGCCACACCGATATTTCACTCCCTCCCCCGCTGGGGGAGGGTTGGGGTGGGGGTTGCCCCCGAACCCGAACCCGCATCCGTACCCGCACCCCACCCCCTTCTGTATGCGCCGAGGAGCGGAGGTCCGGACGGATCAGGGCTCGCGATTGTCTGAGCGAAGTGCAACGCAGCGAGTTCGAGCGAGACCCCGGCTGGACCGAGCACCGCAGGTTGCCCGTAGCGCAGCGAAGGGACCCAGACTGCGGGTCGCCTTTTGTTTGGTCACTTTATTTTGGCGAAGCAAAATAAAGTGACTAGCCGCCGGGCTACCCCCGGCCTGGTCGCCAAGGGCAAGGCAGCCAAACTAAAGCGAACTCAACCAACGCAGTTCCCTCCCCAGCGAAAAGCAGCACAATACGCCCATGACGCTGACTGAACTCAAATACATCGTCGCCGTGGCCCGGGAAAAGCATTTTGGCAAGGGCGCCGAGGCCTGCCATGTCTCGCAGCCGACGCTCAGCGTCGCCATCAAGAAGCTCGAGGAAGAGCTGCAGGTCAAGCTGTTTGAGCGCAACGCCAATGAAATTACCGTCACGCCGCTGGGTGAAGAGATCGTGCGCCAGGCGCAAAGCGTGCTGGAGCAGGCCGAGAACATCCGCGAAATTGCCAAGCGCGGCAAAGACCCGCTGGCTGGCGCCTTGCGGTTGGGGGTGATCTACACGATTGGCCCCTACCTGCTGCCCGACCTGGTGCGCCAGGCCATTGCCAAAACACCGCAAATGCCGCTGATGCTGCAGGAAAACTTCACCGTCAAACTGCTGGAGGAATTGCGCACCGGCGAGATTGACTGCGCGATCCTGGCCGAGCCGTTTCCGGACACCAACCTGGCGATTGCGCCGCTCTACGACGAGCCCTTCATGGCGGCTGTGCCCAGCGCCCACGCGCTGGCCGCGCGCATCAGCGTGTCTGCCGAAGAGCTCAAGAAGGAAACCATGCTGCTGCTGGGCAACGGGCACTGCTTTCGTGACCATGTGCTGGAGGTCTGTCCGGAGTTCGCGCGCTTTTCCAGCAGCACCGACGGCATCCGCAAGAGCTTTGAAGGCTCGTCGCTGGAAACCATCAAGCACATGGTGGCGGCCGGCATGGGCATCACGCTGGTGCCGCGCCTGGGCGTGCCCAAGGAAGCGCTGGTTGACGCGCCGGTGGCCAAAAAACCCGCCAAAGGCAAGGCCGCTGTGGCAGCGGCTGCCGCGCAGCCCAACTTCATCAAATACCTGCCGTTCGAAGGGCATGTGCCGAGCCGGCGCGTGGTGTTGGCCTGGCGCCGCAGTTTTACGCGCTACGAAGCAATTGCCGCGCTGCGCAATGCCATTTACGCCTGCGAACTGCCGGGTGTCACACGATTGTCCTGATGCAAAGATGAGCCTTTCCCAACCTGGAATTTCCCAAGCCGTGCCCACCGTCGGGCGCTACGCTTTTTTCTCCATCACGGCCCCGGCTGCCGCGAAGCCGGCGGCGCTGCGCCAAAGCCTGCAGCGGCTCGCCCCACTGGCGGACGGCCAGGCCGTCGTGGCGGCCATCGGTGCCCGGCTGGTTACGGCCCTGGGCGCGACAGTCCCCGGCCTGCGCGACTTTCCGGCGCTCTCGGGCGGGGGTATTGAGCTTCCGGTCACGCCCGCCGCGCTGTGCCTGTGGCTGCGCGGTAGCGACCAGGGCGACCTGGTATTGTTGACGAGGCGACTGGAAAAAGCGCTGGCCCCGGCCTTTCACCTGGATCGCGTGATCGAGTCCTTTCGCCATGGCCAAGGGCCAACGGGTCACGGCCGGGACCTCACGGGCTACGAAGACGGCACCGAGAACCCCGAGGGCGAGGCGGCCGAGGCAGCCGCCTTCGTGCAGGGGCAGGGGCCAGGCCTTGACGGATCGAGTTTCGTCGCCATCCAGCAGTGGCTGCATGACTTTGATGCATTTGAAGCCATGAGCCCGCCCGAGCAGGACAACACCATAGGCCGGCGGCGCAGCGACAACGAAGAACTGGAGGACGCGCCCGAATCGTCCCACGTCAAACGCACTGCCCAGGAAAGCTTTCAACCCGAGGCTTTTGTGCTGCGCCGCTCCATGCCGTGGGCTCTGCATGCGCCGGGCGGCAGCAAGGCGGGTCTGGTGTTTGTGGCGTTTGGCTGCTCGTTTGATGCGTTTGAAGCACAGATGCGCCGCATGGTGGGGCTGGACGATGGCATTGTCGATGCGATGTTCCGTATCTCCAGGCCGGTCAGCGGCGCCTACCTGTGGTGTCCGCCGATGCATGCCGGCCGGCTCGATTTGCGGCTGCTCGGGCTGTGATGCTGCGCCGCAAACTGGATCTCTACCTTGCGCTGATCCGCTGGAACCGTCCGGCGGGCTGGCTGCTGCTGCTCTGGCCCACCTTGTCCGCGCTGTGGGTGGCTTCGCACGGCTTTCCGGGCTGGCACTTGCTGACGGTGTTCACGCTGGGCACCATCCTGATGCGCAGCGCGGGCTGCTGCGTCAATGATGTAGCCGACCGGGACTTTGACCGGCACGTCAAGCGCACGGCCCAGCGGCCGGTCACCAGCGGCGCGGTCTCGGTGAAAGAGGCGCTGTGGCTGGGTGCCGTGCTGGCCCTGCTGGCGTTTGGCCTGGTGCTGACCACCAACGTTGTCACCATCGCCTGGTCGTTTGCCGCGCTGGCCGTCACGTTGGTGTACCCGTTTGCCAAGCGTTTTGTGTCCATGCCGCAGGCGGTGCTGGGCGTGGCGTTCAGTTTTGGCATTCCGATGGCGTTTGCCGCCGTGCAGTCGCGCGTGCCGCTGCTGGCCTGGCTGCTGCTGCTGGGTAACCTGTTCTGGGTGATTGCCTACGACACCGAATACGCCATGGTGGACCGCGACGACGACCTGAAGATAGGCATGAAAACCTCGGCCATCACGCTGGGACGGTTCGATGTGGCGGGGGTCATGCTCAGCTACCTGCTGTATCTGTCGGTGTGGGCTCTGGCGCTTTCAGACATGGCTCGACCAGCTATCTATTTGGTCGCGATTGGGGTGGCAGGGCTGCAGGCGCTCTGGCATGGCTGGCTGATCCGCAAACGCGAGCGCGACGATTGCTTCAAGGCGTTTCGCCTGAACCACTGGCTGGGCTTCACGGTCTTTGCCGGCATTGCCCTGTCTTATCTGGCGGCTTGAGTCCGGGCTGACCGGCCTGCATTGAAAAAGAAAAGCCCGCGCGCGGCGGGCTGTTCATGATTTTCGACTGACTTGTCCGGGGGGCCCGGACCGCCAGCGGCTGTGCCGCTGGCTCAGATCGCTTTTTTGGCCGATTTGGCTTTGGCCTTGCGCTTGGTTTTGGCCTTGCTTTTTTTCTTGACGGTGGCCTTCGCCTTGGGCGGGGTCGCCTTGTCGCTGGGTGCTGCGGCAGGTGCCGTTGCGGGGGCGGCTACGGGCGCGCCGGTTTGTGCGGAGGCCTGCGTGGACACAGCAGCCAGGGGCAGGGCCAGTACGGCGGCGCTGGCGAGGATGGACAGTAATTTTTTCATGGTGACTTCCGGATGTTAGAAAAATTTTGTGAACGCATCCTGCCCGGACCACGGCCCTTGCGGGGTTGAACGGCGGTGCATGCGTCGTCTCTCAACGTTCGCGGGTGTTGCAGGGTTGACGCCGCCTGCACTTGAGTCGACATTTCATCCGCTTCGGCGAAGGCCTTACCCCGCCTTACCCCCGGCATCAGGCGGCACCAAACTCATCACCCAATTCGCCCGCACGTTGCCGGGCGGCCTGGATGGCCTGGATGAACTGCTGCTTGATGCCTGCCTGTTCCATCGCGGTGAGGGCGGCATAGGTGGTGCCGCCCTTGGAGGTGACGCGGGCGCGCAGGACTTCGGGCGGCTCGTCCGAGGCGTGGGCCAGCGCCGAAGCGCCGACAAAGGTGCCCACGGCCAGCTGGCGGGCCTGTGCGCCGTCCAGGCCCATGTCCAGGCCGGCCTGGATCATGGCTTCGAGGAAGTAAAACACATAGGCCGGTCCGGAGCCGGAGAGCGCGGTCACGGCATCCAGCTGGACCTCGTCGTTCAGCCACAAATACTCGCCCGTGGTCTGGATCACGCGCTCGACGGCCGTGCGGTCCGCGGCGGTGGCGGCGGGGCGGGCAAACAGCGCCGTCATGCCCTTGCCCACCAGTGCCGGCGTGTTGGGCATGGAGCGCACCACGCGCTCGGTGCCCAGCCACTGCGCAATGCTGTCCGAGCGGATGCCGGCGGCCACGCTCAGGTGCAGCGCGGCCTGGGTGTGGGCACGGGTTTGCGCGGCCGCCTCCCTGAAGGTCTGGGGCTTGACGGCCCAGACCACCAGGCCGGCGCTCTTCAGCCCGGCGCCAGGCGCTTCGCTGACCGAGACGCCAAACTGCTCGACCAGCCTGGCCCGCTGCTCGGCAAAAGGTTCGACCACCTGGATCTTCCCGGCGGGAAGACCTTGCCTGAGCAGGCCGCCAATGATGGCGCTGGCCATGTTGCCGCCGCCAATGAAGGCGATGTGTTCGTTGTTGCCGGGGTGGTGGGTGCTCATGTTCGTGTCGCTCGCTTTAGTCCGGCGGCGTTGAAGTTTCCGCCCGAAAACTGATTGTCGCCGACCCGGCAGGCGCGGGCTTACGGAAGCACCGTCTGCCGGACGGCATGCTCCCATTGTTCCATCAGCGCCGCCGCGCGGTCGGCGCCCAGCGCCGGCAAAAACGTCCGCTCTGCGCGCCACATGCCGGACAGCTCGTCCGTGCTGCGGTACACCCCGCTGGAAAGGCCGGCCAGGTAAGCCGCGCCCAGGGCGGTGGTTTCAATCACCGCCGGTCGCAGCACCGGAATGCCCAGCAGGTCGGCCTGGAACTGCATCAGCAAATCATTGGCGCAGGCCCCACCGTCAACGCGCAGCTCGGCCAAGGGCGCCGCACCGCTGCTCACCGCATCCCGGCTCATGGCCTGCAGCAGGGCGGCACTCTGGTAGGCAATGCTTTCCAGCGCGGCACGCGCAATATGGGCCACCGTCGTGCCGCGGGTCAGCCCGGTGATGGCGCCGCGGGCGTCCGGCTTCCAGTAGGGGGCCCCCAGGCCGGTGAAGGCCGGCACCATCATGACGCCGCCGGAGTCGGGCACGCTTTGCGCGAGCGCCTGCACTTCTGCGCTGCCCTTGATGGCGTGCAGGCCGTCGCGCAGCCACTGCACCACCGCACCGCCGACAAAGACGCTGCCCTCCATGGCAAATTCAGGGTGCGCCGTGGTTTGCGCGGCACTGGTGGTGAGCAGGCCGTTGCGGGAGGTCTGGAAGTGTCTGCCGGTGTGCATCAGCATGAAGCAGCCTGTGCCATAGGTGTTCTTGGCCATCCCCGCGGTGAAGCAGGCCTGCCCGAACAGCGCGCTCTGCTGGTCGCCGGCAACGCTGCCAATCGCCACCGCGTGGCCCAGCAGCTCGGGCCGGGTTTCGCCGTAATGGGCGCTGGAGGGCAGCACCTGGGGCATGAGCGAAGCGGGAATACCCAGCAGGTCCAGCAGCTCGGCGTCCCATTGGTTGCTGTGCACATTGAACAGCATGGTGCGCGAGGCATTGCTCACGTCGGTGGCGTGCAGCGCCCCGCCCGTCAGTTGCCACATCAGCCAGCTGTCGATGGTGCCAAAGGCCAGCTCGCCGCGGTCGGCCTGCGCGCGCGCGCCGGGCACGTGGTCGAGCAGCCACTTGAGCTTGGTGCCGGAAAAATAGGCATCAATCAACAAGCCGGTTTTAGCCTGGATCAGCGCCTCCTGGCCCTGCTCGCGCAGCTGCGCGCAGGTGGCTTCGGCACGCCGGTCCTGCCAGACGATGGCGTGATGGATGGGTTGGCCGGTCGCGCGGCTCCACACCACCGTGGTTTCGCGCTGGTTGGTGATGCCCAGGGCGCGAATGTCGCTCGCTTTTAGTCCCGCTTGGCTGAGCGCTTCGCGCGCTGTGGCCAGCTGCGTGCGCCAGATTTCCATCGGGTCATGTTCGACCCAGCCTGGTTTGGGATAGATCTGGGGCAGCTCCTGCTGGGCTTGGGCCACGATGTGGCCCAGCTCGTCAAACACAATGCTGCGGGAACTGGAGGTGCCCTGGTCGAGGGCAAGCAGGTAAGTCATGGCGCTTCCATGTGGGGGCGTTTGGGCGGCAGTGCCGGGGCTCAGGGGTGGGCTATTTCACAGCTGACGTCGGCGTCTTCCAGCAAGGCGGGAAAAGGCTCGGGCGGCGGCATGTCGGTGAACAGGCGGTCAATTTGCGACAGTCGGGCCAGCTCGACCATGGCAGGGCGGTTGAACTTGCTGCTGTCGGCGGCCAGCCAGATCTCGCGGGCGTGCTCAATGATGGTCTGCGCCACCTTGACCTCCCGGTAGTCAAAGTCGCGCAGGGAGCCGTCGGGCTCGATCCCCGAAATGCCGATGATGGCGATGTCCACCCGGAACTGGCGCATGAAATCGACGGCTGCTTCGCCCACAATGCCGCGGTCGCGCGCGCGCACCACGCCGCCGGCCACGATGACCTCGCAGTCGGGGTTGTCACACAAAATCTCCGCCACATTCAGGTTGTTGGTGATGACCCGCAGTCCCTTGTGATGCAGCAGTGCCTTGGCAACGGCCTCGGTCGTGGTGCCGATGTTGAGGATCAGCGAGCAGTCGTTGGGCACACGCTGGGCTACGGCACGGGCAATGCGCGCCTTTCCTTCTGCGCTGAGATTTTTGCGTTGCTGGTGCGCAATGTTTTCTATGGTGGAGCTGGGCACCCGCACGCCGCCATGAAAGCGTGCCAGCAAACCGGCATCCGCCAGGCGCTGCACATCGCGCCGCACGGTCTGCAGGGTGACGCCCAGCGTGTCGGCGAGTTGTTCAACAGAAGCCGCGCCATGGGCGCGCACGAAGTCAAGAAGCTTGATTTGCCGGGGATTGGAGTTCACAAGAGTACGCATGACAAGAGGTTTTCACACTCTATATCGAAACAAAAGGAAAAGACTAAGGGAAAACTATTAGATAAAACAATCAAAAGAGAACAACAATAGAACGAATTCGAACATTGACTTTTGAGATATTTGACAAAACCATGCAGGGTGCCGCTGTGTTGTTCGCCATTTCACTTTTTCAGGGCGCGGCGCTCGTTGCCGCCGATTGGCAGGGCGTGACCAGTGTGTCGGTTCGCCAAGCCCAAGTTCCATTGCTTTGAAGGGTTTCACCATGAACGTTATGAAGGATTCCACTATGAAAATTCGTGTTTCCAGGAATGGCTTGGCCGCTATGGTGGCGGCCGTGGTTGCGCTGCCTGTGTCGGTATGCGCTGCAGACATCCGTGTGATGTGTTACCAGGATGGCAACGAGTGCGACGTCACGGCCGCACTGGCAAAGCGTTTTGAGGCTCAAAACGCCGGCACCAAGGTGATCCTTGACGTCGTCCCGTTCAAGACGATTCTGGAGCAGCTACCGGTGCAACTGGCTGCGGGACAGGGCCCGGACATTGCACGCATCACCGACCTGGGCGGGCTGTCGAAGTACTACCTGGACATCAGCCCCTACGTGAAGGACCGCAAATACTGGGAGGCGAACTTCGGTGCCACCTTGCCCTGGCTGCGGCCCAGCGCCAGCGACAAGGGTATCTACGGCTTCATGTCGCAGTTGACGATGACCGGTCCGTTTGTCAACAAGACGCTGTTCGAACAAGCCAAGATTGCCATGCCCGGGCCAAAGGCGACCTGGGAAGAGTGGGTCGACGCGACACGCAAGGTGGCCAAGGCCACGCAGACGCCGGCCGCCATGGCCTGGGACCGCTCGGGCCACCGCTTCGCAGGCCCGGCCATCAGCTACGGCGCCAGGATATTCGACGCCAAAGGCAACCTGGTGTTGGACGACGGTTACAAGACCACCGTGCGCAAGTTCGTCGACTGGCACAAGGACGGCACCATGCTGAAGGACGCGTGGGGCGGCTCGGGCGGCTCCAGCTATGCCGATACCGTAGGTGAGTTCAAGAATGGCCGTCTGGTGATGATCCTGTCGGGTTCCTGGCAGATCAACCGCATGCAAAAGGAAATCGGCAACGCGTTCGACTGGGTCGCCGTGCCGAATCCGTGCGGCCCGGCTGCCTGCACCGGCATGCCCGGCGGTGCCGCCTGGGCGGCGCTGAAGACGACCAAATCGCCGAAGGAAGTGGGCCAGTTCCTCGACTTCATGGCGCAAGAAGCCAACGTCGCCGAATTCGCCTCCAAGACCAACAATATCCCGGCCCACGCTGGCGTGGCCAGGAAGGGCGTGAGCTACCCGAGCGCCGGTCCCGCGGCCCAGGCCGCACTCGGCGTGTTCACCAGCGGCACCGCGACCTTGGCGCCGCCTGCCTACGCGCTGCAGGGCTACAAGTACAACCGCGCCCTGATGCTGCCGACCGTGACCCGTGTCACGCAGGCCATCGTTGGCGAGATCAGCGTGGACGAAGCGGTGACCAAGATCAGCGCCGACATGACAGAAGCGGTCAAGCAGGCGGGGAAATAACAGGAAGACAGGTCCGGCGGGCGTGAGCCCGCTGGCTTGATGGAGCGTCGGTATGTCGGTGTTTTCGCGCCTTCTGGGCTTTTGCTTCAACCTGTTCGAACCGGTGTTCCGGCTCGGCCAGAAGTGGCTCGGTGCCTCGCGCATCGGCTGGCTCTTTGTCGGGCCGAACCTGCTGGTGATCGGCCTGTTCACGCTCCTGCCGATCGTGATCAATCTGGCGTATGCGGTGACTGGCGGTGTGAACCTGTTGCCCACGCAGCGGCCCTTCACCGGGATGGAGAACTTCGTCACCCTGCTGGAGTGCCGCGATTACACGGACCTGCAGAGCTGCCGCACGGACATCTTCCTGCGCTCGATCTTCAGCACGGTCAAGTTCAGCCTGATCCAGGTCGTGCTGATGCTGTTCTTCTCATTGGTCACGGCCCTGGTGCTGAACCGCAAGATCATCGGACGCGGCTTCTGGCGCGGCGTGTTCTTCTACCCCGTGCTGCTGTCGCCGGTGGTGGTGGCGCTGATCTGGAAATGGCTGCTGCAAAGCCAGGGCGTGCTCAACGCCGGCCTGGTGGGCATGGGCGCCGAGCCCATCAACTGGCTGCTGGACAGGCACTGGGCCTTCTTCTGGGTGGTGGTGGTGTCCATCTGGGCCCACATGGGGTTCTACACCCTGATCCTGCTGGCGGGCTTGCAGGCCATCCCGAAAGACGTGTATGAGGCCGCCGAGATGGATGCCGCACCGCCGTGGCGCGTGTTGTCGCGCATCACGCTGCCGCTGCTCATGCCCAACCTGATCGTGGTGCTGGTGCTGCTGATGATCCGCGCGGTGCAGATCTTCGACGAGGTGTTCGTGCTCACTGGTGGCGGCCCGGGGTCGGCCACCACCTTCATCGTGCAGTACATCTACCAGACCGGTTTTGCCGAGCAGATCCACTTGTACGGTCTGGCCGCAGCCGCCTCGTTGATCCTCGCTGTCGGCCTCATGGCGCTGACGCTGGCGCAGTTGCGGCTGTCCAGGGCCGGTGAAGCCGGAAAAGCCAAGAAATAAGGACCGAGCGATGGCGAATTTCCTCACCCGTACCCGCGGCCGCAGCCGCTTGCACTGGACCGACTGGGTTTCCTACGGCTATCTTCTGCTCGGGCTGGTGGTCATGTTCGGGCCGGTGCTCTGGCTCGTCATGTCGTCCTTCAAGACCGAAAGCGCGCTGAGCCAGTTTCCTCCCAGCTTCCTGCCCTACAGCCAGAAGACGGCGGTGGTGCCGGGCCACGACCAACCCTTGCCGCTGTACCAGATCAAGGACGAGCAAGGTCGGACGCGCGAGCTGGCTCAGGTACGCCGCATCGGCATCGTCGCCACCATGGTGGATCCGCAGCAGCCGCAAGCCGAGGTCCGCGTCAACATTAATGAGCGCAAGCCGGTGAACGAACTCAGGTTCGCCGGCGGCAACTACACCGAGCTGTTCGGCAAGTTCGCCTTCGGCACCTACTTGTGGAACAGCGTGTTCATCACCGTGGTCGCCACCCTCATCACGCTGCTGATCAACTCCATGGCGGCGTTCGCTTTGTCCAAGTACCGGTTCACCGGGCAGAAGACCGTGTTCCTGCTCATCATCGCGACCTTGATGGTCCCGCCCACCATCATCCTGGTGCCGGCATTCCTGGTGATCTCCAGCATGGGCTTGCTGAACAACCTGTGGGGCGTGATCCTGCCCGCGGTCGCCACGCCCACCGGCGTGTTCCTGCTGCGCCAGTACATGCTGACGATTCCCGACGAGCTGCTCGAGGCCGCGCGCATGGACAATGCCAGCGAATGGCGCATCTACTGGAAGATCGTCCTGCCGCTGGCTGCGCCCGCCATGGCGGTGCTGGCCATCTTCTCGTTCATGTGGCGCTGGAACGACTTCCTGTGGCCGCTGATCGTGCTGTCCAAGTCGGAAAACTTCACGCTGCAACTGGCACTCAATGCCTTTCAGGGCGAACTCAATACCCAATGGCACTACCTGCTGGCCATGACGGTCATCACCCTGATTCCGATCACCCTGGTCTTCACCTTCCTGCAGAAGTACATCGCTACCGGTATCGCCAGCGCCGGCGTCAAGTAAGTAACTGCCTGACATCAACACGGGAACACCTTCGTGGCAACTCTCCAGCTCTCCAACATCATCAAGACCTTTGACAAGATCACGACCATCCATGGCGTGGACCTCACGGTTTCCAGTGGTGAATTCGTCGTCTTCGTCGGCCCCTCGGGCTGCGGTAAATCCACGCTGCTGCGCATCATCTCCGGGCTGGAGCCCGCCACCAGTGGCGAAATCCGCATCGACGGCCAGCGCGTCAACGAGGTCCCCGCTGCGCACCGGGGCTGCTCCATGGTGTTCCAGTCGTACGCGCTGTACCCGCACATGAGCGTCTACGACAACATGGCATTTGGCCTCGAAAACCTGGGCGTGGCCAAGTCGGTCATCGAGGCCAAGGTCCAGGCGGCCGCCAGGATGCTGCAGCTCGAGCAGCTGCTGCAGCGCAAGCCGACGCAGCTTTCTGGCGGGCAGCGCCAGCGCGTGGCCATCGGCCGATCGATCGTGCGCGAGCCCAAGCTGTTTCTGTTCGACGAGCCGCTGTCCAACCTCGATGCCGAACTGCGCGTGTCGATGCGCTCGGAGATCCGTGACCTGCATGCCCGCCTGGGTGCCACCATGATCTATGTGACGCACGACCAGGTCGAGGCCATGACCATGGCCGACAAGATTGTGGTGCTGCGCGCCGGCCGCATTGAGCAGATAGGCTCGCCGCTGGAGCTGTACAACCGGCCCTGCAACCAGTTCGTGGCCGGCTTCATCGGCAGCCCGCGCATGAACTTCGTGCCTGCGGCCCAAGTGCCGGGGGCCAAGCCTGGCGCCCACACGGTAGGTATCCGGCCCGAACACGCACAACTGATCGACCATGGGCCGCTGCAGATGACGGTGTCGCAGGTCGAGCAGCTCGGCAGCACCAGCATCCTGCACGGCCACGTGGTGCCCGATGCGCCCTTCGAGGTGATCCTGAGCGGCCAGACGGCGATCCGGCGCGGCGACACCGTGAAGGTGAGCGCGCCACCCGAACACCTGCACTACTTTGACAAGAACGGCCTGCGCCTGTAGGCCAAACCCTGCCTGACATACCCGGTCATGGGCAAATCATTCAATAGGAGAAACCAATGAAGACATTCGGGCGCGCCCGCGTATCCCGGGCGCACGAACACGGAGTCGATCTGTCGATCGAAGGCGGCGCTGGCTTCAGCATTCAGGTGCTGGAATCCGCCATGGTTCGCGTGCGCTACCAACAGGCGTCCGGCTACCGGGAGCCGCGCACATGGGCCATCGCGCCGCGCGCCGGCGAGGACGTCGCATGGTCCGGGCGCCAGCGCCATGATCTCGGCGGATTCAGTTGCCCAGGCGCAAAAGTGATCGAGCAGCCCGGACAGGTGACCCTGCGTACCAGCGCCCTCTCGGTGACGGTGAAGGACGATCCGCTGACCTTGTCGTGGCAGGACAGCCAGGGACGCGTGCTCTTCAGCGACCGGGCGACCTCGTCGTATTTCGCGAGCCAGCGCACCGGCGCCATCCGGCACTATTTGCAGCGCGATCGCGCCGAGCGTTACTACGGACTGGGTGACAAGACCGGGCCACTCGACCTGCATGGCAGGCGCCTGCGCACGCTGGCGCTGGACTCTCTGGGCTATGACCCGAAACACGGTGATCCGCTGTACAAACACTGGCCATTTGTGCTGACCCGTGCCCCCGGCGGCCAGTGGTGGGGCATTTATTACGACACCTTGTCGGCGTGCACATTTGACCTGGGCTGCGAACACGACAACTACCACGACTTGTTCCGCTATGTCGAAATCGATGATGGCGACCTGGACTACTACGTCATGGTGGGGGACACCCCCGGCGAGGTGATCGCACAGTTTGTGCGCTTGATCGGTGGCACCCATTTGCCGCCGCGCTGGTCGCTGGGGTTTGCCCAAACGGCGATGGGGTTGACCGATGCGAGCGACGCGCAAAAGCAGCTCGATGCCTTCATCACGCGCATAGAGGCCGAGGGCATCGCGTGTTCGTCGTTCCATTACGGCTCGGGCTACTCGTCGCGCGGAAAGCGCCGTTATGTGTTCACCTGGAATACCGACAAGTTCCCGGACCCGAAGACGCTGAACGCCAGGTTCCATGAGGCCGGCATGCATGTGGTGGCCAACATCAAGCCCTGCCTGCTCGATGACCACCCTGCCTATGGCGAGGTGCGTGCGCAGGGCGGCTTTATCCACGACGCCCAAAGCGGACAACCCGTGGTGGAGCAATTCTGGGACGGCGTCGGCGCCCACCTCGACTTCACCCATCCCTCGGCCGTGGCCTGGTGGCAAAAAAACCTGCAGGAGCAGGTGCTCGACTACGGCATCGATACCGGCTGGAACGACAACAACGAATACGCCATCATGGACGATGGCGCAGCGTGCCACGGCTTTGGCCAAGCCATCGCTATGCACCGCGCGCGTCCCCTGCATCCCTTGCTGATGACGCGGGCAACCTTTGAGGCGCAGGCTGCGCACCGCCCCGACGCAGAGGTCTTCACCGTCACGCGCGGCGGCTCTCCGGGGATCCAGCGCTACGCGCAAACCTGGACCGGCGACAACACCACCAGTTGGGAAACAATGCGCTGGAACATCCGCACCGGCCTGCAAATGTCCCTGTCGGGCATGTTCAACATCGGCCATGACGTCGGCGGCTTCGCGGGCCCGACACCGGACCCTGAACTGTTTTTGCGCTGGGTGCAGGCGTGTAGCCTGAACCCGCGCATGGTGATGAACTCGTGGAAGGCGGACGGCACCGTCAACGTGCCCTGGCTGCACCCGGCGGTGACGGCTGATGTGGCTGCAGCGATCCGGCTGCGCTACACCCTGATGCCGTATTTGTGGTCTCTCTTCGAGCGCGCCCATAGCCTGCACCAACCCATCATTCGCCCGACCTTTTATGACTTTCCGGACGACGCGCAATGTTTTGCCGACAGCGACGACTTCATGCTCGGCGACGCACTGCTGGTCGCTCCAGTCGTGCACGCCGGCGCCACGTCACGCAGTGTCTACCTGCCCAAAGGTCCCGAGGCGTGGTTTGACTTTCATACCGGCGCACGCCTGGAGGCCGGCCAGGTGCACACGGTCGCGGCGCCGCTGTCCACACTGCCCTTGTTTGCCCGTTTCGGTGCGTCGATTCCGGTCGCGGCCGGCGTCGCAGGCCGCCATCACCACGACGACCCGGTGAGTGGCGTGCGGAGTTTTTCGGGCTAGGGAAGCGCTGCAAAACCCACTGCGGAAAATGAGGCCCATTTCACCTGAATCCACGCCGCTGCCGACGCGGCGCCATGACCTGATCGCCCGGCTGGCCCGGCCCTGTCAGTACGACATCGCCATCGTCGGCGGCGGCGCCACCGGCCTGGGCGTGGCGCTCGATGCAGCGGCGCGCGGGTTCTCTGTCGTGCTGGTGGAATCGCACGACTTTGCCAAAGGCACCTCGTCCCGGGCTACCAAGCTGGTGCATGGTGGGGTGCGCTATCTGGCGCAAGGCAATATTTCATTGGTGCGCGAGGCCTTGCACGAGCGCGCCACGCTGCTGGCCAATGCGCCGCATCTGGCGCAGCCACTGGCTTTCGTCATGCCTTCTTACAAGTTTTGGGAAGCGCCTTTTTATGGTGTGGGCCTGAAGATGTATGACGCCCTGGCCGGCAAGGCCGGACTGGGGCCAACGGAATTTTTGAGCCGAACCGAAACGCTGGGTTACCTCCCCACGGTCCGGCCGCAGGGACCCAATGGACGCCTGAGGGGCGGCGTCAAGTACTGGGACGGCCAGTTTGACGATGCGCGCCTGGCCCTGGCGCTGGCCCGCACCGCGGCCCGCCAGGGCGCGCTGCTGGTTAACTACTGTGCCGCCACGGGGTTGATTCATGAGAACGGCAAACTGGTGGGCCTTCACGCGCAGGACCAGGAAACAGGCCGCCTATTTAAGATCAAGGCCAAATGCGTGGTGAATGCGACGGGGGTCTGGGTCGACGAGCTGCGCCTGCAGGACGGGCAGGCGACAGGCCGCGAAGCCCAAGCCATGGTCGCACCCAGCCAAGGCGTGCACATCGTGGTGGACCGGTCATTTTTACCGTCCGATCACGCGCTGTTGATTCCCAAAACGGCTGACGGCCGGGTGCTGTTTGCCGTGCCCTGGCTGGGTAAAACCATTCTGGGGACCACCGATACGCCGCGGCATGATCTGGCCCGTGAGCCGCTACCGTTCAAGGAAGAGGTCGATTTCATCCTGCGCGAATCGGCGCGCTACCTCAGCCGCGCGCCTGGCCCGTCCGACGTCAAAAGCATCTGGGTCGGCCTGCGCCCCCTGGTCAAGGTGTCTGATGACCATGCGGAGAGAACCCAGGCCCTGTCGCGTGAACACACGGTGCGGGTCAGCAGCAGCGGTCTGGTCACGGTGACTGGGGGCAAGTGGACCACTTACCGGGCCATGGCTGAGGATGTGCTGGACACATGCTTCGGCGCGGGCCTGCTCCCGAGGCGTGCGGGTATGGCGACCGCACACCTTAAGTTAGTGGGCGCTCAGGATGGCAGCTATAAAATCAGCGATGCGCCGGGCGTTCACTTGTACGGAAGTGAAGCCGTTGCCGTGCAGGGCCTGCCGGGCGCCGACCATGAGCTGGGAGGGGGGCTAACGGAAGCCATGGTGCGGTTTGCAGCCCGTTACGAGTACGCGCGTTGCGTGGAAGACGTGTTGGCTCGTCGCTCCCGCCTGCTGTTTCTGGACGCGGCCCTGGCCCGGTCCCTGGCGCCCGAGGTGGCGGCACTGCTTCTGCGGGAAAATGAGGTCGATCCTCAGTTGGAGGCATTTCAGGCGCTTTGTGGCCAGTACCTCAGCTTGCCAGCTTGAACGGCCTGAACGGCCTGAAGCCGGGGCGGAGCTTCGGTGAGCCGGTCACCACCACCCGCGCAACTCAGTCCTGATGCAGCTTTCTTATTAGAGAGCTGTCAATTTCCGTGAATAGTGGGCCAGGACGCGATTTGGCCATGAATCTCGTCACCGGGCCTGCGTGAACTCTGGCGCAGCGGGGGCTTTCCGACCGCGTCCCCACGGGGTTGCCGGCCCCGGCGGGTGGCTCTTGCTGTATTTATGGGATTATTTTCACAAGAGGCAGTTGACACTGCTTCGGGATTTGGCCATAATCGTGGGCTTCGCTATGAAAAAGGCGAAGAATTCTGCCCAGCGGAAGCATTGCAAGTGGTTTGTGATGTGGACGACGGGCCCAAGACTGACTGGGCTGTGGCTTGCAAGATCCGAGGATCGTGCAATGCGGCTTTCTGGTGCAAGTTGGGACTAAATTTAAATGATTCAAACGCAATCCAAACTCGATGTTGCTGACAACACGGGTGCTAAATCCGTGATGTGCATCAAGGTGCTGGGCGGATCCAAGCGCCGGTACGCCAGCGTTGGTGATGTCATCAAGGTGAGCATCAAAGAAGCCGCTCCCCGTGGCCGCGTCAAAAAAGGCGAGGTTTACAGTGCTGTGGTCGTTCGCACCGCCAAGGGCATTCGCCGCGGCGATGGTTCGCTCGTCAAATTCGATGGCAACGCGGCAGTGTTGCTTAACGCCAAGCTGGAGCCTATCGGCACCCGCATCTTCGGACCAGTGACGCGCGAACTGCGCACTGAGAAGTTCATGAAGATCGTGTCCCTGGCTCCTGAAGTTCTGTAAGGACGCCCCCATGAACAAGATTCGCAAAGGCGACGAAGTCATCGTGATCGCAGGTCGCGATAAAGGCAAGCGCGGCACGGTTTCGCTGCGCAAGGACGACAGCCATGTGCTGGTGGACGGGATCAACCTGGTGAAAAAACACACCAAGCCCAACCCCCTCAAGGGCGCGACCGGCGGCATCGTCGAGAAAAGCATGCCGATTCACCAGTCCAACGTGGCCATTTTCAATGCCGCAACGGGCAAGGCGGATCGGGTTGGCATCAAGTTGTTGGCAGACGGCAAAAAAGTGCGCGTCTTCAAGTCCAGCGGCGACGAAATTAAGGCTGCATAAACATGGCACGCTTGCAAGATCAATACCGCGAAAAAATCGCGCCCGGCCTGATTGAAAAATTCGGCTACACCTCGCCCATGCAGGTTCCGCGCATCACCAAGATCACGCTCAACATGGGTGTGAGCGAGGCTGTTGCAGACAAGAAGGTCATGGACAACGCTGTGAGCGACATGACCAAGATTGCCGGCCAGAAGCCTGTTGTGACCAAGGCCAAGAAGGCTATCGCCGGTTTCAAGATCCGCGAAGACCTGCCCATTGGTTGCATGGTGACGCTGCGCGGCGTGCAGATGTATGAGTTCCTCGATCGTTTCGTGACCGTGGCCCTGCCGCGCGTCCGTGACTTCCGTGGTATTTCTGGTCGTGCCTTTGATGGCCGCGGAAATTACAACATCGGCGTGAAAGAGCAGATTATTTTCCCTGAAATTGAGTACGACAAGGTCGACGCCCTGCGCGGTCTCAATATCAGCATCACCACAACGGCCAAGACCGACGAAGAGTGCAAGGCACTTCTCGCCGCCTTCCGTTTTCCGTTCAAGAACTGAGGCGGGACATGGCAAAACAAGCTTTACTGCAACGTGAACTGAAGCGCGAGAAACTCGCGGCCAAGTTCGCCAAAAAATACGCTGAACTTAAAGCGACTTCCAATGACTTCAAGCGCACCGATGACGAGCGCGCCTTGGCCCGTCTTGAGTTGCAAAAGTTGCCCCGCAACGCCAATCCGACTCGCCAGCGTAACCGCTGTGCGATCACGGGTCGCCCACGCGGTACGTTCCGTCAATTCGGTCTGGCGCGCGCCAAGATCCGTGAATTGGCTTTTGCTGGTGATATCCCTGGTATCACCAAGGCAAGCTGGTAAGCAATAGGAGAACCGCAAATGAGTATGAGTGATCCTATCGCCGACATGCTGACGCGCATCCGGAATGCACAAATGGTTGAAAAAGCCGTTGTGCTGGTGCCGTCGTCAAAAGTCAAGGTTGCCATCGCGCAGGTGTTGAAGGACGAGGGCTATATCGATGGCTTCTCCGTCAAGACCGACGAAGGCAAATCCCAACTGGAAATCGCCCTGAAGTATTACGCAGGCCGCCCCGTGATTGAGCGCATCGAGCGCGTCAGCCGCCCGGGCCTGCGTGTCTACAAAGGTCATGGCGCCATTCCCCAGGTCATGAATGGCCTTGGTGTGGCAATTGTCACGACGCCCCAGGGTGTCATGACGGATCGCAAGGCACGCGCTACCGGCATCGGTGGCGAAGTGCTCTGCTACGTGGCCTAACGGCGGCATTGAGGAGAAACTGAAATGTCTCGTGTAGGAAAAATGCCGGTTACCGTACCTCAGGGTGTGGACGTGGCAATCAAAGACGACCAGATTAACGTCAAAGGCGCCCTCGGTGCCCTGGCGCTGACGCAAAATGCGCTTGTCACCATCAAGAATGATGCCGGCAAGCTGACGTTTGCGCCTGCCAATGATTCGCGTGAAGCCAATGCCATGAGCGGCACGATGCGCCAGCTCGTGAACAACATGGTGACGGGCGTCACCAAGGGTTTCGAGAAGAAGCTCAGCCTGATCGGCGTGGGTTACAAAGCCCAGGCGCAAGGCGCCAAGCTGAACCTCACCGTGGGTTACTCGCATCCTGTGATCATGGACATGCCTGCTGGCATTACCGTCGCAACCCCAACGCCCACCGAAGTGGTGATCAAGGGTTCTGACCGTCAGCGTGTGGGCCAGATTGCCGCCGAAGTGCGCGCAGTTCGTCCTCCCGAGCCTTACAAGGGCAAGGGCATCCGTTATTCGGATGAGAAGATCACGATCAAAGAAACCAAGAAGAAATAAGGAGCTGCATCATGTTGACCAAAAAAGAGCAGCGCCTTCGTCGTTCACGCCAGACCCGGATCCGCATTGCTACGCAAGGTGTTGCCCGTCTGACCGTGAATCGCACCAATCTGCATATTTACGCCAGTGTCATTTCTGGCGACGGCACCAAGGTCCTGGCTGCTGCATCCACCGCGGAAGTGGAAGTGCGCAAGGAAATTGGCGCCTCGGGTAAAGGTGGAAACGTAGCTGCTGCGCAGGCCATTGGCAAGCGTATTGCCGAAAAGGCAAAAGCAGCAGGTGTGGAAAAAGTGGCGTTTGATCGCGCCGGTTTTGCGTACCACGGCCGCGTCAAAGCGCTGGCTGATGCGGCTCGCGAAGCTGGTTTGCAGTTCTAAGCAGACTGGAATTAAGTATGGCTAAGTTTCAAGCAAAATCGCAAAACGACGCTCCAGACGATGGTCTGAAGGAAAAGATGATCGCGGTCAACCGCGTCACCAAAGTGGTGAAGGGTGGCCGTATTCTCGGTTTCGCCGCACTGACAGTGGTTGGCGATGGTGACGGCCGCGTTGGCATGGGCAAGGGCAAGTCAAAAGAAGTGCCTGCAGCCGTGCAAAAAGCCATGGAAGAAGCGCGCCGCAACATGACCAAGGTCTCGTTGAAAAATGGCACCATCCACCACAATGTTTTCGGCCACTGGGGTGCCGCCAACGTCATGATGGCGCCGGCTCCCAAAGGTACCGGCATCATTGCCGGCGGCCCGATGCGCGCTGTTTTTGAAGTGATGGGTATCACCGACATCGTGGCCAAGAGCCATGGTTCGAGCAACCCTTACAACATGGTGCGCGCCACGATGGATGCACTGAACAATTCCACCACGGCCTCTGAAATAGCGGCCAAGCGTGGTAAATCGGTCGAAGAAATCTTCGGCTAAGGCAGCATTGAAATGACCAAAGAAGCCAAAGTAAAAGTCCAGCTGGTTCGCAGCCCGATTGGCACCAAGGAATCACACCGCGCAACTGTGCGTGGTTTGGGTCTGCGCGGTGTCAACAGCGTCAGCGAATTGCAGGACACGCCCGCGGTGCGCGGCATGATCAACAAGATCAGTTATCTGGTCAAGGTTATCTGAGCGGAGACTCAACATGGAATTGAACGGAATCAAGCCTAGCCTGGGCGCAAAACATGCCAAACGACGTGTCGGTCGCGGCATTGGTTCGGGCCTGGGTAAAACGGCTGGACGTGGTCACAAAGGCCAGAAGTCCCGTGCCGGTGGTTATCACAAGGTGGGCTTCGAGGGCGGTCAAATGCCCATGCAGCGCCGCTTGCCCAAGCGCGGCTTCAAGTCGCATCTGCTCAAGTTCAACGCCGAGGTTACCTTGAGCGCGCTGGAGCAGCTCGGCCTGGCCGAAGTGGATCTGTTGGCGCTGAAGACTGCCGGCCTGGTGGGTCAGCTCGCCAAGAACGTCAAGGTCATCAAGTCGGGTGAACTGTCCAAGGCTGTCAAGCTGAACGGCATTTCCGCCACGGCGGGTGCCAAGGCCATTATTGAAGCCGCCGGCGGCTCCGTCGCTTAAATACCTGACTGGATAACTCAGTGGCAACCAGCTCGGCTCAAATTGCGAAAACCGGCAAGTACGGTGATTTGCGCAACAGGCTTGTGTTTTTGCTGCTGGCCCTGGTGGTGTACCGCATTGGCGCGCACATCCCGGTGCCGGGTATTGACCCTGGCCAGCTGAAAGAGCTTTTCAAGGGCCAGCAGGGCGGCATACTGAACCTGTTCAATATGTTCTCCGGTGGTGCCCTGTCGCGATTCACGGTGTTTGCCCTGGGCATCATGCCGTACATCTCGGCCTCGATCATCATGCAACTGCTCACGTATGTTGTGCCGACGTTCGAGCAGATGAAAAAAGAAGGCGAAGCCGGTCGTCGCAAGATCACGCAATACACACGTTACGGAACCCTGGCCTTGGCCCTGTTCCAGTCGATGGGTATTGCGGTGGCACTCGAAAGCTCGCCCGGGCTGGTTCTGGTGCCTGGTTTCGGCTTCCGCATGACGGCGGTCTTCAGTTTGACCGCTGGAACGATGTTCCTGATGTGGCTGGGTGAGCAGATCACCGAGCGTGGTCTGGGTAATGGTATTTCGATCCTGATCTTTGCGGGTATCGCGGCAGGGTTGCCGAACGCCATGGGTGGCCTGCTGGAGCTGGTGCGTACCGGGGCAATGAGTGTCCTGGTGGCGATCGTGATCGTGGCTGTCGTGGTTCTGGTGACGTATTTCGTCGTGTTTATCGAGCGGGGGCAGCGCAAGATTCTGGTGAATTACGCCCGCCGCCAGGTGGGCAACAAGGTGTACGGTGGGCAGTCTTCGCACTTGCCGCTGAAGCTGAACATGGCCGGCGTGATTCCGCCGATCTTCGCTTCCTCCATCATTTTGTTGCCGGCGACGGTCGTTGGATGGTTTAGTTCGGGTGAAAGCATGCGCTGGCTGAAAGACATTGCCGGTACGCTGACACCAGGCCAGCCCATTTACGTGATGTTGTATGCCAGCGCGATTGTGTTTTTCTGCTTCTTTTACACGGCCCTGGTGTTTAACAGCCGTGAAACGGCAGACAACCTGAAAAAGAGCGGTGCGTTCATTCCGGGTATACGTCCGGGTGACCAGACGGCCCGGTATATCGACAAGATTCTGGTTCGCTTGACCCTGGCGGGTGCGGTGTACATCACGTTTGTGTGCCTGTTGCCGGAGTTCCTGATTTTGAAATACAACGTGCCGTTTTATTTTGGCGGCACATCGTTAATGATCATTGTGGTGGTCACCATGGATTTCATGGCCCAGGTACAGAATTACATGATGTCGCAACAGTATGAGTCGTTGCTGAAAAAGGCGAATTTCAAGACGTCACTGGGCGGTTAACTGGATATTTGATGGGATATGTCTAAAGACGATGTGATTCAGATGCAGGGGGAGGTCGTTGAGAACCTTCCCAATGCAACTTTCAGGGTGAAGCTGGAAAATGGACATGTTGTACTTGGACACATCTCGGGAAAAATGCGAATGCACTACATCCGCATTCTTCCGGGTGACAAGGTGACGGTTGAATTGACACCGTACGATTTATCGCGAGCACGAATTGTGTTCCGTGCCAAGTAAGCACAGAGTGAAAGTTTAGGAGAAAGAAATGAGAGTTTCAGCTTCGGTCAAGAAAATTTGCCGCAACTGTAAAATCATCCGCCGCAAGGGCGTTGTACGTGTGATCTGCACAGATCCGCGTCACAAGCAGCGCCAAGGCTGATTTTCAAGAGATTTAGAGGACGCACATGGCACGTATCGCTGGTATCAATATTCCGCCGCAGCAGCACGCCGAAATCGGCTTGACTGCAATTTTTGGCATAGGTCGCACACGCGCTCGCAAGATTTGCGAAGCATGTGACATCGCCTATTCGAAGAAAGTCAAAGATCTGACTGACGGCGATCTGGAAAAAATCCGTGACCAGATTGCTCTGTTCACCATCGAGGGCGATTTGCGTCGTGAAACCACGATGAACATCAAGCGCCTGATGGACATCGGCTGCTACCGTGGTTTTCGCCATCGTCGCGGCCTGCCCATGCGTGGCCAGCGCACACGGACCAATGCCCGCACCCGCAAGGGTCCGCGCAAGGCCGCTGCTGCTTTGAAGAAATAATTGAGAGGTCGTCATGGCAAAATCCCCAAGCAATAACGCCGCACAGCGCGTTCGCAAGAAAGTACGCAAGAACGTGGCGGATGGCATTGCCCACGTCCACGCTTCTTTCAACAACACGATCATCACCATCACGGATCGCCAGGGCAATGCATTGTCCTGGGCTTCTTCCGGCGGTCAGGGTTTCAAGGGTTCGCGCAAGTCGACACCTTTTGCAGCCCAGGTTGCCTCCGAAGTCGCTGGCCGCGCTGCCATCGAGCAGGGCATCAAGAATCTTGACGTTGAAATCAAGGGTCCTGGTCCCGGACGCGAATCTTCCGTCCGTGCATTGGGCGCGCTGGGCATCCGGATCAATTCCATTGCCGACGTTACCCCGGTTCCGCACAACGGCTGCCGCCCACAAAAGCGCCGCCGCATTTAATTGCCTTGCCTGCTCTGGTTGATTGCCTTGCAGTCAGCCAGGTCAGGCATTTTTTATCAAGCCCACCGCCGTTAGGTTCACACCGAAGGCTCCTGCAGCAATGCAGCAGATGACACAAGGACACTCAAGTGGCACGCTATCTCGGCCCCAAGGCCAAACTATCCCGCCGTGAAGGCACCGACCTTTTCCTGAAGAGCGCACGCCGCGCCATCAGCGACAAGGCCAAATTTGATTCGAAGCCCGGCCAGCACGGCCGCACTTCGGGTACCCGTACCTCTGACTTCGGCCTGCAGCTGCGCGAAAAGCAGAAGGTCAAACGCATGTACGGCGTGCTGGAGAAGCAGTTCCGCCGCTATTTTGAGGAAGCCGATCGCCGCAAGGGCAACACCGGCGCCAATCTGCTGTTCATCCTCGAATCGCGCCTGGACAACGTCGTGTACCGCATGGGTTTCGGCTCGACACGCGCCGAAGCACGTCAGCTGGTTTCACACAAGGCCATCACGGTGAACGGCAATTCGGTCAACATTCCTTCTTACATGGTCAAGACCGGCGATGTGATCGCCGTACGTGAGAAGTCCAAGAAGCAGACCCGTGTCACCGAGGCGCTTGAGCTGGCAAAACAGGTCGGACTGCCTGCCTGGGTCGATGTGAACGCCGACAAGGGCGAAGGCGTCTTCAAGAAGGTGCCCGATCGCGACGAATTTGCAGCCGACGTCAACGAATCGTTGATCGTCGAGTTGTACTCGCGCTAATTTTTTCGTTCCTGCGATACGGGGCACCGTATCGCCAGGGTGTGCTTCGCCGGCCTTATCGGTGTAACGAACCGAGGGTATTGAGAGGAAGACTGCATGCAGACCAATTTGTTGAAACCTAAAACCATCAATGTGGAGCAGCTTGGCGCGAATCGCGCGAAGGTGACTCTGGAGCCATTCGAGCGTGGCTACGGCCACACGCTGGGCAATGCCCTGCGCCGTGTGTTGTTGTCCTCCATGGTTGGCCACGCCGCCACTGAAGTGACCATTGCCGGCGTTCTGCATGAGTACTCGTCCATCGACGGCGTGCAGGAAGATGTCGTCAATATCCTGCTGAACCTCAAAGGTGTGGTGTTCAAGCTGCACAATCGCGATGAAGTGACCCTGAGCCTGCGCAAAGACGGCGAAGGTCCCGTGACCGCGGCCGATATCCAGACGCCGCACGATGTGGAAATCATCAACCCTGAACATGTGATCGTGAATCTGTCGCACGGCGGCAAGATCGACATGCAGATCAAGGTTGAGAACGGCCGTGGCTATGTGCCGGGCACCATGCGCCGCTATGGCGATGAGTCACCAAAATCCATCGGCCGCATTGTGCTGGACGCTTCGTTTTCTCCGGTCAAACGCGTGAGCTACACCGTCGAGAGCGCCCGCGTCGAGCAGCGCACCGATCTGGACAAGCTGGTCCTTGAAATCGAAACCAACGGTGCAGTGACCGCAGAAGATGCTGTCCGCGCCTCGGCGAAGATTCTGGTCGAGCAGCTGGCTGTGTTCGCTCAGCTGGAAGGCAATGAACTGGCGGCATTTGATGCGCCGGTGCAGCGCAGCTCGCAGCAGTTTGATCCCATCCTGTTGCGCCCTGTCGATGAGCTGGAGCTCACGGTACGTTCGGCCAACTGCCTGAAAGCAGAAAACATTTACTACATTGGCGATCTGATTCAGCGCACTGAAAACGAGCTGCTCAAGACCCCCAATCTCGGACGAAAATCTCTTAACGAGATCAAGGAAGTGCTGGCTTCCCGCGGCCTGACCCTGGGCATGCGCCTGGAGAGCTGGCCACCTGCAGGCCTGGACAAACGTTAATTTGTAAAACTGACCATCTTCCAAGAGATGGCGCACGGGCAGTACCTGATACGGCTGCCTGACTATTAAAAAGGAAATCACCATGCGACACGGACACGGACTACGTAAACTGAACCGCACCAGCGAGCACCGCCTCGCCATGCTGCGCAACATGATGAACTCGCTGCTTCAGCACGAAGTCATCAAGACTACCCTGCCAAAGGCCAAGGAATTGCGCCGTGTGGTGGAGCCCATGATCACGCTCGCCAAAGAGCCTACCCTCGCCAACAAGCGCCTGGCCTTCGACCGTTTGCGCGATCGCGACATGGTGGTCAAGCTGTTTGCAGAACTGGGTCCGCGCTACAAGGCCCGTCCTGGTGGTTACACCCGTATCCTGAAAATGGGCTTCCGCGTTGGCGACAATGCACCCATGGCCCTGGTTGAGTTGGTGGATCGTCCTGAAATAGAAGACACTACTGCTGACGCGGCGAAGGCAGAGTAAGGTACAATAAACACATATCGCGCGGTGGAGCAGCCTGGTAGCTCGTTGGGCTCATAACCCAAAGGTCGTAAGTTCAAATCTTGCCCGCGCAACCAACATCCAAGCCCTCAAGGCTGGTAGCAAACGCCCACTTCATGTGGGCGTTTTGCTTTGTGTCGAGGTTTGTGACGAGGTCTGTGTCGTCACAAATCTCGTTGCAATTCGAGTTGACCATTGGGCATGTGACGGGTTTCGGCAAAATCTGGCATCAAATACGATTTTTTCGATTGCCCGTTCCAAACCTCATGACTTCATTCAGCGTTAAGTTGTTGGCGCCAACCAAAAATTGATCACCTGTGCGTTTCTCAAAGTGAGCAGGGCAGCTTTCCGAATGGCCAAAGCCAGTGAGCTTTTTCAAGAAAATAGAAAAGTGATCAGCTAATCGTCGGTAGATGCCATGTTGAATGATTACTTCAACATTGGCAGACGCAGCTGATGCACAGGATGTGGGACACGCCGCGACCGTTTCAGTGCGTGATGACCACCAGCACGCTGCAGGGCGCCTGTTCGATCAGGGCCTTGGAGATGGAGCCCTGCCACCAGCGGGCTGCCCACCCGTCCAGGTGCTTGTGACCCACCACGATCAGGTCGGCCTCGATTCGGCGGGCACAGTGTGCAATCTCATTCACTGCATCCCGGTTACCACTTCGCCGCGTGCGGTCAGTCCGGCATCGGCCAGCTTGCGCACGCCCGTGTCGCGGATTGATTGGTAGTCTTCCTGCAGCGCCTCGGCGTACACCCCGCTCTCGGGCCCGAGGGCGGCCAGCGGATGCGGTATCACGGCGATGAGCGTCAGCGAATGATTCCACTGCACGATTTCGTGGCTGTCCAGCAAGGCTTGCTGCCCGGGCGCGGAGCCGTCGTAAGCCAGCATGCTCACCGGCAACGCATCTCTGGTATCTTCTGTTACATCACTGCAACTCCCCGAGCCTTCCAAGGGAAGCCGAGGACAACAAGAACTACGAGGGCTTACCTTGCCAAACGACTCGCTGCAACTGCGCGACGATCTGCTCGCGTGCCTGCCCAGCCTCGGGATCGACCGACTGCTCGCCGAGTCTGGTCAGCGTGTGGTCTACCTCGCGCATTTTGAGGATGCCAAGATTCCATCAGATGTGCTGCCACCGACCGAGGAAAACCCGGACGAGAAGCCTTTTCTCTATGGTTGGGAGGCGTGGGGCGATATTGTCGTAAAAGTCGTTTCGGGAGCCGACCCGCAAACGCTCGCTCGACTTCAAGCGGAGGCTGCAATCCTCGAAGAAGTCCGCCCATCTAATTTCCCCAAGCTCTTATACAGCAACCTGTTCACCGAGAACCCGGTGAGTGAAGAACGCTTGCCCGAGCGTCTCTATGTGACTGTCGAGGAGTTCATTGACTCGACGCCGCTTAACGAGCTTTTCGACCAGTGCGCTGGGAATGAAAAGCGCGTCGTCGGCTTGGCGCTCGGCGTCGCAAACGCGCTACTGCCGCTGTGGCAACACCCCAAACGCTTTGTGCACCGTGACATCAAACCCGCGAACATCCTCATCCGTCGCAGCGGGGAGGTGGTCGTCATCGACCTGGGAATTGCGCGCGAGACGGGTGCCCAAGGCTTGACCGAAAACGGATGGGGTCGGGCACCGTTTACGGCCGGCTACGCGGCGCCCGAGCAAATTGCTAACGACAAGGTCTCGGTTAGCTTCAAGTCTGACTTCTTTTCTATCGGTGTTCTCATGTATCGACTGCTGTCGGGCAAGGAGCCCTTTCAACCTCGACCTGGCATGGCGATACACGAAATCATGATGGCCGCTCAGAGCCACTATCCAGCGGCGCTGGCCATCGCTGCGAACTCGTCGCAAGCACTCTCGGACTTCGTCGCGAAGGCGCTGGAAAAGGAGCCATTCAAAAGGCATCGCACGCCCGCACTGTTCATTCAAGAACTGCAGGCACTGCACATTAATTAAAAAAGGGGGAAATACATGTCGCTCGGATTGCTCCATCAAGTAGGTCATAACAGCAACTGGAACGTCGAATCATTCGACAAGGAGTCGTGCGGGGACGGTCTTATCCTCAGCCCGCTTCATCAAGCGATGGCGACGGTTGCGCGACTGAGCGCGGGGACCCGTGCCGCGTCAATCTTCGATCCCCAGTTCTACCTGCCAAATTCGAGGAAGCCGAAGCTCCAGACCTATCCATTCTTTCCTGAACAGGTTGACGGCGGCTTCCAGACGTCAACCTTTGCACCGCACGCTGCGGCGGTGGCAAGGGATTGCATCGACTTTCAGGTCGCGCAAGGCTTCCGGAAGGTTGTAGTTCCGACGCGCTTCATAAGCCAACCGTTCCCTGACTACTTCGACCAGCACAACGCATTCACGGTTGATGCCTTTATGGAACATGCAGGCAACAGGCCGCTTTGTTTATCCCTGGCCGTCACAGCGCCGATGATCCAGCACCCGGCTTGGAGGCAGAGCTTGCTGAACTGGATCACGTCATTTCCTGCCGTGGATGAGGTATATCTCATGTACGAGCATGTGCGTGACTACAAGCAAGTTCAGGATGGCGAGTTCCTCCGAGATTGCTTGAGGTTCTTTTCCGACGTGTTGAGCACCGGCTTGGCGCTAACCGTGGGTTACACCAATACTGAAGGGCTCCTATTCGCCGCATCCGGGGACCTCAATATCACCATGGGCTCCTTCGAAAACACGCGCATCTTCTCGGTCGACAAGTTCGTTGAGTCAGAAGGCGAGCGGCGTGGACCGAAAGCGCGTATCTACCTCGCGGGCCTTATGAACTGGATTCAGTTTGAAGACGCGAAGCGAATTCGCGAGCTCGCGCCGCGCGTATGGAATCACGTCTACATGCCAACCCAGTGGGCGGAAGATGCCCTTGCCCAGTCTGTGGAACCAACCTTCAATCAGGCGCCCCTCTATAAGCATTATTTTCAGAACATGAACCACCAGATCAACGCATTGCGCCAGGTCTCAGTCAGTGACCGTCGGCGCTATCTGCTTGAAAGGGTGGAGGAGGCCATAGACGCGTATAGCAACCTTGGGCCAGGTCTTTTACTGGAAAAGCATGGCCGTGGAACGCACCTTAACGGATGGCGGACTGCTCTGCAGACTTTTTGAAGGAACCCCGCGCGATATAGCCTCAGCAACCTGGGCTTCCCCTGATTTCACGGACACACCGTTAAGCTCGCGTAGCGTTTTTCAAACTCTACCGGGCTCAAGCCATTGAGCGTCGAATGCCGACGCCTGGGGTTGTAGAACCTCTCAATATAGTCAAA
>Ga0255338_1002349_pt1 | contig 28404 bp, 21 predicted proteins | sample MeOH1_35cm_T4_19_FD_203715 | JGI IMG/M metagenome (GOLD analysis project Ga0255338, IMG submission 203715) | Sandy soil microbial communities from University of British Columbia, Vancouver, Canada - MeOH1_35cm_T4_195 | ecosystem: Engineered > Artificial ecosystem > Sand microcosm > Unclassified ...
CTCCAATACAAACCGTAGTAGAGCATTGGATGCGAGCAATTAATTAAGTTCCTTCAAGAGTCAAACACTACACTAGCAGGTGACTGGCATATGAGGCGTTTCGCCGCGTGAGAGGGGACGGCAATGATGCTCTACAAGTACCGAGGATGTGGGCAGCGGACCTGGGAAGTGCTGATCAACCGCAAGCTGTACTTCGCGACCGCAGCGCAGTTGAACGACCCGCTCGATTCATCGATTGATATCGTGGGTGAATATGAGCGGGCGAGGCAAATCGTCGCGCAATCGAACGATCACCCTGACGGGCGGAAGTCCTTTCTCCTGTGGCTACTTGATACTCGAACCTTCACTGACCGGCACACCAACAAGAAGTTGACGCTGAACCAGCTGATGCAACGCTTCTTGGCTGATGTCGGCATTCTCTCGTTCTCGAAGACAGCCACAGACGCACTGTTGTGGTCGCACTACTCGGAAGGGCACCGAGGGATCTGCTTGGCCTTCGAAAGTGAGTTGCTGAACCTGCCGAACGTTTACATCAAGGGGAGTGTCACCTACGTAGACGAGCCTCCTTACGCGAAACTGTTCGTCGAGCTGAGTGAAGAGCTTGGGGAGTTCGTGCGACCTTGGGACGAGGACGCCGAGGTCGATCATGAGGAGTACGAGAGAAAGGCGGACGAGTTCTATGGGCGTCAGCTGTCGCTCCTAGCCAGGGCGAACTTGTTGGTCAAGTCGCAGAAGTGGGCGTACGAGCAAGAGTACCGCTACGTAAAGGTGGAACCTGGCGCCCATCCGTTCGATCCCCGAGCTTTGCGCGAAGTGATCTGCGGCACCAAGGTTTCAGGCACAGATCAGGAAACGCTCGCCAACCTACTCCGGCACCCTGATTTCGCGCACGTTGTGGTGAGACAGGTACGCAACGTCGAAGGCAGCTTCGATTTCTCGATAGCAGCGCCGGGAGCATCGAAAGAGGCGCGGCCGGATGGGGATCCGAAGGTGCCCAATCCCGGTTCGCGGGGATAATTGGGGCGGGTTACGCGCCAGCTACGAAAAAACCCTCCCAACCATGACAGCTGGGAGGGTTTCAAGAGTGGTGCCGGAGAGATGAATCGAACACCCGACCTTCTCATTACGAATGAGCTGCTCTACCGACTGAGCTACACCGGCATGTTTGCGTAGCCTGCGATTATAGCGTTGCCGCGCGGGCGCCAGTCCGGGCGGGGCCGAAAAACAGGGCCCCACGGGCTGCTTCCGCACCTTCGGCCCGGTGGCCGGGCTCCGGGAAAACCATCAAGCCTGTTGGAGCGACCTCCTCTCGGAATGGTACTGACGCGTTCTATACTCGTCTGCTTGGCAAAGCTTGAGGCGTCAACTGCCCTACCGGGCAGCACGCGCCCAGAGCCTTTTGGCATCACAAACCCACAAAGGACTTATCTTGCGGACCTTATCCCTGGCCCCACTACGCGCGTTCGCAGCTGCCGTTGCGCTGCTCGCATTCTCCCTGGCCGGCACGCCGGCCGCGGCTCAGGCTCCGGCCCCCGCACCCGAGGCATCGGCCGCAGCGTCCGCGCCGTCGACGGCCGCGGCAGTCCCGGCGGCCCCCGCCTCCGCCAAGAAGAACGGCGACACGGTCGACAACCCCTACGGCCTCGAAGCTCTGTGGAAAGGCTCCGACGCCATCGCGCGCTTCGTGCTGATCCTGCTGGCCATCATGAGCGTGGGCAGCTGGTACATCATGATCGTCAAGCTGCTGGAGCAGTCCAAGATGAACCGCCATGCGGGCACGGTGGACAAGCAGTTCTGGGCGGCGCAGTCGGTCAGCGCCGGCGCTTCCGCGCTCGAGAAGAACAGCGCCTACCGCTTCATCGCCGAAGCCGGCGTGCAGGCCACGTCGGACCATGGCGGCCTCAAGAGCCACATCCCGATGAACGAGTGGATCCCCATGAGCATCACCAGCGCCGTGGACCGCGTCCATGCCACGACGCAAGGCGGCCTGGCCTTCCTGGCCACCGTCGGTTCCACCTCCCCCTTCGTCGGCCTGTTCGGCACGGTGTGGGGCATCTATCACGCCCTGACGGCCATCGGCATTTCCGGCCAGGCGTCCATCGACAAGGTGGCCGGCCCGGTGGGCGAGGCCCTGATCATGACGGCCATCGGCCTGGCGGTCGCGATCCCCGCGGTGCTCGGCTACAACTGGCTGGCCCGCCGCAACAAGGCGGTGATGGACGAGGTGCGCGAGTTCAGCGAGGAACTCAACGCCGTGATCGTGGGCTCGGCCGGGAAAGCCGCGTAAGCGGTCCCGGCTGCCGCCTCACAGGAGCGCGCCATGGCAATGGGTGTCGGCCCTGCGGCCGGAGATGACGAAGTCATCTCGACCATCAATACCACGCCCCTCGTGGACGTGATGCTGGTGCTGCTGATCATCTTCCTGATCACCATCCCGGTTGTGACCACCTCGATCCCCGTGTCCCTGCCCAAGGAACGCGTCGAGGTGCGTGAAACGAAGCCCGAGAACATCATCATTTCGGTGGACCCGGCAGGCAACATCTTCTGGTACGACGCCAGGGTGCCCAGCACGGACGCGCTCGTCGCAAGGCTGAAGGAAGTGTCCAAGAAGGACCCGCAGCCCGAAGTGCAGGTCCGCGGCGACCTCTCCTCGCGCTACGAAGGCGTCGGCAAGATCCTGCTGGCCTGCCAGCGCGCCGGCATCACCAAGGTGGCCTTCATCACCGAACCCCCGCCCCTGGGCGGCTGACGCCCCGAGCGGGCGACTCGAAAAGACAAGGAAGACGCATATGGGCCTCAAATCCCGGCGCTTCGGCAAAGGCGGCGACCCGGACGTCATGATGGACATCAACACCACGCCGCTGATCGACGTGATGCTGGTGCTCCTCGTGATGCTCATCATCACCATCCCGATCCAGCTGCACGCGGTCAATCTGGAGATGCCCGTGGGCACTCCCCCGAGCGACCTGATCAAGCCCGAGAAGGTGCAGATCGACATCGACGAGAAGAGCATCGTCTACTGGCAGGGCCTGCCGGTGTCGGCGCAGGAGCTGGACGAGAAGATGACGCAGCTGGCGGTGCTCAACCCGCAGCCCGAAGTCCACATCCGCCCCAACAAGGACTGCCGCTACGCCGTGTTCGCGAACGTGCTGTCCACGTCCAAACGCAAGGGGCTCTCCAAGATGGCCGTCATCGGCCATGAGCAGTTCGTCAAATGACCGCAACCACGATGCATAGACGCCGGTACACCGGCAGCGACCCGACCCGTCGCACCATCGGCTGGGTGGTCGTGGTGGTGGTTCACGTCGTCGTGGCGTGGGCGCTGATCTCCGGCACCGCGCGCAGGGGGCTCGAGATCATCAAGAAGCCCCTGGAGGCCGCCGTGATCCAGGAGGTGATCATCCCGCCGCCGCCCCCGCCGCCGCCCAAGGAAATCAAGCCGCCCGAGCCCAAGGTGACCAAGGTGGAGGCCCCGCCGCCGCCTTACGTGCCGCCGCCGGAGGTGACGCCCCCGGCGACGACCTCGGCGCCTTCGATCCAGTCGGTGCAGACGCCCCCGACCGCACCGGCCGTGATCGCGCCGCCGCCGCCGCCCGCCCCTCCCGCCGCCCCGGCGGGGCGCCAGGAGATGGGCGTGGCGTGCCCGACGCAGGTCAAGCCCGAGATGCCCCGCCAGGCCATCAAGGAGGGCACCCAGGGCGTCGTGAAGGCCCAGGCGCTGATCCGCGACGGCGCGGTGCGCGAGGTCACGATCCTGTCCGGGCCGCGCGTGTTCCACAACGCCGTGCGCGGGGCCATGATGCAGTACCGCTGCATTTCGGGTTCCGGCGACATCATTGCGACACAGGAATTCGACTTCAAGATCGAATAAGCCGTCCGGCTCATTGCCGTTTCGAGAGGGCGGGGCGCACCGACATGGTTGGTGCGCCCCGCCCTTTTTCATGGCGCGTGGCGCCTTCGTTTCACACCGCGGCACGCACTGTCAGCATGCAAACACGTGATGCCTTGCCCGCACCGATGTTTTTGGGCAACAAACAGGCCAAACACGGGTAATAGCCGGGTGACGCCAGAGTGTCAGTTGTGTAAAAACCTCGGTTGGACCGATTGGTACTGGGGAGTTTTTCAACCCCGGCCGGCGGTCCCAGTCGAGGGAGGGCCGTAGCCCTTGCTCAATTACGCAGGAACAAGTCTGGAGAACTCATGAAAACCGGTACACAGAGGTTTAGAAAAACGGTGGTCGCGCGCGCCTTAATCACGGCGTTCTGCGGCACCGCGTCGATGATGGTTGCGCAAGACACCCTTGCCCAGGCGTCATCCTCATTGGAGCGCGTTGAAATCACCGGGTCCAACATCCGGCGATCGGACACTGAGACGGCCTCGCCGGTCCAGGTCATCAGCAAAGAAGAAATCGACCAGTCCGGCAAGGGCACTGTCGCCGAATACCTCCAGACGCTGACTTCTGATGCCCAGGGCTCCGTGCCGTTCACGTATGGCCGCGGCTTCTCCGGCGGCACGTCATCCGGCATCTCGTTGCGCGGACTCGGGGCCAACGCCACCCTGGTGCTGATCAATGGCCGGCGTGTAGCTTCCGCGGTGCTGGCCGACGACGCCCAGCGGGCCTACACTGACTTGAACCAGATCCCGCTGGAAGCCGTCGAGCGCGTCGAAGTGCTGAAGGATGGCGCCTCCTCCATCTACGGCTCCGACGCCGTTGCAGGTGTTGTGAACATCATCCTCAAGAAGAACTATGTCGGCACCGTGGCCAAGATCACGTACGGCATGTCGAAATACAGTGACGGAAACGAGCCGCGCGTCGCCATCACCCATGGCATGGGCGACATGGACAAGGACGGCTGGAACCTGCTTCTGAACGTGGAAGCCGGCCAGAAGGATGCCATCTACTATCGCGACCGGTCCGACCGCGGGAACGTCGGCGTCTCCGCCATCGCGCAAGGATGGGCCTTCGATCCCAACCAAGGCCCGACGAACAACATCCCGCGTGCCGGCGGCAACGGCTGGATCCCCACGGCTGCCAATCCCGCGGGCCGCGTGAACAACAGCGCGACTCCGTCCATGGTCGGAAACGTCCGCCAACCTGGCACCGCCGATTACTACAGCCGTGGCGCCTTCTTCCCAGGCGCCCAGACCTATTGCAACACCAACGCCAACCTGCCGCAGAACAACCCCGCCGGCGGTTGTCTCCAGGACTTGCGCCGGGCCGTCAACCAGGTCCAGCCGGACCACAAAACGGCCAGTTTCTTCGGCAGGTTCGCCAAGCAGATCAACGCGTACACGGAAGGCTTCATCGAGGTCGGCTACTACCAAAGCGATTCCAAGGTTGACGGGCTCCCGGTATCTGCGAACGGCGGCTACTTCACCCGGGATGGTGTGGTCCATTCCCGCACCGCCACGACACTCCTGGGCGCAGCGCATCCGGACAATCCGTTCCCCGGCTCTGCGAATCGACTGCAATACCAAAACCAGTTTGACACGGGTGTCTCATCGGTTGACTCATCGAGTCACTCCGCCCGCGTGGTGGCCGGCGTGAAGGGCACGTTCGCCGCGTGGGACTACGACGCCGCGATTAACTTCTCCGAAGTCAAGCAGACGGACAACTCCAGGGGGCTGATGAACTGGCGTGTGGCCGACGCGCTTCTGAACCCGACCGCTGCGAACGTCGCTGCGGCCACCGCTTTCAGTCCCGCTTATGCGGCGTTGCCCGCGGGCACCGTCTGGCGCATCGGCGAAAACGCCGGCCTGAACTCCCAGGCGATGTACAACGCCCTGCTTGCGGAAAAGTCGCGTAGTGGTTTCTCGCGACAATACGGCGCCGACATCAAGATTTCGCGCGAGTTCGGCAAACTGGCCGGCGGCCCCATCGGCGTGGCGTTCGGCGCGGAAGTGCGGCATGAAGCCAACAACCTGCCGCTTTACGATGGTCTGGGCGACTACACGGGGCTTTCACTGACTGCCTACGGCGGCGAACGCAACATTTACGCTGCGTACACCGAAGTCTTGCTGCCCGTCACCAAGCAAATCGAGCTGAACGCTGCGCTGCGTTACGACCACTACTCGGATGCCGGCACGGCTGTCACGCCGAAGATCGGCGCCAAGTGGAGGGCGCTGCCGAATCTCGCATTCCGCGGCACATATGCTCAAGGCTTCCGTGCTCCGTCTTCGACCGAAAACAGCATCAACTCCGTGTTTGCGTTCGGTGGGCCCGCCATCGACGACAATGCGCGTTGCGCTGCCCTGGTGGCGGGCGGCATGGCCGTTGACGCGGCGGATGCGATTTGCAGAGGCATCTCTCCGACCTTCGTCGGGCGCGGCAATCCCGATCTCGAGCCGGAAAAATCGCAGAGCACGACCCTCGGCGCGGTGTGGGACCTCACGCCCAAGACGAGCCTCACGGTCGATCTGTGGCAGATCAAGCGCAAGGGCCTCCCGGTGACCGAGGATGCCCAGGCAGCGATCGATGCCGGACGCCTGACGCGTGACCCGGCGACATCGGTTGCCGCCGGCGACCCGGGCGGTATCCTGGGCGCGTTCGTGGTTTTCCAGAACTCGGCGCAAAGCCTGACGCGCGGCGTGGACCTGGAAGGCAAGACGCGCTGGGACCTCGGCGGTGGCATGGGCAAGCTCACCACCAGCGCGACCTGGACCCACATGTTCACGCAACGAGTGATCGACAAGGACGGCACGGTTCATGACTACGCGGGGACGCATGGTAACTGCGACATCACGAACTGCATCGGCTCGCCGAAGGACCGGATCAGTCTCGCCGCGACCTGGGACATGGGCAGGTGGCGCCTGGGTGCCAACCTGAACTATCGCGGCAGCATGTCGAACAAGTTCGAGAAGGCAGATACCGACTGCGCCCAGACCACGATCAGCGGCGCTGATTTCCCGGATGGCTGCAAGGTGAAGTCGTTCACGACAGTCGACCTCTCTGGTGCCTACAAGATCGGACAGAACACCGAACTCTTCGGTTCCATCCAGAACCTGTTCGACAAGAAGCCTCCGGTGGATTTCGAGACCTACGGCGCCATCGGCTACAACCCGCTGGACTACTCGGGCGCCATCGGCCGCTTCTTCAAGGTGGGCTTGAAGCACAAGTTCTGATCGCCTGATCCAGGCGGCGGCACCACAAAAGGTGCCGCCGTTGTGAGAACTTCGAGAAAACCACCGCTCTGGCGGTGGTTTTTTTTGGTGCTTCCCCGCCGGGTTAATCGTGCCGCGCCTGTTCGGGCAGCTCACGCAGTTCGCGCAAATGCGTCAGGCGCCAGCCGCCCAGGGCCAGTGCGATGGCGCCGAGGCCGCCGGCTGCCAGCGCCCAGCGCAGCCCGAGGTGCTCGCCCAGCCAGCCCCCCAGCAAGGCGCCGGGAACGGCCGGGATCAGGATCAGCCAGCGCATGGTGCTGGTCATGCGCCCCAGCAGCGGCTCCGGCGTGACGGCCTGCCGCAGCGCCAGGAAGTTGATGAAGATCAGGACGGCCCCCATGCCGAAGCAAACCAGCATGAACACGAAGGAAGCGACCCCCCAGGCGTTGGCGGGCGCCAGGGCCAGCTGCAGCCAGCCGATCCCGCAGATGGCGAAGCCCCACAGCAGGCACGGCCCCGTGCCGATCCGCCGGGAGAGGCGGCTGCCGAACGCGCCCGCGGCCACGGTGCCGATGCCCAGGCCGACGTAGCACAAGCCCACCTGGCGCTCGTTCAGGCCCAGCTCCCGGGTGGCGAAGAGGATCTGCGCGACCATCGCTGCCTGGTGGCACATCTGCCAGATGCCCACGAGCAGCGCCAGCACCACGAGCAGGCGCAACCCCGTGACGAAGCGCAGGCCCTGCTCGAGCGCTTCCCAGAAGCGGCCGGGCACCTTCGCGCCGGGCGATTCACGGATGTCCAGGCCGCGCAGGATCACCACGCTCACCAGCAGCATCAAGGCATCCGCGAGCAGGGCCGCCGGCGCGCCCACGAGGCGGATCAGCGCGCCCGCAACGCCGGGCCCCGCGACTTCCGCCGCGGAGCCGGCCAGCGCGTTCTTGGCATGCGCCTCGACGAGGCGGGACCGCGGCACGACCTGCGTGAGCACGATCTGCGCGGCCGTGCCGGCGGTGGTGAAGACGCTGCCGATGACGAATGCCACGCAGTACAGGTAGGCCATGCTCAGGTGGCCCAGCGCCCACACCGCGGGCACGCTGGCCAGCGAAGCGGCGATGGCGAGCTCGCCACCCACGTAGACCGGCAGCTTGCGCACGCGATCCAGCCACACCCCGCTGGGCAACGAGAACAGGACGAAGGGCGCGATCTCCATCGCCGTGAGCAAGCCCATCTGGGTGGGCGTCGCGTGCAGCAGTACCGCGGCGGTCAGCGGGATCGCCAGCATCGTGATCTGGCTGCCGAAGGAGCTGATCAGGATCGACAGCCACAGCCGGCGGTACAGGCGGTCGCGCAGGAGGTCGCCGGGCGGGAGGGCCAAACGTGGGGTGGGCACCTGTGCCCACCGGGGAAGCCTCGCGCGCCACGGGTGGGCACGGGTGCCCACCCTTCGGCCTTCACCTTCGGCAGGCGAGTCCGTTTCCATCAGTACAGCCAGCAGGCGAGCTGCGAAGCACCCATATTCGCTTCAACGCAGAATCAATGCTCCGTCTTTCGCATAGTTGCATGGGACTGGCTCGAACTATTCGCTCTTTGGTGGGTTGCCTTGAGCGTGCCGTCTGGCAAGAGCTCATACCACGCACGAGTACCGTTGCGAAGCGGAACCTTGAGAGTACTGCCTTCAATCGAAGCTGGAGTGCGATACCAGCCCGCTCCCCAGGCGTTTTCAGCTGACTCCTGCCATGCGTAGAGCACGGTGGCCTCGCTGCCTGATCTCACCTCTTCCACCAAGAGCACATGAGGCATTCGCCCGTCCCAGACTCCGTCCCACTTGCCGGAAAACACTCGCGCACTCGCCGGAACGCTTTCCGCAGGCGGTTTTGCGACAGCATTTGGCGGCAGGATCACGCCTTGACTGCCGGCCTGCGTCGTCACGAACAGAAGAACGGCCAGCGCGATGTGACGCATTTGTGAGCCTCGAGGAAGGTCCGAACAAGTTGCCAATTCTGCCGTGAAACCGGTCCATCCGGGATACTTGTGAGGCCCATTCAATGGGATAAAGGCGAGCGCAATCGCGTGCCGGACACGTTGCGCAAGGTGTTCAAGGGGGAATGGGATCAGGTCTATCGGGATCCTGGATTGAAGTGGGAAAAGGACGCGACGTACGGAAAGAAATAGCCTCAGTACAGCCAGCAGGCCGCCTGCGTGTGTTCGTTGATCGCCTTCAACGGCGGGATTTCCGCTGCGCAGCGATCGAAGGCGTGCGGGCACCGGGTTCGGAACACACATCCCGACGGCGGGTCGATGGGCGAGGGCAGGTCGCCCGACAGCATCTGGATCACCTTGCCGCGCTCGCGCCGTGGGTCGGCGAGCGGCACCGCCGAGAGCAGGGCACGGGTGTACGGGTGCTTCGGATCGGCGTACAGGTCGTGCTTGTCCGCCAGCTCCATCGTCCGGCCCAGGTACATCACCAGGATGCGCTGGCTCACGTGCCTGACCACGGCGAGGTCGTGCGCGATGAACACCAGGGCCAGCTGCATCTCCTTTTGCAGGTCTTTCAGCAGGTTGATGATCTGCGCCTGGATCGAGACGTCCAGCGCCGACACCGGCTCGTCGCAGACGATCAGCTTGGGCTCCAGGATCAGCGCGCGCGCGATGCCGATGCGCTGGCACTGGCCGCCGGAGAACTCGTGCGGGTAGCGGTACAGGTGGGCCTCGGCGAGGCCCACCTTCACCAGCATCGCCTTGACTCGCGCCAGCACCTCCGCGTCCGCCATGTCGGGGCGGTGCGTGCGCAGGGGCTCTCCGATGATCCGCGCCACGTTCATGCGCGGGTTGAGCGACGCCAGCGGGTCCTGGAACACCATCTGCACGTTGCGGCGCACCTGCTGCCAGTCGGCCGGCGTGGCGCCGGACATGTCGCGGCCCATCCAGACCACCTTGCCGGCGGTGGCGGGGATGAGGTTCAGGATCGCGCGGGCGAGGGTGGACTTTCCGCAGCCGGACTCGCCGACGATGCCCAGCGTTTCGCCGGGGTAGAGGTCGAAGCTGACGCCGTTGACGGCCTTGAGCGTGCGCCTGGGCGCGAGCAATCCTTCGCCGCGCACCTTGAAATCGACGTGCAGGTCCCGCACGGCAAGCAACGGCTGCTCCTGCCCCCTCCGGGGGAGGGCTGGGGTGGGGGCGACGCTCATGGCAAGACCCTTTCCGCCTCGCGCGTGATCTCGATGACTTCACGGTGGCAGGCGCGCAGCACCGCCACCTCGTCGTCCGCTTCCGTGGGGCTGTCGGCCGGTCGAAGGGCCGGCCGCTGCGTCGCGCAGCGCTCCATCACGAAGGTGCAGCGCTCGCTGAAGGGGCAGCCCGCCGGCAGGTGCGCCATGTTCGGCGGCACGCCGGGGATGGCGAGCAGCCGGTCGCCTTCGTGATCGAGCTTGGGCACCGCGCCGAGCAGGCCCAGCGTGTAGGGGTGGGTCGGCCGGTAGAAGATGCTCTCGGCGCTGCCCTGCTCCATGATGCGGCCGCCGTACAGCACCATCACCTGGTCGCACAGGCCGGCGACCACGCCCAGGTCGTGCGTGATCAGGATGATGGCGGTGCCGAAGTCGCGTTGCAGGTCCCGCAGCAAGGCCATGGTCTGGGCCTGCACCGTGACGTCGAGCGCGGTGGTGGGCTCGTCGGCGATCAGCAGGTCCGGCTGGCACAGCAGCGCCATGGCGATCATGATGCGCTGGCGCATGCCGCCGGAAAACTCGTGCGGGTACATGCGGATGCGCCGCGCGGCATCGGGGATGCGCACCTGCTCCAGCGTGGAAATGGCGAGCGACAGCGCGCTGCGGCGGGTGAGGCCCTTGTGCAGCTCCAGCACTTCCGTCATCTGCCGTTCCACCGTCAGGTACGGATTGAGCGATGTCATGGGGTCCTGGAAGATCATCGCCACGCGGTTGCCGCGGATGCGATTGAGTCGCTGCGCCGGCAGCGACAGCAGGTCCTCGCCGTTGAAGAGGGCCCGCCCGCTGGCCCGGCCATTGATGGCCAGCAGGCCCATCAGGGCCAGCATGCTCTGGCTCTTGCCCGAGCCGCTCTCGCCGACGATGCCGAAAGTCTGGCCGCGTTCCAGGCCGAACGACAGGCCGTTCACCGCGGTGATTTCACCGTCGGGCGTCGCGAATTTGACCGAGAGGTCGTCGACCTCGATCAGCTTGTTGTTGTCGACGGCCATCTAGCGCTCCTTGGGGTCGAGCGCGTCGCGCAGGCCGTCGCCGATGAAGTTGAAGCAGTACAGCGTCATCGACAGCAACGCCCCCGGGAACAGCAGCATCCACGGCGAGACTTCCATCACCGAAGTGCCGTCCTCGATCAGCACGCCCCAGCTGGTCATCGGCTCCTGGATGCCCAGGCCGAGGAAGGAGAGCACCGACTCCGTGAGGATCACCGATGGCACCGTGACGGTGGTATAGATCACGACCACGCCCAGCAGGTTGGGCACGATGTGGCTGAAGATGATGCGGCGCGTCGGCACGCCGATGGAACGAGCGGCCTCCACGAATTCCATGCTGCGCAGCGACAGCGTCTGCCCGCGCACGACGCGCGCCATGTCCATCCACGAGAACGCCGTGATGGCGAGCACCACCAGGTAGAACTCGCGGCCCAGGATGGTGACCAGCAGGATCGCGATCAGCAGGTAGGGGATCGCGTACATCATGTCCACGATGCGCATCATGAAGGCATCCACCTTGCCGCCGATGAAGCCCGCGGTGGCCCCCCAGGCGATGCCGATGGCCACCGACGCCAGCGTGGCGAGCAGCCCCACCATCAGCGAGATGCGCCCGCCGACCAGGCAGCGCACCAGCAGGTCGCGGCCGGATTCATCGGTGCCCCACCAGTGCATGTTCTTGAGGGTGGGCGGCAGGCTCATGGAGTCCCAGTCCGCGCTGTCGAACGAATGCGGCAGCACCGCGGGGCCGACGATGCATGCCGCCGAGACCAGGAGGAGCAAGACCAGGCTGACGACGGCGGCCTTGTTGCGCATGAAGCGGGTGCGCGCGTCGGCCCACAGGCTGCGCCCGTGCGGCGCGGCCTGCGCGAGCTGGTCGAGCAGGGTTTTCCTGCGGCTGAAGAACAGCATGGGCGGGTCCTTCAGTACCTGATCTTGGGGTCGAGCGCGGCGTACGCGAGGTCGACCAGCAGGTTCAGCAGCACGGCCAGCACGGTGATCAGCACCACCAGCCCCAGCACCAGCGTGTAGTCGCGGTTGCCGGCGCCGTTGACGATCAGCTTGCCGATGCCCGGCAGCGAGAAGATGGTCTCCGTGACGAGGGCGGCCGTGATCGACGAGATCGCGAGCGGGCCCATCACCGAAATCACAGGCAGCAACGCCGGCTTGAGCGCGTGCCGCAGCACGACGACGCGGGTGGGCAGCCCCTTGGCGCGCGCCGTGCGGATGAAGTTGCTGTGCAGCACCTCGATCAGGCTGCCGCGCATCACCCGCGCGATGGTGGCGACATTGATGAACGTGAGCAGCGCCACCGGCAGCACCATGTACTGCGGGGCGAACGCGTCCCAGCCCCCGGCGGGCAGCCAGTGCAGCCACAGGGCGAACACCAGCACCAGCACCGGGCCCATGACGAAGGAGGGGATCACGCTGCCCAGGTTGCCCACCAGCATCACGCCGTAGTCGGCCGCGCTGTTCTGGCGCAAGGCGGCCGCGATGCCCAGGCCGACGCCGACCACGAAGGAGAGCAGCATCGCCGTGCCGCCGATGGCCAGCGACACCGGCAGCGCGGCGGCCACCAGGTCGTTGACGGACCAGTCGGCGTAGCGGAAGGACGCGCCGAGGTCACCGTGCAGGAGGTTGTTCAGGTAGTGCAGGTACTGCTGCCACGGCGGCAGGTCCAGGTGGTACTTGGCCTGCAGGTTGGCCAGGACAGCCTCGGAGACCTGCTTTTCGTTGTCGAAGGGGCCGCCCGGCGCCGAATGGACCAGGATGTAGCTGACCGTGATGACGGCCAGCAGGGTGGGAATGGTCGCCAGCAGGCGACGCAAGGTGTAGGACCACATGGCTGTGGCTAGTGTTTGATGATGTACAGGTCTTTGCTGCGGAAACGGTCTTGTGCGTTCTGCAGCGAGTAACCGCCGACATAGGCTTTCACCAGCCGGGGAAGCGAATACTGCACCAGCGGGATGATCGGGTAATCCTCCATGATCATCTGCGTGGCCTGGGTCAGGAGCGCCTTGCGCTTGCCCACGTCATCGCTTTGCTCGGCCTGGTTGATGATTTCCTCGGCCTTGCGGTTGCAGTTGAAGTTGTTGTTCTGGTCCGAATCGCAGCGCACCAGCGCGAGGAAATTGGTCGCGTCGTTGTAGTCGGCGATGAAGCCGTTGCGCGCCATCTGGAAGGCGCCGTCATGCCGCTTCTTGAGCAGCACCTTGAACTCCATCGCTTCCAGCTCGATGGCCACGCCCAGCTTGGTCTTCCACTCCGACTGCGCGAAGATCGCCATCTTCTTGTGGTATTCGCTGGTGTTGTACGAGAAGGTGAACTTGGTGCCGGGCTTCACGCCGGCTTCGGCCAGCAGCTTCTTCGCCTCCTCGACCTTCTTCGCCATGGGCCACTTGGCCCAGTCGTACTCCACCATGTCCGCGCCCTGCATGCCCTTGACGATCAGGCCATAGGCCGGCGTCTGGCCGTCGGCGGTGATGCGCTGCGCGAGGATGTCGCGGTCCAGCACCATCGACAGCGCCTTGCGCACGCGCACGTCCTTGAAGGCCGGGTTCTGCGTCTGGTAGGAGTAGTAGCGGATGCCCAGCATCGGCGCGTTGCGCACTTCCTTCGGGAATTTCCTCTTCGCCTCCTCGTAGGTGCCGGGCGGCAGCTGGTACACCATCTCGTTCTGGCCGGATTCGAACAGCTTCACGTCGGCGTTGCCGTCCTCCACGCCCAAGTAGGTGACGCGCGTGAGCTGCACGTTCTTCGCGTCCCAGTAGTGCGGGTTCTTCTCGATCACCACGCGGCTGTTCACCTGCCACTCCTTGAGCGTGTAGGCGCCATTGCTCACCATGTTGCCCGGCTTGGTCCATTCGCGGCCCAGCTTCTCGACCGAGGCCTGGTGGATGGGGCCCAGGTTGTTGTTGGACAACAGGCTGGGCAGGAAGGCGACGGGGAAGGGCGTCTTGATCTCCACCGTGTACTTGTCGAGGGCCTTCACGCCGACTTCGGTGACCGGCTTCTTGCCGGTCGCCGCGTCCTTGCCGTTGAGGATGAAGACGCCGTAGGTGGCGGAGTAGGTGGACGCCGTCTTCGGGTCCAGGAAGCGGCGGATGCCATAGACGCAGTCCTGCGCCGTGACCGGGTCGCCGTTGGACCACTTGGCGTTCTGGCGCAGCTTGAACACCCAGGTGAGCGAGTTGGTCTGTTTCCAGCTCTCGGCCACCCCGGGAACGATCTTGCCGTCGCCGTCGTTGGCCGTCAGGCCCTCGAACAGGTCGCGCGTGATGTTGTTGGCGCCCACCGATTCGGCGACGGCCGGGTCCAGCGTTTCCGGCTCGGAGCCGTTGTTGCGGATCAGCGTCTGGGTGGCGTGCAGCTGCGTGCCGGGCGGGATGACGGCGGCGAAGGCCGGCAGCGCCAGCGCGGCCAGCAGCGGCAGGGCGGCGAGTTGGAACAGGGCGATGGGCCGGGTCGGGTTGTTTTTCATGGGGTCCTCTGGGATGCTGGATGCTGTTATTTCTTCCTGGCGAGGCGCTCGGTATCGATGTCGACGTACTGCCAGAACTCGCGCGCATTCGGGTGGCGCTTGTAGCCCTGCAGCCACGGCTGCATCATATCGGTGCCGATCCGGTGGACCCGCACCTTGATCGGCATGTAGGCGACCAGGATGCGAACGGCTTCACGGATCACGGCGTCGCGTTCGGGGCCGTCCGGCATCACGGCCTGGCGGCGGTAGAGTTCGTCGAATTTCTCGTTCTTGAAGCGCGAGTGGTTCTGCTGGCCGAACGAGCCGCTGTAGCCCATGGCGAGCACACCGGCACTGTCGGGTGAGCCGGCCGAGAGGCCGTAGCCCCACATCATCAGCTTGCCCGCGCGCGAGTTGCGAAGCTGCTCCGGCCATTTGCCGATGCGCAGCTCGAGCTTGATGCCGACGGCGTCGAGGTTCTTCTTCATCACCTCGTCGCGCTCCCGGTAGTCGGCCGCGGAGAGCGTGTCGTACACCAGCACCAGCGGCTGGCCATCCGGCAGGTCGCGCCAGCCGTCGCCGTCCTTGTCGGTATAGCCGAACATGTCCAGTAGCGCCATCGCCTTGGCGCGGTCGTACGTGCCCATCTCCGAGCGGAAGGCGGGATCGAAGGTGTTGGTGTTGGGCATCACGAAGCCCTGCGCCACCATGGCTTGCCCGCGCATGGCCAGCCGGGCTTCCTGCTCGCCGCTCATGGCCAGCCCGATGGCGCGGCGCAACGCCACTTTCTCCGGCGTGTAGCCGCCCACCACCGGGTTCAGCATGCTGAAGTACAGCATGCGGATGTCCGACAAGGGCACCCGCTCCATCTGGAGGCCCAGCTTGGCGAGGTTCGGCGCCAGCTTGTTGTTCGGGATCGCGTGCGTGGCGAAGTTCTCCGGCAGCCGCTCGATCATGTCGTACTCGCCATTGAGGAACGACAGCCAGCGCGGCTGCGGGTCGTCGATGATGGAGATTTCGACGCGGTCGAGCATCGGCAGCTTGCGGCCCTTCATCTTCGCGGCGAGGGCCTGCGCCGCGGCGTCACCGGCGGACGGCTGGGCGTCATAGAAGACGTCGCGGTAGCCCGGGTTGCGCACCAGCGTGATCTTCGAGGAGCGGCGCCAGTCCTTCAGCATGAACGGGCCGGTGCCGACCGGGTGTTCCATGATGGACTCGCCGTATTTCTCAACCACCTCGCGCGCGACAACGCCGTAGATGCCCGGATCGGCCAGCGTCAGGACGAAGCGCGGCCGGGCCTCGCCGAGCTTGAACTGCACCGTGTACCGGTCCAGTGCCCGCATGCCCTCGACCTCCGCGTCGTAGTCGAACTTGCCGCTGTCCATGGCGCGCTTGCGCAGCTCGGCGAGGCCGAGGATTTTCTCTTCCTCGATGCCGCTCACCAGCGGGCTCTTGTTCTTCGGATCCATGATCCGCTTGTAGCTGTAGACCACGTCGGCGGCGGTCACCTCGCGACGCTGGCCGCCGAACGCCGGGTCGTCGGCGAAGTAGACGCCGCGGCGCAGCTTCACGGTGTACGTGCGGAAGTCCGGCGAGACGTCGGGCATCGCTTCCGCCAGCACGGGCCGCACCGTCGCGGGCCGGGCGAGGTAGTCGTAGCCGTAAGGCGCCTCGAAGATGTTCGCCGTGATGATGCGCGAGTAAAGGTCGCTCAGCTGCGCCGGGTCGAACCCCGTCTCGGCCACGGGGAATGCATAGCGCAGGACCTTCTCGGGCCCCGCCGCCGTGGCTGGCCCCGTGAGCAGGGCGCAGGTTGCCGCCAGCAACGCGGCGCGCCGCGCGACCGCCTTCAGGACATGGAACATGGCTTACCCGTTCACCGCGCCGTTCCGGGGCATCTTGCCTGGATCGACGTCGATAAACTGCCAGAAGTCGCGGCGGAACGGGTGGCGCCTGTAGCCGGACACCCAGGGTTGCCACATGTCGGTCGCGATCCGGTGCACCTTCACCTTGTACGGCATGTAGGCGATCAGAATGCGCTGGGCCTCGTTGATCACCGCACGCCGCTCGGGGCCGTCGGGCATCACGGACTGCTTCTCGTAGAGCGCATCGAACTGCGCATTGGCGAAGCGGGCGTGATTCTGCTGCCCGGCCGACTTGCTGTAGCCGAGCGCCAGCACGCTGCCGCTGTCGGGTGTCGTCGCGGAATTGCCGAAGCCCCACATCATCAGCTTGCCCGAGCGGGAGGCCCGCAGCTGTTCGGGCCACTGGCCAATCCGGTAGTCGATCCGGATGCCCACGGCCGTGAGGTTTTTCTTCACGATCTCGTCGAGCTCGCGGTAGTCCGCGCGCGAGAGCGTGTCGTACTCCAGCACCAGCGGCTTGCCGTCGGGCATGTCGCGCCAGCCGTCGGCGTTCTTGTCGGTATAGCCGAACATGTCCAGCAGCGCCATCGCCCGGGCGCGGTCGTGGGTGCCCATCTCCGAGCGGAACTTCGGGTCGTACAGCGTGGTGTTGGGCATGACGAAGCCCTGCGCCACCACGGCCTGCCCCCGCCGCGGCAGCCGCACTTCCTCGTCGCTGTTGATGGCCAGCCCGATGGCGCGGCGCAGCGCGACCTTGTCGGGCGTGTAGCCCCCGGTCACCGGGTGCGTCATGCTCATGTACGAGACGGTGAAGTCCGACAGCGGCACCTGCTCCATGCCGATCCCTCGCTTGGCCAGGTGCGGCGCGAGCTTGTTGTTCGGGATGGCGTAGGTGGCGAAGTTCTGCGGCAACCGCTCCAGGAAGTCGTGCTCGCCGTTCAGGAACGCCAGCCAGCGCGGTTGTGGCTCCTCGATGATGGAGACCACCACCTTGTCGATGAGGGGCAGCTTCCTGCCCTTGATGCGCTTGAGGAGTTCCTCGCCATCGGCGTCGGCAGCCTCTGCCTCGAAGCGCTTCTCGCGGAAGGCGGGGTTGCGCACGAGCGTGATCTTCGACGCGCGGTTCCACTCCTTCAGCACGAACGGGCCGGTGCCCACGGGGTGCTCCATGATCGCATCGCCGTATGTCTCGACCACCTCGCGCGCGACGACGCCCAGCGTGGCCGGGTCCGCCAAGGCGTACATGAAGCGCGGGCGCGACTCCCCGAGCTTGATCTGCACCGTGTAGCGGTCCAGGGCGCGCAGGCCGTCGATCTCGGTGTCGTAGTCGAACTTGCCCGTGGCCTCGGCCTTCTTGCGCAGTTCGTCCGTGCCGAGAATCTTTTCCTCCGCGAAGCTGGAGAACTTGGGGCTCTTGTGCTTCGGGTCGAAAAACCGCTTGAAGGTGTAGACGAAATCCTTCGCGGTCAGCTCGCGCGGCTTGCCGCCGAACGCGGGGTCGTCCGCGAAGTAGATGCCCTGGCGCAGCCGGAAGGTGAACGTCCGGAAGTCCGGCGTCACCTCGGGTTGGGCCTCGGCGAGGTTGGGCACCATCTTCGCGGGCCGGGCGAGGTAGTCGTACTCGTACGGCGCCTCGAGGATGTGGGCGATGACGGCGGCGGAGTAAAGGTCGTTGATCTGCGCGGGATCGAAGCCCGTCTCGGTGCCGATAAAGGCGTAGCGCAGGACTTTTTCCGGATTCGCAGCTTGGGCGCACGCGGGGTGGGCGGCGCCGATGGCCAGACACAGGCTGGTGGCCCATGCCCAGATTCGGGACTTCATGGTTGGAAACACCTATTCAGGGGGTCGCGGGTCGCAAGCATAATGCGCGCCAAGACAAACCGCCACGAGCGGTTTCCCCAATCAGCCCGGTCGCCATCCGCGACCTGCACAATTACACATGTTTTCCTACATCCTGCGCCGGATCCTGCAGATGATCCCGACCCTCGCGGGGGTCATCCTGCTGGTCTTCTTCCTTTTCAAGTACTTCGGCGACGATCCTGCGGAAATCCTGGGCGGGCTGCAAGCCACCCAGGAGCAGATCGACTCCATCCGCCGCCAGCTGGGCCTGGACCGCCCGGTGTGGGAGCAGCTTTGGCTTTTCGTGCAGAAGGTGGTCACCTTCGACTGGGGCGCCAGCTGGTCCACCAAGGAGACCGTGGCCAACATCTTCGCCACCCGGCTGCCGGCCACGCTGACCATCATGATTCCCATCCTGGTGCTCGAGGTCGGCCTGGCCATCGTGGCCGGCATGGCGGTGGCGTACGTGCGGGGCAGCCTCACCGACCGGCTGGTGATGATCATCAGCACCATCGCGCTGTCGATCAGCTTCCTGGTGTACATCATCATCGGCCAGTACCTTTTCGCCTTCCAGCTCGGCTGGTTCCCGGTCCAGGGATGGACCAGCAGCACGTGGACCAACCTCATGGTCTATGCGCCGCTGCCGGTCCTGCTGGCCGTGCTGGTGAGCCTGGCGCCTCACACGCGCCTCTACCGCAGCTTCTTCCTCGACGAGATCGGGCACGACTACGTGCGCACCGCGCGGGCCAAGGGCGTGCCGGAGAAGACGATCCTCTTCAAGCACGTGCTGCGCAACGCGATGATCCCGATCCTCACCAACGTCGCCACGCAGTTGCCGGGCGTGTTCATCGGTTCCTTCCTGATCGAGGTGTTCTTCTCGATTCCGGGGCTGGGCCGTGAGGTGTATGCGGCCGTGGGCCGGGGCGACTTCCCCGTGATCCAGGCGGTGACCATCTACCTGGCGGCGCTCACGATGGTGATCAACCTGGTCACCGATGTCCTGTACAAGTTCGTCGACCCGCGGGTGGTGCTGAAATGACGAATGAAGTCGCCACCGCATCCATGACAAATGACTCTTCAGGTCCGGCGTCCGTCATGCCCGGCGAAGCCGGCGTCATTCGTCATGTGTCCGAGGCACTGCCCAGGTCGCCGGGCGTCTGGATGGAGGCGTGGAAGCGGTTGCGGGGCGATCGCGTCGGCATGGTGTCGCTCTGGATCGTCGGCGCGTTCCTGCTGATGGTGGTGCTGGCCCAGGTGGGCCTGCTGGCCGGCGACTGGCAGCGCGAGGTGGGCGAGCCCTTCGCGCCGCCGACCTTCGTCGGCGCGCAGGCGAAGGAAGCGGCGAAGGCGGAAGCGCCCCGGCTGCCGAACATCGACCTGTCCGACATCGACCCCCTCGCGCCGTACTACAAGGAGTGGAGCGCGCGCGCGGCCCAGGTCAAAACGGTCGATGCCACCCGCGCCGCGACGCTGCCCTTCGGCGGCGACCGGATCGGGCGCGACGTGCTCGACAAGGCGATCAAGGGCGCGCAGGTCTCCATCCTCGTCGGCATCGCCGCGGCCTTCCTCGCCACCCTGATCGGCACGCTGCTCGGTGCCATCGGCGGCTACTTCGGCGGCAAGGCTGGCGACTTCCTGGAGTGGCTGTACAACGTCTTCACGTCCATCCCGTACATCCTGCTGATCTTCGCGCTGGCCGCGGTGTTCAAGTACGGCCCCATGGGCAAGGTCTTCTCCAGCAGCATCGTGCCGGTGGTCGTCATCCTCGGCGTGGTCGGCTGGACCGGCATCTACCGCCTGGTGCGCGCCGAATACATGAAGCACCGCAGCCGCGAATACGTCCGGGCGGCGGAGGCGATCGGTGCCGGCCACATGTCCCGCATGTTCGGCCACATCCTGCCGAACGTCAGCCACGTGGTGCTGGTGCAACTCAGCCTGCACGTGGTGAGCTTCATCAAGGCCGAAGTCATCCTGTCGTTCCTCGGGCTGGGTGTGCCCATCGACATGGTCAGCTGGGGCACGATGCTGGCCGAGGCGCAGACCGAGCTGGTGCTCGGCAAATGGTGGCAGCTGGCCGCGGCGACGGCCTTCATGGCCACTTTCGTCACGGCTTTCGCGCTGCTCACCGATGCATTGCGCGACGCGATGGACCCCAAACTGCGCTGAAAAAATGACCCACCCCCGAAGCGCCTTCGGCGCCTCCCCCTCAAGGGGGCGCCACCGGCGGCCCGGCAAAGCCGGTTCCGCGGTGGCCCACGGGCAGGCACGTCTTTTGAATTGAAGGGAAGCGATGAGTTCATTGATCGAAGTGCGGGACCTGCGCGTGGGTTTTCGCATCGGCGACGAAACGCACGAGGCGGTGCGCGGCGTGAGCTTCGACGTGCCGATGAACTCCACCGTGGCGCTGGTCGGAGAATCGGGCAGCGGCAAGAGCGTGAGCGCGATGAGCATCGTGCGGCTGCTGCCGCCCAACGCCGTCGTCGATCCGGCCAGCCGCGTGCTGTTCGAGGGCCGGGACCTGCTCCAGGCGACGCCGGAGGAGATGCGCCGGCTGCGCGGCAAGGAAATCTCGGTGGTGTTCCAGGAGCCGATGAGTTCGCTCAACCCCGTGCTGACCGTCGGCGAGCAGATCGCCGAGGTGCTGCGCATCCACACCCCGCTGGGCGCCCGCGCGGCGCTGGATCGTACGCTGGAACTGCTCACTGAAGTCGGCATCCCGGAAGCGAAGGCGCGCCTCAAAGCCTATCCGCACGAGCTCTCCGGTGGCCAGCAGCAGCGCGTGATGATCGCCATGGCGATTGCCTGCGAGCCCAAGCTGCTGATCGCCGACGAGCCGACCACGGCGCTCGACGTGACCGTGCAGCGGCAGATCATCGACCTGCTGGCCCGCCTGCAGGAACGCCAGAAGATGAGCGTGCTGTTCATCAGCCACGACCTCGGCCTGGTGGGGGAGATCGCCAGGAGCGTGGTCGTGATGCGCCACGGCGAGGTACGCGAGGCCGGCCCCGCCGACGCGATCTTCAGCGCGCCGCAGGACGCGTACACCAAGGCGCTGCTGGCCTGCCGCCCGCGCCTGGACACGCGGCCGCGCCGCCTGCCCGTGATCGACGACATCGTGCACAACCGGCCCCTGGCCACCGAGCAGCGCCAGCCCGCGCCCGTGAGCGGCCCGGCGCTGATCGAGGTGAAGGGCCTCTCCAAGGCCTACCGCCTGAAGGACGGCCTCTTCCGGCGCAAGGTGATCGATGCCGTGAGGACGGCCGACTTCTCGCTGCAGAAGGGCCGCACGCTCGGCGTGGTGGGGGAGTCGGGCTCCGGAAAGACCACCATCGGCATGATGCTCACGCGCCTGACGGAGGCGAGCAGCGGCAGCATCATGTTCGAGGGCGTGGACCTGGCGGCGCTGCGGCCGGCCGAGATGCGCACCTACCGGCCGCGCATCCAGATCATCTTCCAGAACCCGTACGCCAGCCTGAACCCGCGCTTCACCATCGGCCAGATCCTGATGGAGCCGATGCGCATCCACGGCATCGGCGCCAGCGAGGACGAGCGCGCCCGCCTGGCGCTGGGCTGGCTCGAGAAAGTCGGCCTGCCGGCGCAGGCTTTCGGCAAGTACCCGCACGAGTTCTCCGGTGGCCAGCGCCAGCGCATCGCCATCGCGCGCTGCCTGACCATGCAGCCGGAGATCATCATCTGCGACGAGAGCGTGAGCGCGCTCGACGTGAGCGTGCAGGCGACGGTGCTGAACCTGCTGCTGGACCTGCAGGAGGAGTTCGGTCTCACCTACGTCTTTATCAGCCACGACCTGGCGGTGGTGAAGTACATGGCCGACGACATCCTGGTGATGAACCAGGGCGAGATCGTCGAGCGCGGCACGTCCGACGAGATCTACTCCAACCCGCAGCACCCCTACACCCGCCAGCTGCTGGCCGCGATCCCGCGCGGCTACGCGCCCGCCACCGGGTCCCTGCAACCCGCTTGACGAGACGGGCATGAAACTTCGCATCCTTGGCGCCTTGCTGGGCGCGCTGGCCGTGGCGTCGGCCCTGGCCCAAACCCCCAAGCGCGTGGAAAAGGCGGACGACCTGCCGCGCTTCAACTACCCGGTCCAGGGCGAACTCGAAGCCATCGTGCGCGAGCCGCAGCGCTTTGCGGCTTTCTCGCAGGCCGTGCGGCGCGACCTGGAAGCGACGGTGGCCGGCTACGACATTACGGAGCTGGCGACGCGCCGGCAGCTGCTCGGCCAGCTGGTGCAGCTGGACATGCTGGAAGGCCGCTGGGACGACGCGCTGCGCCGCTCGGCCCAGATCCGGCAACTGCAGGAAAAGCCCGCGGACAAGCTGTTGTCGGGGCTGACGATCCGGGCCATCGTCGCCGCCATCCAAAAGTCCGGCGAGCGTGGCTCGCCCGCGTATGCGGCCGAAGCCGGGCGCGTGGTGCGCGAAGAGATCGAGCGGCTGCCGTACGCCGTGATCCGCAACGACATCATGCGGGCCAAGGCCGGCATGGAGACCGTGGGCGAGGCGCTGGTCCTGGGGCGGGTGCGCGATGTGCTGCAGCCCGTCGCCGCCAGGACCGGGTCCCTCAGCTCGGACCTGGCGCCCGCCGTGATCTCGGCCCGCTACGCGATCGAATTCGTGCTGCCGCTGAAGACGACGCTGGTCGAGGCCTACCGGGCCTACCTTGCCGCCCACCAGGTCGACAAGCCCGACATCTGGGCCGCGCGCGACGTGAGCCTGCCCCCCGGGCGCGATTACACCCCGGTGACGGTGGTGGTCTGGGACAGCGGCGTGGACCTGTCGCTGTTCACCGGCCGCGTGGTGACGTTGCCCGGCGGCCCCGCCATGATCGCCTTCGATCGCCATGCGCGGCCGTCCTCCAGCGCGCTCAAGCCGATCCCGGGGAACGTGCAAGGCCGGCTGGACATGCTGCAAGGCCGCAGCAAGGGCCTGTCGGACCTCACGTCCAACATCGACAGCCCCGAAGCCGCCGAGGTGAAGGCGCTGCTGTCGGGCCTGGCGCCGGACCAGTACAAGACGGTGCAGGAAGAGCTGCGCCTGGTCGGTGTCTACCAGCACGGCACGCACGTGGCCGGCATCGCGATGGCGGGCAACCCTTACGCGCGGATCGCCAGCGCGCGCATCGAGTTCGGCCACACGCTGCTGCCCGATCCGTGCCCGACGCGCGAACTGGAGGTACGCTCCGCCGCGAATTTCGCGTCGTACGTGGACTTCGTGAAGAAGGTGGGCGCCCGGGTCGTCAACATGAGCTGGGGCGGCAACCTGCGCTCCTATGAAGTCGCGCTCGAGCAATGCGGCATCGGCAAGGACCTGGCCGAGCGAAAGGCGCTGGCCCGCGACTATTTCGACCTGCACTACAAGGCGCTCGTGCGCGCCATCGCATCGGCGCCGGATGTCCTGTTCGTCACCTCGGCGGGCAACTCGGCCAACGATCCCACTTTCAACGACACCTACCCGTCGAGCATCGTCCTGCCGAACCTGGTGTCGGTGGGCGCCGTCGACAAGACCGGCGACGAGGCTTCGTTCACCAGCCATGGCCCCACCGTGGCGCTGCATGCCAACGGCTACCAGGTCGACAGCGTCGTGCCCGGCGGCCGCAGGATCGCGCTGTCGGGGACTTCGATGTCTTCGCCGCAAGTCACCAACCTCGCGGCCAAGATGCTGGCGGTGAAGCCTTCGCTCCAGCCCGCCGAATTGATCGGCATCCTTCGCAGCACGGCCGAGCGCAGCGAAGACGGGCGCCGCACGCTGATCCACCCGGCCAAGGCGCTGGCGGCCGTGGGCTATGTGCGCTGAGTGGGCGGCGACGGACGGCGGCTGAATTCAAGAGGAGCCGATGATGGGATTGCGTCACTGCATTGCGGGTTTTTTCATCGCGTCGGCGTTGTGCGGCGGCGCGAGCGGCCAGGGCGCCTGGACCCAGGCCGACATCACCGTGGAGAAGGACGTCACCCTGCGCGTCATCGACGGCGGGGACCGGAATGCGAGGACCACGATCCTTTTCGTGCCCGGCTGGGGCATGACGACCGCCGTCTGGCGCGACGCCATGTCGGCGTTCGCCTCGCGGGCCCGCGTCGTGTCCCTCGATCCGCGGTCGCAGGGCTTCTCGACCGTGGCCCCGCGCGGCAATACGCCCGAGCGCCGCGCGGTCGACCTGCACGAGGTGATCAAGGCGCTGGCGCTGGACAAGGTGGTGCTGGTGGGCTGGTCCCAGGGCGTGCAGGACGTGGCCGCCTATGCGGCCGCATTCGAGGGCGAGCGGGTGGCGGGCTATGTCCTGGTCGATTCCTCCCTCGGCGCCGGCCCGGCGGCCGCGATGTCGCCGCCGGCGGCCATGCAGCAGCAGCTCGAGCGCATGAGCGTCTATGCGCGCTACCCGCGCGAATACCTGCGCGGGATGATGAACGCCATCATCCAGTCGCCCGCGGGCAAGGCGCGCATCGACGAATTCGTCGAGCTCGGGCTGCGCACACCGCCCGATCTCGGCATCGGCATGCTGATGATGGATTTCGTCCTGATCGACCGCCGGCCCGCGCTGAAGAAGTTCAACCGGCCGACGCTGGTGATCGCCGCCGAAGGCCCGGACGCCGAGTCGCAGCGCGCGATGGCGCAGCAGGTCGGCGGCGCGCAGTTCGAAACGGTGGCCCAGGCGGGCCACGCGCTGTTTCTCGACCAGCCGGAAAAATTCAACGCGCTGCTGGCGAAGTTCCTGGCGCGCCTGGGCGCCTGAGCCCCGACGCTACTTCAGCGCGAAAGCCGGCAGCTTCTTGGGCACGGCCACGTTCTTGAGCGTCGCGTACACCGGGACGCCGTTCTTGTACTTCGGGTAGTCCTCCCCCTGGATCAGGGGCAACAGGTACCGCTTGCAGGGCTCGGTGATGCCGAAGCCGTCCGCGGTGATGAAGTTGCGCGGCATGAACTTCTCGACGTTCGCCACCTTGGCCAGCGGCGCCATCCCGATCCTGTACTTGTACGGCTTGTCGCTCAGGCGGTCGATGGTCGGCATCACGGCGTTGTGGCCCTTGAGCGCCAGTTGAACCGCGGCCTTGCCCAGTTCGTAGGCCTGCTTCACGTCGGTTTGCGACGCGATGTGGCGCGCCGCGCGCTGCAGGTAATCGGCCACGGCCCAGTGGAACTTGTAGCCGTGCGCCTGCTTGATCATGTTGGCCACCACCGGCGCGGCGCCGCCCAGCTGCGCATGGCCGAACGCATCGCGCGTGCCCTGCTCGGCCAGGAACCTGCCGTCCGGGTAGTGGCAGCCCTCGGACACCACCACCGTGCAGTAGCCGTGCTTCTTCACCAGCGAATCGACCCGCCCGAGGAACTTCTTTTCGTCGAATTCGATCTCCGGGAACAGCACGACGACCGGGATGCCGTGGTCGGCGATGAGGCCGCCGGCCGCCGCGATCCAACCCGCATGCCGGCCCATCACTTCGAGCACGAAGACCTTGGTCGAGGTCTTGGCCATGGACCGGACGTCGAACGAGGCCTCGAGCGCCGAGACGGCGACGTACTTCGCGACCGAGCCGAAGCCCGGGCAGCAATCGGTGATCGGCAGGTCGTTGTCCACCGTCTTGGGCACGTGGATGGCCTGGATCGGGTAGCCCATGCTCTCGGACAGCTGGCTGACCTTGTAGCAGGTGTCGGCCGAGTCGCCGCCGCCGTTGTAGAAGAAGTAGCCGATGTCGTGCGCCTTGAAGACCTCGATCAGGCGCTCGTATTCGCGCTTGTTGGCCTCCAGCGACTTGAGCTTGAATCGGCAGGAGCCGAACGCGCCCGAGGGCGTGGAACGCAGCAGCGCGATGGCCGAGGCCGATTCCTTGCCGGTGTCGATCAGGTCCTCGGTCAGCGCCCCGATGATGCCGTTGCGCCCGGCATAGACCTTGCCGATCCTGTCCTTGTGCGCGCGCGCGGTTTCGATCACGCCGCAAGCCGAAGCGTTGATGACGGCGGTGACACCGCCCGATTGCGCGTAGAACGCGTTCTTCTTTTTCGCAGCCATTTCTTGTTCCTTCGTCAGTCGGCCAGGGCGCGCGTCACCACCTCGCGCACGTCGTTGCTCAGGTCGGGCTTGGCGGCGACACGCGCGATTGCCTCGCGCGCGGCGCTGCGCATCGGTTCCACCAGCTTCTTCCAGCGGTCCAGCGCGCGCGCCAGCCGCGCGGCGACCTGCGGGTTCATGCCGTCGAGCTCGATCACGCGCTCGCTCCAGTACACATAGCCCGCCGCGTCCGGACGGTGGAACCCGCCGGGGTTGGCGCTGCAGTAGCTGAAGATCACGCTGCGCGCGCGGTTGGGGTTGCGGATGTTGAAGTCCTGGTGTTTCATCAGCTGCTTCACGGCCGGCAGGACGTTGCCGCCGCGGTCCGGCGCGCCGGCCTGCAGCGCAAACCACTTGTCCAGCACCAGCGCCTCGTCCTTGAACATCGCGTGGAACCGTTGCAGCGCTTGCCCGGCCAGCTCGTGCCCGGTGGTGACCAGTGCGGCAAGCGCATTGAAGCGGTCCGTCATGTTGCCGGCATCCTTGAAGCGCTGGTAGGCCTTGCCCGGCCAGACCGCGTCGCCGCTCTTGCGCGCCGCCAGGCACAGGTGCGTGAGCGCCATGCCGGCCAGCGCGCGGCGGCCGCAGGAGATGGAGTCCGGCCGGTAGGCGCCGTTCTCGCGGTGGGCATCGAAGGCCCATTGCCAGTCGTCGTACAGCGCGTGCGCCAATTGCTCGCGCATCGCCTCGCGCACCGTGTGGATGCGCTGCGGGTCGACCACGTCCAGCTGTTCGGCCAGATAGGTTTCGGCGGGCAAGGTCAGCACCAGCTCCTTGAATGCGGCGTCGAGCGCGGGGTGGCGCAAGATCTTGCGCATCGCTTCGATGTACGGTGCATCCAGCCGGATGTCGACCGCCGTCAGCCCTTCCTGGCCGATGAAGGCCAGGGCGCGGTTGACGGCGAGCCGTTGGCCCGCCTCCCACATGTTGAACGGATCGGTGTCGTGCGCCAGCAGCGTGAGCAGCTGCTCGTCGCTGTAGTCGAATTCCAGGATCACCGGCGCGCTGAAACCGCGCAGGATGGACGGCACGGGTTCGGCCTGCAGGCCGGGGAAGCTCAGCGTCTCGCTGGCCTCGGTGAGTACGTGCATGCCATTCGTGAGCTCACGGCCGTCCGGCGCCAGCAGGCCCAGCGCGACCGGGATCACGAAGGGCTCCTTCGCCGCTTGCCCGGGTGTCGCCGCACAGCTTTGCGACAGGGTCAGGTTGTAAATACCCGATGCCGCGTCGTAATGCGTGGCCACCTTCACGCGCGGCGTGCCGGCCTGGCTGTACCAACGCTTGAACTGCGGCAGCAGCTGCGCCAGCCTGGAATCGGGATTGGCGTCGGCGATGGCCTGGGCGAAGTCGTCGCAGGTCACGGCGCTGCCGTCGTGACGCTGGAAGTAGAGGTTCATGCCCCGGGCGAAGCCCTCGCGCCCCACCAGCGTCTGCATCATCCGCACCACTTCGGCGCCCTTTTCGTACACCGTGACGGTGTAGAAGTTGTTGATCTCCAGGTACTGGTCGGGCCGCACCGGGTGCGCCATCGGGCCGGCATCCTCCGGGAACTGGGCGGTGCGCAGCACGCGCACGTCCTCGATGCGCTTCACGGCGCGGGCCGACGGCGCGCCCGCCAGGTCCATGCTGAACTCCTGGTCGCGGAACACCGTGAGGCCTTCCTTCAGCGACAGCTGGAACCAGTCGCGGCAGGTGATGCGGTTGCCGGTCCAGTTGTGGAAGTATTCGTGGCCCACCACGCTTTCGATGTTGCTGAAATCGGTGTCCGTTGCCGTCGCCTGGCTGGCCAGGACGTACTTCGTGTTGAAGATGTTCAGGCCCTTGTTCTCCATCGCGCCCATGTTGAAGTCGCTGGTGGCGACGATCAT
>Ga0255338_1002350_pt1 | contig 28373 bp, 27 predicted proteins | sample MeOH1_35cm_T4_19_FD_203715 | JGI IMG/M metagenome (GOLD analysis project Ga0255338, IMG submission 203715) | Sandy soil microbial communities from University of British Columbia, Vancouver, Canada - MeOH1_35cm_T4_195 | ecosystem: Engineered > Artificial ecosystem > Sand microcosm > Unclassified ...
ATCTATTCGAAGAGGTCGAAGAGCAGCTGCGCTCCGACCGCTATAAGCAGTTCGCCCGCAAGGCGCTGCCGTGGATGCTGGGGATCGCCGCCGCCGCGCTCATCGCCACCCTCGGCTACTGGGGCTACGACAGCTACCGCGGCAAGCAGATCGCCACCGCCTCGGAACAGTACGCCGCCGCCGTGGACGCCATGGTCGCCGGCGACAAGGCCAAGGCCCAGCAGCTCTGGACCGAGGTCTCCAAGTCGCAGGCCGAGGGCTACAAGTCCCTGGCGCTGATGCACCTGGGCGCCTTCGCGCTTGAGGCGAAGAAGCCCGCCGAGGCCGTGAAACTGTTCGACGAGGCCGCCGCGGCCGCGCCGGATCCGCTGGTCGGCGACGCCGCCCGCCTCAAATCCGCCTTCGCGCTCCTGGACACCGCCCCTCTGAAGGACCTGGAGGGGCGCTTGAAGCCGCTGATGGAAGAGGGCCGCCCCTATCGGGTGCAGGCTCGGGAGGCTCTGGCCTTCGCGAAGCTGAACGCCGGCGACGTGACCGGCGCGCGGGGCGACTTCGTGCTGATCTCGCAGTCGCTGGACGCCCAACAGGGCGCCCAGGCCCGCGCCCAGGCCGCCATCGGCCTCATCGATTCGGGCTCGGCCAAGGCCGTGCCCGCCGTGGTGAAGGCCGCCCAGGCGCTTCCCCCGCCCATGACGATCGACCCCGGCGCGATGATTGGCCCGCCGCCGGGCGCCGTCCCGCCGCAACCGCAAGGCCCCGCTCCGCAATGATCCGCCGTACGACGATCCTCGCCGCCGTCCTGACCGGCGCGCTGGCCGCGAGCGGCTGCTCGACCCTCAGCAACCTCAATCCCTTCGGTGACAAGGATAAGGGGCCGGCCGAGCTCGCGGGCGAAGGCCAGCGCATCTCGATCATCCCCGCCGACCAGCTCCTGGAGCCGGCCGAGGCCCTGAAGGGCGTCGACTTCGCCCTGCCTCCCGCCGAGGCCGTGACCGCCTGGCCACTGCCTGGCGGCACGACCGAGCAGTCGATGGGCGCCGTCGCCGCCGGCGCGAACGTCGAGATCGCTTGGCGCAAGAGCTTCGGCCAGGGCCAGAAGCGTGGCCGCTACGTGACCGCCCCGCCGGTGGCCGCCGACGGGAAGGTGTTCCTCATGGACGCCGACGCCCGCGTCGTCGCGGTCGACGCCCGCTCGGGCGCGCAGATCTGGCGCACCGCCACGAACCCCGGCGACAACAAGCGCGACAAGCTCGCGTTCGGCGGCGGCATGGCCTACGCCGACGGCAAGCTCTACGTCTCCTCCGGCTACCGCGAAGTCATGCAGATGGACGCCAAGACTGGCGCCGTCGGCTGGCGGACCAAGACCTCGGAATCCATCCACGGCGCGCCCAACGTCTCGGGCGGCCGGGTGTTCGTGGTCTCGCTGGACAACACCCTGATGACCTTCGACGCGGCCACCGGCGCGGCGTCCTGGACCTACCAGGCCCTGTCCGAGACGGCCCGCATCCTGTCGGCCTCCAGTCCGGCGATCTCGGGCGACACGGTGGTGGCGGCCTTCGGCTCGGGCGAGCTGGTGGCGCTGCGCACCTCCAACGGCAACGACCTCTGGAACGAGGCCCTGTCGCGCGCCAGCCGCACCAGCGCGCTCTCCGAGATCCGCGACATCCCGGGCCGTCCGGTGATCTATCAGGGCGACGTGTTCGCGGTCAGCCATTCGGGCGTCTTCGCCGCCACCGACCTTAGGACCGGCCAAGCGCGCTGGACCCTGCCGGTGGTGGGCGTGACCGCGCCCTGGCCCGCCGGCGACGTGGTCTATGTGGTCTCCAAGACCGGCGACGTGATCTGCGCCAGCCGCGAGAACGGCCAGATCTACTGGATCCGCAACCTGAACGAGGGCTTCAAGGCCAAGAAGGTCGGCGGCATCCTGGGCGTGGGCGGCCAGCGGCAGAACAAGCCGATCTGGTCGGGTCCGCTGCTCGCCGGCGACAAGCTGCTGGTCGTCGGCCAGACCGGCCAACTGGTGGCGCTGAACGCCAAGACGGGCGAGATCGCCAAGCGCGTCGAGCTCAAGGGCGCCTCCACGCTCTCGCCGATCGCCATGGGCGACACCGTCTATGTTGTGACTGAGGAGGCCGACCTGATCGCGATTCGCTGATCAGGCAGGTACAGTCCCCGGCATGGCGCTGAAACTCGCGATTGTCGGGCGACCGAACGTCGGCAAATCCACCCTGTTCAACCGGCTTGCGGGCCGGAAGCTGGCTATCGTCGACGATCAGCCGGGGGTCACCCGTGACCGCCGGTTCGGGACGGGCCGGTTGGGCGACCTCGATCTCGAGCTGATCGACACCGCCGGCTTCGAGGACGTCACCGACGAGAGCCTCGAGGCCCGCATGCGGGCCCAGACCGAGCTCGCCGTCGACGAGGCCGACGTGGCCCTGTTCGTCATCGACGCCCGCGAGGGCGTGACCCCGGCCGACGAGATCTTCGCCGACGTCCTGCGCCGCAAGGGCAAGCCGGTCGTGCTGTGCGCCAACAAGTCCGAGAGCAAGGCCTCGGAATCCGGCGTCCTGGAAGCCTTCGGCCTGGGCCTGGGCGAGCCGATCCCGATCTCCGCCGAGCACGGCGAGGGGATGGCCGACCTCTACCAGGCCGTCGTCGCCCTGGCGCTGGACGAGGACGAGGATCCCGACGCCGAGGAAGCCGCCAAGCCGATCAGCATCGCCATCGTCGGCCGCCCCAACGCGGGCAAGTCGACCCTGGTGAACCGCCTGATCGGCGAGGACCGGATGCTGACCGGCCCCGAGGCCGGCATCACCCGTGACGCCATTCCCGTGGACTGGGTGTGGGACGAGCGCGCCATCCGCCTGGTCGACACGGCGGGCCTCCGGCGCAAGGCCAGGGTCCAGGAGAAGCTGGAGAAGCTCTCCACCCACGACTCGATCCGCGCCATCACCTTCGCCGAAGTGGTGATCCTGGTGATGGACGCCACCCATCCGTTCGAAATCCAGGACCTGCAGATCGCCGACCTGGTCGAGCGCGAGGGCCGCTCCCTGGTCTACTGCCTGGCCAAGTGGGACCTGGTCGAAGATCCGCACTCCAAACTCCAGGAGTTCGTGGAGGAGGCGGCGCGCCTCCTGCCGCAGCTCAAGGGTTCGCCGGTCGTCGCCCTGTCCGCCGAGACCGGCTATGGCCTGAGCAAGCTGATGCCGGCGGTGATCAAGGCCCACACCGACTGGTCGACCAAGGTGAAGACCCGCGACCTGAACGACTGGCTGAAGATGGCGGTGGAACGCCACCCACCGCCCGCGGTGGGCGGAAGACGGGTGAAACCCAAGTACATGGCCCAGACCAAGGCCCGCCCGCCGACCTTCGTGTTGTTCGCCAGCCGCGCCGACCAGCTGCCGGACCACTACAGGCGCTACCTGGTCAACTCGATCCGGGAGAGCTTCGACCTGCCAGGCGTGCCGATCCGGCTCACCGTGCGCTCGAACAAGAACCCCTTCGCCGAGGGCGAGGAGAAGAGCGGCTCGGGCCTGACCCGCGCCAAGCCGTCGGAGGCCAAGACCGGCATGGCCGCCAGGACCCGCCGGACCGCCGCGGCCAAGGCCAAGGAAGGCGCCGAGGGCCGGCCCAAGACCGCCTCCAAGCCCAAGAAGGTCAAGGCCGGCAACCCGCGCGGCCGGGCGGCCAAACTCTCGCGTCCGGGAACTAAGCCGAAGCGAGCGTCCCGGCCGTCTTCCACCTCGAAAAGGCCACGTTAGCGGTCGGCAGGCCCAGGTCGGCCTGAGCCAGCTCGACGATCAGCGGCCCGATCTCGGACGGGTCGGGCAGGGTCGACGGATCCTCGCCCGGCATGGCCTCGGCCCGCATCCGCGTGCGCATGGCGCCGGGATCCAGCAGGACGGCGCGGATGTTCGTCTGCTCCAGCTCGTCGGCCCAGGTCCGCACCAGCGCCTCCAGCGCCGCCTTGGTGGCCCCGTAGGAGCCCCAGAAGGCCTTGGGGTTCGCCGCGCGGCTGCTGGTCAGGAAGATCGCTCGCGGGTGCTCCGAAGCCCGCAGCAGCGGCTCAACGCTGCGGATCAACCGGAACGAGGCGGTCAGGTTCACCGCCACCAGCCGGTCCCAGTGCTTGGGTTCGATGTGCGACACTGGGGTCAACGACCCCAGCAGGGCGGCGGCGTGGACCAGGATGTCCAGGCGCCCGAAACGGTCGTGGATCGCCCGGCCCAGCTGGTCCAGGCCATCGACTTCGCCGATGTCCATGGGGACCAGGGTCGCTGGTTGTCCGGTCGCGGCGCGGATCTCGTCGTCCAAGGCCTCCAGCGCGCCCGGCGTGCGGGCCACGGCCACGACGTGGGCGCCCGCGCTGGCGAGGGCCAGGGCGGCGGCCTTGCCGATGCCGCGGCTGGCGCCGGTGACGAGAGCGATACGGTCTTTGAGAGGCAGGTCGGACATGGGGCGGCTCTCTAGCCGCTTTGCGCCTCGGTGTCAGGCCGCTGCGTATAGCGCTGGGCGATGGCCGCGCAAGCCATGAGCTGGAGCTGGTGGAAGATCATCAGCGGGATCAGGGCGACCCCCGCCACGGCCGGCGCGAAGATCGCCGCGGCCATCGGCGCGCCGCTGGCCAGCGACTTCTTGGAGCCGCAGAACACGATGGCGATCTCGTCCTCCTTCGAGAACCCGAAGGCCCGCGCCGCGAAGGCCGTGAACGCCAGGACCGCGCCCAGCAGCACGACGCAGATCACCAGCAGCCGGGCCAGGTCGAGGGCGCTCAGGGTGTCCCAGACGCCTGCCACCACCGCACCCGAGAAAGCGGTATAGACCACCAGCAGGATCGAGCCCCGGTCCAGCTTCGACAGCACCGGATTGTGCGCCTTCACCCAATCCCCGACCCAGGGTCGGAGCAGCTGACCGGCCATGAACGGCGCCAGCAGCTGGGCCACGATGGCCCAGAAGGACGAGGCGCTGACCCCGCCCTGGGCGTGCAGCAGAATCCCGACCAGCAACGGCGTCAGGAACACACCCAGCAGGTTCGAGGCCGACGCCGAGGCGACGGCGGCCGGCACGTCGCCGCGGGCGACACTGACGAAGGCGATGGAGCTCTGGATCGTGGACGGCAGGCACCCGAGGTAGATCAGGCCGGCGGCCAGTTCGGGCGGCGTGATCCAGGCGGGCAGGGCGACGACTCCCAACGTCAGCAATGGGAACAGCCCGAAGGTACAGGCCAGCACCAGCAGGTGCAGCCGCCAGTGGACCAGACCACGCAGCACTGCTTCGCGCGAGAGGCGCGACCCGTGCAGGAAGAACACGAGGCCGATGGCCGCCTTGGTCAGCCAGCCGAGCCAGACCGCGACCTCGCCGCGCGCCGGCAGCACCGAGGCCACGACGGCGATCAGAATGATGAGGACGAGGTGCCAGTCGGGCTTGAACCGCCCGAGCAGCCCTTGGCTCACGCGTCGACCAGGAACGAGAGCTGGCGCTCCACCAGTTCGTTTCGGCCCTGGGCGATCTCGCGGTCCAGCAGGCGCGTGGGGTAGTCGCCCGTGAAGTAGTGGTCGGTGTACTGTGGGTTCACCGGGTCGCGGACCGTTTCCATGGCCCAGTAGAGGCCGTCGACCGAGAGGTAGCCCATGGAGTCGACGCCCAGGATCTTGGCGATCTCCTCGACCGAATGGTTGGCGGCCAGCAGGTTGTCGCGGTCCGGCATGTCGATGCCGTAGTAGTCCGGCCACTGGATCGGCGGCGACGCCGAGCGCAGATGCACTTCCGCCGCGCCGGCCTCGCGGACCATCTTCACCACGCGGACGGAGTTGGTGCCGCGCACGATGGAATCGTCCACCAGCAGCACCTTCTTGCCCGCCAGCACCGCCCGGTTGGGCGATAGCTTCATACGCACGCCCAGTTCGCGCTCGCCCTGGGTGGGCTGGATGAAGGTCCGGCCGACGTAATGGTTGCGGATGATGCCCATTTCGAAGGGCAAGCCGGCCTCTTGGGCGAAGCCGAGGGCGGCGGGCACGCCAGAGTCGGGCACCGGCACGACCACGTCGACGTCGGCGGGCGTCTCCTGGGCCAGGCGGCGACCCATGCGCTTGCGCACATCATACACCGAACGGCCGTTCACGACGGAGTCGGGGCGGGCGAAATAGACGTATTCGAAGATGCAGGGTCGGGCCTGCTGGGCGGGGAAGGGGCGGAAGCTGCGGACGCCCTGGTGGTCGATGACCACCATCTCGCCGTGCTCGATGTCGCGAACGAAGGTGGCGCCGATCATGTCGAGGGCGCAGGTCTCCGAGGCCAGCACCGACTTGCCGTTCAGCTCGCCCAACACCAGCGGGCGGATGCCCAGCGGGTCGCGCACGCCGACCAGCTTCTTGTTGGTCATGGCGACCAGGGCGTAGCCGCCTTCGATCTGCTGCAGCGCCTCGGTGAAGCGGTCCAGGAACTTGGGCCGGCGCGAGCGGGCGATCAGGTGCAGGATCGCCTCCGAGTCCGAAGTCGATTGGAAGATCGCGCCTTCCTGGACCAGTTGCTCGCGCAGGGTCAGGAAGTTGGTCAGGTTGCCGTTGTGGGCGAGCGCGATGCCGCCGGCCTCGAGATCGGCGAACATCGGCTGGACATTGCGGATGAAGCTGCCGCCGGCGGTGGAGTAGCGGGTGTGGCCGATGGAGACGTGGCCCGGCAGGCGCTTGTTCAGGTCGCCGCCGCCGAAGGCGTCACCCACGTACCCCATGTGGCGTTCTGTGTGATAGCGCTGGCCGTCGAACGAGGCGATGCCGCAGGCCTCCTGGCCGCGGTGCTGCAAGGCGTGCAGTCCGAGCGCGGTGATGCCGGAGGCTTCGGGCGCGTCGAAGATGCCGAAGACCCCGCACTCAAGGCGCGGCGTGTCGTCGTCAGGGTCGCGCGCCGGCGGGGACCAACGCTCGTGCGTGGGGCTCATCGGGATCGCTCCGGGCGTTCGGTGTGTGCAGGTTCGCGCGCCTCGTACCCGTCTGTCGTCGATCTGTCACCTGACCCTTCGCCGACGGCACGGTCAAAAGCGGGTTTCAGGCGTCCGGCGACGTCCAGTCCCTGGGGCGCCAGGCTCTCCAGAAGCCGGCCCATGTTGCTGGCGATCGGCCAGGTGCGGGCGTCGGTGATCCACCGAGGCCTCAGGTCTTCCGGTGTGGCGGCGTTGAACATGAGGTAGAGCGCCCCCAGGACGATCAGGCCCCGGCCGAGCCCGATCAGCAGGCCCAGCGAACGGTCGAGGAAGCCCAGCATCTGGGTGTTCTGAACCTGGCGCGCGATACCTGCGCCGATCAGTCGCAGCGCGACGAAGGCCACGCCGAACACCACGGCCAAGGCGGCGATGGTTCCCAGCCAGCCCGGCTGGATCACGCCGCGGAAGATCGGGGCGAACACCGGCAGGCCGAAGATCGCCAGGCCAGCGGCCACGACCAGGGCCGCCAGGGCGAACACCTCGCGCACGGCGCCCCGGGCGAAGCCGACGAAGGCGGAGATGGCCAGGAGGCCCAGGACCAGGACGTCGAACTGCGTCACTTGCGATCTTCCCAGGCGGAGTCGTGGATCCGTTGGATGGCGTCGGCCAAGCGGTTGGCGCCGGTATAGGCCAGCGCCGGCTTGTCGACGTCTGCTGGGCCCAGGGCGCGTCGGAAGCCCAGCTTGGCGGCTTCCTTCATGCGTCCGTCCATGCGGCTCACGGGACGCACTTCTCCGGACAGGCTGATTTCGCCGAACACCACGCAGTCCTGCGGCAGCGCCACGTCGAAGGCGGAGGAGGCGAGGGCGGCGGCGGCGGCGAGGTCAGCGGCGGGTTCCGAAATCCGAAGCCCCCCGGCCACGTTGAGATAGACATCCTTGTCCCCGAACCCAAGGCCGCAGCGCGCCTCCAGCACGGCGAGGATCATGGCCAGGCGGCCGCTATCCCATCCCACCACGGCGCGGCGCGGCGTTCCATAGGCCGACGGAGCCACCAGGGCCTGGATCTCCACCAGCACCGGCCGCGAGCCCTCGATGCCGGCGAACACCGCCGCGCCGGCCGCGCGCTCGCCCGAAGTGTTGAGGAACAGGGCGGACGGGTTCTTCACCTCGGCCAAGCCTGCATCGCCCATCTCGAAGACCCCGATCTCATCGGTGGCCCCGAAGCGGTTCTTGGCGCCGCGCAGGATGCGGAACGGATAGCCGCGCTCGCCCTCGAAGGCGAAGACCGCGTCCACCATGTGCTCCACCACCCGCGGCCCGGCGATCGCGCCGTCCTTGGTGACATGGCCGACGAGGATCACCGCCAGATTGCCCTTCTTGGCCAGCCGCACCAGCTCACCGGCGGCGGCGCGGACCTGGGTGACGGAGCCCGGCGCGGCCTCGTGGTTGTCGCTCCACATGGTCTGGATGGAATCGATGACCACCAGGTCGAACGGCTCGGCCTTCAGGCCATCGATGATGGCCCGCAGCGAGGTTTCGGCGGCCAGCTTCACCGGCGCGTCGGCCAGGCCCATGCGCTGGGCCCGGCTGCGGACCTGCTCGATCGCCTCTTCGCCGGAGATGTAGGCGCAGCGCGCGCCGCGGCGCGCCGCTTCCGCCGCCACCTGGAGCAGCAGGGTGGACTTGCCCACCCCCGGGTCGCCGCCGACCAGGATCGCCGAGCCCGGCACCACGCCGCCGCCGCAGACCCGGTCCCATTCGCCGACGCCGGTCACCATGCGGGGCGGAGCGGGGGTGGTCTGATCCAGCCCCTCGAAGGCCAGATGACGACCCTTTGCGCGGGAGGGCTTCAGGGCGCCGGGGGGGCGGCTGCTGGTCAACTCCTCGACCAACGTGTTCCAGGCCCCGCAGGCCGGGCACTGCCCGGACCACTTCGTCTGCACGGCTCCGCAGGACTGGCAGGCATAGACGGCGCCGTCGCGGGCCATGGGGTCTCCTGATTCGGGTGCGAGGAAGTCTAGCCGACGCGCGGCGGCGGGTCTGTGCGATGGGTTGCCGTCACGGTCGGCTGGGATAGGGTTACGTCGCGTCGGGGATTGGCCGGGACAAGGGCTGGAGAGAAGAGATGAGTGTCGTTGAACCTGGGTCCGCGAGCGCGGGCCTGGTGGCGCGGGTGAAGGGGATCCTTCTGAAGCCCACCGAGACCTGGGACGCGATCGACCGCGAGCCGGCCACGATCGGCGGGCTTTACACCGGCTACGTCATGATCCTGGCCGCGATCCCAGCGGTCGCCGGCCTGATCGGCATGCTGGTCTTCGGCATCGGTGGCTTCGGGATCACGATCCGACCCTCGCCGGTGTGGCTGGTCGTGCAGGCGATCCTCACGTACGGCCTTGGCCTGGCCATGGTCTATGTCATGGCCCTGATCATCGAGACGCTGGCCCCGAACTTCGGCGGGACCAAGGATCGCATGCAGGCCTTCAAGGTGGCGGCCTATGCGCCGACGGCCTCGTGGGCGGCGGGAATTTTCGCCTTGATCCCGGCGCTAAGTCCAGTGGCCCTGCTGGGCGGGCTCTACAGCTTGTTCCTGCTCTACAAGGGCCTGCCCAAGCTGATGAAGACGCCCGAGGACAAGGCGCTGCCCTATACGGCGGTCGTCATCGTCGTGGCCATCGTGGTGTCGATCGTGATCGGCATCGTCACCAGCAGCGTCATGGCGCTGAGCGGGGCGATGAACCCCATGGGCGCCATCGGGTCGGTCTCCGGCACGGTGAAGGTGCCCGGCGGCGGCGAGATGGACCTGGCCAAGCTGGAAGCGGCCGGCAAGGCCATGGAAGCGGCGGCGAAGAAGGCCGAGGCCGGCACGGCGACGGCCGCCGACCCCGAGGCGCTGAAGGCCTATCTGCCAGCCAGCGTCGCCGGCTTCACCCGCGAAGAGGTCAGCGCGTCCAGCGGTGGCGCGGGCGGCTACGAGGGCTCGGCGGCCGAGGGGCGATACACGAAGGGCGATGCGAGCCTGAAACTGGAAGTCACCGACCTGGGCGCCGCGGGGGCGCTCGCCGGCATGGCCAGCGCCTTCAACGTGAAGTCGTCCAAGGAGACAGCCACCGGCTATGAAAAGGTCGGCATGGTGGGCGGACGGATGACCCAGGAGAACTACGACCGCCAGACCCGGAGCGGCGAGTACAGCGTCCTCGTCGGCGACCGCTTCATGGTCCACGCGAGCGGTGACGGCGTCAGCATGGATGAGCTCAAGGCCGCCGTCGGCGCCGTCGACCAGGGACGGCTGGAGGGGCTCGCCAAGGCAGGCTAGGGCCGGCCGGCGGGCGTTGGAGGCGGGGATGGATGTGGCGCGTGGGGCCGGCGACATATCGCGCGCGCTCAGCCTGTTGCTGACCCCCGGCCAGGCGTGGGACCGGATCGCCGAGGCGCCGGCCGCGCCGCGCGCCCTGTTCCAGCGCTACGCCGCGCCGCTGGCGGCGATCCCGGCGCTCTGCGGCATCTTCGGCGTGCTGGTGTTCGGCTTCAACATCGCCAACATCGGCGTCCACATGAGCGTCGTGGGCCTGATCCTCGGCGCGGCGGTGGGCTACGTCCTGACGCTGGCGATGATGTGGGCGCTGGGGGTCTTCGTGGACCTGACGGCTCCGGCGTTCGGCGGGATTCGGGGGCGCCAGGCGGCCTGGAACCTAGTGGTCTATTCGGCGACCGCGAGCTGGGTCGGTGGGCTGGCTGAGATCTATCCCAGCCTGGGCATTCCCGTGGGCATCCTGGCTGGGCTCTACAGCCTCTATGCCCTGTACCTGGGCCTGCCGAAGATGATGGGAATTCCGGAGGAGCGGCGCCTGACCGCCTTCGCCGCCGTGCTGGTCGCCATCCTGCTGCTGGCCGTGGGCCGCGGCATGATCACCGCCAAGGCCGCCGAGTTGGGCGGGCCGCTCTCGGCGTCCTACGCTCCCAGGTAGACGCGCTCGGCCCGCAGGCTCAGCCGCACCAGCACCTCGTGCGCCACCGTGCCGGCAGCGTTGGCCAGGTCATCCAGCAGGGCGTTGGAACCCAGCAGCTCGACCGGATCGCCCGGTTCGGCCGTAGCGTCGCCCAGGTCGATCACCAGCAGGTCCATGTTCACCGCCAGGAGCGCGCGGCGTCCGCCGGCCGCCCAGGCGTAGCCCTTGCCCCCGGCGGCGCGGATCACGCCGTCGGCGTAGCCCGCCGCCACCACGGCGACGCGCATCGGCCGGTCCGCCGCGAAGGCGGAACCGTAGCCCACCCGGTCGCCCGGTTGCAGGCGTCGGATGTCGAGGATCGGGGCGGTGAGGGTCGCCACGGCCTTCAGCCGAGGGTCGGGCCGCTCCTCGGGGCCGCCGCCGAACAGGCCTATCCCCGCGCGGACCATGTCGTGGCGATAGTCTGGGCCCAGGAACGCGCCGGCCGAGGCGGCCAGGCTGGCGCGGCTGTCGGGGAACAGGGCGCGCGCTTCCCGGAAGCGGGCCAGCTGCTCGGGGTTGCGGGCCTCGGCCGGGTCGTTGGCTGAGCCGAGGTGGCTGACGAGCAGCGGCACGTCCAGCGGACGCAGCCCGCCCGGCGCGGCGACCAGGCCCCGGGCGTCGTCCAGCGTCAGGCCTTGCCGGTTCATCCCGGTGTCGATCTGCAGGGCGAACGCGTAGCGGCCTGCCGCCGCGGCGAGGCCTAGGGCGGCACGGGCCTGGGGCGGGGTGGAGATCACGGGGGTCAACCGTGCCGCCGCCAGCCGGTCGGCCGTCCCCGGCAGCAACCCATCCAGGACGTAGATCGCCGCCTCGAGATCGCCCAGCGCGACGCGCAGGGCTTCCCCCTCGGCGATGCGGGCGACGAAGAAGCTGCGGGTCCCCTCGGCGTGGAGCCGCCGCGAGATCGGCCCGGCGCCCAGGCCGTAGCCGTCGGACTTCACCACCGCGGCCACCTCCGCGCCCGCCGCTTCGGCGGCCAGCACGGCTCGGTTATAGGCCAGGGCGTCGAGATCGATGGTCAGGCGGGCCCGGTCGGGTGCATGCATTCCCGCCTAATGCTGTTCGTATCGGCTGCTGTCACGCGCCAGATTGCCGAACTTGGTCGTATCGGAGTGGAACGACAGCTTCACGGTGCCGATAGGACCGTGACGCTGCTTGCCGATGATGAGTTCCGCGAGCCCCTTCACCTGGTCCACCTGCTCCTGCCAGGTGAAGTGCTCGGGCGTACCTTCACGAGGCTCCAGGCGGCTCAGGTAGTACTCCTCGCGGTACACGAACATGACCATGTCGGCGTCCTGTTCGATCGAGCCGGATTCCCGCAGGTCGGAGAGCTGGGGCTTCTTGTCCTCGCGATTCTCGACCTGCCGGCTGAGCTGGCTCAGCGCCAGGACGGGGACGTTAAGTTCCTTGGCCAAGGCTTTGAGGCCCTGGGTGATCATCGAGACTTCCTGCACCCGGTTGTCCGAGCCGCCGGCTCCGGTGGTGATGAGCTGCAGGTAGTCGATGATCACCAGGTCCAGCCCGACCATCCGCTTCAACCGTCGCGCGCGGGCGACCAGCTTGGCGAGCGTGATGCCGCCGGTGGCGTCGATGTAGAGCGGGGCCTCCTGGATCTCGAGTGCGGCGTCGCGGATGCGGCCGAACTCCATGGCGTCGATCTCGCCCTTGCGGAGACGGTCGCCCGACACGCCGGAGGCTTCGGCCAGCAGACGCATGGCCAGCTGTTCGGAGGACATTTCCAGCGAGAAGAAGGCCACCACGCCGCCGCGCACCGTCTTCTTCGATCCGTCGGGCTGCGGCTCCCAGGCGTAGTTTCGGGCCACGTCGAACGCGATGTTGCAGGCCAGCGAGGTCTTCCCCATCGAGGGGCGCGCCGCCAGGATCATCAAGTCGGACGGGTGCATGCCGCCGATCTTCTGGTCCAGGTCGATGAGGCCGGTGGAGAGGCCTGCCAGGCCGCCGTCGCGGCTGTGGGCTTCGGCCGCCATGGCGACGGCGCCGCGCAGGGCGTCTGCGAAGTTCACGAAGCCCGACGAGACGCCGCCGGTCTCGGCCAGCTGGTAGAGCTGCTGTTCCGCCGCCTCGATCTGGTCGCGGGCGTCCATCTCGGCGTCGCCCTGCTGGGCCGTGGTGGTGATCTCGCCGCCGATGCGGATCAGGTCGCGCCGCAGGGCCAGGTCATAGATGGCGTTGGCGTAGTCCGGGGCGTTGGCGGCCGGCGGGGCGCGGTCGACAAGATCGGCCAGGTAACGGACGCCGCCGAGCTCTTCGAACGCCGGATCACGGTTGAACTGCTCGGCCAGCAGGATCGGTTCGGCCAGCTGGCCCTTGCGGATGTTGTTCGAGATCGCCTGGAAAAGACGCTGGTGGAAAGGTTCGTAGAAGTGCTGCGCCTGCAGGTGGTCGCCCAGCCGCTCGAAGGCGGCGTTGTCGTAGAGCAGGGCGCCCAGCAGCGCCTGTTCGGCCTCCACGTTGGAAGGCGCGTGCGCGATCGCGATATCGTTTGAAACGGGGCGGAGGTCGAGCGCCGGAACGAGGGCCATACGCTACGGATATATGAAGCCGGCCGTCACAGGGACTGCGACACGCGCGTCAGGGCCGTCCTTCCACAAACAGTTTGCAGCCTGTGGATAGCTTCGGCGCGGAATATCGGCGGCGCGGGGGCGCCGCCGACGTGTCTACCAGCTCACCGAGAGGCGGCCATAGACGTAGCGACCCGAGCGGCCGAACGGCGAGTAGTTCGAGAACGGCGTGTTCGAGGTCGAGTTGAGCAGCGGCGGCAATCGGGTCGGATACGCATCGAACAGGTTGTCCGCGCCGAGCGAGACCCGCACCTTTTCGGTGACGTCCCAGCGGCCTTCCAGGTCCACCAGGACGCGCGGCTTGAGCTCGATGTCGAGCGCGGCTGTGGTGCCGGGGCTCAACACCTCACCGTAGCGGGTGGCGCGGAGCGTGGCGCCGAAGGGGCCGCGGGTCCAGTCGACCGAGCCGGTGAACTTGGAGTCGGGAGAACCCTTCTCGAAGGTCAGGACATTGACCCGATCGAACAGGACCGGCGCAGGGTTCAGGGCGGCGAGTTGGGCGGTCGCCGGCACCTTGGTCACTTCGGTCGAGTTGAAGTTGGCCGCCAGGGTGAGGGCGAAGTTCCCCATGTCCTCGGTCGCCATCTTGTAGTTGGCGACGATATCGACGCCCGTCGTCTCGGTGTCGACGCCGTTGATGAAGAAGCGACCGCCGCCGACGCCGACGAAGCCCTGGGCCTGGAGATAGGCGCGGACGTTCGCCTGGGTCAGGTTCTCGGACAGCACAATGCGGTCGTCGACGTCGATGCGGTAGGCGTCGACCGTGAAGTTCACGTCGCCCATCCGCAGGACGAAGCCCACGGCGAAATTGAGCGACTTCTCCGCGTCAAGCGGCTTGGCCCCCAGCGCGGCCGCCACCGGGTCCGTCGCCGGGAAGGTAGTGATGTCGAAGGGCACGCCGTTGATGAAGTTGGTGGAGGTGGCGGTGAAGAACTGCTGCTGGAGCGACGGGGCCCGGAAGCCGTTCTGCACCGACGCGCGAATGGCGAAGCTGTCGCTGACGTCGTAGCGCGCCGCGAGCTTGCCGGTGACTGTCTCGCCGAAGTCGGAATAGTGCTCGGCGCGAACGGCCGCCGAGGCCAGGAGGTTCTCGGTCAGGTTGGCTTCGAGGTCGAGATAGACGCCGACCGACTCCCGGTGCTTGTCCACCTCGTTCTCCGGGCGGAAGCCCGGGAAGACCTGGGCGCCGGAGGCCGTGGGCTGGCCGTTCAGAAGCACCCCGCCGTTGCGGTAGGAGTCCGGCTCGCCGGCGTTGATCTCATAGCCTTCGCGCCGCACCTCGACGCCCGCCGCGACGTTCAGCGGTGAGGCGAGGCCCGCTTCAAAAGTGCGCACGCCCGACACGTTGAGGACGAGTTGATCGTACTCGAAGCCGCCGGCGTCGAACACAGTCTTGCTGGCGGGGCCGATCGACCGGTTGAGGGTGTCACGGATCTCGAAGTCCATGGCGTTGGAGCCGTAGACCAGCGAGGTGTCCATGTTCCATTCGCCGAGCTTCCAGGTCACCCCGCCGGCCGCGGCGAAGTCCTCGACGGTTGGCGCGATCAACGGCAGGAAGCCGTTGGGGTAGATCGAGATGACGTTCCGGTCGTCCAGGGCGCGGCGGAAGAAGCCGGCGGAGATGGCTTCGCGGTTCTGGTAGCTGGCCCAGCCGTAGAGGGCGACGTCCTCGCTGACGTCATAGCCGGTGTTCGCGAACAGCGTGTATTGCCGGACGTCCGGTTCGCCGAACCATGCATTGTAGCGGTCGAAGGTGGCTTCGGAGGGGCTGAAGGCGCCGTTCACCAGCGGATACTGCTGGCGCCAGTCGGGCGCGGTGCGGATGGTCTTCTTCTGGTCGAGGAATTCGCCAGCAAGGGTCAGGAAGCCGCTCTCGCCAAGGGGCAGACCGACCCAGCCCGAGAGGTTCACCGTCTCGCCGTCGGTGCGGTCGTACTTGGCCTTGTCGGCCACCGTCCAGTTGGCGCCGGCAGGCACGGGGGCGACGAGGGTGCTCACCGTGGTGACCCGCGCGCCGTAGGTCGCCGTGAGGTTACCTCCACTGCTGGCCTCGCGCAGGCGCAGGTTCAGCACCCCGGCGATGGCGTCCGAGCCGTACTGCGCCGAGGCGCCGTCCCGCAGCACTTCGATCGACCCCACGATGGCCGAGGGGATGGTGTTGAGGTCCACGGCCGAGGCGCCGCGGCCGATGGTGCCGTTCACGTTCACCAGCGAGGCCGAGTGCCTGCGCTTGGAGTTCACGAGCACCAGGGTCTGGTCGGGGGAGAGGCCGCGCAGTGTCGCAGGGCGGATGGTGTCGGTGCCGTCGGCCAGGCCGGGACGGGGGAAGTTGAACGAGGGCAGAGCGATGGAGAGCGCCTGGTTCACCTCGGTCACGCCGACCTTGGTGAGCGCGTCCTGGCTGATCACATCGACTGGCGCCAGCGACTCCAGGCGGGTGCGGCCCTCGGTGCGGGTGCCGGTGACGACCAGCTCCTCAACGGAACTCTCGGTGGTGGTCTGGGCGGCGGATGCGGTGGCCAGCAGGCTCGCGGCCGAGGCGGCGGCGAACAGAAGGCGTCGGTATTTCATGGCGTTCCCCAAGGCGGCACGGGTGATCCCGTTCTCTGCCGTCCGTAAGGGAAGCTAGGTAATCGCGGTTTTGTCGCAAATGACAAATCGGCAACAGAGTCAAAGAAAACGGCGCGGAACCGGAGTCCCGCGCCGTCAATGCTGTCGACTACCCGACGTCTAGGCGTCGTAGCCGGACATCTCATGCGTGCCCGCGCCGCCTTCGAGCATGTCGGCGGCGGCCTGTTCGGCAGCTTCGCGTTCTTCCTCGAACTGGGCGTTGATCACGTTCTCGCCACGGGCTTGGCGCTCGGCTTCGTCCTGGCTGCGCGCGATGTTCAGGGTGACGGTGACCGTCACCTCGGCGTGCAGGCGCACCTTTACTTCATGCAGGCCGAGCGTCTTGATCGGCTTGTCCAGGACGACCATCGAGCGTTCGACCTTGCCGCCTTCGGCGTTGATCGCGTCAGCGACATCGCGGCCGGCGACCGAGCCGTAGAGCTGGCCGGATTCACCCGCCTGACGGATCATGATGTAGGACGTGCCGTCCAGCTTCTCGCCGGACTTGCCGGCCGCGTCCTTGGCCTTGGCGTTGCGGTCCTCGATCTCGGAGCGCTGGGCTTCGAAGACCTTGAGATTGGCCGCGTTGGCGCGGAGCGCCTTCTGGCGGGGCAGCAGGAAGTTGCGGGCAAACCCGTCCTTCACGGTGACGACGTCGCCGAGGGCGCCCCAGCCTTCCAGGCGTTCGAGCAGAATGACTTTCATCTGTGCCTCTCCCTTACTTCACGACGTAGGGGAGCAGGGCCAGGAAGCGGGCGCGCTTGATGGCCTTGGCCAGTTCGCGTTGCTTCTTGGCCGACACCGCGGTGATGCGCGACGGCACGATCTTGCCGCGCTCGGACACATAGCGCTGGAGCAGCTTCACGTCCTTGTAGTCGATCTTCGGGGCATTGGCGCCGGAGAACGGGCACACCTTGCGGCGGCGGAAGAAGGGGCGGCGTTGGCCACCCGCGGCGGCGCCGGCGGTCGGAGCCGCGGCGGCGGAGGTTTCGTCGGTCATAGCGAGAGCCTCCCTTTCTTAGAACTGAGGAACGTCGTCGCGGCGTTCGCGGTCGCGATCGCGGCGGGCGAGGATCGGGGAAAGCTCAAGGTCGAGCTCGTCGACGCGCACGGTCATGTAGCGCAGCACGTCTTCGTTGATCGACAGCTGACGCTCCATCTCCTTCACGATGTCCGCCGGAGCGTCGATCGCGAGCAGGGAGTAGTGACCCTTGCGGTTCTTGTTGATCCGGTAGGTGAGGTTGCGAAGGCCCCAGTACTCGATCTTCGCCACGTTGCCGCCGCCTTCCTCGATGAGGTGCTTCAGCTGATCGTTGAGGGCTTCGGCCTGTTGCGGCGAGATATCCTGCCGCGAGATAACGACGTGCTCGTAGAGCGCCATGTTTTCCTTCTTCCGTTGTGGGGGGGCGGCGCGAACGACGGCGGAAGTCCGTCGGTCGTGATGGATCTCAGGCGCGGCGGCCGGGAGTTTCCCGACCCATTTGCGTTCCGCGAAGAGACCGCCCTCCGTGAAGAGGCGCGCAAATAGGGGAAAAGCCGTGCACGGGCAAGGGTTTTCGCCCGCGCAAGGTCCTGCCCGGAGACTACTTCTTGGCCTTGAACGCCTTCACCGCGGCCAGCGTCTGCGAGACGTGCTCGGTGGGGTCCATCTTGGAATAGGTGTGCAGGACCGTGCCGTTCGGCGCGATCACGTATGAGGTGCGATCCGACCAGTCGGGTTTCGCCGTCAGGACCGAGTCGTATTGCTTGGCGATCTTGGCGCCCGGATCGGCAGCCACCGGGAACTTGCCCGAGCACTTGTCGGTGTCCGCCGAGATCTGCTGCAGCTTGTCCAGCTTGCCGGCGGTGACGCCGATGACGGTCGCGCCGCTGGCGGCGAACTGCGGCATCGAATCGGCGAACATCTTGGCTTCGAGGTTGCAGCCTGCGGTGTCGGCGGCGGGGAAGAAGTACAGCACCACCGGACCCTTCTTGCGGGCGTCCGCCAGCGAGAATTTCAGCGCCTTGCCGGCCTGAAAGCCGTCGGCGACGAAGTCGGGCGCCTTGTCGCCAGTTTTCAGCGCGGCGAGGGCGGGCGTGGCGCAGAGGGCCGCAACCGTGGCGGCGGCGATGACGGAGCGCATGGGGACGTTTCCTTAGGCGGGACTGAACGGCGGCACAGTTGAATACCCGTGTTTCGACGCGCGCAAGGCGTCAATCGTCGTTACCGGCCACCGCCGTTCGGCTGCACCAGGATCTTCACATGCGCCTCAGGGTCGCCCAGGGCCACGAAGGCGCCCGCCACGCCGTCGAGGCCGACCGTGCCGGTCACCAGGCCCGAGACGTCGATGACTCCGTCGGCAAGCTGGCGGAGGGTCAGGGCGAACTCCTCGGGCGTATAGCCGAACACGAAGGTGAGCTCGATCTCCTTGGTGATGGCGATCGAGGGTTCGATCTTGTCCGTCTCCATGCAGACGCCGGCCACGACGATCTGAGCGCCGGCGGGCGCGGCCTCGATCAAGCCTTGCAGGACGCCGGGCGAGCCCACGCATTCGAACACGACGGGCTGGGCGACGACGTTGCCCATCATCCGCATCATCGCCTGGGCGGCGCGGCTCTTGGGCACGCCCAGCTGTTCCCAGCGCTCATGCGGGCTCTCGGCGGCTGGGTCGATCACGATGTCCGCGCCCAGCCGCTCGGCCGCCGCGCGGCGGCGGGGCGAGAAGTCGGCGGCGATCACCGGGCCGTAACCCTGGGCCTTCAGTGCGGCGATCACCGCCAGGCCGACGGGTCCGCAGCCGATCACCAGGGACACCGACTTGGGCTCCAGCCGGGCCTTGGCGACGGCATGGGCGCCGACCGCGAAGGGCTCGGTGAGGGCGGCCTTGTCGGTGGGTAGGCCGTTCGGGACCTCCAGGATCAGGGCTTCGCTCAGGATCATCTGCTCGGCGAACCCGCCCGGCAGGCGGTTGGAGAAGCCCAGCGCCTCCATTCCGGCGCCGTGCATGGTGACGGGGACGCTGACGACGCGGCTTCCGGTCTTCAGCGTCCTGGGCGAACCTGGGCCGTGGTCGAGGATCTCGGCGCAGAACTCATGCCCGAAGACGGTGTCGGCGCTGGGGTCGAACCCGGTGTCCGGCGCGCCCGCCCGCAGGGACAGGTCGATCATGTGCTCCATATGATGGAGCGCGTGCAGGTCAGACCCGCAGATCCCGCAGGCCAGCGTCTTCACCAGCACCTGGCCTTCGCCGGGCTTCAGGTCGGCGATCTCGTCGCAGACCAGGCGCTTGTCGCGTCGGATGACGGCCTTCATGCGTTACGCTCCCCAACTCGTCTTTCTTGTCCCCGAGGATTCTATCCCCTAACCCTCGCGCCTCGGAATCACTAGGAACGGGATCGCATGACCCTCGCCTTTCTCTTCCCCGGACAGGGTAGCCAGGCCGTCGGCATGGGCCAGGACCTCGCCCAGGCCTTCGCCTCGGCGCGCGAGGTGTTCCAGGAGGTGGACGAGGCGCTGCAGCAGAAGCTGTCGACCCTGATGCGCGACGGGCCTGAGGACCAGCTCACCCTCACCGAGAACGCCCAGCCCGCGTTGATGGCCGTCAGCGTGGCGGTGATGCGGGCGCTGGAGAAGGAATTCGGCGTTGGCGTCGAGACGGCGGCCTTCGTGGCCGGTCACAGCCTGGGTGAGTATTCCGCGCTGGCTTCGGCCGGCGCCATCAGCCTGTCGGACACTGCGCGCCTCCTGAAGCTGCGTGGTCAGGCCATGCAGCGCGCCGTGCCGGTGGGGCAGGGAGCCATGGCGTCCCTGATCGGGCCCAAGACAGACCTGGCGCTTGCCGAGGAAGCCGCCAAAGCGGGGTCCGAAGTCGGCGTCTGCGTCGTGGCCAATGACAACAACAACGGCAACGTCGTCATCTCAGGGGACAAGGCGGCGGTGGACAAGGCCATCGAGAAGGCCAAGGAGCTGGGCGCGCGGGCGATCCCGCTCAATGTCTCGGCGCCCTTCCACTGCCCGCTCATGCAGCCTGCCGCCGACGAGATGGCCAAGGCCCTGGCGGCGGCCACCATCGTCAGTCCGCGTGCGCCGCTGGTGGCCAACGTCATCGCCACCCCCACCCATGATCCCGAGGCGATCCGCCGGATGCTCGTCGAGCAGGTCACCGGCCGGGTCCGCTGGCGCGAGAGCATGATCTGGATGGCGGAAACCGGCGGCGTCACCCGCTTCGCCGAGGCCGGCGCCGGAAAGGTGCTGTCCGGCATGGCCAAGCGGATCGCCCCCGACGCGGAAGCCGTTCCCCTGAACGGCCCCGCCGACCTCGAAGCCTTCGCCAAGTCACTCTGAGAGGCACGATGTTCGACCTGACCGGCAAGACCGCCCTCGTCACCGGCGCCACCGGCGGCATCGGCGCCGAAATCGCCAAGAGCCTGCACGCGCAAGGCGCTCATGTCGTGCTCTCGGGCACCCGCGAAGTGGTCCTACAGGAACTCGCGGCCTCTCTGGGCAGCCGGGTTTCGGTCGCCGCGGCGAATCTCTCTGATTCGGTGGCCGTCGACGGCCTGATCGAGGCGGCAGAGGCCGCCGCTGGCAGCCCGCTGGACATCCTGGTGGCCAATGCCGGCATCACCAAGGACGGCCTGCTGATGCGGATGAAGGACGAGGACTGGGAGACAGTCCTCAAGGTCAACCTGGAGAGCTATTTTCGCCTCAGCCGCGCGGCCATGCGCGGGATGATGAAGCGCCGCTTCGGCCGCATCATCGGCATCACCTCGGTGGTGGGCGTGACGGGCAATCCGGGCCAGACCAATTACGCCGCCTCGAAGGCCGGAATGATCGGCTTTTCCAAGGCCCTGGCCCAGGAAGTGGCCAGCCGCGGCATCACCGTGAACTGCGTGGCGCCGGGCTTCATCGAAAGCCCGATGACCGAGGCCCTGAACGAGCAGCAGAAGACCCAAATCCTGGGCACGATTCCGGCCGGCCGGCTGGGCGCAGGGGGTGACGTGGCGGCCGCGTGCGCCTATCTGGCGTCGAACGAAGCCGGCTACGTGACGGGCCAGACCCTGCACGTGAACGGTGGCATGGCGATGATCTGACTATCGCCAAGCCGGGGGAACATGCTACCCGGCCCCCGAATTCGATCACCAAGGCGATAGTTGACTTCACCGTCCCCGTCGCCGATGCAAAGCACTGACTAAGCCTGAGGGACCAACTCCTATGTCCGACGTCCTCGAACGCGTCCGTAAGATCGTTATTGAACACCTGGACGCCGATCCAGAGAAGGTCACCGAGAAGGCTTCCTTCATCGACGACCTGGGCGCCGACAGCCTCGACAACGTCGAGCTGGTCATGGCGTTCGAAGAAGAGTTCGACATTGAGATCCCCGACGACGCGGCTGAGCACATCCAGACCGTCGGCGATGCCGTGAAATTTATCAGTGAGCGGCTGGGCGGCTAAGGCCGTTTCTTCACGCACTGGATCAAGAGCCGCCGCGTCCCTGGGTCATCCGAGCCCGATGGCGCGGCGGTTTCGTTTCTGAGGTAGGGCCATGCGTCGAGTCGTCGTCACCGGCATCGGGCTTCTCACCCCGCTGGGGCAGGGAACCGAGCTGAGCTGGAAGAAGATCCTGGAGGGCAAGTCCGGGGCGGGGAACATCACCGCTTTCGACGTGTCCGACTATGCCTGCAAGGTGGCCTGCGAGGTTCCGCGGGTGGATGGCCGAGGCGGCGGCGGGCCGGATATCGAAGGGTCGTTCGACCCCGACCAGACCATGTCGCCGAAGGACCGGCGGCGAGTTGACGATTTCATACTTTATGGGGTCGCGGCCGCGGACGAGGCGGTCAGGGACTCAGGCTGGCAGCCCGAGGACGACGAGGGCCGCGAGCGGACCGGCGTCATCATCGGCTCCGGCATCGGCGGCCTGGGCACCATCGCGGCCACGGCCATCGAGCTGCACGAGAAGGGGCCCCGCCGGGTCAGCCCGTTCTTCATCCCCTCGGCCCTGATCAACCTCATCAGCGGCCAGGTCTCGATCCGCTACGGCTTCAAGGGCCCGAACCACGCGGTGGTCACGGCCTGCGCCACGGGCGCCCACGCCATCGGCGACGCCGCCCGGCTGATCAAGTACGGCGACGCCGACGTGATGATCGCGGGCGGGGCCGAGGCCAGCGTGGTGCCGGTGGGCATCGCCGGCTTCATCGCCTGCCGCGCCATGTCGACCAACTTCAACGACGAGCCGCAGCGGGCCAGCCGGCCCTACGACAAGGACCGCGACGGCTTCGTCATGGGCGAGGGCGCCGGGATCCTGGTGCTGGAGGAGCTGGAGCACGCCAAGGCGCGCGGGGCCAAGATCTACGCCGAGGTGATCGGCTACGGCCTGGCTGGCGACGCCTACCACATCACGGCCCCGGCCGAGGACGGTTCGGGCGGCTTCCGCGCCATGCAGGCGGCCATCAAGGACGCCAAGATCGACCCCAGCGAGATCGACTACATCAACGCCCACGGCACCTCGACGCCGCTGGGCGACGAGATCGAGCTGGGCGCGGTGGAGCGGATGCTGGGCGACGCGGCGGCCAGGGCCACCATGAGCTCCACCAAGTCGGCCACCGGCCACCTGCTGGGCGCGGCCGGGGCGATCGAGGCGGCGTTCAGCTGCCTGGCGATTCGCGACCAGATCGCGCCGCCGACGATCAACCTGGACAACCCCTCCGTCGAGACGAAGATCGACCTCGTGCCGCACAAGGCCAAGCCGATGGAGATCAATGTGGCGCTGTCGAACAGCTTCGGCTTCGGCGGCACCAACGCCTCGGTGATCTTCAAGAAATACGCGTGAGCCGACGCCGGATCAGCAAGCGGGCAGCGGGCGGGGGCGCGCTGATCGCCCTGGGCCTGGCGATCCTGGTCGCGCTGGCCGGGGTGTGGAGCTACGCGGGGCCAGGCCCCAAGGCCCAGGCCGGCGAGGCCACGGTGGTGGTGCTGGAGCGCGGCTCGGGCGTCGGCCAGATCGGCCGCACGCTGCGCACCGCCGGGGTCATCTCCTCGGCCGGCCTGTTCGCCCTGGCCGCCCGGATGACCGGCGCCGCGGGCGACCTGAAGGCCGGCGAGTACGAGATCCGCTCGGGCGCCTCCATGGCCCAGGTGCTGGCCGACATTCGCGCCGGCAAGGTCGTGCGCCGCGCGATCACCATCCCCGAGGGCTGGACCAGCGCCATGGCCCTGGACGCCGTCAACGCCCAGCCGACACTGACCGGGACGGCGGTGGAGCCGCCCGAAGGCTCGCTGCTGCCCGACACCTACGATTTCCAGCGCGGCGAGGAACGGGGCGCGGTGCTGCAGCGGATGGCCGACGCCCACGACAAGCTGCTGGCCGAGCTGTGGGCCGCGCGCCAGCCGGGCCTGCCGCTGAACTCGCCGCAGGAGGCCGTGACCCTGGCCTCCATCGTCGAGAAGGAGACCGGCGTCGCCGCGGAGCGGCCGCGGGTGGCGGCGGTGTTCATCAACCGCCTGCGGGCCGGCATGCTGCTGCAGAGCGACCCGACGATCATCTATGGCCTCACCAAGGGCCGGCCGCTGGGCCGGGGCATCCGCGCCTCGGAGCTGGCGGCGGACAGCCCCTGGAACTCGTACAAGGTGGTGGGCCTGCCGCCCGGGCCGATCGCCAATCCGGGCCGCGACGCCCTGGCCGCGGTGCTGAACCCGCCGAAGACGGACGAGCTCTATTTCGTCGCCGACGGGACGGGCGGCCACGCTTTCGCCGCGACCTACGAAGAACACGCGCGCAACGTCGAACGCTGGCGCGCCATCGAACGCCAGAGGGCGGCGGGGCAGTGACCATGCGCTGGGCCGCGGGGGCGCGTCAGCGCCGATTTGATTCAACCACGGAAAACACGGAAGGACACGGAAGGGGACTCTGGTCGGGCGGGGTTGTTCGGCCGGATCGTTCCGTGTTTTCCGTGTATTCCGTGGTTCTAAGAGCGCCTGCGGCGCGGGGACGACGCTGATGCCGATTTCGGGGATGACCGGGTTCGGGCGGGCCGAGGGGGCGCACGGGGGCTGGAGCTGGGCGGTCGAGGCGCGCAGCGTCAACGGGCGCAACCTGGAGGTGCGGTTCAAGGGGCCGCCGGGGTTCGAGGGCCTGGAGCGGGCGGCGCGCGAGGGGGCCCAGGCGCGGTTCCAGCGCGGCAATATCACCGTCGGCGTCCAGGCCAAGCGGACCGAAGGCGCCGTCTCGGTGCGGGTCAACGTCGAGCAGCTGGAGCGCTACCTGGCGCTGGGCGCGCCGTTCATGAAGGACGGGCGGATCAAGGCGCCCAGGCTGGACGGCCTGCTGGCGCTGCGCGGCGTGATCGAGGCCGACGACGCGGGGCTGGACCCCGAGGCGCAGGCCGAGCTTGAGGCCGCCATCGCCAACACCATCGGCGCGGCCCTGAACGGCCTGGCGGTGGCGCGGCTGGAGGAGGGCGCCGCCCTGCTGGGCGTGCTCACCGGCCAGGTGGACCGGATCGGCGACCTGCGCGCGCAGGCCAGCGAGGTGGCCGCGGGCCAGCCCGTCGCGATCAAGACCCGCTTCGAGACCCGGCTGAAGGAGCTGGCGGGCGAGGCGGCCACCGAGGAGCGCATCGTCCAGGAGGCCGCCGCCATGGCGGTGAAGGCCGACGTGCGCGAGGAGCTGGACCGGTTGAGCGGCCACGTGGACGCCGCCCGCGCGCTCTTGGCGAGCGACAGCGCCGTTGGACGACGGCTGGACTTCCTGACCCAGGAATTCATGCGCGAGGCCAACACGCTGTGCTCGAAGTCGCAGCTCTCGGCCTTGACGGCGACCGGCCTGGACCTCAAGGCCACCATCGAGCAGTTCCGCGAGCAGGTTCAGAATGTGGAATAGCTGCGTGGCGCCGCAGGCGGCTTTTAGAACCACGGAAGACACGGAAAACACGGAAGGGGCCGTGGCTGTCACACCTTCCGTGTTTTCCGTGTCTTCCGTGGTTGTTCCAATTGCGCTTCGCGCAGGTTCGGAGTGCGGATTTTGACGGCTGACGACCATTCGAAGCCCTGGGAGACGACGCGGCGGGGGCTGCTGCTGCTGGTGTCGAGCCCGGCGGGGGCGGGGAAGACCTCGCTGACGCGCAGCCTAGTGGCCGACCACTCGGACCTGACGCTGTCGATCTCGGCCACCACCCGCGAGCCCCGGCCCGGCGAGGCGGAGGGGCGCGAGTACTTCTTCAAGACCCGCGCCGAGTTCGAGGCGATGATCGCCGCCGGCGAGTTCCTGGAGTGGGCGACGGTCAACGGCAACTACTACGGCACGCCCAAGCAACCGGTGATGGCGGCGCTGGAAGCCGGCCACGACGTGCTGTTCGACATCGACTGGCAGGGCGCGGCGCAGATCGCCGAGAAGGCGCCGGAGGACAGCGTGCGGCTGTTCATCCTGCCCCCGGCCTGGGACGACCTGGAGCGGCGCCTGCGCGCCCGGGCCCAGGACACCGAGCAAACCATCCGAGATCGGCTGGAACTGGGCCGGGAGGAGATCCTCCACTGGGCCAACTACGACTATGTGATCGTGAACAAGAATTTCGACCGGGCCTATGCCGACCTGGGCCACATCTATCGCGCCGAGCGGATGAAGCCGGGGCGGAACTCCTGGCTGCCGGGCTTCGTGGCGGACCTGCTGAGGGATGCGGCGGGCGCGGAAGCCCCCGTCGAGCCGCCGAAGACGCCGCTGCTGCGGCCGGTGCAGAAGTAGGGTTTCGACGGGTTTGGCGCGTCAGCGCCGATTTGATTGTCCACGAACCACACGAACCACACGAACGCGGGCTATCGGCGGCGCGGCGCGGGCGTGGATTCCCGTTTGTGTGGTTCGTGTGGTTCGTGGACGAATAGGACAGCGCCTGCGGCGCGCGGCGGAGCGAGGAGAGGTCGATGGGTCAGCCGAGTTTGCCGTGGACGGGCGGATGCCGGTGCGGGCGGGTGCGGTTCAAGGTGACCGCGGCGCCGCTGATCACCATGGCCTGCCACTGCACCGGCTGCCAGCGGATGACGTCGAGCGCGTTCTCGCTGAGCGCCCTGTTCGCGGCGGACGCGTTCGAGGTGACCGAGGGCGAGCCGGTGATCGGCGGCCTGCACGGCGAGGACGTCCGCCACTTCTTCTGCCCGTACTGCATGAGCTGGATGTTCACGCGGCCTGCGGCGGCGCCGGGGTTCGTGAACGTGCGCTCGACGCTGTTCGATGGGGTGGAGGGGTTGGAGCCCTACGCCGAGACGTTCGTGAGCGAGAAGCTGCCGTGGGCGACGACGCCGGCGGTGGTGAGCTTTGCGGAGTTCCCACCGGAGGGGGCTTGGGGGGCGTTGATGCAGGAGTATGCCGGGCGGAAGGGGTAGGGGGAGATTTCGCTCGTTGGATGTCCGGTTGCAGTCCCACCTTGGGTGTCTGCCTTCGATCCGTTTGCTGACGTTGACGCTCCTCTCCCAGGCGCGGCAGCGCCGTGGGAGAGGTCGGGAGAGGGCGGCGCGGCGGTCCGGCTACCCCGGCTTTGGACCCGAGGCCGCGAGCCTCCCGGCGACGCCCGGTCGGCGGGGCCTTGATCCAACCGGAGCGCCAAGGTCCCGGGCCAGCGCCGCCCTCACCCAACCTCTTGTATGTTGAGGTTCTGCTAGCTTGGGGTGTCTTCCGGGACGCCCGCCTGACGCTGGCACGTCAGGCGGGCCGTCGGTGGAGGGGCCGTCCGTTACCTCTGAGCCCGTGAGGGCTGCGTGGGAGCAGGGCCGCCGCCGACGAGGCGCTCGACGACCGCGACATGTTCCTCGACCTGATCCGCGACGTGCTGATCAAGGCCGCCCGCCACGACACCTTCGGCCTCATCGAGCAGGACGGCGACTGGGTCGTCGAGCCGCTGGACGACCACATCGCCCGCGTCTGCGCCGAACTGGAGCTCCCCGAGGAGGCCGCCCGCGCCTGGCCCGACCTGCCCGAGCCCCCGCCGGAGGCCTTGCTGAGGCCGGAGGACGATGATGAGGACGGCGACCCGCCGGACGAAAGCTCGGGCTGAATCGGCGCGAAGCGCCGGCTCTTGAACCGCAGAAGAACGCAGAAAACGCAGAACGAACCGGGGCGCCGCAGCTTCCCCGGCCTCCTTCCGCGTCTTCTGCGCTTTTCTGCGGTTTAGGTCCTTCTGCGCTCCCTACCGGGGCTTCCGGAATTTCAGCACGAACTGGTCCGTCTTGCCGCGGATCGACTTGTCGAACACGTCGGCCGTGCGCGGGTCGGCGGGGTTGGCCAGCAGCTTGCTCTGGCCCTCGAACCTGAAGCCCGCGGCGGTGACCTGGGCCTTCACCGTCGCCTCGTCGATGCGGTGCAGGGTGTCGGTCTCCTTCATGCCGGTGCCGGGCCGGCCGCTGTGATCGACGATCACGAACAGGCCGCCGGGCTTCAGCGCCTTGTAGACCGCCGCGTTCAGGACGGCCGGGTCGACCTTGCCCATGAAGGGGTCCGGGTAGTCGTGGTAGTTCTGCGAGGTGAAGACCAGGTCCAGCGGCTCGGGCGCGCTGAACGCCCTGGCGGGCTGGGTCATCACCCGCACGTTGGTGAAGGGCGCCGTGGCCGCCATCTTCCGCAGCAGGTCGGAGTCCGGCTTGGAGACCTTGTCGTACTCGTCCGGCCAGACGGCGTAGACTTGGCCCTTGGGCCCGACGGTCAGGCTGAACAGGCGGGTGAAATAGCCGGCGCCCGGGATCAGGTCATAGACCTTCTGGCCCGGCTTCACCTCGGCGAAGGCGACCAGGTCGGGGCCTTTGCGCACGGCGTCCTTCTTGGCGTCGGCGGCCCGGGCCGGGTTTGCGGCCGCCGTGGCGACGGGCTGGGGCAGGGCGGCGATGGCCGCCGCCGGGAGGGAGAAGGCCGCGGCCAGCGCGGTGGCGAGTATGGCGTATCGCATCGTAACCCTCGGTTGAATCGGCGATCGGCGAACCATAGTCCAGGTCCGCGCCCGAAGGACAGTCTTGAGACAAGCGGCGCGAAACCCTATCTGGACGGTTGTGTTCGGGACATCAGCTCGCGCTCGACTCGGCGTCCTTCCCGCTCAAGCTGACGTAAGTGGGGCGATGGGACGCAGTGTCGCGCACGGTTCTTGCGGCGCTTGAAAGGCGCTGGAAACCGTCCACATAAATCATTGAACCAACGCCGAGGTTCGGCGACGGGTCGTCCGACTCAAGCGCATCGTTTGGGTGACCGCGATCCGATAGGCGAGGTCTGCGACGAAACCGGCCCGCCAGGAGTTAGAGCATCATGTCAGAGATCAAGAT
>Ga0255338_1002351_pt1 | contig 28364 bp, 25 predicted proteins | sample MeOH1_35cm_T4_19_FD_203715 | JGI IMG/M metagenome (GOLD analysis project Ga0255338, IMG submission 203715) | Sandy soil microbial communities from University of British Columbia, Vancouver, Canada - MeOH1_35cm_T4_195 | ecosystem: Engineered > Artificial ecosystem > Sand microcosm > Unclassified ...
GGCGGCCACCGAAGATGAACGCGTCGATGGGCACGCCTTCGGGGTCGTCCCAGGCGCTGTCCAGCGCCGGGTTGTTGATCGCGGCCACGGTGAAGCGGGCGTTGGGGTGCGCGGCCTTGGCGCCGGTTTCCTTCGCCAGTTCCGGCGTCCAGTCCTTGCCTTGCCAATCGGTCAGGTGCGCGGGTGCGGGACCCATGCCTTCCCACCAGACGTCGCCGTCATCGGTCAGCGCGACATTGGTGAAGATCACGTTCTTGTCGAGGCTGGCCATGCAGTTGGGGTTGGTCTGCGTGTTGGTGCCGGGGGCCACGCCGAAATAGCCGGCCTCGGGGTTGATCGCGTACATCTTGCCGTCGGCATGCGGCTTGATCCAGGCGATGTCGTCGCCGATGGTGGTGACCTTCCAGCCCTCGAAGCCCTTGGGCGGGATCAGCATCGCGAAGTTGGTCTTGCCGCACGCGCTCGGAAACGCGGCGGCCACGTGGTACTTCTTGCCTTGCGGGTTGGTGACGCCCAGGATCAGCATGTGCTCGGCCAGCCAGCCCTGGTCGCGGCCCATGGTGGAAGCGATGCGCAGCGCGAAGCACTTCTTTCCCAGCAGGGCGTTGCCGCCGTAGCCGGAGCCATAGGACCAGATCTCGCGCGTCTGCGGGTAGTGGACGATGTACTTGGTCTTGTTGCAGGGCCACTTCACGTCCGGCTGGCCATGAGCCAGCGGCGCGCCGACGGTGTGCACGCAGGGCACGAACTCGCCGTTCAGGCCCAGCACGTCGTAGACGGCCTTGCCCATGCGGGTCATGATCTTCTGGTTCACGGCCACGTAGGCGCTGTCCGTCAGCTCGATGCCGATGTGCGAGATGTGCGAGCCCAGCGGGCCCATCGAGAAGGGCACCACATACATGGTGCGGCCGCGCATGCAGCCGTCGAACAGCGGCGCGAGCGTGGCGCGCATCTCGGCCGGGGCCATCCAGTTGTTGGTGGGTCCGGCGTCCTCCTTCTTCTGCGAGCAGATGAAGGTGCGGTCTTCCACTCGAGCGACGTCGCCCGGATCGGAGCAGGCCAGGTAGGAGTTGGGGCGCTTGACCGGATCGAGCTTCCTGAAGGTGCCGGCCTCGACCAGCCGGGCGCACAGGGCGTTGTATTCTTCGTCGCTACCGTCGCACCAGTGGATGCTGTCCGGCTTGCACAAGGCGGCCATGTCGGCGACCCAGGCGATCAGTCTGGCGTTCTTGACGAAGGACGGGGTGTTCAAGTTCAGCCCCTGCATCACCGGAGAGTTCATCCATAGCTCCTAAAGTTAAACCTGGTTTCAAGAAGGAGCGGGGGTGGGGAGTCGACCAACGAACGCCTTTTTGAAACCGGGCTCGGCCAAGCGACAGGCGGGGTTGCGGGGTGGGCAACGGGTGGGGCGTGAAGGGTGTTTCACATCCGCGGGTCAGCTGGTTCACCCGATTTTAGGGACGGGGACAAGCCGTTGGCCTTCGGAAGGGCCGAAAACAATGCAAAACTTGCATGAGGTTATGCAACTAGTGTTTTTACTGTTCGGGAGCCAATGGTGATGCGAAAACGGGCCTTCCTGGGGTTCCTGGGCGCCGGCGCGGCAGCCATCGCGGTTGCCGCCGCCCCGCCGCCACGCGCGCCGGTGCGCGTGGCGGCGGCCAGCGACCTGAAGTTCGCGCTTGCCCAGCTGGCCGACCACTACCAGCGACAGTCGGCGCGACGGGTCGAACTGAACCTCGGCTCCTCCGGCCAGTTCGCCCAGCAGATCCGCCACGGTTTGCCGGTGGACATTTACATGTCGGCCGATGAGGACTTCGTCTTCCAGCTGGCCGAGGCAGGGCTGACCAGTGACCGCGGTGCCCTGTACGCGCTGGGGCGCATCGCGGCGCTGGTGCCGGCAAGCTCGGCGGTTCCCCTCGACACCGGCTTGAGCGGGCTGCGTGACGCCTGGGCCCAGGTGAAGCATTTCGCGATCGCCAACCCGCAGCACGCGCCCTATGGCCGTGCGGCCCGGCAGGCACTGGAGCGGCTGGGGTTGTGGGAGATGGCTCGCCCGAAGCTGGTGCTGGGCGAGAACATCGCGCAGGCCACGCAGTTCGTCACCAGCGGCGCGGCGCAGGCCGGGATCACCGCGCTGTCGCTGGCGCTGGCGCCCGAAGTCGCCGGGGTGTCCCGCCACCTGCTGTTGCCCGCGCACCTGCATGAGCCGCTGCGCCAGCGCATGGTGCTCCTGAAGGGCGCGCGGCCCGGCGCCCAGGACTTCTACGAGTTCCTGCAAGGGCCGGCGGCGCGGCAAGTCTTCGAGCGCTACGGCTTCACGGCCGGATGAGTCGTCGCAGCGTGGCGCCGGGCCCCTGCGCAGCCGAGGCGACTCACGCTCAGGCCTGCACTGCGCAGCGATGCATGCGCGGCGTTCCCGCCTGAGTCGCAGCTCACTCGGTCACAATCGCGGCCATGGATTGGCAAGCCGCCCGCGTCTCGCTTCTGCTGGCCCTGCTCACGGCCGTGCTGCTCTTGCCGCCGGGCGTCGCGCTGGCGCGCTGGCTGGCTTTCACGTCCTGGCGCGGCAAGCCCGTGGCGGAGGCGCTGCTGATGCTGCCCCTGCTGCTGCCGCCGACGGTCATCGGCTTCTATCTATTGCTGGCTTTGGGCCAGGGCTCGCCGCTTGGGGCGTGGCTGGCGCAGCGGCTGGACCTGCGGCTGGTCTTCAGTTTCGAAGGATTGCTGGCGGCCAGCCTGCTGATCAACCTGCCGTTCATGGCCCAACCCATCCAGCGCGCCTTTGCGGCCATCCCGAATTCGCTGCGCGAGGCGGCGTGGGTCTCGGGCCTGGGCGGCTGGCGCACCTTCGTGAAAATCGAGCTGCCGCTGGCCTGGCCCGGCCTCCTGGGCGGGATCGCGCTGACGGCCGCGCACACCTTGGGCGAGTTCGGCGTCGTGTTGATGGTGGGCGGCAGCATCCCCGGGGAAACGCGCACCTTGAGCATCGCCATCTATGACCGGGTGCAGGCGTTCGACCTCGCGGCCGCGCACGTGATGGCGCTGGCGCTGGTTGCTGCCTCGCTGATTGCCGTCGCGCTGGTGTTCGCAGCCGATCGGCGCCGGCCCCTGCAGGAACGTTAGGCCGGCATGGGCAAGCTCGAAGTGACGCTGCAGAACACCACGCCCATGCGGCTGGACGCCTCATTCGACTGCGCGCCCGGCGAGCTGGTGGCGCTGGTGGGCCCTTCGGGGAGCGGCAAGACCAGCCTGCTGCGCGCAGTGGCCGGCCTGCTGCGCAGCCGGAGCCTGCGCGGGCGGGTGACGGTTGGCGAAGAAGCCTGGTTCGACAGCGAGCGGGGGATCAACCTGGCTCCGCAGCGGCGCCACGCCGGCGTGGTGTTCCAGCATTACGCCCTGTTTCCCCACCTGGGCGCGCTGTCGAACGTGTCGATCGCGGCCGGGCCCGCACTGCCGCCCGATCGCATCCGGATGCTCTTCGAGCGCCTGGGCCTGGCCGGCCTGGAGCAGCGGCGCCCCGCGCAGCTGTCGGGCGGACAGCAGCAGCGCGTGGCACTGGCGCGGGCGCTGGCGCGCGAGCCCCGGGTCCTGTTGCTGGACGAACCGTTCTCGGCCGTGGACGCGTCGGCGCGGCAGGCGCTCTACCGTGAACTGGCAACGCTGCGGGAAACGCTGTCGACGCCCATGGTGCTGGTCACGCATGACCTCGGCGAGGCCCGGCGGCTCTCGGACCGGGTGGTGATCCTGGACGCCGGCCAGACCCTGCAGACCGGAACGCCGGCCCATGTCTTCGCCAGCCCGCGCAACGCGCGGGTGGCCGAGCTGGTCGGCATCCACAACCATTTCAAGGGACGTTTCTTCAAGCAGCAGCCCGGCTGGGGCCGGCTGCAGTGGGGCGATGGCGGCACGGTCGCCCTGCGCGTGCCGGACAAGAACCGAATCCCCGACGGCGCGTCGGTGACCTGGGTGATCGCGGGGGAGCGCATCGACCTGCTGGCCGACGGTGCGACGGAGGGCAACACCTTGCGCTGCCGGATCCTGGAACTGCTGGCACTGGGAGAGACCAGCCTGTGCACGCTGCAGCCGGACCAGCTGCCGGGCGAGCGGGTGACGCTGAATCTTTCAACGGCCCAGCTGCGTTCGCTTCATGCAGCCGCCGGCCGCTGGCTGCGCCTGGCGATCGCCCCGCAGGCCGTTCACATCATGCCGGTGAAGGAGGCGACCGCGGCGATGGGCCCGGCGCCGAGCCCTCAGGCCATGTAGACGGCGATGAAGGCCAGCAGGAACATGAGAATGCCGCCCATCACGGGCAGCACGATCGGGATGGCGTGCACGATGGCTTCCATCGGGTCTTTGGGCTCATGCGCTTCGCCGTGGGTGTGGCGGGGTTCGGTGCTGGACATCGGCAATTCCTCTGGATGCTGGGTACGGGCTTGCGGCGATTTTAGCTCCGGCGCCGTCACAGCAGCGCGTAGGTGACGCTGGCGCGGCAGACGCTCTTGCCGTCGTTCGCGCCGCGGATATCGATCTCTCCGAACGCCAGCGACTTGCCCGCACGCAGCACCCTTGCCTGCACCAGCCCGTCCTGGCCGGCCAGGGGCTTGAGGAAGCTCGTGTTCATCTGCACGGTGGTGCAGGGCTTGAACTCGCCGAAATGGTTGATGAGCGCCAGCACCATGGCCGTGTCGGCGGCGGCCATCATGGCCTGGCCGCAGAGCATCCCGCCCACACGCGACAGCTGCGGGTCCTGCGGCAGGCGCGCCGTGACGCTCTCGGCGTCGAAACTCTCCACCTTCAAGCCCAGGATTTGCACCCAGGGCGCGAAGTACTCCGGCAGCGCCGATTGCAGGGTTTCCTTGTCCATCATTGTTCCTGGGCGGAAAAGCCGCCGGTGTGCAGGGCGTCCAGCACGCCCTGGATATGGTCGCGCCCGCGCGTCTGGATGACGAGTTCGATCTCGACGTTCTGTGCCGCCAGCATCGTGAACGCGCGCTGGTGGTGCACTTCGTCGATGTTGGCGCCCGCTTCGCTGACGATCCTCGTGATCTTTGCCAGCGAGCCAGGCACGTCGCGCGCGCTGACCCGGATCCGCGCCAACCGGCCGGCCCGGACCATACCGCGCTCGATGATCGCCGCGAGCAGCAGCGGGTCGATGTTGCCGCCGCCCAGCACCAGCCCGACTTTGCGGCCCCGGTAGCGCTCCGGCTCCTTGAGCAGGGCGGCGAGGCCGGCGGCGCCCGCGCCCTCGACCAGCGTCTTTTCGATCTCCAGCAGCATGACGATGGCCTGCTCGATGTCGCCCTCGTCCACCAGGACCATGTCGTCCACGTGCTTTTCGATGATCTCCTGGGTGAGGCGGCCCGGCGTTCCCACCGCAATCCCTTCCGCGATGGTGCTGCCGCCCTGGGGCAGCGCCTGGTGCTTCACCGCGTTGTACATATTGGGAAAGCGCAGCGTCTGCACGCCGATCACCTCGATGCCCGGCTTCAGCGCCTTGGCCGCCACGGCGATGCCAGCGATCAATCCACCGCCGCCCACGGCCACGATCAGCGTGTCCAGTGACGGCACGGCCTCCAGCATCTCGATGCCCACCGTCCCCTGCCCGGCGATGATGGCCTCGTCGTCGTAAGGGTGCACGAAGATGAGCTGCCGCTCGGCCGCCAGCGCCAGCGCATGGCTGCGCGACTCGTCCAGCGTGTCGCCGTGCAGCACGATCTCGGCGCCGAAGCTGCGCGTGCGCTCCACCTTCACGCCCGGCGTGAAGCGCGGCATGACGATCACCGCGTGCAGTCCCAGTCGCTGCGCGTGATAGGCGACCCCTTGCGCGTGGTTGCCGGCGCTCATGGCGATCACGCCGCGCCGGCGTTCGGCAGCGCTGAGTTGGCCGAGCTTGTTACAAGCGCCGCGTTCCTTGAACGATGCCGTGAACTGCAGGTTCTCGAATTTCAGGAAGACCTGCGACCCGGTGATCTGCGAAATGGTGCGCGTTTCCACGCAGGGCGTGTTCAGCACGTGCCCCTGCAAGCGGGCGGCGGCGGCGCGGATGTCGGCAAGTTCGATCATGGGCGCAATTGTCGGCGGGAAATGCCCACGGGCGAAAAAGCCCAAAGTGGCGGTTTCCCCACAATCAGCGTCTTCCATGTAGCATCAACTCGCGTTATCGTAAGGGCGCGCAACAGGTCCTGGAGGCCCTTTCCCCATGGTCAAGCGTTCGGTGGATTTGCAGCTGCTTCCCTCGCCGGGTCTCAAGGACGCGCCGGTGCTGGACTTGATGTGCTCGCATTTCGTGCTGACGCTGGCGGCCAAGCAAGGCGGCAAGTTCAATGTGCGCCGCGACCTCAATGGGCTGTTGTCGCTGGCGGGCCGCCACCTGGTGTGGCCGGCGCCCGCGCTGGCCCGCCTGCGCGAGTTCCTCGGCCGCCGCTGCAGGGACAACGAGTTCTGGCGTGGGCACGAACAGCTCTCCACCCAGGAGTTCCTCGACCGCCACGGCGTCTGGCGCGGCCCTTATGAAGAGGGTACGCTCTTCTTCTACCTCGACGAATACGCGAAGGACCAGCCCAAGGACCTGCTGTCGGTGCTGGCCGTGACCGGCGACTGGCTGACGCACGCGCTCAAGAAGCATTCCACGCTGGTGGAAAAGAACATCGACGCGCTCTCGGGCCTGCTGCAGCTGAACAAGGCCGAGCGTGCCCTGCTCCTGTACGGCACGCTCGCGCGCTACCAGCGGGACCTGCGCAGCATCCTGGTGGAGTTCAAGGTCAACAACGCGCCGGAGGCGTACGCCGCGATCGCGGAGATCGCGGGCGTCAACGCGACGGAGGTCGGCGAGGCACTGCGCGCGGGCTCGCGCCTGGAGCGCATCGGCCTGGTCGAGAACCTGATCTCCGAACACAACATCACCGACCTGGCCGACCTGATGAAGGTCAGCGAGAAGCTGCCGCCGGTGTTGATGCGCGAATACCGCGACCAAAACGAGCTGATGGCGGTGTTCACGCGGCCTTCGGCCAAGAGTTCGCTGGGGCTGCAGGATTTCAGTTTCGTGGAGGACGATGCGCACGTGCTGTGCGCCTTGCTGCGCAATGCCGTCACCCGCAAAGAGCCGGGCGTGAACGTCCTGCTCTATGGCCCGCCGGGCACCGGCAAGACCGAGCTCGCGAAGGTCGTCGCGCAAGCGGCGGGGCTGGAGCTGTTCGAGGTGGAGTACGCCGATCGCGACGGCAACTCGCTCTCCGGCCGGGACCGCTACCGTTCGCTGCAGATCGCGCAGGTGTTCCTCAAGGGCAGCGCGCAGGCGGCGCTGCTGTTCGACGAGGTCGAGGACGTGTTCCCGCCGATCTCCAGCGAGGCCGCGCAGCTGATGGCGCGTGCCGAGCAGGTGGTGGCACCGCCCAACAGCAGTGTCAGCGGCAAGGCCTGGGTCAACCAGATCCTGGAGTCGAACGCCGTGCCCACCATCTGGGTCACCAACCGGATCGAGCAGATCGATCCCGCGTTCCGCCGCCGCTTCGCATACCACCTGGAGCTCAAGTCGCCGCCGCCCGGCGCGCGCGAAGGCCTGGTGCGCAAGACGCTCGAAGGCGTGACGGTGACCGATGCGTTCGTCGGCAAGCTGACGGAACGCAAGGGGCTCACGCCGGCGCAGATCCGCACCGCGGTGCGCTTCGCCGGCCTGGCCAGCGCGGATGGCAGCTCGATGGAAAGCCTGATCGAGCGGCAGCTGCGCAACTCCGACCAGGCGCTGGGCAACCGCCCGCAGGATACCGGCGCGCGCCGCAGCGTGACCACCTACGACCTGGACATGCTCAACGTCGAAACGCGCTTCGAGTTGCCGCGCGTCGTTGCGGCGCTGAAGGCGCGCGGCCACGGCACGCTCTGTTTCTATGGCGCGCCCGGCACCGGCAAGACGGCGCTGGCCGAGCACATCGCGAAGAGCCTGGACAAGCCGCTGCTGATCAAGCAGGCGAGCGACCTGATGAGCAAGTTCGTCGGCGAGACCGAGCAGAACATGGCCGGCATGTTCCGCGAGGCGGAGAACGAGAAGGCCGTGCTGCTGCTGGACGAGGCCGACAGCTTCCTGCAGGACCGGCGGGGCGCGCAGCGCACCTACGAGGTGACCGAGGTCAACGAGATGCTGCAGGGCATGGAGCGCTTCAATGGCATCTTCGTGTGCACGACGAACCTGATGGACCGCATCGACCAGGCGGCGCTGCGGCGCTTCACGTTCAAGATCCGGTTCAAGCCGCTCACGCCAGCCCAGCGCGAGAAAATGTTCGTGACGGAAGCGCTGGCGGGGGACGCACTGATGTTCACCGACGACGCGAGGTCCCGGCTCGCGAAGATGGACCAGCTCTGCCCCGGCGATTTCGCGGCCGTGAAGCGGCAGGTGGACATCCTCGCCGCCGAATTCTCCGTCGCGGAGTTCCTCGAGCAGCTCGAAGCCGAGCATCGCATCAAGCCCGAGGTGCGCGAGGCGCGCAGCATCGGGTTCGTGAACTGACCCACCCCCGAAGCGCCTGCGGCGCCTCCCCCTCAAGGGGGCGCCGCCAGCGGCCCGGCAAAAGCCGGTTCCGCGGCGGCCCCCGCGAATGCAGGGGCCGTCAGGCTCGTATGACGCGAAGTACTTCCTCGCCGTAGGCCTCGAGCTTCTTGGTGCCCAGCCCGCTGATGCCCTGCAGGTCGCCCAGCGAGCGCGGCGCCAACGCCGCGATGGCCGCCAGCGTCGCGTCGTGGAAGATCACGTAGGCGGGCAGGTTGTGCGAGCGCGCCACCTCGGCCCGCCACGCTTTCAGTGCGTTGAAGCGCGCCTGGCCCGAGTCGGTCAGGCCGGCCGCCACGGCGGGAGCCGCCGATTTCGCCGTGCCTTTGCGCCGCCGGGACTCGGCCGGCGCCGAGACCGACTCCCTCAGCTGCACCGCTGTCTCGCCCTTGAGCACCGCGCGCGAGCCGTCGGTGAGCTTGAGCGTGTTGAAGGCCTGCCCGTCCACCGCCAGGGCGCCGGTGGCGATCAACTGGCGCAGCACGCCGCGCAACTGCGCCTCGCTGAACTCGGCGCCGATGCCGAAGGTGGTCAGGCGTTCATGCCCGAACTGTGCGACCTTCTCCGTTTTCTTGCCGCGCAGGATGTCCATCACGTGGCCCGCGCCGAAGCTGATGCCGCTTTGCTGCTGCACCCTGTAGATCGTGGACAGCAGCTTGCGGGCGGCATCGGTGCCGTCCCAGATGTCGGGGGGATGCAGGCAGTTGTCGCAATTGCCGCATGTGGCCCCCACGGTCGGCACTGCGTGCCCTCCCTGCCCCCCGAGGGGGCCGTGCCCGGCTTGGGGCGGCCCGGCGCCGGGCGGCGTTTCTCCGTAGATTTCACCGAAGTAGCCGAGCAGCCGCACGCGCCGGCAATCCGTTGCCTCGGCCAGTGCCAGCAGCGCGTCGAGCTTGCCGCGCATCACCTGCTTGAAGTCGTCGCCGGCGGGGCTCTCGTCGATCATGCGGCGCTGGTTCACCACGTCCTGCAGGCCGTAGGCCATCCAGGCCGCGGCAGGCAAGCCGTCGCGGCCCGCGCGGCCCGTCTCCTGGTAGTAGCCCTCGATGTTCTTGGGCATGTCGAGGTGGGCGACGAAGCGCACGTCCGGCTTGTCGATGCCCATGCCGAAGGCGATCGTCGCGACCATCACGATGCCGTCCTCGCGCAGGAAGCGGTCCTGGTTGGCCTGGCGAACCTGCGCATCGAGCCCGGCGTGATACGGCAGCGCGCGGATGCCCTGCCCGCTCAGCGTCTGCGCGATGTCCTCTACGCGCTTGCGCGACTGGCAGTAGACGATGCCCGCCTCGCCTTCGTGCTCGCCCTCGATGAAGCGCAGCAGCTGGGTGGTCGCGTCCTTCTTCTCAACGATGGTGTAGCGGATGTTGGGCCGGTCGAAGCTGCTGATGAACTGGCGCGCGTCCTCCAGCTGCAGGCGCTCCAGGATGTCCTCGCGCGTGATCGCATCGGCCGTGGCGGTCAATGCGATGCGCGGCACCGACGCGTAGCGCTCGTGCAGCACCGTCAGCGCCCGGTATTCCGGCCGGAAGTCGTGGCCCCACTGGCTCACGCAATGCGCCTCGTCGATGGCGAAGAGGCTGAGCTTGCCGCGCTCATGCAGCGAATCGAGCTGGGCCAGGAAGCGCGGCGTGGTCACGCGCTCGGGCGCGGCGTACAGCAGCGTGATCTCGCCGCGCAGCATGCGCTTTTCGACCGCGTTGGCCTGCTCGCCCGACAGCGTCGAATTCAGGAACTCGGCCTCGACGCCCGCCTCGTGCAGGGCGCCGACCTGGTCGTGCATCAACGCGATCAATGGCGAGACGACGACCGTCACGCCATGGCCGGCACGCTGCCGCGCGATGGCCGGGATCTGGTAGCACAGCGACTTGCCGCCGCCGGTGGGCATGAGCACCAGGGCGTCGCCGCCGGCGACGACATGGTCCACGATGGCCGCCTGCGGCCCGCGGAACTGCTCGTAGCCGAAGATCTCGTGAAGGATGGTTTGGGGAGCGGGTGCGGATGACAGCAAGATGGCCCGTATTGTCCGGGGAAATCGGGTGGTTCCCTACAATGGGGCCATCATGAAGCCGATCATCTACACCCGTGGCCAGGCCCTGCCGGGCATCCTCGAGCAGCGCATCGCGATCCTTGACGGCGCCATGGGCACCATGATCCAGCGCTTCAGGCTCGCCGAGGCCGATTACCGGGGTATGTCGAGTGCGACCCCTGCCGGGGCTCGCGACCGGTTCAAGGACCACACCAAGGACCTGAAGAACAACGGCGACCTGCTCAGCATCACCCGGCCCGACGTGATCCGCGACATCCACGAGGGTTACCTCGCGTCGGGCGCGGACATCATCGAGACCAACACCTTCGGCGCCACCCGGATCGCGCAGGACGACTACGGTCTGGGCGAGCTGGCCTTCGAGATGAACCTGGCCTCGGCGAAGATCGCGCGCGCCGCCGCCGACAAGTTCTCGACGCCCGACCGGCCGCGCTTCGTCGCCGGCGCCCTGGGCCCCACGCCCAAGACCGCGAGCATCAGCCCGGACGTGAACGACCCCGCCGCGCGCAACGTGGACTTCGAGCAGCTGCGTGCCGCGTACTACACGCAGGCGCAGGCCTTGACCGAAGGCGGGGCCGACCTGCTGCTGCTTGAAACCATCTTCGACACGCTCAACGCCAAGGCCGCCCTGTTCGCGATCGACGAGTATTTCGAGAAATCGGGCGAGCGCCTGCCACTCATCATCAGCGGCACCGTGACGGATGCCTCCGGCCGCATCCTCTCCGGCCAGACCGTCACCGCTTTCTGGTACAGCGTGCGGCATGCGCGGCCGCTGGCCGTGGGGCTCAACTGCGCGCTGGGCGCGGCGTTGATGCGCCCCTACATCCAGGAGCTCGGCCGCGCGGCGCCCGATACGTTCATCAGCTGCTACCCGAATGCGGGGTTGCCCAACCCGATGAGCGACACCGGCTTCGACGAAACGCCCGAGGTCACCGCCCGGCTGCTGCGCGAGTTCGCGGCGGAAGGGCTGGTGAACATCGTGGGCGGCTGCTGCGGCACCACACCGGACCACATCGGCGCCATCCGCGAGGCGATCGCGCCGTTGGCGGCGCGTTCGCGGCGGCGCGAGTTCTTCTACAAGGAAGCGGCCTGACCGCTTTTCCGCAAGCTGCCCAGCGGGGGGTAACCCGCTGGGCCCTTGTCAGCCGAGCCTGCGGGTAATCAGTCTCGACGCCTTGAAGTGTGCCTGCGAGGGCACGGAAAGTCTTTCCGATTTTCCTGATCGCTCCCGGAATCTCGGGAAGATTTGCTGAAAACGACGATATAGACCGATAATCGGTCGGCATGGATGCACTCGATCGAAAAATTCTCGCGGTACTGCAAGGCAACGCGCGGGCCAGCCTGCAGGAAGTCGGGCAGGCGGTCGGCCTGTCCACCTCGCCTTGCTGGGAGCGCATCCGCAAGATGGAGGCGGCCGGCGTGATCGAGGGCTACACGGTGCGCCTGAACGCCCAGTCGCTCGGGTTCAACGACACCGTCCTGGTGCAGGTGACGCTCGACAGCCATTCCGACAACACGCTGGAAAAGTTCGGTGAAACGCTGGCCGCCATTCCCGAAGTCATCGAAGCCTACCTGGTGTCCGGGGAGTACGACTACCTGCTGCGTGTGGCGGTGAAGGACACGCGCGACTACGAGCGCCTGTTGCGCGAGCGCCTCTACAAGATCAAGGGCATCCGCCACAGCAAGTCGAGCTTCGTGCTGCGCACCCTGAAGAAGGCCGACCTGCCGATCTAGAGCGGCATCAGGGCGTTGATCTCTTCGTTCATCGCCTGCGTGAGCTGGGCGTAGAGCTTGAGCTTGTCCTGGTTCTCGCGCATGCGCTGGGCGATGCGCAGCGAAATCGCCATCATCAGCTTGGCGGCCGTGCGCGGGTCGTCGTCCAGCAGCTGGTTCAGGGCGTCGCGCGTGAGGATTGCGCAGCGCAGGTCCGACATCGCGGTGCACGAGGCCGACCGCGGCGCGCCGTCGAGCAGGCCCATCTCGCCGATCAGGCTGCCGGACCCCAGCACCGTGACGGTGATCGGCTGGGTGCGGCTGACCACGATGGTCTCGATGGTCACTTCGCCGTCCAGCAGCAGCAGCATGAAGTCGGTGTTGTCGGTGTCGCCCTCACGGATGAAGGTGGCCCCTTCGGGGATCTTGTGCGGCCGCATGTAGGCCACGACCGTGCGCGCTTCCTGGTGATCGAGCTGGAGCAGCGCGCTCGGTGCGGACAGCATCTCGGCGGCGCGATCGGCCGACGACGAACCGGCGATCTTGCGCATGCGTCGCGGCGAGACGCGCGAGTCCCCGGCTTCGGCGGGCTTCCGCCTGAAGATCCGGCCGAGCATTCCCGCTGGCGCGCGAAGGGTATTGGCGGGCTGCATTTAGAATCATGCTAGTCCAAGGAGCGCTGCAGCGCTTAGGCAATTTGCCTAACGTCAGGCTTGGAGCTTTTAACCGCGCTCACCTGTACCAACCCCCGTTGCACACAAGGTGAGAGATGCGAGAAGCCCCCATTCCCCCCATGATGCTTTCCGGCCTGGAGCCGGTGGCCATCGGCGCGCTCCAGTCAGTTGGGGACAGGGCTGAAGGCCAGTCCCCAATAGCTTCCTTTGTCAACATCGGCGAGCGCACCAACGTCACGGGCTCCAAGGCCTTCGCCCGCATGATCCTGAATGGCAAATTCGAGGAAGCGCTGGCGGTGGCGCGCCAGCAGGTCGAGAACGGCGCCCAGGTGATCGACATCAACATGGACGAGGCGATGCTGGACAGCAAGGCCTCGATGGTGCGGTTCCTGCAGCTGATCGCGAGCGAGCCCGACATTGCGCGCGTGCCGATCATGGTGGACAGCTCGAAGTGGGAGGTGATCGAGGCCGGCCTGCGCTGCATCCAGGGCAAGGGCATCGTCAACTCCATTTCGATGAAGGAAGGCGTGGACGCCTTCAGGCAGCAGGCCAGGCTGGTCAAGCGCTACGGCGCGGCGGCCGTGGTGATGGCCTTCGACGAAAAGGGCCAGGCCGATACCTACGAGCGCAAGATCGAGATCTGCGAGCGCGCGTATCGGCTCCTGACGGGCGAGATCGATTTCCCGCCCGAGGACATCATCTTCGACCCCAACATCTTCGCGATCGCCACGGGCATCGAGGAGCACAACAACTACGCGGTGGACTTCATCAACGCCACCCGCTGGATCAAGCGGAACCTGCCGGGCGCGAAAGTCAGCGGCGGCGTCTCCAACGTGAGCTTCAGCTTCCGCGGCAACGACCCGGTGCGCGAAGCCATCCACACCGTGTTCCTGTACCACGCGATCCAGGCGGGCATGGACATGGGCATCGTCAATGCCGGCATGGTGGGGGTGTACGACGAGCTCGAGCCCGAGTTGCGTGAGCGCGTGGAAGATGTCGTGCTCAACCGCCGCCCCGATGCCGGCGAGCGGCTGGTCGAGATCGCCGAATCGGCCAAGAGCGGCGCCAAGGACGACTCGAAAAAGAATGAGTGGCGCGCCGGCACCGTGGAGCAGCGCCTGTCGCATGCGCTCGTCTCGGGCATCACGGACTTCATCGTGCCGGACACCGAAGAGGCGTACCAGGCCGTGCTGGCAAAGGGTGGCCGGCCTCTGCACGTGATCGAGGGCCCGCTGATGGACGGCATGAACATCGTGGGCGACCTGTTCGGCCAGGGCAAGATGTTCCTGCCCCAGGTGGTGAAGTCCGCGCGCGTGATGAAGCAGGCCGTGGCCCACCTCATCCCCTACATCGAGGAAGAAAAGAAGCTGCAGGCGGCGGCCGGCGAAGACGTCAAGGCCAAGGGCAAGATCGTCATCGCCACCGTGAAGGGCGACGTCCACGACATCGGCAAGAACATCGTCACCGTCGTGCTCCAGTGCAACAACTTCGAGGTGGTGAACATGGGCGTGATGGTGCCCTGCCACGAGATCCTGGCGCGCGCCAAGGTCGAGGGCGCCGACATCGTCGGCCTGTCGGGGCTGATCACGCCTTCGCTCGAAGAGATGCAGTACGTCGCCCGTGAGATGCAGAAGGACGATCATTTCCGCATCCGCAAGATTCCGCTGCTGATCGGCGGCGCCACCTGCAGCCGCGTCCACACCGCCGTGAAGATCGCCCCGCACTACGAAGGCCCGGTCGTCTACGTGCCCGACGCCTCGCGCAGCGTGAGCGTGGCGCAAGGCCTGCTGTCCGACCAGGCGGCGAAGTACATCGCCGAGGTCAATGCCGATTACGACAAGGTGCGCACCCAGCACGCCAACAAGAAGCAGGTGCCGCTGTGGCCCCTGGCGAAGGCACGGGCCAACAAGACGCCGGTCGACTGGACGAACTACACCCCGCCGGTGCCGAAATTCCTCGGCCGGCGCGTCTTCAAGAACTTCGACCTGGCCGAGCTCGCCAAGTACATCGACTGGGGCCCCTTCTTCCAGACCTGGGACCTCGCCGGACCCTTCCCCGCGATCCTCAAGGACGAGGTGGTCGGCACCGAGGCCGTGCGCGTCTACGCCGACGGCCAGCGCATGCTCAAGCGCCTCATCGAAGGACGCTGGCTCACGGCCAGCGGCGTCATGGGCTTCTGGCCCGCCAACACCGTCAACGACGACGACATCGCGCTCTACACCGACGAGTCGCGCACGAAAGTGGCGATGACCTGGTACGGCCTGCGGCAGCAAACCGAGAAGCAGGCGATCGAGGGCCGGATGCGCCCCAGCCGATGCCTGGCGGACTTCATCGCGCCCAGGGGCGTGGCCAACGACTACATCGGCATGTTCGCGGTCACTGCGGGGATCGGCACCGAAAAGAAGGTGAAGTACTTCCTGGACGACCACGACGATTACTCGGCGATCATGCTCAAGTCGCTGGCCGACCGGCTGGCGGAAGCCTTCGCGGAAGCCCTGCACGAGCGCGTCCGCCGTGACCTGTGGGGCTATGCGCCACAGGAGCCGCTGACGGTGCAGGACCTGATCGCCGAGAAGTACCGCGGCATCCGGCCGGCCCCGGGCTATCCCGCCTGCCCGGACCACAGCGTCAAGCGCGACATGTTCGAGTTGCTGGGCGCGCAGGACGCCGAGATGGAGCTGACCGAGAGCATGGCGATGACGCCCGCGGCCAGCGTCAGCGGCTTCTACCTCAGCCACCCGGACAGCGTCTACTTCAACGTCGGCAAGATCGGCGAGGACCAGCTCGAGGACCAGGCGCAGCGCCGCGGCGCCGACGTCGCGCAGCTGCAGCGGCTGCTCGCGCCGAACCTGTGACATCCGTTTACGCGCGGCCGCACCAGCCGTGGCAAGCTCGACAGCAGTCATACACCTGGAGAGATGCCATGAAAAAACTCGTGCTTGCCACGCTCCTGCTGTCCGCCGGCGTTGGCGGTTTTGCGCAGACCGCCCCGGCACAGGCGGCGAAGACCCGCGTCGCCCTGGCGCAGTGCGCCGCCTGCGGCACCGTGCAGTCGGTCACGCTGGTCAAGCGCAAGGGTGAGGGCGGTGCGGCGGGCATCGTGGGCGGGGCCGTGGTCGGCGGCCTGCTGGGCAACCAGATCGGCAAGGGCAGTGGCAACACCGTCGCCACGGTGGGCGGCGCCGTCGCCGGCGGCTACGTCGGCAACGAGGTCCAGAAGCGCGTCACCAGCAAGAAGGTCTGGGTCACCCGGGTCCGGATGAAGGACGGCCGCATCCGCACCTTCGAGCAGGAAGCCCGGCCGGCGTGGGCCGCGGGCAATGTCGTGCGGGTCCAGGACAACAACACCCTGCGCACGCTCTGACGCGGCGGCGCGGGCTCCAGGGCGGCGTCAGGTCGCCACGGCGAGCGCCTTGCGCTGTGCCAGGTACAGCCCCAGCACCGCTGCGACGCTCATGGCGAGCAGCAGCCACAAGCCCCATACGTAACCGGCTTCGGGACTCCAGAGCAGGCCCAGCAGGAAGGGCGCGACCGCACGCGCCAGGGCAGAGGGCAATCCCAGCGCGCCATTGAGCGAGGCCACATGGTCCCGGCTCACGTACTGTGCGATCGCCGTGCCCTTCACGATGGTCATCATGCCGTTGCCCAGCCCATACAGCAGCACGAACAGCAGGGCGGCCCACGGATGCCCGGCGCCGGCCAGCAGCGCGGCGATCCCGAGCGGGATGAGCGTGGGGATCAGGCGGTTGGCCAGGTGCAGGTCGAAATGGTGCTCGAAGTAGTAGAGCAGCAGCCGTCCCAGCACCTGGATGAGGCCGATGCTCGCGGGGATCGCGATCACCCATGCTTCGGCCAGGCCGTTGCCGCGAAGCAGGCTGATCATGTGGGGCGGCAGGGCGGCCGTGACACCCATCATGCAGATGACGAACACCCCGATCAGCAGGAACGGCGCGCTGCGCAGGTACGCGGTATGGGATTGCGCCTTGCCATCCCCGGCCGCGGCCGCGGGCGCCGGCGGCGCATTGCGCAGGAAGATCGCGTGCAGCGGCGCGCAAACCACCAGCTGCAATGCGGCCAGCGCCCACAACGCGTGCCGCCACCCCATCGACTGGATCAGCCACGCCGACAGCGGGATGAACACCGTGCTGGCCAGGCCGCCCAGGAAAGTGAGGGTGATGATGGCGCGCCGGAAGTCGCGCGGAAAACGCCGCGTCACCACGGCGAACACGGGGCTGTACAAGGTGGCCGACAGCCCGGCGCCGAGACCGATCCACACCGCGTAGAAGCCGGCGATGCCGGTGATGAAGCTGTGCATGGCGAGGCACGCGGCCACGAGCAGCGAGCCGCCCGTCATCACCGCGCGCTCGTGGCCCCGGTCGATCCAGCGGCCCACCGGGTAGGCCAGCGCACCCTCGGCCAGCAGCGCCAGGCTGAAGGCGAGCGACGACTGCGCGCGCGTCAGTCCCAGCTCGCGCTCCACCGGCTCCATCAGGAGCGAGAAGGTGTAGAAGACGCTGCCCCAAGTGATCAGCTGGCCCAGCGAGAGCCAGCCCACGAGGCGTCGGTTGTGCGGCGTGTCCAGGCTGCTGCTCATCCGGCGATTGTCGCCGCTGGCCCTCGGCGTCGGCCATCGGGTTGCGCCGGTGCTCGGTCGGGTCAGATCGATGGACTTGCCCTGTTCCTTGCGCCAGAATGGCCGGGCTGTAGCGCCGCGCAGGACGGGTCGGGGGCGCCAATGCCCGACATACCGGCACCCATCGCCCATCAACTTGTGTGGAGCTCTCATGACATTCCGACACCGGCTCGTTTCCTTGTTTCTCCTCGCGTTTGCCGCGCTCATGGCATTCGGTGCCGGCCCTGCCGTGGCACAGGGCCGGGCAGGGCGCGACATTCCCTATGCCACCAACTTCGTCATCACCGTCGCAACCAACAGCAACGGCAACAATGTGTTTTCACCGGACGCCGTGCCGTTGAACAAGCGGCTGGTCATCGAGTACGTCAGTGTGAGCGTCTTCGCCCAGTCCGGGGACAAACCCTCGCTGTTCCTGAGCGACCTGGTGAATGGGGCGGGCCGGAATTACTGGATTCCCTTGACGCTGGTGGACGCCGCGGGCCCGGGCGGGATGGAGGTTTACCGCGCGAGCCAGCTCGTCAAGCTCAACCACGATGGCAACGGCGTGAACGGTCCGGGCGCGCATTGCGGCCGCTACTACAACACCTACGCCCCCGTGACTTGCAGTCTCACCCTCTCCGGCTACCTCGTCGACAAGTAACGGTCGCGGCACCGGCGCCGCGGCGTTAGCCAGCGGCGGCGCGATCCAGCGCCCGCCGGTACTGCACCGCCTCGGCCACGTGCGCGACTTGCGTATTGGCCGCTGCGGCGAGGTCGGCGATCGTGCGGGCCACTTTGAGCGCGCGATGCGTGGAGCGGGCGCTCCAGCCCAGGCGCGCAGCGGCGATGTTGAGGAACTTCGCGGCCGCGTCGTCCAGCGCCGCGTGGACGTCGATTTCTTTGCCCTGCAGGCCCTGGTTGGCCTTGCCCTGGCGGCGCAGCGCGCGCTCACGGGCCGCCTCGCAGCGTTCGCGGATGGCGTCGGTCGATTCACCCGGCGGTGCCTGCAGCAACTGGTCCGGCGGCAAGGTCGGTACTTCCACATGCAGGTCGATGCGGTCGAGCAACGGGCCGCTGAGCTTGCCCTGGTAGCGCGCCACCTGGTCGGGCGTGCAGCGGCAGGCCTTGTGGGGCGAGCCGAGCCAGCCGCAGGGGCAGGGGTTCATGGCGCCGACGAACTGGAAGCGCGCCGGGAATACCTCGCGGCGCGCCGCGCGCGAGATGGTGATGTGCCCCGATTCGAGCGGCTCGCGCAGCGCTTCCAGCGCGGCGCGCGGGAACTCGGGGACTTCGTCCAGGAACAGGACGCCGTGATGGGCGAGCGAGATTTCGCCGGGCCGCGGCGGCGAGCCGCCGCCCACCAGCGCCACCGCGCTGGCCGAGTGGTGCGGGCTGCACGTGGGCCGCATGCCCCAGCGTTCCTGCGTGAACTGGCCGGCGAGGCTGGCGATCGCGGCGGTTTCGAGCGCCTCTTCGGTCGTCATCCCCGGAAGCAGTCCCGCGAAGCGCTGGGCCAGCATCGACTTGCCAGAGCCGGGAGGGCCGAGCAGCAGCAGCGAGTGGCCACCGGCCGCCGCGATCTCGAGTGCGCGCTTGGCGCCGGCCTGGCCCTTCACGTCCGCGAGGTCGGCGTAACTCGCCGTCGCACTCGCCGGCTGCGCAACGACGCGCGACCAGCCTTCGCCGGGCTCGGCCTCCTGTCCGGGCAGGAACTGGCGCACCACGTCCAGCAGGTGCGCAGCCCGGTACACCTGCGCCTGCGGCACCAGCGCCGCCTCGTCGGCGCTGCCCGGCGGCAGCACCAGCTTCGCGGCCGCGCCGGCGCCGTGCAGGGCCAGGCTCATGGCCAGCGCGCCGCGCACCGGCCGCAGCTCGCCGGAGAGCGACAGTTCACCCGCGAACTCATAGCCCGCGAGCCGCGCCCCATCGACCTGGCCGCTGGCCGCGAGGATGCCCAGCGCGATCGGCAGGTCGAAGCGGCCCGAGTCCTTGGGCAGGTCCGCGGGCGCCAGGTTCACGGTGATGCGCTTGTTGTGCGGGAACTCGAGTCCGCAGTTCTGCAACGCGGAGCGCACCCGCTCGCGCGCTTCCTTCACCTCGACATCGGCCAGCCCGACCAGCGTGAAGCTGGGCAGCCCATTGGCCAAATGCACCTCGACGGTGACAGCGGCGGCCTGCAGGCCGACCAGGGCCCTGCTTTGCACCAGAGACAGGCTCACGAATCCACTCCTCCCCATGGCGGTGCATGTTTCCCCTTGGTGCCGGACGAAAACCAAGATCGCACCATGGCGGTGCGAAACCCCGTGGGTTTCCCCGCCTGTCGGGTTAACGGGCGTGGCCCTGCACCGGTGCACGTCCGAACAGGACTTGTGACTTATGGCACGCGTCCTGCTTAGGCTGAGTTGATCCGTATTTTTTCTTCCTTCAGGAGCCCTCAGTGAAACTCAAGTCGACCCCCACCCTGGTTCTGGCCGCGATGGCCCTGTCCGGCGCCGCTGTCGCCCAGACCAAGGCGCCCGAGCCGGACTACACGCTGTCCTATAACCTGGGCGCCGTCACCGACTACCGCTACCGCGGCATCTCGCAATCGCGCCTGAAGCCCGCCCTGCAAGGCGGTGTCGACTTCGGGCACAAGAGCGGCTTCTACCTGGGCACCTGGGCGTCGACCATCAAGTGGATCAAGGACGCCGGCGGCGACGCGCCCGTCGAGTGGGACATCTACGGGGGCTACAAGGGCAGCGTCGGCGCGTTCGGCTACGACGTCGGCCTGCTGCGCTACCAGTACCCCCGCCACGACCTGGCCGTGAGCCCGAACACGACGGAGGTCTACGGCGCCGCCACCTTCGGTGTCGCGACCCTGAAGTACTCGCACGCCGTCACCAACCTGTTCGGCTTCGCCGACAGCAAGAACAGCTATTACGTCGATGCCAGCGCCACCTTCGACCTGGGCAACGGCTGGTCGGTGGTGCCGCACGCCGGCTACCAGAAGGTCAAGCATTTCGACTCCGCTTCCTACACCGACTACTCGGTCATGGTGGCGAAGGACTTCGGCAACGGCTTCTCCGCCAGCGGCGCCGTGGTGGGCACGGACGCCGACGACACCGTGTACCTCACGCCCGCCGGCAAGTTCACCGGCAAGACCGGCGTGGTGCTTGGCGTCAAGTACAGCTTCTGACCTGCCCATCCCAAGGAGAGACGACATGAAACTGGTCACGGCCATCATCAAACCGTTCAAGCTGGACGAAGTGCGCGAGGCGCTCTCCGGCATCGGCGTGCAAGGCATCACCGTTACCGAGGTCAAGGGCTTCGGCCGGCAGAAGGGCCACACGGAGCTGTACCGCGGCGCCGAATACGTGGTCGACTTCCTGCCCAAGGTGAAGATCGAGGCGGCGGTGGCCGACGACCTGGTGGAGCGCGTCATCGAGGCCGTCGAGGCGGCGGCCCGCACCGGCAAGATCGGCGACGGCAAGATCTTCGTGTACGACCTCGAGCAGGTGGTGCGTATCCGCACCGGCGAAACAGGCAAGGAGGCGCTGTAAGGCGGCCCTCCTCCACAACACAGAGAGACACGACCATGAGAAAACTCCTTGCCTCCCTCGCCCTGGCCCTGGGTCTCCTCGCCGGCGGCACCGCTGCCTTCGCGCAAGCACCCGCCGCGCCGGCGGCCGCTGCGTCCGAGGCGGCTGCGCCGGCTGCCGAAGCTGCCGCCCCGGCAGCCGCCGCTGCAACCGCCGCCCCCGCGGCAGCGGCGCCGGCCGAAGCTGCTGCCGCACCGGCCCCCGTTCCCAACAAGGGCGACACCGCCTGGATGACCACGGCCACCGTGCTGGTGATCCTGATGACCCTCCCCGGCCTGGCCCTGTTCTACGGCGGCCTGGTGCGCAGCAAGAACATGCTGTCGGTCCTCATGCAGGTGTTCGTCGTCAGCGCCATGATCTACGTGCTGTGGGTGCTGTACGGCTACAGCGTGGCCTTCACCGGCGGCAGCCCGTTCATGGGCGGCTTCGACAAGCTGTTCCTCAAGGGCGTGACGCCGGATTCCGTCGGGGCCACCTTCAGCAAGGGCGTCGTCATTCCCGAGCTGAGCTTCGTCGCGTTCCAGGCCACGTTCGCGGCCATCACCTGCGCGCTGATCGTCGGCGCCTTCGCCGAGCGCATCAAGTTTTCCGCGGTGCTGCTGTTCTGCGCCATCTGGTTCACGTTCAGCTACCTGCCGATCGCCCACATGGTCTGGTACTGGGACGGCCCGGACGCGATCAGCGACGCCGCCTCGCTGGAGAAGGTCACGGCGGCCGCCGGCTGGCTCTGGGCCAAGGGCGCGCTGGACTTCGCGGGCGGCACTGTGGTGCACATCAACGCCGGTGTCGCCGGGCTGGTGGGGGCCTACGTGCTGGGCAAGCGCATCGGCTACGGCAAGGAATCCTTCGCACCGCACAGTCTGACGCTCACGATGGTCGGCGCCGCGCTGCTGTGGGTGGGCTGGTTCGGCTTCAATGCCGGCTCCAACCTGGAAGCCAACGGCGTGACGGCCCTGGCCTTCGTCAACACGCTGGTCGCCACCGCCGCCGCCACGCTGTCGTGGATCGCCGGTGAGGCGCTGTCCAAGGGCAAGGGCTCGATGCTGGGCGCCGCGTCCGGCGCCGTTGCGGGCCTGGTGGCCATCACCCCCGCCTGCGGTTTCGTCGGCCCGATGGGCGCGATCGTCATCGGCCTGCTGGCCGGCCTGGTCTGCCTGTGGGGCGTCAATGGCCTCAAGCGCATGCTCGGCGCGGACGACTCGCTGGACGTGTTCGGCGTGCACGGTGTCGGCGGCATCGTCGGCGCGCTGCTGACGGGGGTGTTCGCATCGCCCTCGCTGGGCGGCACCGGCGTGTACGACTACGTGGCCAACAAGGTGGGCGAAGGCTACTCGATCGGCAGCCAGGTCTGGATCCAGGCGCAGGCCGTGCTCACCACCGTCGTGTGGTCGGCCGTCGTCGCCTTCATCGCCTACAAGGTCGTGGACCTGTTGATCGGCCTGCGTGTGACGGAAGAGGAAGAGCGCGAGGGGCTGGACATCTCGTCCCACGGCGAGACCGCCTACAGCCGCTAAGGGACACCCCCAGGCAAGAGTCCCCTTTGGATGTTCGGCCCGCGCGAGCTTCGGCTCCAGCGGGCCGCTTTTCTTGTGTCGGGGCTACTTCATCGCGGCCAGCGTGATGCGCGCCTGCTGGCCGTCGCGCTCCAGCGTCACGCCTTCTGCCTGCGCCAGGGCCTGGACCTCCTGCCATTCCAGCAGGCGGTAGGGCGGATCGCCGGCAAAGCCGTGCGACCCGTCCGTCGCGGTGACCGTCACGGTGAGCTCCGCCCGGCCGGCGACGGCCGAGGCAGACAGCACCACGTCGGCGGGTGAGGACGCGTGGTCGGTGAGCGCGACCAGGACCGCCGGCAGCACGTTGCGCAGCGACGTGCGGGACACCTCGATGGACGCGGCGCCCACCTCATCCTTGAGCGTGAACCCGCGGAAATTCAAGTTGCTGCGCAGCATGGCGACGGATTCCTGGGTGCCGGCGTCCAGTGCGATCCTGACGCCTTCCTCGGGCGCGAGCCAGGTCACGACGTCGAGGCACGATTGCACCGCGGCACGCGAGAAGCCGTTGATCTTGGTCATGCTCTCGTGCACTTGCCCCAGGTCGGGGTCGGGCATGCGCAGCCGCCGTTCCATGACTTCGGTGATCATGCCGATCGGTTGCAGGTGCACCACCATGTGGTGCCGCATCGCGAATGCCAGGCGGCGCAGCAATGCGTAGCGGGCGGCTTCCACCTGCCGGTCGATGGGCTCCCGACCCGTTTGTTGTTCGTTCTGCATCGCCTCGTTTCGCCGCTTGATGACGCTCAAGCGCCGCGCTCATGTTACCGGTTTGTGCCGTGGCCGGGGCGCTTCGGACCCGGCCACGCGGGCACAATCGCGTGTTCAGGAACGAGGATGTGAGATGAATCCCTGGCGGACCGTGATCGCGCAGCCCGACCAGCTCGGCGAATCGCCGTTCTGGCACCCGGAAGAACGCAAGCTCCATTGGGTCGATATCCCCGCCCGGCGGATCCGCCGCGCCGACCCGCAGTCGGGACTGGCCGAAAGCTGGGCCATGCCGCTCGAGCCGGGCTGCATCGCGCCGGTGCGAGGCGGCGGTTTCGTGATCGCGTTGCGCGATGGCATCTACCGCGCGATGTCCTGGGGCGCCGCGCTCGTCCTGGTGGCGCGATTCGCCCACGATGTGAAGACCACCCGTTTCAACGACGGCAAGGCCGACCCGGCGGGGCGGTTCTGGGCGGGCACCATGTACGAGCCGCGCGACGCGCGCCAGGCCGAGCTGTACAGCATCGACCTGCGCACGGCCGATGGCGGCGATCCGCTGATCGAACTCAAGGCGGGCAACGCCGTCATCGCCAACGGCCTGGCGTGGTCGCCCGATGCCTCCACGGTGTACTGGGCCGACACGCCCAACCATGTCATCCACGCCTGGCGCTGGGACGCGCAGAGCAACGGCATGCACGATCACCGCGTCTTCGCGCAGTTCCCGCCCAAGCCACCGGGGTGGAAGCCGGGGGATGCCGGCTACGGCGGCCGCCCCGACGGCGCGGCGGTGGACGTGGAGGGCAACTACTGGTGCGCCATGTACGAAGGGGGGCGGCTGCTGAAATTCGCGCCTTCGGGCGCACTGCTGGCCGAGGTTGCCGTGCCCGTGCGCTGCCCCACCATGCCGTGCTTCGGCGGCGACGACCTGCGCACGCTGTTCGTGACCAGCGCCAGCCACAACCGCCCGCCCGAGGAGCTGGCCGCGCTGCCGCAATCGGGCTGTGTCATCGCCATGCCGGTGGACGTGCCCGGCCTGCCGGTGAATTTCGTCAGCGTTTGATTTCAAAAAGATCAAGCGGCGCCGGGTCGGCGCCCCGCGTACCATCTGCGCATGGACCTCATCCTCGACCAGCTGGGCGAGCGCATCCGCGCCGCATCGGCCGCCGGCACGCCGCTGCGCATCCGCGGCGGCGGCAGCAAGGACTTTTATGGCGAGCGGCTGGAAGGCGAGCTGCTGGAGACGGCGCCGCTGGCCGGCATCGTCAGTTACGAGCCGACTGAACTGGTCGTGACGGCGCGCGCCGGCACGCCCCTGGAGGAACTGGAAGCCGTGCTGGCCCAGCGCGGCCAGTGCCTGCCTTTCGAGCCGCCGCATTTCGCGGTGGGCGCCACCGTCGGGGGGATGGTGGCCGCCGGCCTGAGCGGCCCGGCCCGTGCCAGCGTCGGTGCGGTGCGGGACTATGTTCTGGGCGTCACGCTCTTCAACGGCAAGGGCGAGCTGCTGACCTTCGGCGGCCAGGTCATCAAGAACGTCGCGGGCTACGACGTTTCGCGCCTCATGGTGGGTGCGATGGGCACGCTCGGCCTCATCGCCGAAGTCAGCCTGAAGGTCCTGCCCGTCGCCCCCGCGGAGGCAACGCTCAGGTTCGAGATGAGCCAGGCAGGCGCACTGCGGCAGCTCAACACATGGGGCGGCCAGCCGTTGCCGCTCAATGCGAGCTGCTGGGTGCACGATGCGGGGCTGGACACGCTGTACGTGCGCCTGCGCGGCGCCGCGGCGGCGGTCGATGCCGCCTGCAGGATGATGGGGGGCGAGCGCCAGGACAACGCGGCGGTTGCGCCGGACTGGCGTTTGTGCCGCGACCAGCGGCTGCCCTGGTTCGACGAGCGCGGCGAGCGCGACCTCTGGCGGCTCTCGGTGGCGCAGACCGCGCCGGTGCTGGACCTGCCCGAGCTGCCGCTGGTCGAATGGCACGGCGCGCAGCGCTGGGTGAAGGCCCAGGCGGGCGACGCGCGCCGCCTGCGCGAGGCTGCAGAGCGCGCGGGAGGCCATGCGACGCTGTTCGCGCGGGGCAGGCCCAGGACGGAGCCCGAAGGCCGCTTCGCGCCGCTCGCGCCGCCGCTGGACCGCATCCACCGCGACCTGAAGCGCGAGTTCGATCCGGCCGGCATCTTCAACCGCGGCCGCATGTATCCCGATTTCTAGGCCAGCATGCAGACCCATCTGTCCCCCGAATTCAAGGACACGCCCGAGGGCCGCGAGGCCGAGGCGATCCTGCGCAAGTGCGTTCATTGCGGCTTCTGCACCGCCACCTGTCCCACCTACCAGGTGCTCGGCGACGAGCTCGACGGCCCGCGCGGGCGCATCTACCTCATCAAGCAGATGCTCGAAGGCGAGCAGCCGACGCAGAAGACGCAGCTGCACCTGGACCGGTGCCTGACCTGCCGCAATTGCGAAAGCACCTGCCCGAGTGGCGTGGAGTACGGACACCTGGTCGACATCGGCCGGCGCATCGTGGAAGAGAAAGTGCCGCGCGGTGCCGGCGCCAGTGCGGTGCGCTGGGCGCTCAAGGAAGGCCTGCCCTCGCCGTTGTTCGGATCGGCGATGAAAATGGGCCAGGCCATGCGCGGCCTGCTGCCCAAGGCGCTGCAGGCCAAGGTGCCGGCCCGGCAGCAGGCCGGCCGCTGGCCCACGCGCGAGCACGCCCGCAAGGTGCTGATGCTGGCCGGGTGCGTGCAGCCGTCGATGATGCCCAACATCAACGGCGCCACGGCACGCGTGCTGGACGCCGCGGGCATCCAGACGCTCGTCGCCGGATCGGCGGGTTGTTGCGGCGCCGTGAAGTTCCACCTCAACGACCAGGAGGGCGGGCGGGCGCAGATGCGCGCCAACATCGACGCCTGGTGGCCGTATGTGGAAAGCGGCAGGGTCGAGGCGATCGTGATGAACGCGTCCGGCTGCGGCGTCACGGTGCGCGAATACGGGCATTTGCTGCGGCACGACGCGGCGTACTCGGCCAAGGCGCAGCGCGTCGGCGAACTCACGCGCGACCTGAGCGAGCTGCTGCCGGACCTCGCGGCCGCGCTGCGCGGCAAGGTCAAGGCGCCCGCCGGCCTGCTGGCTTTCCATCCCCCGTGCAGCCTGCAGCATGGGCAGCAATTGCGCGGCGGCGTCGAGAGGCATCTCGGCGAACTCGGCTTCACGGTGCGGGTGGCGCTGGGCGAATCGCACCTGTGCTGCGGCTCGGCAGGCACCTATTCCGTGCTGCATCCGGAGATCGCGTACGAACTGCGCGACCGCAAACTCGGCCACCTGGGCGAGCTGGAGCCGCAGGCCATCGTGTCGGCGAACATGGGCTGCATCGCGCACCTGCAGAGCGGCACCACCACGCCGGTGCGGCACTGGGTGGAAGTCCTGGACGAGTGCCTGGGCTCCTGACACCACCTTGTCAGGAGGCGCGTCGCACAGTAACGTCCCTCCATGCGCCGCGCCGACCGTCTTTTCCACATCATCCAGCTGATCCGGGGCCGGCGCCTGACGACGGCCGCCTACCTCGCGCAGCGCCTGGAAGTGTCCGAGCGCACGATCTACCGCGACGTGGCGGACCTGCAGTTCCAGGGCGTGCCCATCGAGGGCGAGGCCGGCGTCGGCTACCGGCTGGGCGCGGGCTTCGACCTCCCGCCCATGATGTTCACGCAGGACGAGGCCAAGGCCCTTGTCGCCTCGGTGCGCATGGCCCAGGTCTGGCTCGATCCGGCGCTGGCGCAGGGCGCCGAGGACGCGCTGGGCAAGATTCTCTCGGTGCTGCCGGTCGAGGCGCGCGTCGCGGCGGAAGCGCTGGCCGTGTATGCGCCGCCTGGCGGGCTGCCGCAATCCGCGCAGCGCACGCTGCAGACGTTGCGCGAGGCCGTGCACGAGCGCCGCAAGGTCTTCATCAATTACAAGGACTTGGCCGACAAGCCGAGCGAGCGCACGCTGCGGCCCTTGGGCTGCTTCTACTGGGGCAAGGTCTGGACGCTGGCGGCCTGGTGCGAAAGCCGCAACGACTTCCGCAGCTTCCGGGTCGACCGGGTCACCGCGGTTCGCCCGCTGGAAGAGCGCTTCCGCGACGAGCCGGGCCGCACGCTGGCCGATCTCGCCCGCCTCAACGAAGCGCGCGCCCGCGAGCAGGGCTGGGCTCATTGAAGGCGGCTCAGCCGGCCAGCGCGTCGCGATAGCGCCGGCTGCACGGCACCTGGCTCCCATCCTTCATCCGCAGCCGCGCATCGCCGCCGTCGAGCGGCTCGATCTCGGCCACGCGGTCGAGGTTGACCGCGTCGCTGCGGTGCATGCGCGCGAAGCGCGCCGCAGTTGCCCCAGGAAGTCCGCGAGCGTTGACCGCAACGGGCAGGTCCACGTCGTTCCCCCAGGGCCCGCAGCCACTCGATGTCGCGGGCGGCGGCTCGTGCGGCGCAGCACCTGGCTGCGACCGCTGTTCGGGCTCAAGCGCAGGGCCAGGCCCGGGAATCCTATTGGTTCAGCGCCGCCTCGATATCCTTCGCCAGCTTCGGCGGCTCGTCGTTCGGCGCGTAGCGCTTGAGCACCGTGCCGTCCTTGCCGACGAGGAACTTCGTGAAGTTCCACTTGATGGCGGTACTGCCCAGCAGGCCGGGCGCTTCGGCCGTCAGCCACTGGAACAGCGGGTCCGCCGCCGGCCCCTTCACGTCGACCTTGGCCATCATCGGGAAACTCACGCCGTAATTGAGCTGGCAGAACTCGGCGATTTCCTCGTTGCTGCCCGGGTCCTGCGCGCCGAACTGGTTGCACGGAAAGCCCAGCACCACCAGCCCCTTGTCGCCGTAAGCCCGGTGCAGCTGCTCGAGCCCGCCGAACTGCGGCGTGAAGCCGCAGGCGCTCGCCGTGTTGACGATCAGCAGCACCTTGCCCTGATAGTCCTTCAGCGGCA
>Ga0255338_1002352_pt1 | contig 28353 bp, 22 predicted proteins | sample MeOH1_35cm_T4_19_FD_203715 | JGI IMG/M metagenome (GOLD analysis project Ga0255338, IMG submission 203715) | Sandy soil microbial communities from University of British Columbia, Vancouver, Canada - MeOH1_35cm_T4_195 | ecosystem: Engineered > Artificial ecosystem > Sand microcosm > Unclassified ...
CCTGCTCCGTCACCAGCACCTTGTCGTTGTGGCCGTAAGCAGTGAGATATGTATCGTTGTGTTTGATGATGACAAGATTCCCGTAGCCGCGCAAGGGGCCAACGTGAATCACACGGCCATCGTCGGCCGCCTGCACCGCATCGCCCTTCTTGCCGGCAATATCGATGCCCTTGTTGCCTTTTTCGTCGAATCGTCCGATCAACTGGCCGGTGACCGGCCATGCCAGCTTGATTGTGCCATCAGCGGCGGCGGCGGACGCGGGCGCCGAGGGCGCGGAAGCCCCGCCAGCGGCTGCAGTCGACGGAATCGGGGTGGGAACCGGACGAGCCTGGTCGATCGGCTGCGCCTGCACGCTGCCGGGCGCCACCGGCACGGTGGCCACGCCAGTGCCCGCATTCACATCGGCACCCGGCGGCACCACCCGCAACAATTGACCCACCTCAATCTGATTCGCATTCGCGAGCGAATTCCAGGCCGCGACATCGCGGTAGGACTGGCCGTTCTCGAGCGCGATTCGATAAAGCGTATCGCCTCGCTTGACGCGATAGTATCCAGGCGGCGCAGGCTCCAGGGGGACGACGCCAGCGACACCGGCACCGGAGGTGCGGTCCACCACCGGCGCGGGCATGGGCGAGGAGGCGCAGGCCGCCAGCAGGGCCAGCAACAGGGAGGCGGTGGCGAGCTGCCCGGCGCGGGCGATACGTTCCGTGTTCACGATATTGTGCATAGTTCGACTCAGATAGTGCCCGATTTTAATGGCACAAAGAAAACGGCTTCAAGCGCGGTCCGGTGAAAACGATGCCGGTTACGCCGCTCGATCAACAATAACTGCTGTGTGACGGTCTGCCCCGGCCCGCCGGCGGGGGGCGCCACCGCCACAGGCGCGATCAGCCGCCCGCCGACTGCCAGCTGCTCCAGCAACGCCTGCGGCACCTCCATGCCGGCCGCCGCCAGGATAATCGACGAAAACGGCGCCGCCTGCGGCAAGCCCAGCATGCCGTCGCCATAGTGCAGGCGCAGGTTTGGCACCCGCAGCGGCCGCAAGTTCGCCTTGGCTTGTTCGTGGAGCGGACGAATCCGCTCGATGGAAAACACTTCGCGCGCCACCAGGCTCAGTACCGCCGCCTGGTAGCCGCAGCCAGTGCCGATCTCCAGCACGCGCTCCAGCGGCTCGTCGGCGGCGAGGCCATCGCGCAACAGTTCGATCATGCGTGCCACCACCGACGGCTTGGAGATGGTCTGCTGGTGGCCGATCGGCAGCGCCGCGTCTTCATACGCTTGCGAAGCCAGTCCAGGCTCGACGAACAGGTGGCGAGGGATGGTGGCAATTGCGTCGAGTACACGCTCGTCGCGGATGCCCGCTGCGCGCAACCGTGCCGCCAACGCGCCGCGCGCCCGCTCGGACGCCATCCCGCCCCCGCCCGCCGTGGACGCACTGGCGCGAGCCTGCACGGCGCTGGCGGCCGGCGTCGGCGCGGCAGGCGCCTTGGCCGCGAGCGACTTGGCGGCCATCGCCGCGCCGCGAGCTCCGCCAACGGCAGGCATGCCGGCGGTACGCGCCGGTGCGGGCTTTCGCTCGACCACGGCGTCCAGCGAAAGGGGAAACTTTGGGCGACGCGGGACGGTACTCATGACGGCCAGATACTGCGCGCGCAAGGGCTTATGCCAGCCACTGGTTGATCTGCTCGAGCTGCCCGCTGTGTGTCAGGTCCAGCTGCAAAGGGGTCAACGACACGAAACCTTCGCCCGTGGCGTGGAAATCCGTGCCCTCGCTCGCATCGCGTGCGTCGCCGGCAGGTCCGATCCAGTAGTTGGTGTCGCCACGCGGGTTTACCTGCGTGATGACAGGCTGCGAGGGATGACGCTTGCCTAGCCGGGTGGCGCGATAGCCTTTGAGATGCTCGAACGGCAGGCTGGGAATATTGACGTTGAGCAGGAAGGGTTCTTCCGCGGGCTTGGCGATATAGCGCTCGACAATGTCGCGCGCCACGCGGGCAGCCGCGTCGAGGTGCGTCCAGCCCTTGTCCACCTGGGAAAAGGCGATCGAGGGAATGCCCAGCAAGAAACCCTCGATGGCCGCGGCGACGGTGCCGGAGTACAGCACGTCCTCACCCATGTTCTGGCCCTGGTTGATGCCTGACACCACCAGATCCGGTTTCTCGTCCAGCAGGCCGGTCAGCGCGATATGCACACAATCGGTCGGCGTGCCGTTGACGAAACGGAAACCTTTCTGCACGCCCTCGCGCGCCTCGAACATCGACAGGGGCCGTTGCAAGGTCAGCGAGTTCGACGCACCGCTGTGGTTTTGCTCGGGCGCGATCACCGTGATGCGAGCCAGCGGCGCCAGCGCGGCATGTAGCGCGGCAAGCCCCGGCGCCAGGTAACCGTCATCGTTTGCGAGGAGGATATGCATGGGCGCGATTGTACCTGACAAGGCTGCTGCGGGCGCCCTGTCCGTACCGCAAATCGTGCTGCCTACCGACCGCCGAAGATGGCCCCCGGCGCGTAACAGAACGACCGTGCTATTTTTGCGCTACACTTGCCCGGGCCTGCCTGGCGCAACGCGCATGGACCTCGCGTTCACCCAATTGCGCCATACTCTGCCGGGCATCGAACATATCACCGGAGACATGATGAAAGCCGTACTTTGCAAAGCCTGGGGCCCGCCTGATTCGCTGGTTCTTGAAACCCTGCCCGACCTGGTGCCCGGCGCGGGCGAAGTGGTCATCGACGTGAAGGCGGCCGGCGTGAATTTCCCCGACGTCCTCATCATCCAGAACAAATACCAGGCCAAGCCGCAACTGCCCTTCTCGCCCGGCTCGGAGCTGGCCGGCGTGGTCAACGCGGTGGGAGAAGGCGTGACGCACGTCAAACCCGGCGACAATGTCATCGCCTATCTCGGCAACGGCGCTTTTGCCTCGCAGGCCAAGGCGCCCGCCAGCGCGGTGGTGCCGATGCCGCCGGGCATCGACTTCGAAACCGCCGCGGCATTCACCCTCACTTACGGCACCTCGCACCACGCGGTGATCGACCGCGGCGAACTGAAGGCCGGCCAGACCATGCTGATACTCGGTGCCGCCGGCGGCGTGGGCCTGGCCGCGATCGAGATCGGCAAGGCCATCGGCGCGCGCGTGATCGCGGCAGCTTCCACCGACGAGAAGCTCGCGGTATGCAAGGACCATGGCGCCGATGCGCTGATCAACTACAGCACCGAAGACTTGCGCGAGCGCGTCAAGGCGCTGACCGACGGACGCGGACCCGACGTGATTTACGATCCGGTCGGCGGCATCTACGCCGAGCCGGCGTTCCGCTCGATCGGCTGGCGCGGCCGCTACCTGGTGGTGGGTTTCGCCAATGGCGAAATCCCCAAGCTCCCGCTGAACCTCGCGCTGCTCAAGGGCGCCTCGCTGGTGGGCGTGTTCTGGGGCGATTTCGCACGGCGCGAACCCAAGGCGAACCAGGCCAATATGGCGCAGATGCTGGGATGGATGAAGGAAGGCAAGATCCGCCCGCATATCTCCGCGCGCTATCCGCTGGAGCAGGCGCCGCAGGCCCTGAAGGACATGGAAGCACGCAAGGTCACCGGCAAGATCGTGATCGTGCCCTGACCGCGCGCGCCTTCGGCGCAGTGCAAAAGAAAAAACGCCTGGCGCCTTGGTGCCAGGCGTTTTTTTTCGCCGTCGATCTTCACGTCACCATGGCGGCGGCGCCCCGCCCCGTTCAAAAGCGATGCTGCAGACCGGCGGTCACGCCCACAGACAATGTGATGCTGGCCAATGCGCTGATCGAAGCGCTGGTCGAAGCGCTGACCCAGGCCGGCTTCGCCGTCGACTGCATGCACGACGAGCGGGCCGCCGATCACCTGCTGGCGACGCAGGACTACGCGCTGCTCATCCTCGACCTTGGCCTGCCCAAGCTCGATGGGCTCGAGGTGCTGCGGCGCCTGCGGCAACAGCGCAACGCCTTGCCCGTACTGATCCTGGCCGCGCACGGATCCGTCGAGGACCGGGCAAAGGGGGCTCAATCTCGGCGCCGACGACTACCTGTCCAAGCCGTTCGACCTGCCCGAGCCGGAAGCACGCGCCCGCGCGCTGATACGCCGCAGCCACGGGCACGAGAGCACGCAATTGCAATGCGGCACGCTGTGTTATGACGGGATCAGCCGCGCGTTTACGCTGAACGGCGAAACGCTGGCGCTGACCCGGCGGGAGCGCGCGGTGCTCGAAGTGTTGATGCAGCGCGACGGACGCGCCGTCAACAAGGAGGCCATGTCGGAGAAGATCTTCGGCATCGACTAGTCGGTCAACCCCGATGCCATCGAGATCTACGTGCACCGCCTGCGCAAGAAGCTGGATGGCAGCGGCGTGGCCATCGTCACCCTGCGCGGGCTGGGCTACCTGCTCGCTGCGGGCGCCCAGGCTGGCGCGGCCCTGCCCGCCGCGCGATGAAAGTACCGAGCCTGCGCCTGCAGCTATCGCTCTGACTGCTGCCGCCGTTGCTGATGTTGCTGGCGCTGGACGCATGGATGACTTACCACCGCGCCATGGATGCCGCCCACGTGGCATTCGACCGCACGCCGGAAGCCTCGCTCAAGTCGATGCGCGAAGGCATCCGCCTTGGCCTGCCGATCGTGCGCGAGATTGCACGCACCCATGGCGCCACTGTAACGCTCGAGCAAACACCGGGTGGCGGCCTGACGGTCAGCGTACGCTTTGCACCTGGGGCGGCCGCGAGTGCCGCGACCTGATCCGCACCGCGTTGCCTTCGACGGTGCCGCTAAGGCGGGCAATTGGTCGGCACGGCAAGCTCCTGGCGAAAAGGATCGATCTTCAGGCTGGGGTCCTTCGTGCGCAGGCAGTAGGTTCCCGCTGCGCCCCGCACTCGCGCGGCGCGATTCACACCCGCCTGCCCTTCGCTGAGATCTGCGCCCGGTGCCGCGGCAGCAATGCCCGCGGCAAGCCGGCGCGCGGGCGACGCCACCGCATCCGAGGCCGCGCGCTCGAAACTCGCTCCGCCCCGCTGCCTGCTGCGGGCGATATTGTCCAGTGCGGCGCCGGGGACTGGCGGCGCGTCGCCGGAGGCAGACGGTTCCAGCCGCAGCATGGGTACCGTGGCGGCACCGGAGGGTGCCGCAGGCGTAGGGTGCGGAGAGACCGTTGCCGCGGCAGGCGGCTGCACGGGCTGCTCAGCCCGCGCGGCGGGGCGCGCTCCGACTGCGGGCTGGCCACGCGTGGTCGCGGCAAGTGGCGCGTGTGCTGGCATGACAGGGATTGGCGGCGCCGTGGAAGGCATGACGGTGACCCATTGCAAGACCTTCGCGCCGGCTTCATCCCGCCGCTGCGGTTCGGAAAACAACTGCCGGGCAGGCCAGGGCCCCGGCGCCAACACCAGGACATGCGCCGCCAGCACCAGTGCGGCCACGATCAGGCGCTGGCTGCCGCGGCCGGCAGTCGGTATCGGGTACGTCAATGGCATCGGTAGCTTGCCTGCGCGTCCCGGCGCCTGGGCGCTGGAACGGGCATCATGTCTCGGGCAATGGAAATCAGGTCCCGATTCTAGGTGAAAATAATTGCCTTAAAGATAGAACATTGCGGCCGGCAATTGCACCCTACCCCCACCGACAGTGCCAGACGAAGCGGCACCAGGGCAGGCCACGCAATGACCTCGCAAAATAAGAACGGCCGGAGGAAAGTCATCCTCCGGCCGTTCTTATTGCCACGCGCGATCGCCGCCGCGCCATGCAGATGCCAGCCTTACAAGCGCTCGGTCTCCCCGCTACGCGGTTGCCACTTCATCAATCGCTTCTCCACGACGCCCACCAGCGTGTCGAGCACCAGCGCCGCCGCGGTCAGCACCACGATGCCGGCGAACACGGTGTTGATGTCGAAAGTGCCTTCGGCCTGCAGGATCAGGTAACCCACGCCCCGCGCCGAGCCCAGGTATTCGCCCACCACCGCGCCCACGAAAGCCAGGCCAACCGAGGTATGCAGCGAGGAGAAGACCCAGCTGGTCGCGCTCGGCAGGTAGACATGGCGCAGCAGCTGTTTCTGGTTTGCGCCCAGCATGCGCACATTGGCCAGCACCACCGGGCTGACTTCCTTGACGCCCTGGTAGACGTTGAAGAACACGATAAAGAACACCAGCGTCACCGCCAGCGCCACCTTGGACCAGATGCCCAGACCGAACCACACGGCGAAGATCGGCGCCAGAATCACGCGCGGCATCGAGTTCATGGCCTTGATGTAGGGATCGAGGATGGCGGACGTCAGCGGGCTGAGCGCCAGCCACAGGCCAACGCCGAGCCCCGCCGCCGTGCCGATGCCGAAAGCCAGCAGTGTCTCGATCAGGGTCACGCCGAGGTGGATATAAATATCGCGCTCGACCACGAACCAGTTCCAGATACGCTGGGCCACCATCAGCGGTTCGCCGAAGAAGAAGGCAACTTGTTGCGAGCGCGTGGCGATATGCCAGGCGCCGAGGATCACCACGAGGACGAGCAACTGCCAGAATCGCAGCATGCCCTTGGAGTCGGGACGGAAAGCCATGGGAATCGGAGTTCGAATTTAAATCAGACCGGATTGAGTGGGAAGCGGGCGGGCCGAGCCATCGTGGCGACCGGCGCGCTCGCGGAGTTCGTTGCGCGCAATGCGCCGCACGGAGTGACGGTGGTCAACTCACGCAACCTTGCGCTGCTGCGCATAGCCCTTGAGGACTTCCTCGCGCAGCACATCCCAGATCGCCGCGTGCAGTTCGACAAAACGCGGATGATTGCGTATCTCGGCGACGTCGCGCGGACGCGGCAGGTCGATGGCGAATTCGCCGATCGGGTGCGTGCCCGGCCCCGCCGACAGCACCACCACGCGATCGCTCATGGCGATGGCCTCGTCGAGATCGTGGGTGATGAACAGGACCGCCTTGCGCTTGGCCGCCCACAGGTCGAGCACTTCGTTTTCCATCAGCTGACGGGTCTGGATGTCGAGCGCGGAGAACGGTTCATCCATCAGGATGATGTCCGGATCGAGCACCAGGGTCTGGGCCAGGCTGACGCGCTTGCGCATGCCTCCCGAGAGCTGATGCGGATAGCGGTCGCCAAAACCGCCCAGGCCAACGCGGCGCAGCCAGGCCTCGCCCTCTTGCTCTGCCTGGGCGCGCGCCATGCCGCGGAATTCCAGCCCGGCGATCACGTTGTCGAGTGCGCTGCGCCAAGGCATCAGGGCCTCGGCCTGGAACATGTAGCCGGCGCGGGTGTTGATGCCCCGCAGCGGCTCGCCGAACACGCGCACCTCGCCAATCGAGGGCTGCAGCAAACCCGCCCCCACATTAAGCAAGGTGGACTTGCCGCAGCCGGTCGGCCCCACCACGGAGACGAATTCACCGGGCTGGATATCCAGGGTGACATCCTTGACGGCGGTATAGCGCTGGCTGCGGTCTTCGCGCGAGACGAAGGTGCAGGTGACATTGTCGAGGGAAAGTGCGGCAGTGCTCATGACAGGCTCTTGGCGGATACGGTGCTGGATAACGCTGACTGCGCGAACCGTGCGAACGGTGCGAACCGTGCAAGCGATATGGACAGCGCAATACCGCGTGACAGGAATAACGTGGAAGGCAAGTTCAAGGCGGCGTGCCCGATGCCATGGCCGGCATCGGCGCTTGCCAATGCAAAGGCCCGCTGCACGCAGCGGGCCGCCGGCACGCTGGGCGCGGGCGATGCCTTATTTGTACTTGGCGTTTGCCTTCTGCACGAAGCTGTTGGTGAAGGTGTTTTCCAGCTTGATGGTCTTGCCCTTCAGGTCCGGATCGAACTGTTGCAGCGTGCTCAGCGCGGTCTTGGGGCCGTCGGCGGGCATGCTGCCATCCGGCGAGATGGCTTCCTTGACCTTCTCCCAGGCAGCCAGGTAGAGCGCGCGGTCACCCAGCAGGTAGCTTTCAGGCACGGTCTTGACGATGTCCGACGGACCGGCCTTCTGCAGCCACTTGAGCGCGCGCACCATGGCGTTGGTGAGCGCCTGCGTGGTGTTCGGATTCTGCTGGATAAACGCCACCGATGCATACAGGCAGCCCGACGGCATATTGCCGCCGAACACGGCCTGGGTGTCCTTCAGCGTGCGGGTATCCGAGGCGATGCGGACTTCATTCTTCTGGGTCAGCATCGACACCACCGGATCGAGGTTGGCCATCGCGTCGATCTGGCCGGAGCGCATTGCCGCCACCGCGCCGGCGCTGGCGCCGACACCGATGAAGGAAACGTCCGACGCCTTCAGCCCTGCCTTGGCCAGCACAAAGTTGGCCATCATATTGGTCGACGAACCCGGCGCGGTCACGCCGATCTTCTTGCCCTTCAGGTCGGCCACCGACTTGAAGTCGGGCATGGTCTTGTTGGAAACCATCAGCACGATCTGCGGGGCACGGCCCTGCAGCACGAACTCCTGGTACTGCTGGCCCTTGGCTTGCAGGTTGATGGTGTGCTCGTAGGCGCCGGAAACCACATCGGCGCTGCCGCCCACCACCGCCTGCAATGCCTTGGCACCGCCGGCGAAGTCGACGATCTCGACGTCGAGGCCTTCATCCTTGAAGTAGCCGAGGCGCTCGGCGATGGTCAGCGGCAGGTAGTAGAACAGGTTCTTGCCACCCACGGCGATGGTGATCTTGGCCTTCTCAGGCTTGCCTTGCGCCTGGGCGTAGCCGCCGAACGTGAACCAACCCGCAAGGAACAGCGCCAGCGCGAGCAGCGCCTGCTTCCAGAATTTCTTGTTATACATTTTTCTCTCTCCTACCTGTTGTACCCGGCTGCCAGCCGGCGGCATGCACCGTTGCGTGCCATTCGCCGACGCCAGCCGCCGATCTCGCGCTCATGCGTGCCACGGCGTGCCACGGATTCCGTGGTGCCGCGAAGCGGCAAGTTGCGATGCTAGCCGATGCCGCGCCGGGTCGCATCGGGATCAACACCTACACCGCGACTCCGCATGGCGGCATGCGGGGCACTAACAATACAGGTCGTGCCTTTCGACCGCCTTACTGAACGGCATTACCCGATGGCCTTGCGGGACCGCCTTGATGGCCAGCCCGACGCGCGCCTCATTCCGCGTGGATATCGGCCGATTTGATGACCTTGCCCCAGCGCGCCAGCTCGTTGCGCTGATACGTGGCGAGCTGCTGCGGCCCCATGAACTTCGCCTCGGCGCCGAGTTCTTCGGCCTTCTTGCGGAAGGCCTCGGTCTGCATGATGCGTTCGATCTCGCCGGCCAGCTTGTCGATGACCGGCTTGGGCGTGCCGGCTGGCGCGTACATGGCGAACCACGAAGACACGTCGAGGTCGGGGTACCCCGCTTCCGGCGCGGACGGCACGTCCTTCAGGCTGGGCAGGCGCTGCTTGCTGGTCACCACCAGCGGGCGCAGCTTGCCGCCCTGGATATGGCCCATCAACGGCGGCGGCGTGGTGATGGTGAGATCGACCGAGCCGCCAAGCAGGTCGGTCATGGCCGGGCCGGTGCCTTTGTATGGAACATGGGTGATCTGGATGCCGGCCATCTGGTTCAGCAACTCGGTGGAGACGTGCTGCAGCGAGCCGTTCCCCGACGACGCGTAGTTGAGCTTGTTGGGATTAGCCTTGGCATACGCCACCAGTTCCTTGAGCGTCTTGACCGGCAGGCTCGGGCGCACCACCAGCACTTGCGGCGCCGACAGAAGGTTGGCGACCGGCGCAAAGTCCTTCACCGGGTCCCACGAGGTCTTCGTCAGCAGCGGCGTGATGACCTGGAAGCCAGAGTACTGCACCAGCAGCGTATAGCCGTCCGGCTTGGCGCGCGCCACGGTCTGCGCGGCAATGCCGCCTGAACCACCGGGCCGGTTGTCCACCACCACCGGCTGGCCGAGGGCCTTGGACAGCGGCTCGGAGATCATCCGTGCGGCCAGATCGGTGGTGCCGCCGGCGGCGGCGGAGACCACCAGCGTGACAGGCCGGTTCGGATAGCTGCTGTCCTGGGCCCAGGCGGAAGTACCCGCCAGGCTGGCGGCTGCCAGCGCCACCGCGGCGAGTGTCTTGCGGCGCGCCGGCGATACGGACAGGGAAAATTGCGGACGTGCGTTGGCAAATGCCGGGATGCGAGGCATGGAGCGTCTCCTGCTTGGTGCTTGTTGATCTTGGTCTTTTACAGCGCCCGCGCCAGCCCTCGCCGCGCGGTGCGCCCCCGTTCTTCGGGATTCGGAAAGGCAGTGCGGCGTCAGCGTCAGTGCTGCCCGCCGAAATGCTCGGCCAGCCAGGCCGGCGGCTGATGCGTGCGCAGGCGCGGCCCCGCGCGCAGCAACTGACTGGCGGTGTCGCGCTGGACCAGCGCCGGCAGCCCGGCCACCACATCGAGCAGGCGCCCCAGGTCCACGCCGGTATCCACGCCCATTGCTGCGAACATATGCACCAGCTCTTCGGTGCTGACATTGCCGCTCGCGCCCGGCGCGAACGGGCAGCCGCCCAGACCGCCCGCGGCGGCGTCGAAACGCGTCACCCCCGTTTGCCATGCGGCCAGCGCGTTCGCCAGGCCCATGCCGCGGGTGTTGTGCAGGTGAATGGTCAGGCCGGCTTGCGGCAGGCCTTGCTGGAAGCGCTCGCACAGCGAGGCGACCTGGCTGGGATAAGCCATGCCGGTGGTATCGCACAGCGTGATGCCGGCCGCGCCGGCGCTGGCGAAGGATTCGGCCAGCGCCATCACGGCATCGGGATCCACCTCGCCTTCGAAGGGACAGCCGAACACCGTGGACAGCGACACATTGACCGGCACGCCAGCCGCGTTGGCGGCATCGGTCATCGCCAGCAGCTGGGCTTGCGACTGGACACGCGTCATGCGCAGGTTGGCGCGGTTATGGGTCTCGCTGGCGGACATCACCAGGTTGAGCTCATCAGGCCGGCACGACAGCGCACGCTCCAGGCCGCGCAGGTTGGGCACCAGCGCGGTATAGCGCACGCCCGCGGCGCGCGCCATGCGATGCATCACGGCCTCGGCGTCGGCCAGTGCCGGGATAGCCTTCGCCGATGTGAAGGACGTGGCCTCGATGCGGGCGAAGCCGCAGGCCGACAAGGCGTCCAGGAATGCGACCTTGGCGTCGGTGGGCACCACCACCGGTTCGATCTGCAGGCCATCGCGCGGCGCCACTTCGTTGATCTCGATGCGGGCCGGTCCGCGCAGGCGGGTGGAAATGGCGGCGCTCATGCGACCACTCCGCGCGCGCGCAACTCGGCGATGGTGGCGGCGTCGAAACCGGCAGCCTCCAGCACGCTATCGGTGTGCTCCCCCAGCGTAGGGGCGCGATCGTGAATGGCGCCGGGGCTTGCCGAGAGCTTCGGCATGATGCCCGGCACCTCGACCGTCAGGCCGCTGGCCGCGGTCACGCTTTCGATCACGCCGCGCGCGCGGTAGTGCGGATCTTCCGAGATGTCCTTGACGGTGTAGATGCGGCCCGATGGCACTTCGGCCTGCTTGAGCACCGCCAGCGCGTCTTCCACGCCTTGTGTACGTGTCCACGCGGTGATCGCCGCATCGATCTCGTCGACGCGCCTGACGCGGCCGTCGTTACGCGCGAGCGCCGGATCTTCAGCCAGGTCGGCGCGGCCGATGGCATGCATCAGCCGCTTGAAGATGGCGTCGCCGTTGGCCGCCACCAGCACGTATTCACCGCTGGCGCAGGGATAGGCGTTGGACGGCGCGATGCCCGGCAACGCACCCCCGGCCGGCTGGCGCACCGCGCCGAAGGCCGAGTATTCCGGCAACAGGCTCTCGCTCAGGTTGAACAGCGACTCGTACAGCGCAACATCGATCACCTGCCCTTCGCCGCCGCGCGCATCGCGCTCATACAGTGCCAGCAGCACGCCCAGCGCGCCATGCAGGCCGGCAATGGTGTCGCCCAGCGACAGGCCCGCGCGCACCGGGGCACGCCCCGGCTCGCCGGTGAGATAGCGCAGGCCGCCCATGGCCTCGGCTACCGCCGCAAAACCGGGCTCGTCTTTCTTCGGGCCGGTCTGGCCATAGCCGGACACGCGCACCATGATCAGTCCGGGGTTCTCCGCGCGGAGCGCCTCGTAGCCCAGGCCCCATTTTTCCATGGTGCCCGGACGGAAATTCTCGATCAGCACGTCGGCCTCGGCCGCCAGCTTGCGCACCACTGCCTGGCCCTCGGGATTGCGCAGGTCAATGCAGATTGACTGCTTGTTGCGCGACTGCGCTTCCCACCAGACCGAGGTGTCCTCGTAGAGCATGCGCCATTTGCGCAGGGGATCGCCCTGCCCCGGCGGCTCCACCTTGACCACGTGGGCGCCGAAATCGGCAAGGGTCTTGGCGGCGAAGGGGCCGGCAATCAGTTGCCCGAGTTCCAGGACCCGAATGCCTTCGAGGATCTGTCGCGCCATGATGGGGGTGTCTCCGTGCGATGTCGCAATGTCGATTGGGGCTGGCGTGTGGCCGTTGCCGGCACCACGCCTTGTTTCGACGCAGTGTGCCCCAGCCGCGCGGCTGGCGGAATCGGCATTCGGAGAAGCGGGCTTTCTCGGAACGCGAAAGCCCTCGGGGGTTCAGAATGGCGCGCGGTCGCCGCAGAGGTGGGTAATGAGCAGCCGCGCCGACACCGTCAGGCCAGCCGGATCGCGCATGCCGATGAGCAGGGAACGGCGCGCCCAGGCGTCCTGCAGCCCCACCAGCGACAAGCCCATCGACTGCACATGCGGCTCGGCCGCGATGCGCGGCAGCACGCCCACGCCCAGCCCCGCCATCACCATGCGGCACATGGCGTCGAAGCTGCGTACCTGGATGCGCAGGCGGAACGGCCGGTCCAGCCGGCTGCTTTCCTCCAGCAGGCGGGCCGCCAGCGAAGTAACCTGCGGCAAGCTGACGAAATCGTATTCGAGGGTGTCCGCATAGCGCACCGGCCCGCGCTCGGAGAGCGGATGGCCCGGCGGTGTCACCAGCACCAGTTCGTCCTGCCGGTACTCCACCGTGACCAGGCCCGCGCTAGGCGTGCGGTCGGCAAAGATGCCCACATCCGCCCGGTTCTCCACCAGGGCGGCGACGATCTCGCTGCTGTTCTGCTCCTCGAGCTCGATGCGGATGGTGGGATGCAGCGCCATGAAGGTCGCCAGGTCGTCGGGCAGGAACTGCGTGATCGCCGAGGTATTGGCGCAGACGCGCACCTGGCCGCGCACGCCACTGGCATAGTCCGACATCACGCCAGCCATGCGCTCCACGTCCTGCAGGATGGTCAGCGCATGATGGAAGCACGCCTGACCGGCCTCGGTCAGCTGCACGCCGGCCGCGTGGCGGAAGAACAGCGGCGCCCCGACCGCGGTCTCCAGATCCGAGATGCGCTTGCTGGCCGCCGCCACTGCCAGGTGGGACTGACGCGCACCGGCGGAGATACTGCCCTGGCGCGCCACGGCGACGAACAGGCCGAGCGTGACGAGGTCGAAGCGGGCGAGATTCATGCGGTTGCGCCCAAGCGCACGGCCGGATACAGGGCGAGGCAGTCCGGCACGGCTAGACCGAGCGCCGGTCCATCACCGCGCGGGCGATGGTGCCGGCATCGACGTATTCGAGTTCGCCACCCACCGGCACGCCGCGCGCCAGGCGCGACACCTTGAGCCCGCGCGCCTTCAGCATCTCGCCGACATAGTGCGCGGTGGCCTCGCCTTCGCTGGTGAAATTGGTGGCGACGATCACCTCCGCCACGGGTCCGCCCATGGCCGGATCCGTGGCGCGCGCCAGCAGCCGGTCCAGGTGGATCTCGCGCGGGCCGATGCCGTCGAGCGGCGAGAGCCGGCCCATCAGCACGAAATACTGGCCGCGATAGGTCAGCGTCTGCTCGATCATGATCTGGTCGGACGGGGTTTCCACCACGCACAGCAGCGAGGCATCGCGCCGTTCGTCCAGGCAGGTCGAGCAGATTTCCTGCTCGGTGAACGTATTGCAGCGCGAGCAATGCTTGATGCCATCGGCCGCGCCGCGCAACGCGTCACCCAGCTTGCGGGCGCCCTCTCGGTCGTGCTGCAGCAGGTGGTAAGCCATGCGCTGGGCCGATTTCGGGCCTACGCCGGGCAACACCCGCAACGCCTCGATCAGCGCCTGCAGCGAGGTCGGGGGGGCGCCTTTCACGCTGCGCCTCCCAGGGCCGGCGCCGTCATGCTCACCACCGGCGCGTGATGCAGTACGGTGGGGAACGGCTCGTAGAAATGATGCAACAAGGCTTTCCATTGCTGGTATTGCGGCGATCCGCGAAATCCCACGGTGTGGTCTTCCAGCGTGCGCCAGCGTACCGTCAGCAGGTAATCGGACGGTTGTTCGATGCCGCGATGCAACTCAAGCCCGAGGAAGCCCGGCATGCCCGCGATGATATGGCGCGCCTGCCCGAAGGCCGCCTCGAAGGCGGCTTCCTGGCCCGGGCGCACCGGCAGCATTGCGGATTCGAGAATCATGCGCGAGCTCCGTAACTGGCTCAGAACGGCAACTTGAAGCCCGGCGGCAGCGGCAGGCCGGAAGTCATCGAACCCATCTTTTCCTGCGACGTGGCCTCGGCCTTGCGCACGGCGTCGTTGAAGGCAGCCGCGACCAGGTCTTCCAGCAGTTCCTTGTCCTCGCCCTCGGCGAGCAGGCTGGGGTCGATGGACACACGCTTGACGTCGTTCTTGCAGGTCATGGTCACCTTGACCAGTCCGGCGCCGGACTGGCCCTCGACCTCGATCAGCGCGAGCTGTTCCTGCATCTTCTTCATGTTTTCCTGCATCTGCTGGGCTTGCTTCATCAGCCCGGCCAGTTGGCCCTTCATCATGGAGTGCTCCTGATTAGCGATTGGATAGAAGTTACGGGCCGCCGCGCGTCATGGGCGCCGGCAGCCTTGCAAAAATAAACGGCGCTCAGGCGGCGCGCGGCTGGATCGATCCTTCCAGGATCGTGCCGCCGAACTCGCGCAGCAAACCCTGCACGAAAGGATCCCCTGCTATCGTGGCTTCGGCCTCGCGCTGGCGCTCGGCACGGGCCCGGGCATCCGCGGCGGCGGCGGTATCGGCCACCGCGCCAATTTCGCACTGCACCCGCACGTCGACGCCGAGATGCTCGGCCAGCGTCTGTTGCAGGCGTTCGACGACGCCAGCCTCGGTAATCGGTGCCACCGGCGCGCGCAAGTGGAAAGTACGGCCTACCACCTGTACCAGTTCGCTCTGGTAGGCAAGCTGCTGCGCCAGACCCTTGAGGGGCAGGCTGGCAGCCAGCTCCGGCCAGGCGCCGGTAAAGGCCGGCGGCGAGCCATCCTCGCCTGCCACCGGCGGTTTCGGCGGCGTGATCCGCACGGGCTCGGCGGGTTCGGCCGGCGCGGCCTGGACAGGTGCGCGGACAACCGGCGCGGGCCGCGCGGCGGTTTCGCTGCGCGGCGCGGGCTGGCGCGCCGGCATCGGTTCGGGATCGCTGTCATACGGCCCGATCATGGGCAGGTCCGGCGGGAGGTCCTCCCACGGCGGTACGTCGCTGCTGCCCGCGTTTTCCCACGGCGGCACGTCATTGCCCGGGCCGCCGTCGTTGGCTTCCATGGCGGCCGGCCGTGACGGCGGCGCTTCCCGGCGCGCGGGCGTTGTTGCAGCCGGAGCGGGTGCCGCCGGCCGTGACACTGTCGCGGGCGGACCAGGCGGACGCAAAGGCTGGGCCGAGGGCTGGCGCGCAGCCGGCGGCGGCGCCGGCGCGGCGGCAGGCGGCGGCAGGCGCGAGCCACCACCGCCACCGCCACGCGCGGCGGAGGCCTGGCGCGCCGCGGCCAGCGCGGCGCGGGCGGGCGACATCGGTGCGCCGCCTGCGGCAGCGGGCGCAGCCATTGGCGCCGTGGCTACCGGGGCCGGCGCTACGGGCCTGGACGCAGCTTGTTGTGCCTGGACTGGCTCGGGATCGGGCCGCACCGGCGCGGCCGGACGCAGGGCGGGAGCAGCCGGAACGACAACAGCGCTGGCGGCAGCGGTATCCGCGGCAACCCGGCCCGCCGGCGCGGCAGCGCCGCGCGCGCGCGGCGCCAACTGGCCGCCACCCTGTCCACCCGCCACGGGCGCAGGACTCGCCGACGGGCGAAAGGCCAGCATGCGCAGCAGCGTCATGGTGAAACCAGCGTACTCGTCCGGCGCCAGCGCCAGTTCGCTACGGCCAAGATTGGCGATCTGATAGAACAACTGCACTTCCTGCGCATCGAACGCAGCGGCAAAGCGGCGCACTTCCGCCGCTTCCGGCCATTCTTCCTGAACCGAGGCGGGCACCGCCTGGGCCAGCGCGATCTTGTGCAGCAGCGAAGCGAGATCCTGCAAGGCCCCGGCAAACGACAGGCTGCGATCGGCCATGCCGTCGGCCACGCCCAGCATGGCGGCGCCATCCTCGGCTGCCAGCGCATCCAGCAATTGCACCAGGTAGCTCTGGTCGATGGCGCCCAGCATGCCGCGCACGGCGGCCTCGGACACCTGGCCGGCACTGTAGGCGATGGCCTGGTCGGTCAGCGACAGCGCGTCGCGCATCGAGCCATGGGCGGCCTGGGCCAGCAGGCGCAGCGCATTGGCTTCGCGCACGATGCCCTCCTCACCCAGCACGTGGTCGAGGTGGCTGACGATATGGCCGGGCGGCATCTGCTTGAGGTTGAACTGCAGGCAGCGCGACAGCACCGTCACCGGGATCTTCTGCGGGTCGGTGGTGGCCAGGATGAATTTGACGTGCGCGGGCGGCTCTTCCAGCGTCTTCAGCATGGCGTTGAAGGCGTGGTTGGTCAGCATATGCACTTCGTCGATCATGTAGACCTTGAAGCGCCCCGCCGTCGGGGCGTACACCGCCTTGTCGAGCAGGGAGGCCATCTCGTCGACGCCGCGGTTGGAGGCGGCGTCCATCTCGATGTAGTCGACGAAGCGCCCGCTGTCGATCTCGGTGCAGGCCTTGCACACCCCGCAAGGCTGCGCGGTGATATCGCCGTTACCATCCGGCCCGACGCAGTTCAGCGCCTTGGCCAGGATCCGGGACAGCGTGGTCTTGCCGACGCCCCGCGTGCCGGTGAACAGGTAGGCATGGTGCAGCCGCTGTTGCTCCAGCGCGTGCGTGAGCGCGCGGACCACGTGCTCCTGGCCGACCAGCGTGGTGAAATCCCGGGGGCGCCATTTGCGCGCTAGCACTTGATAACTCATGGCGGCGATTGTAGCAAAAGGCGGCCGTCCTTCAGGCAGGATTCACGGGACCGGCGCGATCCAAACCGCCGGCCCCCGCGCCGCTAGCCGCATTCGCCGACATAGCCGCAGTTGGCGCACTTGGCGCAGCCATCGACCTTGTGCAAGGCATGGGCGCCGCATTCCGGGCAAGGCTTGCCCGAACCCAGCCCCAACCCTGTTGCCGGCGCGCCGCCAGCACTGACCGCCCCGGCCGGGACCCTGCCGCCGGCACTACCACTGTCCGGCCCTTCCATCCCAGCCAGGCGGGCGGCAAGCGCCGCCACCGGCACCTGAGCACCATCGGCGTCGAGAAAGCCCCGCTTGATCAGGATGCGTTGCAAGGCATAGCCGATCGCCGCCACTTCGGAATCATGGAAGCGCGGCACCTCGGTGCCGTCCTGGCGTTTGAGCACACCGTAGCGCACCGTGCCCTTGTCCCACACCACATTGCGCATGTCCGCCAGCGCCTTGGCGATCGATCCGCCCGAACGCGCCACCATCGACAGCAGCCGCATGGTGGAGGTGATCCACTGCTGGCCGTCGTTGCGCTGCCCGGCCGGCATGAAAAACTCCACCGGACGCTCCACCGCCACCGGCTTGCCGTCGAGCAGCCCCGCCACGCGCATGAAGTTCACGGTCAGGTAGACCGTCTTGTGGCCCTCGTAGGTCATGTACTCGACCTTGGAGGTCACCCCTTCGAGATCGCCCACCGGACGGCTCTCGAACGGCCTGCGCAGGGGGTCGTCGGTTGTTGCCACCGCGGCGGGGACGGCCGGCGGCGGCGTCACCGACAGCACTGCCCCCAGCACGCTGTTGGGGCGATAGGTGGCAAGTCCTTTCAGGCCGGCCCGCCAAGCTTCCAGGTAGAGGTTGCGGAAAGCCTCATAGGGATAGTCCTCAGGCACGTTGACGGTCTTGCTGATGCTGGTATCGATAAAGGGCTGCACCGCCTCCAGCATCTTCATATGATCGAGCGCCGACATCTGCAGCGCCGTGACGAAACTGTCCGGCAGTTGCGCCATATCCCCACCCAGGTGACGATAAAGGCGCCAGGCATGGTCGGCTACCTCGACTACCTTGTAGCTGTCGTCCGCCATGCGCTTCTTGCGGTTATAGGTCCACGAGAAGGCCGGCTCGATGCCGTTCGATGCGTTATCGGCAAACGCCAGCGTGATGGTGCCGGTCGGGGCGATCGACAGCAGGTGCGAATTGCGGATGCCGTCGCGGCCGATCGCCTTGCGCACCGCTTGCGGCAAGCGCTGCGCAAAACCGCTGGCCAGGTATTCCTTGGCCGTGAACAGCGGGAAGGCGCCCTTCTCGCGCGCCAGTCCGGCCGATGCCAGGTAGGCGGTATCGCGCATGGCCTGCGCAATACGCGCGGCCAGCTCGCGCCCCGGCTCGCTGTCGTAGCGGATGCCCAACATCACCAGCGCGCTGCCCAGCCCGAGGAAGCCCAGCCCAATGCGGCGTTTGGCATGGGCCTCGGCCTGCTGCTCCGGCAGCGGCCAATAGGTAACGTCCAGCACGTTGTCGAGCATGCGCACCGCCAGCCGCACCACTTCGGCAAATCCTTCGAAATCGAATCGGCTGTCCGCGCCAAAGGGCTGGCGCACGAAGCGGGTCAGGTCGATCGAGCCCAGGTCGCAGCAGCCATAAGACGGCAGCGGCTGCTCCGCGCAGGGATTGGTGGCCTCGATGCGCTCGCAGTAATAGAGATTGTTGTCGTCGTTGATATGGGACAGGAACAGGATGCCGGGCTCAGCGTGATCGTAGGTGGCCTGCATCACCTGGTCCCACAGCTGCCGCGCCGGCACGCGGCGGTAAACCCACTGGCCGTCGTCGCGCCGGTAGGCGCCGCCGGCGATGGCCTGGGCAGCGGGCTCGGCCTCATGCACCAGCTCGACCTCGCCGCCAGCCTCGACCGCCCGCATGAATTCGTCGCTCACGCCGATCGAGATATTGAAGTTGGTCAGGTCGCCGCGGTCCTTGGCGTGGATAAAGGCCTCGATGTCCGGGTGGTCGCAGCGCAGCACGCCCATCTGCGCGCCGCGGCGCGATCCGGCCGACTCCACCGTGGCGCAGGATGCGTCGAACACCTTCATGAAGGACACCGGCCCCGAGGCGCGCGAGTGCGTGCCCCGCACCAGCGCCCCGGCCGGGCGTATCGCGGAGAAATCGTAACCCACCCCGCCGCCGCGGCGCATGGTCTCCGCCGCCTGCGCCACCGCAGTGTAGATGCTGGGCTTGCCGCCGGCCGGCTCCGATACCGAATCGCCTACGGGCTGCACGAAGCAGTTGATCAGCGTGGCCTCGATGCGAGTGCCGGCCGCGGAGTTGATGCGCCCGGCAGGCACGAAACCCTGCTCCTGCGCCCACAGGAAACGCTCAGCCCAGTGCTCGCGCTGCGACTCTGGCTCGGCCTCGGCCAGCGCGCGCGCCACCCGCAGGCGCACGTCGGCGGCAGTGGCTTCCGTACCCTTGGCGTACTTCTCAAGCAAGACTTCGGTGGAGATGTCCTGGGGCGGCAGCGTGGTACGGAGCATCTGTTCGTTGGCATTCATCGCAGGTCTCGCTGGTGTCATGGTTGCCATATCCGCCAGCCGGGCCGCGTTACGTCCCGACGCTGGCGGCTAGCGCGTTTTCGTCCTTGCACGCCCTGGCATTGCCTGGGCCATGCGCTTTACTCAATCAATTTCGCGGGAAATCTGCCCGATCCGTCCGCTCTGAGTTACAATGCCGACCGGACGGGCCTCCTCGCATGGCGGCGCGGTCAACCTGGTCAGGTCGGGAACGAAGCAGCCACAGCCGTTTTCCGCCAGTGCCGAGGGTCGGGCTCGTCCCCCTAACACTCCCCAGTCGTATCCGCAGCATCCCCCCGCATCATCGCGCTTTCTTGCCGCATGTGCATCAAGCACTTGCGGCAGGCGCCGATCGTCCGTTGGTCACAATCCGTCTTCAGCAGAATATTCCCGCACGGCAGTCCGGCCGCGTCGAGTCCGCGGCATGGGGGCCAGTTTCGTCCCCCGTGCCCGCGCCGCCGACGTTAGCTATTCTGCCGCGCCTCCCCCACCCTTGCCATGATCCAGGACATATCTAGAACAGGGAACCCTGGCGTTCCGTCTGCAGCGCCTGCGCCGCAATCCACTCCCCGTCAGCCGTGGCCACGCCAGCCTCGACCGGCCGCCCGGGGAACATCGGCCTGACCGCCGCCACATAACGCGCAAGCTGCTGCGCGTAGGCGGCGTGCTCCTGCGGGAGCAGGCGCAACTTGTAATCGATGATCACCACCCGGTCGGCGAACTCCACCAGACGGTCGATCCGCAGCAGGCGGCCGCGCGCATCGTAGAGCTCAACCTCGTTGCGCGCGCTGATGGCCGCATGCGGGAACAGCAGCGGCCGCAAGGCCGGGGCCTCCAGCATCAGGCGCGCTGCCTCGACGGCCGCATGCGCCTGGTCCCGCCACAGCGCGCGCGCCTGCGCGGTGCCGGCTCCGGCCAGCGGGAACCAGCGCATGACCACCTCGGGTTCGGGCAGCCCTTCGAACGCCTCGGGGTAACGCGTCACGCGTTCCAGCAGTGCGTGCAGCAATTCGCCGTGGCGAGCCGCGTCGGCATCGAACACGATGGCATGGCCATCCTCGCTCGGGCTCGCACCCTGCTCCGCCGCCTCGTCTTCCCACTCCAGCACCGGCGCCAGCGTTTCGGCCGCCTCGCGGTAACGCTGGCGAAAATCCGTATAGCGCACGCGCGCGTCGTTGCCTGACGCGGCGCCCGCCACGTCCTGCGCGCTGGCCGGCGGAAAGGGATCGACTTCCTCCCCGACCCTGGCTGAGAGCAATCGCGCATACCAGCTTCCCGCGATCTCGCGATTGCCTTCGCCGCTGTCGGCGCTGCGCGACGCGCGTCCCTTGACGCCGCTCACCAGCAAGCCCTGGCGCGCGCGTGTCATCGCCACATAGAGCAGGTTCCAGTTCTCGCGCTCGGCCAACGCAGCCTCGGCCTCGAACAAGGGCGCGCGTGCCAGCCCGCGCGTGCTGCGCTTGCCATACGCCGAGAAATGCACCGGCACGGGCGACGACGGCGGCCAGTCGATCAGGATGCCGCCGCGGTCGGGGGCGGCATCGCTGTGGTTTGCGTCCAGCAACACGACGAACGGGGCCTCCAGGCCCTTGGCCGCATGCACGGTGAGAATGTGGACCGCGTCCTGTGCGTTGTCGGCGGCGTCGGCATCGGCTTCGCCCTCGGCATCCTCGGCGTTGTCGGCCATGCCGCCTTCGTCCGGGCTTTCGCCTTCTTCGCCGCGGCGGATTTCCTGCAGCTCGTCGATGAACTTCGGCAAGCTAGGGTAGCGGCCGCCGTCAAGATCGAGCGAAAGCTTCAGGAAGGCATCGAGGTTCGCCAGCACCTGGTCCCGGATCTCGGCAGGCGCGGCTTCGGCATAGCGGCGGCGTACTTCGCCGCCGTGGTAGATGTGGTCGATCAGGTCATGCACCGGGCGATGCGGCGCCACTTCCAGCCAGTGGCGCAGCCGCGCGATGCCGTCGCGCAGCGCGGGGCTGCTGAACTCGGGCAGCCCTTGCTCCATCAGGCAGGCCCACCATCCCGGCCGCGGCTCGCGCGCCTGTGTCATCTGCGCGATAGCAATCAGGTCTTCGTCAGTGGCGCCCACCAGCGGGCTTTTCAGCACATGGGCCAGGTCCAGATCGGATTCCGGCGTCATCAGGAAGGCCAGCAGCGCCGACAGGTCGAGCGCTTCGAGCGTGGCCAGCAAGCCGCCCCGGCGCGGGCTCAGGCACGGGATGCCGGCCTCGCGGAAGGCCCGTTCATATTCCGCCAGATGGGTCTTGCGGCGCACCAGCAAGTGCATGTCGCTCCAGCGCGCGGGGCGCGGGCCATCGCTATCGGCGACCGGCACGGTGGCGCGGATATGCCGCAGCCAGGCGGCCACGCGCCTGCCCTCTTCGAGCCGCAGCGAATCGCCCTCATGCTGTCGCGGCTGGGTGAGCGTATCGCGGTGCACTGCGGCTTTCGGGACGGCCTCGCCGGCTTCATCGGTGGCTTCGCCCCCCGGCGTACCGGCGTTGCCCCCTGCCTCTTCCTCGGGCTCGACCAGTGGCAGCAGCCACACCGGCCCGCCCGGCTCGCCGAGCGCGGTAGTCTGCGTCTCGAACAGTGGATAGCGGCCGTCGGCACGCGCGGCATCGAACACGGCGTTGACCCAGTCCAGCACCTCGGGGCGATTGCGGCGGGTCCGGTTGGTGCGCAGCACGGTGGCGCCGAAACCGGACTGCAGCATTTCGCTGGCGGTCTGGAACAGACGCGCATCGGCGCGGCGGAAGCGATAGATCGATTGCTTGGGGTCGCCCACCAGAAACACCGTAGGCCGCTCGCCCAGCCCCGCGTAGCCGGCCAGCCAGCCCTGCAGGATTCGCCATTGCAGCGGGTTGGTGTCCTGGAATTCGTCGAGCAGCAGGTGGCGGTAGCGTGCATCGAGCCGGACCTGCAGGTAGGTGGCGGTCTCTTCATCGCCCATCAGCCGCGCGGCCAGCCACTCCAGGTCAGCGAAGTCCATCGCGCGCTGCTCGGACTTGTGGTGCTGGTAGCGCGTCAGCAGCGCATCGCCCAAGTGGTAGAGCGCAAGGTTGACCGCCAGCACCGCAGCCTCGCAACGGCGCTGCGCCACCTGCTCCAGCGCGGCGCACATCTCGCCGTGCTCGGCCAGGAACGCATCGACCATCGCCTCGCCGCCCAGCGCCTTGGTCAGCGCCGCGGTGGCACGCAGCGAGCGCGGCTTGCCCGCGGCAGTGAAGAACGCATCGCGCAGTACCGCGAAAGCGCGCTCGGCGGGCTCGCCTCCTGCGGCACCCGCCTCGCGCCAGGCGCGGATCGCCATGATCGCGTCAGCCAGGCGCGTGGCATGCGCCTGCTCGGTCTTGCCGCCCCTGCCCAACTGCGAAGCAAGGCCCTGGCAAGCGTCGAGCCAGCTGTCGTCGGCCAGTACTTCGAGCAGCACGTCGACCTGCGCATCCTCGCCAAGGTCGGCGGCGAGCGCCTGCGCAGGATCGGCACTTTCGCGGAACGCCAGCCACTCGCTGCGCGCGTGGAACATGGCATCAAGCAGCGCGCGCGCCTGGAACTCGCCGATGGCGTCGACCAGCCGCTCGAACGCCGCGCGCAGGTCGGCGTACGGCGGTGTTGCCAGCGCCTGCCAGAACGGCGCCCACGCTTCGCGCTTCATGCGCAGCGCGTCTTCGCGCAGCGTGGCGCCCGGCACGATGCCCGACGCCAGCGGCGCCCCGCGCAGCAGGGTGCCGAACCAGCCGTGGAACGTATCGATGGCCATGCGGCCGGGCGCGGCGAGCACCTGCGCGTGCAGGCCGCGGGCGCGCGGCAGTGCCACGCGTGCCGCATCGGGGGGAAGCCCGCGCTGCGTCAGCGCGGCGATCACCGCCTCGTCATCGTCACGCGCGAGTTGCGCGAGCACTTCCAGCAGGCGCTCGCGCATTTCCTCGGCGGCCTTGCGCGTGAAGGTGATGGCAAGGATCTCGTGCGGCGCCGCGCCAGCCAGCAACAGGCGCAACAGGCGCGCCACCAGCAGCCAGGTCTTGCCGCTGCCCGCGCAGGCCTCGACCACCACCGAGCGGGCGGGGTCGCAGGCCGCGCGCGTGAACTCAGCTTCCGCAATCGGCTCGCCATCGCGCAAATAGGCATGGATGCTCATGCGCGCCCTCCCACCTGCGGCGGCAACGCCGTGCTTTCCCAGAAGCCCTTGCGGCACAGGCCGCGGGCCGTGCAATAGGTGCATGCGCTGGCATCGCCGAAAGCCGGCAACGGCGCGTCCCGGCGCAAGCGCATCACGTCGGTGCGCAACTGCTGCTCCAGCCAGGCCACCGCGGCGTCGAAGTCGGGCAAGCCAACCTCGCGCTGCGACGCGGGCGGGCCATCCTTCACACCCTCAAGCGCCACCCAGCTGCCACCGGCAACGTCGGCGCGCAGCAATCCATAGAATGGCAACTGGCAATCCTCTTCCACGTCCCCTACCTTGCGCTTGAGACGCAGCACGCTCTGCGTCTTGTAATCGAGCACCGCGCGGCTGCCATCGCGGGCGCGGTCGAGCCGGTCGATGCGGCCGTTGACGCGCAGCGGCTGGCCATCGAGCATGGGCAGGTCGACGGTGGCGTCCAGCTCGCCATCGTCCCAGAACCAGCCTTGCGCCTCGCGTTCGGCCTGCCATGCCACGTAGGAAGGCAGCACTTCACACCAGCGGCGGTAATAGCCGATGGCGTTGCCATCTTCCTTCAGCAGCGCGCCGAACTCGTGGTCGGAAATCTCGCGCAGCCGCGCCAGCCGGGCGTCCTGGTGGCGCAAGCCGTCCTGCGATGCCTCGCGGTGGTAGCGCAACAGCACGCGGTGCAGCAGCTCGCCGATATCGCGTTTTTCCAGATCGTCGCTGACGACCTCCAGCCCGGCCAGCCCGAGCATGCGGCCCGCGAAGAACTGGTAGGGACAGCGCCGAAGCATGTTGTACGCCTGCGCGCTCCAGCGCGCAGGCACCAGTTCCGAAGCCGCTGGCGCGGGCATTCCGCCCACCTCGGCGAAGGTCTCGTGCTGCGCGGGCAAGGCACTCGCCTCGATGGGCGCGCCCGCCCGCAAGCACAGCGCGCTGAGGCGCTCGATCCAGCCCGACACGTGCTTGGGCTCGCCGCGCGCGCCAAGGCGTTGCCAGGTCAGCACGACATCATCGTTATTCAGCAGGACCTCGGCAAGATCGCGCGCCTGCTGTGCAAAGCGCACCTCGCGATCTTCCAGCGCCAGTTCGCGCCGCATCTGGTTGGAGAAGAACATCAGTTCCGCCGCGCTGGAGGGTAGCTGCGTATCGTCGCACCCCACCACCACCACGCCATCGAAGCGCCGCATGCGCGCGCCGTTGAGCGGCAGGATGGTGATGCGCGCGGCGCCGCTGGCCGAGGGCTCCTTGTAAGCGACCGATTCGAGCAAGGCCGACAGCATGGAGCGGAACTCGCCGAGATCGAGCGTGGCGAGCGCGCCCGTCTCGTCCTGAGGCAAGTCGGCAAGGCGCGCCAGCGCGTCGAGCAGCTGGCTGCCCGCATCGTCGGCGGCCAGCGCATTGCGCATGCCGATCACGTCGAGCGTGGCATCGAGCCGCTCCAGCCAGGTCGACACCGGTTTCTGCGCCTTGCCGCGCGGCCAGGCTGCGGCTTCGGCCGCAAGGCACTGCACCAGCTCGCACGCGGCCTGCCGCGCCGCGCGGCGGGCGTCCTGCTCCGCGTCATCGCCGGCGCTGGCTTCATCCGCACTCGCGCGTGATTCGTCCGCGGCGTCCGGCCTGAAGCGCTGCTGCAGGCGGCGCCAGCCGCCACTGATGCCGTCGCGGCGAATCTGCCGCTCCAGCGCGGCGATGGCCGCGCCGCGCAAGGGGAAATCCGGCAGGCAAAACGGGCTCTTGAGCAGGTCGAGCAGGGCCGAGGTATCGCCGTCCTGGTTGAGCAGATCGAACCAGCGCATCAGCGCGGCGGCGGCGCGCGTGGTTGAGAGTTTCCAGCCCGTTTCGTCGCGCACCGGCGCGCCGGCGCGCGCCAGCAAGGCGCGCGCGCGCCGCGCCACCACACGATCGTGCGCAACCAGGGCTACGTGGCGCCGGCCTTCATTGAGCCACTGCACAAGCTGGTCAGCGGCTGCGCCGGCTTCGTCCTCGAAGCGCGCGCTGCCGATCACGCGCACGCGTGGGCGCCCGGCCGGCAGGCCGCGCGGCGCGCGGCGCGGCGCCGCTTCCTGCGCTCCCGGCAACCTGGCCTCCGGCCACAGGGCAAGCAGGGTGTCATACCAGTCGAATGCCCCTGCGGCGTCGTCTTCATCATCCCCGCCAGTATCGAGCGCGTGGCTCTCCGACGGCGTTGACTGCGCCGACCAGTCATAGCCGATGCGGATCACCGGCACGAGTTCGGCGGCCTGCTTCAGGAAGGCGTCCTCGATCGGCGCGGGCGGAGTCGGCCCCAGCCAGATCACCGGCCCCGCCACGTGCTGGGCCAGCCGGTGCAGAACGCGGCGGCGCGCCGGCAGCGGATCGTCCGGGCCCGACAAGGCTTGCCAGAAGGCCATCACGATGCGCGCCTCCTCGCCAAGGAAGCGCGACGACAAATGTGCGTAGGTTCGTTCCAGCGCGCCTTGCAGCAGCGCGGCGCGGTCGTCGCCGTCGATGTCTTCATCGCGAATGGCGTCATCGTCAAGCCAGCGCGCGCTCAGTTCGTCGCTGATGGTCAGCAGCGTCTGCGCCAGCCCCCACGCCGCTGCCTCGGTCTGCGCGCCGAAGGCGCGCCGCAACCAGTCCTGCGCGCGGATGGCCTGCTGCACCGCCAGCAGCCGGGCCGCATGGCTGCGCACCGGCACCGGGTCGGGCGGCAGATCGAGCAACCAGTGGCCAAGCGTGAGCACGCGCGGCAGCAGGCGCGGCGCGCCGGCAGCGCGCGCCGCGGCATCCAGCGCCTGCCGCACGCCGGGAATCTGCGCCGCGGTAGGCACTACCACGTGCGCAGCGGCTTGCTGCTCCCCGCAATGGTCGAGAAAATACCAGGCCGAAGCGGCAGCCTGCGGCAGGAAGTCGGGGCCGGGACGGAATTGCAGCGAAGTCATGAAGCGAGTGTGGCGGCCGGATCGGTAGTCATGGCGCGCGGCGCGCAGGCATGCGCTGCCTGGCCGGCGAGCCGGCCAGCGCGCTCGGGCAACGTGGAAAGTACGGGAAAACCCCGAGGATCTTCAGTGACTGCCGCCCTCCAGGCGGGCGCGGATCTCGCGCGCGGTCTCGAGCAGGCCCTGGTAGCCGGAGCGTGCGTGCTCGGGAAGGTCGGGATCGCCGACCAGCGCGCCCAATGTCTCGATGATGCTGTACAGAAGACCTTTGGCCGCGCCGCCGGCAATGCTGTTCTGTTCGACCGCGCTATTGATGTGATCCAGCGCGTCGCTCAGGTGTCCCACTTCGGGCGGCTGTTGCGGATCGGGCTTGGAAGGGGTGTCTGGCGTCATGGTCGATTTGCCTTGTCTGTTGCGCGGGAAGGCGCCGGGCGCAAGGCCTGGCGCATGCTTGTATTCTACGCGCCCCGGCGCGCCGCACATTCGCGAACACGCAAGGGAGCGCTCGGGCCATGCGGCACCAAAGCGAAGTGTCCGATAAATCATACGCCGGCCGCGCCGCGTCGGCCTTTGCCGCAGCCTCCGATTAAGAAAAGCTCTCGCCCCGATTAATAGAATCACTCAACAGGGCCAGCCTTCCGGGGCAGAATGCCTCCATGCTTCGCCGCACAACAATGTCTTTCCCCGCCGTGTACGGCAACGCACCGTGACCTTGACCGGGAAGGTATTGAATTCCCGTCAACTGGTAACATATGAGCAAAACCCGCCTTTCCGTGGCGTGCCCCTCGCTCGGGCCCGCACGCACCGGGTGATGCGCCTGCCTACGGGTATGCGCAAACTCGTGTAATGTAGCGGTTCGGCAAATCCCGCCTTCAAATCAAACAGAGCGAAACCAGAGGTTTTCCGCCATGAATGAACAAATCAAGTATGTGAGCGACGCCTCCTTCGACGCCGACGTGCTCCAGTCCGACAAGCCCGTCCTGCTCGACTTCTGGGCCGAATGGTGCGGCCCGTGCAAGATGATCGCCCCGATCCTGGATGAAGTGGCCAAGGACTACGGCGACAAGCTGCAGATCGCCAAGATCAACGTCGACGAAAACCAGCAAGTGCCGGCCAAGTTCGGCATCCGCGGTATTCCCACGCTGATCCTGTTCAAGAATGGCGCGGTTGCCGCGCAGAAGGTCGGCGCACTGTCCAAGTCGCAACTGACCGCTTTCCTCGACGGCAATCTGTAAGTCGCTTGACCGGGGCGAGGTGCCGCCAGGCGCCGCCCCGGTTGTAGCCACAATCCGACGTCCGTGCGCCAGTCCTGGCGCACCGTCCGGATTGTGCTAAGATGGCACCAACAACTTCCCCGAGCGTTCGCTCATTTCTTCCCCCTTCCTTTAGGTCCAGCCCGTCCGGGCGCCTCTGTACCCCTCGTCTATGCACCTGACAGAACTCAAATCGCTTCACGTGTCTGCGCTTCTCGAAATGGCCGCGACCCTCGAGATCGACAATGCACAACGGATGCGC